>Ga0210409_10001224_pt1 | contig 34759 bp, 26 predicted proteins | sample IncBWH17MmetaG_FD_161649 | JGI IMG/M metagenome (GOLD analysis project Ga0210409, IMG submission 161649) | Forest soil microbial communities from Barre Woods Harvard Forest LTER site, Petersham, Massachusetts, United States - Inc-BW-H-17-M | ecosystem: Environmental > Terrestrial > Soil >... | reverse complement strand
AGTTGAAATTGAGGTGGTTCTCAGATTTCACCTAAGCGGCCTTTAGAGTTGGGGTTAGGGGCAGTTGGCGCAAGACCTTTTCCAAGTCATTTAATTGTTCACAGCCATTGAGGCGGCGGAAGTTTTTCTCTCCCGAAAGCAGAGCGGCGGCGGTCCAGCGAAGAATCATCCTGGGGTCGTGCCAGCGTTTGACGCGACGGGTCCGATGGGCGGCCTGGGCAAAGCAGCTCTCAATGAGATTGGTGTTGGAAAGGCTCCGACCCAGTGTCTGGCTGATGCCCAGTCTTTGCACGGTCAGGGTTTCTTCCAAGCCTTCCCGCAGGCTGGCGGCGGCCATGGGCCAAGCGGCTTCCAACCAATGGGCGGTTTTGCGCAATTCCTTTTCGGCTATCTGCGGGTCCTTTTGGGCCCAGGCCGCCTGCAAGCGCCAGCGGGCCTGGGCTTTCTTTTCCTCGGGCAACTGGTCCAGCACATTGCGCTGCTTGTGAACCCGACAGCGCTGCACCAACCCTTGCTCGCCCAGCACCATCTGCACGGCTTTGCGCAGCGCCTTGGCCCCGTCCATCACAATGAGCAGCTTGCGCTCGGTCTCCAGGCCGCGGGCGACCAGGTCCTCCAGCAGGCCTTTAACCACCGTCGCATTCTCGGTGGCGCCATGCCACAGACCCAGCACGTGCTTTTTGCCCTGCACATCAATCCCAATGGCCGTGACGATGCAATCCCCGCCAAAGAATTTGCTGTCGATCATCAGCACCAACAGGTCCTTGGGAACCGGACGCTCCATCAGCCCTTCCAACTCTTTAGCGGTGGCGGCTTTCCAGTGCCGGCTGATACTGGAGCGCTTGATGCCATAGCCTGTGAGGCAGCTGTCAATGGCGCCCTCATAGTCCCGAGTCGAGCACTGCCGGCTCAGTTGTCGCGCCACCGCTTGCTGCAGCTTACCGTCCCTTTGAAAGGCTTGGTAGCTGGCCAAGGGCACCTCTTTAGCCTCCCGGCTGCGCAAACGGGGACGCTCCAAGCTCACTTTGCGCCCCGCGTAGATCACATACCCTGGCTGATGTCCGTGGCGGTGAGTCTGCTGCTGGCCCCAAGGACCCACCTTCTGGCTGATCTCGGCTTGCATGACTCGCTGAATGATGGTCAGGCCCAGCTCGGCGGCGAACGCTTCAATATCCTCGCGTGCCCCGGCGATCAGTTCCCTCAGGGGCAGTTGGGCTTCAAGAGCCAGCCGGGTTGTGTTCTCTGCCTTTTGTTTGGCTTGTTCCACCGGTCGTTGGTATTTTTTCACTCGGTTCTCCTGGTTGATTGTTTCTTATTTCAACCGCCCATCCTGTTTGATGGACGGCAGGAGAACCACCTCCAATTCCAACTACCGCAGGGACCATCCCAAGTAATCGGGACGGAGGATCTCGAGCGATCTCGACCTCTCCTGAGAGAGGGCGCGGGCAGAAAGGAGGAAACTGCAGTTCGGCCCTGGAGGAATTTCCCGTAATTGGGCGTCCGTAGCTGAAATTAAGCGTAATCGAGTGCAGGCGGGGTGGGGAAGACTTCTCTATGCACATGGCTGCAGACGACTGCAGATGGCTGCAGATAGGTGCCGATGCGGGCACGGGCCGGCGGGAGCTATCAGGAGTTGTCGAGAGCTGTCATGGCCAAGAACCTGGTGCTGGTGTGCGCTATTTTATTTTCTCCGCCAGGGGTGATCCAGGGGTGATCCAGGGGTGAAAGGTTTCCGCAGGCCGTGTTTACCGAGTGATCGTGCGTTTCAGGGGTTGCCAAAGGCTGATCCTTGAGGTTGACAAGGCTGATCCATGAGGGTTGACAGGGTGGTTTGGACCGCGGATTAGACCACGCGGCACGGCCGCAAACCAAGACAACGGGGGACCACCGCGGAATATCGATGTGGGCTGAACTTTGACCGGGAAGCGCGCGGTTGGCCGCGGTTGGCCGCGGTTGGTCGCGGTTGGTCGAAGTTGAGAAGCACGATTGTGTCAACTTTGGAAAGTTGACAGGTGACAGGGGCAGAGCGGGAGAGTGATGGAGTTTTTCTTTTCGCGACGCGAGGGGGAATGCGAAAGTTGACAGTTGACAAGAAGTGGGTCGCAGCCCTGTTTTACCGAGGATTTCGGCGGCTTTGAAAGTTGACAGAGGGTGGAGTTGTCAACTTTGGAAAGTTGACAGGTGACAGGGGGGGCCGAACGGCGCGCTGGGACAGCGCGCCCTACCAGGAACGGGGGCGGGCGGAATATTTCTTTTTCTGACGGTGCGGTGGGGCGATCCGTTATCCGTTATCCGTCAGGAATTTCTTTTTTTCGGACGAAGGTGTCGGGAATGCAAAAGTGTAGCAGCAAAAACGTAGCGCCTACAAAAGCGTAGCACCCGGAAGAGGATGGCTCGGTGCGATCCGTTATCCGTTAGGGAATTTCTTTCTTCGGGCAGGGGTTGGGAAATGCAAAAGTGTAGCCAAAAGTGTAGCAGAGCGCGCAAGTCGTTAATGGGAAGTTGTTTGTGAATAGCAAAGGCGTAGTCGCAAAAGTGTAGCGGCTGCAAAAGTGTAGCAGCAAAAACGTAGCACCTACAAAAGCGTAGCACGCGGAAGGGGATGGATGCGATCCGTGAGCCGTTAGGCGGCGGCAGGGCGCGGGGCGCGGTCGTAATTATTTCTTTCGCGCCGAGGGGTGTTTTGAGGTGTGACAGTGTGACAAAGCCGTGTTTACAGGGATTTTTTGCGATTTTGAGGTGTGACAAGGTGTGACAAAGCCGTAGCAAGAGCGTCAATGAACCGCGGAATACACCGAACACGCGCAACAAACTCATCGAGGACCGGCCTTCGCGCTGCGCTTCGGACCGGCAGGAGGATTTTGATGGGTGCACGCACATGAGAAACGCACAGAGGGGAAGGTACCATAAGCGCATCCAAACCGGGCACCCGTTTGATGGCCACTGTCGATAATGCAGCCGCCGGGGACGTGGCCGTCCCCGCCCCGCCAAAAAGCTTTAGCCACAAAAGGGCCCAAAAACCACAAAGCGGCAGGGCCGCAGCCCAAAACAACGGGAGACCACCGCGGAATACACGGAACACGCGGAGGTGTGGAGTGGTGGAGTCCCACCGCGTTCCCCTTTTTAGCTTTCCCAAAGCCAATAAAAGCACCCTCCTAACCTTCACTCTGCCACGATTGTACTGCCACGATTGTACGTGCAATCCCGCGGCGTTCGCCGCATCATTGCGCGACTTTCCGTCATGGACGTCGAACACACAATGCTTCATCTCGGCCAGCAGGTATTCCTTCCTGGCCAATTCGACTCCCCGGTTGTGCTCGAAGCGGGACACCCTCCCGCCCGGCGGCTTCACTCCCCTTGAGCGATGCCTACTGAAGCCGACACCTGCCGAAAGTTCGTCGTGCCCCTGTTGCAGAAGGCTGGCTGGGACACCGATCCGCACTCCATCGCCGAACAGCGCTACTTCACCGCCGGTCGCATTGTTTCTCACGGCGGCACCGCCCGCCGCCGGCCCGGCAAGCGCGCCGATTATCTCCTCCGCTGCACCCGCGATTTGCCGCTAGCCGTCGTGGAGGCCAAAGCTGCCTACAAACACGCCGCCGACGGGCTCCAGCAGGCCAAGGAGTACGCCAACATCCTCAGCCTTCCGTTCGCCTACGCCACGAACGGCACCATTATTATCGAGTTCGATTTCCTCTCCGGCCACGAGTCGGAGCTCACTGCCTACCCCACCCCGGCCGAGCTATGGGCCCGCTTTCGCAAGGCGGAGAAACTCACCGACCCCGCCGCGGCCGAGCGCTTCCTCACACCCTTCAATCTTTCCACCGGCAAGATCCCGCACTACTACCAGCGGATTGCTATCGAGCGCGTCATCAAAGCCATCCTGGCAGGCCGGCGCCGCGTCCTCGTCACCATGGCCACCGGCACTGGCAAGACCGTCGTCGCTTTCCACATTTGCTGGAAGCTCTGGTCCTCCAAGTGGAATTCCAGGGCTGACCCCACCAGAAAGCCGCGTATCTTATACCTCGCCGACCGCAATTTCCTCGTCGATGACCCCAAGGACAAGACCTTCGCCCCGTTCGGCGATGCCCGGCATAAGATCGAGGGCGGCGTGGCCGTCTTCAGCCGCGAACTCTATTTCGCCACCTACCAATCCATCGCCAGGGACGAGCGCCGCCCTGGCCTTTACAAGGAATTCCCCCGCGACTTTTTCGACCTCGTGATCGTGGACGAATGCCACCGCGGCAGCGCGAAGGAAGATTCCAACTGGCGCGAAATCCTTCAGTATTTCGAGCCTGCCTATCAACTAGGCATGACCGCTACGCCGTTGCGCGACGAAAACCGCGACACGTATCTCTATTTCGGCAACCCGGTCTATACCTACAGCCTCAAGCAGGGCATCGATGACGGCTTCCTCGCGCCTTATCGTGTCCACCGCATCGTCACCCAGTGGGACGCTGCCGGCTGGCGCCCGAGCAAAGACGACCTCGACCGCTACGGCCGCGAAATCCCCGACGAAGTTTACACAACCGCCGACTTTGAGCGCCGCGTCGCCCTCCGCGCCCGCACCCAGGCCGTTGCGCGGCATCTCACGGATTTCCTCAAAAAAACCGACCGTTTTGCCAAGACCATTGTTTTTTGCGTGGACCAGGAGCACGCCTCCGAGATGCGCCCCGCGCTCAACAATCTGAGTGCCGACCTCGTCCAGCAATACCCGGACTACGTCTGCCGCGTCACCGCCAACGAGGGCGACATCGGCCGCGGTCACATGCAGCGCTTCCAGGACGTGGAGACCCGCACGCCGGTGATCCTCACCACGTCCCAGCTCCTGACCACCGGTCTCGATGCCCCCACCTGCCGCAACGTGGTGCTGGTCCGCCTGGTCAACTCGATGGTCGAGTTCAAGCAAATCATCGGCCGCGGCACCCGGGTGCGCGACGACTACGCCAAGCTCACGTTCAACATCCTCGATTACACCGGCACGGCCACGCGGAACTTCGCCGACCCGGCCTTCGACGGCGACCCGGCCTTCGCCACCCAGGAGGAGATTGACGAATACGGCAAGGTCAAAGACACCGAGGTCATCACCCCCGAGGAACCCGAGGACACTGCTGGCGTCTTCACCGAAACCTACCCAGGTCCCAACGCTCCCATAAATCCCAGAGATCCCATTCCTCCAGAGCGCCGCAAATTCTACTTCGACGGTGGCCAGGTCGAAATCGCCGCCGAACTCGTCCACGAGCTCGACGCCGACGGCAAACAGCTCCGCGTGGTCAAACTTACCGACTACACGGCCGAAAAGGTCCGGACCCTCTGCACCGGTCCGGAAGACCTCCGCGCCCGTTGGGCCGACGCCACGCAGCGCGCCGAGATTATCGAGCAACTGGCCGAACGCGGCATCGATTTCCAGACGGTCGCAGCCCAGGCCGGCAAGCCGGACGCGGACCCGTTCGACCTCCTTTGCCACCTCGCGTTCAACGCGCCCGTCCTCACCCGCCGCCAGCGGGCGGACCGGATGAAGCAGCAGCAAGTTGCCTTCTTCGGCTATTTTGCGCCTGAGGCTCAGGAGATCCTGAACGACCTGCTGGAGAAATATGCCATCGACGGGGAGCTCCAATTCACCTTGCCGGACGTGCTGAAGGTGGCGCCGATTTGGCGGCACGGCAACGTGGCCGAAATCGTCCGTAAATTCGGCGGTGTGGACCAACTCCGCAATGCCGTGAGCCAACTTCAAACGCTGCTGTATGCCTCTTGACGAACGCCCGCGTAACGTAGCGCAGGCGTCCCCGCCTGCGAGTTCCAGCACCGTCCCGGTGCGGGAATCTGACCGGCCCAACCGATCAGCGGATAAATCTGGCGCCGAGTCTGGCGGCGAGACGCCGCCCGAACTCGCAGGCGGGGACGCCCGCGCTACACTCTTTAGTCCGTCTCAATCTGGCGGCGGGACGGCCGCGCTACACCAGAAGCCTGACCCGCTGGTCAGCGGTTTTCATTTCCGGGGCGTGCTCCCGCATTTGAAAAAGGAAGGCGGCACGTATTTTGTAACATTCCGACAGGCGGGCACGCTGCCCAAGGAACTCCTGCTCCGTTTCAAACAGGAACGCGACGCCATCCTCAGGCACGCAATGGCCGCTAAGCGCCCGCTTACCTGGCACGAGCAGGAAGAGCTTTTTCATTGGTATTCCGACCGCGTGGACAAATACCTGGATGCAGGGAACGGCATCTGTTATTTGCGTGAGCCTGCGTTCGCCGACCTTGTCGCAGGGGCGATGCGTTTCTTTGACCGCCAGCGCTACGAATTGCGCGCGTGGGTGGTCATGCCCAACCACGCTCACGTCGTCGTTTGGCCGATGCCGGGTCACACCCTGAGTAAGATTCTGCACAGTTGGAAATCGTTCACCTCGCACCAGATTAACGAACGGCTGCCGGCGAAAGTCGTTCCCTTTTGGCAGAGCGAATCCTACGAACACCTCATTCGCGATGACGAAGACCTGCACCGCTGCTGCCATTACACCCTGGTGAACCCGGTTAATGCGTGCCTCTGTGCCCGTGTCGAAGACTGGCCATGGAGCAGCGCCCATGTAGCACAAGCCGCTCCCCTGGCGCAGGCTGGTCACGTAGCGCAAGCTGGTCACGTAGCGCAGGCGTCCCCGCCTGCGAGTTCCAGCACCGTCTCGGTGCGGGGATTCGAAACACTGGGTCAGCCAAGCGCTAAATCCGGCGGCGGGACGCCAGCCGAACTCGCAGGCGGGGACGCCTGCGCTACGTCACCGCCGCTCCCCGCATCTCATCATGAAGCGTGAACCGCAAACCATCGACGGCGAGCTGCCACTGAAAGTGGCGCCGATCTGGCGGGACGGCAACGTGGCCGAAATCGTGCGCAAATTCGGCGGGGTGGACGAACTCCGCAACGCTGTGACCCAACTGCAAACGTTACTGTATGCCGCGTAAGCCCGCCAACTGCTACATCGTCGCTGGGCCAAACGGTGCGGGGAAGACCACCTTTGCCACGCAGTTTCTGCCGCTCTACGCCAACTGCCGCAACTTTATCAACCCAGACCTACTGGCCCGGGCGTTTTCGCCATTCGATCCGGATGCGGGCATGCTGCGTGCGGGGCGCGCGGTGCTGGAGCATATTGCGGAGTTCACTCAAGCCAGAAGTGATTTCGCTTTCGAAACGACGTTGTCTGGCCGCACCTATGCGCCTCTGCTCCGCAATGTGGCCCAGGCTGGGTTTCGGCTGCACATGTTTTATCTCTGGATTCCCAGCCCGGAATTGGCGTTGCTGCGCATCCGGGACCGGGTCGAGAGCGGCGGGCATAATGTGCCTGAACGTGACGTCCGGCGGCGTTTCACTCGCACGCTGGGCAACCTTTTCAAACTGTACCGGCCTCTGCTCGACACGCTTCACTTTTTCGACAACTCCTCGAATACGCCACGGTTGATCTTCAAGGAGGAGTCGGGCCAAACTTCAGTGATCGATGCTGTGCTATACGAACAATTGCGCGGAACATTCGCCCCATGAAGAAACGCAAAGACCTATCTCTAACGGAAAAAGCCATGCAGGCCCTGGCTGAGGCTGTTGCCAAGGTGATTGAGGACCACCGACAACGGAACAAGCCGCTGGCAGTATGGCACGACGGCAAGGCGGTTTGGATTTCCGCGGCAGAGGCCGATGCATTGCGTGAACCCCCAACTCCATACCGGGCCCCATCTCATGGCAAGAAGTCTTGAGAGAGAACGGTGTGGACGGTGGGCCAACGCCGAGCAAGACGACGGGATCATCCAGCAACTGGCCGAACGCGGCATCGATTTTCAGACTGTCGCCGTCCAGGCCGGCAAGCCGGATGCCGACCCGTCCGACCTGCTCTGCCACCTCGCCTTCAACGCGCCCGTCCTGACCCGCCGCCAGCGGGCGGACCGGATGAAGCAGCAGCAAGTTGCCTTCTTCGGCTATTTTGCGCCTGAGGCTCGGGAGAGCCTGAACGACCTGCTGGAGAAATATGCCATCGACGGAGAACTCCAATTCACTTTGCCTGACGTGCTTAAAGTTCCGCCCAACTCCAGCCACGGCGACGTCAACGAAATCATGGCCGAATTCGGCGGTGCCGAAAACCTTCGCACTGATGTCAGCCACCTGCAATCGCGGCTGTATGCGGCCTAAAGAGAAGAGAAACCTGCATGGAGCACACACAAATTGTCACGGTCGCAGAGCTGGAAAACTACGCGAATACTAAAGAAAGTGAAGCTGTTGTTCCTGAACTGATTTGGACGTTAGTCAAAGAATCTGTCAGCGATCTCACGACCTGTCGAGTCCCGTATGGGGACGCGATCAACCAACCTGGCTGGGATGGTCAAGTGGAAACCCAGGGCGGCTTTCGCCAGTTCGTTCCGCAGGGAAGGAGCTTTTGGGAAATTGGAACCGGCGGAGACCCGCAAGGAAAAGCCACGAGCGATTTTAAGAAACGAACGGAGGGCACAACGCCCGAAACTCGCAGAGACGCCACCTATGTGTTCGTAACCCCTCGCAGCGCGGGTGCTGGTGGCTGGAACGAGCCGGCACAAGCAAAATGGACTGCTGACCGGAAGGATTCTGGCTGGGCGCGTATCAAAATCCTTGATGGGGTTCAGGTTGGTGACTGGCTACGGGAGTATCCGGCCATCGGCAAGTGGCTGCTGAAGAGAATGGGGCTTGTTAAGACTACTTCAGGTTTTTCGATACCAACAGAGCACTGGGAAAATCTCCAACAACTTTCCCAGGCCAACAACGATCCTCCAATCCCGCCCAAATTGTTCTTGGTTGGCCGAGATCAGGCGCGTGCAGAGCTGCTCCGTCTCTTTGGAGGCGAAACGAAACAGTTGGCCGTTGTCACAGAGAGCGAAAACGACGCAGAAGATTTTGTCGCGGCCTGCCTTGCCGAATTGGATGCGGACACTCGCAGGTCTTTTAGTAACAAGTGCCTCTTCGTAAAAGAGGCCGAGACCTGGCACGCAATGGCCGGGCTAAGAAACGCCCATATTTTTGTTGCTCACCCTAAGCTCGATTTAGAGGACACCGGCGAGCAACTTCACATGACTGCAAGCAAAAAGGGACACGGAATCGTAATTCCAGTGTCGGGCTCTTGGGCCAGGGGTAACGATAAGCTTATCATCTTACGAAGCCCCTCGGCCTCCATGATTGAAACGACACTCGCTGAGTGCGGATACCCGCATGACAGAGCCCGCGAACTTGCTGGTGCAGGCGCGCTAAATCTAGGGGCGTTGAAGCGCTACCTCCGTGGTTTAGGCGAATTGCCGCCTTATGCCAGTTGGGACAGTGCCCGTTTGTTGGCTCAAGCTGGGATGGCAGGCAGATGGTTTGGAGAGAATGCTGCCGATAAGAGTGCAATGGAGACTTTGCTGGGAAAATCCTACGGGGAGTGGATCGAACTGGTTCGTCCTGAGACACTTCGTTCGGACACTCCCCTGATTCAACGCAACGAAAGCTGGAAATTACTCTCTAGGGGGGAGGCATGGTCAGCGGTCGGTCCACGGATATCGAACGATGATCTGGACCGCTTCCAAAAGGCGGCCATTGTGGTTCTTGGGGAGCGCGATCCAAAATTCGAATTGCCACCCGACAACCGCTTTGCCGCCAGCCCCCATGGTAAGGTTCTCAAGCACTCCGGGGCTATCCGGAAAGGAATCGCTGAGACGTTGGCACTTCTCGGGAGCCGACCGCAGGCGTTGACTTCATGTTCGCAGGGCAAACCAGAATTCATAGCAGCCCTTATTGTCCGAACATTGCTGAGGAACGCAGATTGGATGATGTGGGCCAGCTTAGACTACCACCTGCCCCTCATCGCCGAGGCGGCGCCCGATGAGTTCTTAAACGCGGTCGAAGCCGCCCTTCTCAATCCTGCGGACAGTCCGTTCAACGCCGTTTTTGGTCAGGAGCGCCCCGGCGTCATGGGCTGCAACTATACCAGCGGCCTTCTTTGGGCACTAGAGACGTTGGCTTGGCATTCAGACTACGTGCAACGAGTAACGATCCTGCTCGGCGAGCTAGCCGCCATAGACCCTGGCGGCAACTGGTCAAATCGTCCTGCAAACTCTTTGACCGACATTTTCCTTCCGTGGCATCCGCAAACCTGTGCGGCAATCCCCAAACGGAAATCAGCAGTTGAATCGCTGCTGAAGGAGCAGCCAACGGTTGGCTGGAAGTTGCTATTGTCCCTGTTGCCACACATGCACGGCTTTACCTCGGGTTGTCGCAAACCAGCCTGGCGTCAGTTCATTCCTGCGGGATGGTCGGACAAAGTCACAAATCGCGAATATTGGGAACAAGTAATGGTATATGCGGACTTAGCCATCGGCGTTGCGAAGGTTGATTTGGCAAAACTTGCGGAGCTAATTGACCGACTGCCAAACCTACCAAACCCAGCCCACTCGCGTGTACTCGACCACTTTAGCTCGGAGGCCATCTTGGACTTGCCTGAATCGTCAAGATTGCCTATTTGGGAAGCGCTTGTCGATCTCGCAGGGAAGCATCGCAAGTTCCCAGATGCGCAATGGGTAATGCCCCCGGAAGTGATTGCCAGAATCGAAGAAGTGGCGTCCAAACTTGCGCCGAAGTCTCCCATGTTGGTCCATCGCCGGGTTTTCAGCGATCGGGACTTCGAATTGTTTGACGTGGCGGGGGACTACGAGGAACAGGAAAAGAAACTAGCCATTCGTCGCCAGGAGGCGATTCGCGAAATCCTTAATACAAAGCAGCTGAAGGGGCTTTTGGAGTTCGCACGACAGGTTACGAACCCAGGAAAAGTTGGGCTTGCTTTCGGTCAGATTGATTGGGAATCCGCAGACGCTGCCCTGCTTCCTGACTTTCTGAACAACGAAGACAAAGTCTTGCGGGCCTTCGTGGCCAACTTCGTTTGGGGACGGTTCTGGACAAAGAGTTGGCAATGGGTGGATGGTGCGTTCACACAAAAATGGACAACTGATCAAAAAGCTACTTTTTTCACCTTCCTTCCTTTCGGCCATGAAACCTGGCGACGGGCCGAAGCAGTGTTAGGACAAGACGCAGGCGGCTACTGGAAAAAAGCAAATGTCCAGCCATACGGCCCACAACCACACCTGCTCGAAGCGGTGGAGAAACTCCTGCAGCACGAACGTCCGCGGTCAGCGCTCGCTTGTCTGAGCAGGCTTGTTCACGAGAAGGCAGAATTCGCGCCTCCACTGGCCGTCCAAGGTTTGATGGACAGCCTGAAAACACCCGAACCTATGGGAGGACTCGATCAGCACAACTTGAGCGAAATCATCAAATGGCTGCAAGCTAACCCAGCCACCAACCGAGAGGCGCTTTTCAAAATTGAGTGGACTTACCTTCCTCTGCTTGACGATCACTACGGCGGAAGCCCAAAAACTCTCGAAACGCGCTTGGCGACTGACCCGAGTTTCTTTTGCGAGGTCATCTCGATTGTGTTTAGGCCGGACAAAGACCCGACGAAGAAGCGCGAGCCAAGCGAAACGGAACAGGCCGTAGCCCAGAACGCATATCGCCTGCTGCGCGCCTGGCAAACCGTTCCGGGTGCTAATCCGGACGCAGGATTTGATGACGAAGCATTTGGAAAATGGCTGGAAGAGGTCACCCGCCGGACGAAAGAGTCCGGCCATTACCGCATCGCCTTAGACCAAATCGGCCAAGTGCTGCCGCATTCACCACCCGATCCAGACGGGTTGTGGATTCATCGATCAGTCGCTGCCGCGCTGAATGGAAAGGATGCCGAGGAAATGCGCTCTGGCTTCACATGCCAGTTAATTAACATGCGCGGCGTTTACGGTTTCAGCGCTGGAAAGGAAGAATTAAAAATTGCAGCTGGCTACCACAAGCAGGCCGATGCTCTTGAGGCGAGCGGTTTTCACCGACTTGCCACCGCGATGCGTGAGCTTGCGAAGCACTACGAGCGAGATGCCGAACGCGACTCAAAGCGCGACCCCTTTGAAGATTGATGAACTCTAAACCCGTCACCACGCTCACCACGGCCCAATCCCTGGGCGCCCTGCTCAAGTCCGCTCGCGACATCATGCGCAAGGACAAGGGGCTTAATGGCGACCTCGACCGGCTGCCGATGCTCACCTGGATCATGTTCCTGAAATTCCTCGATGACCTGGAAATTCAGCGTGAGGGCGAATCCAAGCTGGCCGCGAAAAAGTTCAGGCCGGCCATCGAGCCGCCCTACCGCTGGCGGGATTGGGCGGCACGGTCTGACGGCATTACCGGGGACGAATTGCTCTCCTTTATCAACCAGGAGGAATGCACCCTGCCACTCCTTGCGGAGGGCCACCGTGGCGGGGGGCCACCAAAGAAGGGCGCCGGGTTGTTCCGGTACCTTCGGACGCTTACCAGTTCGAACGGCGACGATCGGCGCGATGTCATCGCCACTGTGTTTCGCGGCGTGCAGAACCGGATGGTCAGCGGCTACCTGTTGCGGGATGTCATCAACAAGCTGAACGGCATCCACTTCACCGCCAGCGATGAGTTGCATACCCTCGGGGCGCTCTACGAATCCATGCTCCGCGAAATGCGCGACGCCGCGGGCGATTCAGGCGAGTTCTACACGCCGCGCGCCGTCGTCCGGCTCATGGTGGCTGTGACCGATCCGCGCCTGGGTGAAACCGTGCTCGACCCCGCCTGCGGCACGGGTGGATTCCTCGTCGAAGCGTTCAACCATTTGTCCAAGCAGGTCAAAACCGTGGCCGACCGCAAGGTCTTGCAGGAGAAATCCCTTTTCGGCTGCGAACCCAAGACGCTGCCGTACCTGCTCTGCCAGATGAACCTGTTGCTGCACGGGCTCGACGCCCCGCAGATTGATCCCGGCAACTCCCTCCGCTTCAGGCTCACCGACATTGGCGAACGCGACCGCGTCGATGTGATCCTCACGAATCCGCCGTTTGGCGGCGAGGAGGAGAAAGGCATTCAGGGGAATTTCCCTGAGGACAAACAGACGTCTGAGACGGCGCTGCTGTTTTTGCAGTTGATCATGAGAAAGCTTAGGCGGGTGCCGAACGCGGGGAATAGGACTGATAGGACGAATAGCAACGGGAGTTGTGCGCGGGCGGCGGTGGTGGTACCGAATGGGACGTTGTTTGGGGATGGGGTGTGCGCCCGGATCAAGGAGGAACTGCTGAAGGAATTCAAGCTGCACACGATTGTTCGGCTGCCCAATGGGGTGTTTGCGCCGTACACCAGCATACCGACGAACATATTGTTTTTTGATCGGTCGGGGCCAACGAGGGACGTCTGGTACTACGAACAGCCGTTGCCGGAAGGCCGGAAGAACTACACCAAAACGGCGCCGATCCAGTTTGAGGAATTCGCGCCTTTGATTTCCTGGTGGGGCCGAGCCGGCCAGGCCAATAAGCGGGAGCAGAACGACCAAGCCTGGAAAGTGCCCGCTACTGACCTGCTGGCCAACAACTGCAACCTCGACCGCAAGAACCCGAGCGCCAGGGAAGACATCACACACCTGCCGCCCGAGCAGCTCGCTGCCGACATCCTGCAGAAGGAGAGGCGGATCGCCGAGATTATGGCTAACATACAGCAACTGCTCAAAAAATAGGACCGATATGACCCATTCTTCCGAGTCGGGGGAGCGGCCGGGCCTCATCCCGGCGCACGGGGGTTATCGGGAGCTGAAGTCCTACCAGATGGCGGAGATCGTGTATGACGCCACGGTGAAATTCTGCGACCGTTTCATTGACCCGAGGTCGCGCACGCATGACCAGATGGTGCAGGCGGCGCGGAGCGGCAACAAGAACATCACCGAGGGCAATCAGGTGAGCGGCACGTCCAAGAAAATGGAATTGAAGCTGGTGGGTGTGGCGCGCGCCAGCCTCGAAGAATTGCTGGGCGATTACCAGGATTTCCTGCGGCAGCGCGGGTTGGCCGAATGGGGCAAAAACCACCCGATGGCCGGTGTCGTGCGCCGTCTGGCCTATGCCCAGAATAGGACGTATAAGACGTATTCGACTTATATCGAGAATGCCCCGGCCGAGGTGGGAGCGAACACGATGTTATGCCTGGTGCACCAGACCAACTACCTGCTGGACCAGCAGCTCCGGCAGTTGGAGCAGGCGTTTCTTCAGGAGGGCGGTTTTACTGAGCGGCTCTACAAAGTCCGACAGCAGGCCCGCTCGGTTCCGCCACGGCCGAGTTTCAGCCGGTCCCGCCGAAGTCCCTGCGGCCCGGCGCCTAATCCGGCCGACAGTTCCGGTGCGCCGGCTCCAAACAGAGGTGCAGCTACTGGAAAACCACCCCTGCGATTATGACCAAACCATGACCAACCTACTGTGATCCAATTCGCTCCAGAACCTGGGGGGCGCCCAACCTTTGACGCTTTCTGCCGTGGCCTGCTCACGGCCGACTGGGAATCCGCCTCCGGCCCAATACGGTTCTGTCCCAACCTCACGCTCTCAGAGCTCGCTGATGCCGATTTTTTCATTAACAGCCGTCTGTTCCTTACTGCCCTGGCCGAAGGCACCGGCGCGCCTGCCACCGCCACCGGCAATCTCAATCGCACGTTCGTCCACAGCATGTTCGACCGGTTGAAGCTTCCTCAGTCCTATCGCTCCTCCATTCGCGACGTCTGCAAGGTCGTTAACGAGCAGGACCTGTGGCCGCTGCATCTGGTTCGTGTGGTGGGCGAATGCGCCGGGCTCGTTGTGCGTCGAAAAAAGTCCTTTCTTCTCACCAAACTTGGCCGTTCGCTGCTGCCTGATGATCAGGCTGGCAGCTTATATCGCCGGCTGTTCCTTGCCTATTTCCGGCGGTTCGACCTCCATTACGATTTCCATCTGCGCGACGCGCCAGGCATTCAGCAGACCCTGGCGGTCACCTTGTGGCGGCTCGGCACCGTCGCGGGCGATTGGACGCCAGTTCTCGGTCTGGCGCCGAAAATCCTCCTGCCGGGTGTGCACGCTCAACTCCGCGCCGCCATGACGTCGCCCCACGACACCGAAGAATGGATCTTGTGCGGCTATGTCCTCGAGCCCTTGTCCGACTTCGGCCTCATCGAGCCTGAAAAACGCAACGAACGGCCGTGCCTGGCGGACCACGACCGGATTCGACTCACATCTCTGTGGCGGAAGTTCGTCGCGTTTGGATATCAGCCCGGAGGCGGCAATTGAAACCGTGGCCAACTGTGCGGCTGGGCGAGGTACTGCGATGATTAGCCTCACGTTCAAACAGACCAACTCGGAGATCATCGTCCGGGCAGCAGCCACGGTATTATTTAGCGCCCTCGCCCGATGCGGGGTGAAGTTCGTGAGCATTTCAGAATTAGCAGAGCGGCCGCAGTATGGCTTCACGGCGAGTGCCGCTATTGAACCGGTCGGCCCAAGGCTCGTCCGCATTACTGACCTACAGGACGGACGAATCGATTGGGATTCAGTTCCTTTCTGTGAATGCGCCGAGCCCGAAAAGTATTTACTTCAAAACGACGACTTGTTGTTCGCGCGAACTGGTGCAACTACAGGTAAGACTCATCTCGTACGAAAAGCCGAGCGTGCTGTATTCGCCTCTTACCTTATTCGCCTTCGCCCCAAACGGGGCGTCTCGGCTGGGTACCTTCACGCCTTCTTTCAATCCGACAATTATTGGACGCAGATTTCCGAAGAGAAGGAGGGTTCGGCGCAACCAAACGTGAATGGTGAGAAGCTGGGCGCGCTCCAAGTTCCGCTGGTTGAGCTGAAACTCCAGCGCGCGATTGCAGAATTTCTCCGCTGCGTGCGCGCCAGACAGGATGGCGAAAGAGTCCAGTTGCCTGAATTACCCTCGCCATTGCCAGAGCAGCGGCGGGTGGTGGCGCGAATTGAGGAACTGGCCGCCCAAATCCACGCGGCCCGCACCCTCCGCCACCAAGCCGCCGAACAAGCCGAGGTGCTGGTGGCGAATCAAATCAAGGCCGTGTTCGAGCGCGGTCAGAAGTCTGGCTGGAGGAGCGGAAACCTGGGCGACTACGTCCTTGACGACTGTTACGGCAGTTCCGAGAAAACGCATGACGATACCTCCGGAACCCCGGTTCTCCGCATGGGAAACATCCAGAACGGGCGGTTAGACCTGCGCGATTTGAAATACTTACACATCGCCGAAAAAGACCGCGCAAAGCTGGGTCTTAGGCGAGGCGACATTGTGGTCAACCGCACCAATAGCGCCGAGTTGGTTGGCAAATGCGCTGTTTTTGACCTTGAACGTGATTTTGCCTTTGCCTCGTACCTGATTCGCCTTCGCCTGGAGGCGGACAAAGCTGACCCGCATCTGGTCGCCTCCTATATAAATTCGCCGGCTGGTCGGGCCTACATGTTCACCGAGCGAAAGCAGATGACGGGACAAGCAAACGTCAATGCCACGAAATTGAAGGCGTTGCCAATTGCGCTGCCTCCCCTCTCCGAGCAGCGCCGAATCCTGTCCGAGCTGGACGCGTTGCAAGCCGAGGTAGACGCCCTAAAGGGCCTCCAAACCGAAACCGCCGCCGAACTGGATGCGCTAATGCCCGCCATACTGGACAAGGCTTTTAAAGGAGAACTGTAAATATGAGCACGCAAAATCTTGGTCGATTGCAAAAAGTGGACCTGCGCGAGGCCTGGACCTCGGAATCCACTGACTTCACGCCCTGGCTGGCGCAGGAACAGAATCTTAAACTGCTGGGCGAAACCATCGGCATCGAGTTGGAACTTGAATCCCAGGAAAAGGATGTCGGCCCGTTCCGCGCCGACATGCTGTGATTTCAGCGCTCTGCCAGGGCAGACGGATCGATGACCCGCGTCCAGCGTTCCTGCTCCGAGACGGGAATCAACCCTTCCTGCACTTTGAGCCAGGCCATTTCGCGGAGGGACCGCCAGCCTAGCTTGCGGGCCTCGGCGCGAAGCTCGGCCGTTCGCATGCCGGGACGGATAAGGTCGGCGATGGCTTCATTGAGGAGGAAGAATTCGTAGATAGCGACGCGGCCGCGGTGGCCTTTTTGATTGCACTCGACACAGCCGCGTCCCTTCCAGGCGCGAACCTGTTCCGGGGGCCGGCCAAGCGCGGCGGCCATTTCTTCGCGGGTGAGGTCGGGAATGGAAAGGTCCTCCTCGGCGCAGTGCCGGCAGATGCGGCGCGCCAGGCGCTGGGAGAGGCTGCAGACAAGCGACGCGGCAATCAGGTAAGGTTCGATGCGCATCTCGAGCAGCCGCGTGACGGCGCTGATGCTGTCGTTGGTGTGGAGGGTGGAGAAGACCAGGTGCCCGGTTTGGGCGGCGCGCACGGCAATCTCGGCGGTCTCGAAGTCGCGGATCTCGCCCACCAACACCACGTCGGGGTCGTGGCGGAGGACGGAGCGGAGGCCGGTCGCAAAGGTCAGGCCGATCGCTTCGCGGACCTGGATTTGCACCGTGCCTTCAAGCTGATATTCAATGGGGTCCTCGAAAGTGATGACCTTGCGGTTCTCATCGTTGACCTGGGCGAGCGCAGTATAAAGAGTGGTGGTTTTGCCACTTCCGGTGGGCCCGGTCAGCAGCACCATTCCCTGCGGCAACCGCGTTAGCTGGGCGAAGACGGCCTCCTGTTTGGGTTCCATGCCGAGCTGGCCAAGGTCCAGAAACAGGTTTTGGCGGCCGAGGATGCGGAGACAAACCGCTTCGCCGTACTTGGTCGGCACAATCGAGACCCGCAGGTCGTATTCTTCATCGCCGGTTTTCATGGCGATGCGGCCGTCGTGGGGCAGGCGTTTTTCGGCGATATTGAGCCCGCCCATGATTTTGAGGCGGGATACAATCGCGAGATGTAGGTGCCGCATGTCAGCCGGGACGGGCACCGTTTCGAGCATGCCGTCCACGCGGTAGCGAAGCCGGATGGAATTGGCGTAGGGTTCGAGATGGACGTCGGTGGCTCGGAGGCGGAGCGCTTCCTGCAGGATCTGGTCCACAAAGGCGGAGACAGTCGCTTCGATCGCCGAATCAGTCTCCTTGCCCTGCACGTCAAAGACGATCTCCTGATTAATGTCGGCGCCGCCGCGCTCGTCGCGCAGCTTTTGGATGGTTTCAGCGCCGAGGCCGAAATGCTTTTTGACAACGGCATGGATAGCGCTCGGAGTAGCGAGAACGAGCTTGAAACGTTTGCCGAGCAGCAGTCGAAGATTACCCTGCTCCATCTGGCGCAGGGGTTCGCTCAAGGCGAGCATCAGGCAATCTTCGTCCACGCCCAGGGGCAGTAAATGGTAGTGGAAGATGAGTTTGATGGGGACGAGTTCGAGCGTCTCGCGTTTTAAGTCCAGGGACAGCGGATCGATGAACTCGAGATTATGGGCCTGGGCCAGCGCGCGCCACGTGTCTTCCTCAGAAGCGAAATTCAAGTCCACAATGGCCCGATGCTGAGGCAGGTTGAGCCGGCGCTGGCGCCGGCGCACCTGCTCAAGCTGTGGCTCGGTGATTTTGCCCTGCTCGAGCAACAGGTCTCCGGTTTCCCGGAGGGTGGCGGCAGCAAGCGGGTTCATTTCACCGGCACTTCGATTTCCTTTTTCGCGTTCAACAGCAGCAGGTTCGTTTGCGCGACCAGATTGGTCAAGGTCAGGCTTTGCATGGTTGCCTGAGCCACAAACAAATTGGTGGCCACGGGCGCGCCGATCCGGGCGATAACAAAAGCGTCGCCGACCTTGAGCACGGCATTTTTCGGGCTATCGCCGGTTTCATAAAAGCCTTGATAAGTGACTTCGATCTTGCGGGTGGTGGGCGGGGGCGCCGCCGGGGAAGGCGCGGGGACGAAATAGCGGGTGAAAAACGGGTTCGCGCTGTTCGTGCCGGCGCTGGGTTTGGGCCAGAGCGCCGTAGCGAATAGCCCGTCGAGCCGACCGATGGGCGCCGAGCTTTGAGCGGGGAAGGTCGCGGCGCGGCTGTCGTGAAAAGGGGGGGCATGCCCGCCCGCATTCATGATCACGACGTACAACAGCACCCAAAGGCTGGCGTGAACGCCCCATGCGAACCAGCGGCTGCGCAAAGCTTGAAGCAGGGCTAAGGGCATAGGCGCCAGATTTAATCCCGGAGGACAAAGCCGACCGCACGGAGCCAGACACGGACTTCGTCCAGTTTTTCCGGTGATTGTTTGCGGATGATGAGGCGATCGAGCAGCAACGGCTCCTTTTCGGGTGGCGACTCCGGAAGGCCGACAGCCCGGATTTCGGCGGCGCGCAGCGGGAGGCTCTGGATCAGCCGGGCGGCGTTGTCGGCGGAGGCAGTGAATTCCAACTGCACGGGAATCTCCGCCCAACGTCCCGCGCTATCGGCGCCGGGCGCGTTGGTAACAGCGAGGTTGACCTCCAGGTTGTGGATGGCCGCCACCTTGCAGCGCAACGCGGTGGCCAGCAGATCCTCCGTGAGCGAAAGGGCGGCCCAGAGCAGCGCCGGTTGCTGGATGTCAACGGTGTGCTCGGGAAAACCGGAGTAGACAGCGGGGTCGATGGTGATTTTTTCCGCTTTCGCCTGGCGATCCAGTTCGTCCATCTGCTTGCTGCGTTCGTTCTGGTAATCGACGAGCTGAAACGGGGCGTTGAGTTTGGCCCGCAGGGCCGGCCCGAGTTCGAGGCGTGCCGCGGCGCTTTTCTTGGCATCCTCCAGGATGGCCAGCGCCTGGCGGGTCTCCTTGAGCTGATTGGTGATGTAGCGAAAATCCAGCGAGGAGGCGTTGGTTTGTTCGAGTGAGGCGGTCAGCTTCGCCCAATCCCTTCCCAACGGCTCGTCGAGGCTGTCGGCGCGGCGGTCAAGCGGCACAAACACCATCAGGTAATAGGCGGCCAGGCCCAATCCCGCCAGCGGGATGAGGCTGCGGCGCTTATACTCCTGGAACGAAGGCATCTGAATGAATGGGCTAATCGAATGTTGGAGTGATGGCGTGGTCAGGGCGGCGACTGGGTCGTGCTTTCGCCGTTTTCGGAAGCGGGCCAGCCAGGGCGGCCGGGGCGCTTGGAACGCACGCCCGGGGCGAACCTTTTCAAGGGTAGAGGTTGCCGAAAGTCGGTGCCGGCGAAATCCAGCGCCAGCACGAATTGGCGGTCCGGCACCGCCACCTTGGGATCGGCCAAACTCCGGCGCAAGTCATCCGAAAGCAGGTCCACTTTGGAAAAGAGCGGCTGTTCTTTCAGGCCGTTAACCACCTCCCGAATCACGTGGCGGGCCGCTTCGGCTTCGCCGGGGACAACGAGTTCCGCGATGAAGCCGGGTTTGGCCGGAAGGCCGTTCGTGAGGGCAGGCGCGGGTGTCCTGAACGGCAACAAAGCGGCTCGCGCCAGGTCTAACGTGGCGCCGAAAAGGTTGGTGCGGACCGGCCGGTTGGTCAGCAAGAGCGCCGGAGGCTGGCTAAAGTAGCTTTGCTGGTCCGCCAGCAGCACATACCAGAGATTGCGGTTGGTGCGAGACTGCTGTAACAGGGCCAGCGTTCTGAGGGTATCGCCCGTGTTCTGCTGCGCCGCCAAAACGGGCCGGAGATTTTCATATTCCCCGAGCAAGGCGGCCGTGAGCGAGTCGTTGTCATCGACCGCCCGCTGTCCGTCCTGGACTTTTTCCAACAACGCCGCCTTCTTGTGGATTAGAGACACCTTATGCCAGGTTCCGAAGGCGAGCACGACTGCGCACAGGCAAACCAGTGCCAGGCTGGCCAACTCGATACGCTGGCGGCCTAAGCGTTTGCGCCACGCCAGGCGGTAGTCATCCGGCAGAAGCGAAACAGGTTGCGCGCTGTGCCCGAGCGCCTGGAGCGCGGCGCCAAAAGCGGCCTCGAAGCCTTTCGTCGGGGAGACGGTGTCGGGCTGGCTGGTCTTAGGCCAATGCAGGAACGGCAACGCAGCGCTGGCTTTCAGGTACTCCCGTAAACCTGGTTGGTCGAACCCGCCGCCGCTGGCCACCAGGTCGAACGGGGGCGTATCCCGCGAGATCGCCGGGTTCTGCTGGAACCACTCACTCAACTGCCGTTTGAGTTCAGCCGCCCACCCGTCCACGACTGCGGCGAACTCAGGCCAGGCGTCTGGACCGCTCAAAAGATCTTTTTCGCGTTTGGCCGCGTCCGCCGCTTCCTCGGAGCAGTTGCGCAGCCGGGCGAGTGAGCGTGTGAAAAAATCTCCGCCCATTTGGAAACTGGTGGCAAACGCCCCCTGCCCAGCCAGAAGAATCACCACCACGGTCGTTTGAGCGCCCATGTGCACCAGGATCGCCCGAGAGGACAACGGGCAAGTGGCCCGATAAGCGGCGATCAGCGCGTTATCGGTCGTCGTCACCTCGCAAATCTCTTCCTGCTCGACGCCCAGCCGAAGGATCCGCTCCCGAATATCGCCCTCCTGACAAAGCGTTACCCAGAATTGTTGCCGGTTTTTGGTAGCCGTTTCCGTCCGGACAAAATCGTACACGATTCGGCTTTCGCTGACGCCGCCCAATTTGAGGGTTTCCTCGGCGATTAGTTTATCCACTTCGCTCTCCGGGGCCTGCGGCAGATCAACCACCTGGGAAATGGAAAGATGTTGGGGCAGGACGAGCGCCAGGGGAGGATTGCCCCAGTCCTCGAGCATGCCCTGCAAGTGAGTTTTGAGTTCGTCAGCCGACACCAGGCCCTCCGCCTGCAAATCGATCATTTCCTCCCGAAGGATGCGCAGGCGACCAAAATCGCTTTCTGCCAACAGCAGCTTCAAACGCCGCTGGCCACCGTCCAACGCCAGCACGCGACGCACGGGGGCTCCCATGCGGTCGAACGTCAGGTTGGCAAACGGCGCGCTCATGGGTCACGAAGCCGACGGCCTGCAGTCCTTGTCATTACCCACAACTCTTACTGGGATTTTTAAGCTTTGCTGATCACATAAACCATTCATCTTCAATGATTTGCTGGTTCGCTCAGGCGTCGCTACGCGACGCGTTATGCAATGGGTTGGCACCCACCGTGGGCCGAGGCCCACGGCTACCATCAAGCTGCCGCGCCGCGGCGCAGAGATGGCAGCGAATTGCGGGCATTTTCCTGCGGATTTGGGCGGCCAAGAAGGGAAACTCATGCCAGGCTCAGGAAGATGTGGGTAATGACAAGGGCCTACAGCCCACGGTCCACGGTCCAGGTAGAGAGAGCAGAATAACGAACTCATTTCGGCGGCGCGATGGAATTGGTGGCCGCCGCCTGGTCATCCTCGTAAACCAGGAATTCACCCGTGTCTTTCACGATGGAAGCGGTGACGAAGATGAGGAGGTATCGCGGGGTGTCCACTTCAGTGCGGCGGCGGAAGAGGGGTCCGATCAGGGGAATATCGCCCAGGACCGGCACCGATTCGACAAACGTGGAACGCTCGCGCTCCAGGACGCCGCCCATGACGACTGTTTGGCCGGACTTGACAACGACACGGGTGGCAAGTTCCTCAGTGCGGTATTGGGGCAGCTTGATATCGAAGGTGCTTTGGACGTTGGTGCCGACGCCATACTGGCTGAGGGTGGAATACTTCACCAGTTGCACATCGGTATTCACAATCGGGTTCAGGGCAAGGAGGATGTTTTTGCCGTCACCGCTGATGCTGGCCAGGACGTTCAAAATGGCGCCAGCGGTGATCTTGGTCGGTTTGCCGGCGGGAACCCAACTGGAAGCGGTGTAATACTGCTGGACGGTGGCGGCGACCGTGTATTCCTCGTAGTAGTATTGTACGAGGCCATCGCTGATGCTGGCCGGACGGTTATTGAGGACGGTCAGGCGCGGGGCGCTCAAAGTCTGGCTTTCACCGCTTTGTTCGAGCGCGCTGAGGGTGGCGCTGAGGTTGTTAGCGCCAAAGACTTTGGTGAAGGCGTTCTGGATGCCGATGCCGACAGCCGGGTTGGCGCCCGTCAGGAGGGGGCTCTGGCTGATGCTGCTGGGGAAGTTCTGGCCGTTGAGGAGTCCGGTAAAGTCCTGGGGCACGGACGTGGATTGGACGCCCGCGCTCGGGCCCTGGCGGTCGGATTCCCAGAGCACGCCCAATTGCAGAAACGCAGGTTTGGAGATCGTGATGAAGCGCGCCTCGATGAGGACCTGCTGAATCGGCCGGTCGAACTCTTTGATGATCTTCTCCATCACGTCCAGTTGCTCGGGGGTGCCGCGCGCGACCACCAGGTTGCGCTCGTAATCGATAATGAACTTGGAACCAGCGAATAACTCTTTGATAGCTTTTTCGAGGGACGGCACCGGAGGCGCTTCATCGTTGACAAATTTCTTGAATTTCTGGGTTTCGGTCGTGGTAGTGACGTTGTTGGCCGTCACGGTCGAGCGAGTGGCATCCTCGGAGCCGAGCTGGGCCGGCAGGACGAACCCTTTGCGGAGCCGGTAAAAGCGCGTTTCCTCCATCAGTTTTTTCGGGTCCTTGGCATCGACCACCCAAACCAACTCGTCGCCGACCTGAAACTGCAACTCGTAGTTCCGCCCGATATAACGGAGGAACTCTCCGAGCTTCACTTTGTCGAGGTTGACGCTCAATACCTGTTTCAGCGCGGCGAGGGACTTGTCGGCCACGATATTGACACCCGCGGATTGACTAAGATTAACGAGAATTGTCTCGAGGGGAACATTGTCGAGGTGGATCGTGACTTCCTTCTCCAGGACTTTCACCATGTGCCCTTTCGTGCTCTCGAAGTCGAACAACGGGCCCTGCTCGCGAAGCGTCTTGCCGTAAGAGTCGGGGATGTAAGGCGCATTCTCGATCCGCTCCACGGCATCGCGCACGTCTTTACGGGGCGGCAGGCCCCGGTCTTTTTGCTCCGTCACCAGGCTTTTGACGGTGGGATTGAAGACAGAGTTTTTGGCGTCGATGCTGCGGATTTTGTCTTCGAGCGCCTGGGAGCGGCGTTGCTGGGTTTGTTCTTCAACCCAGCTATTGACGCGGGCGAGGATGGGGTTCTTGGGGTCTTGCGCGAGCAAAGCCGCCGCCTGGTTCTTGGCCTCTTCCCAGCGATTCTGGTTGGCCAGTTCCAGGATCGCCTTGATTTGGCTGTCGTAGATCTCGCTATACGCCGGCGGCGGTTTGGGTGGCGGCGGTGGATGGTGGCACGCGGTTGTGGATAGCAGGAGCAGCGCCGCCGCTGCTGCCGCCTTTACTGGGGTGGTCAGCCAGGATCGTACAAACATGGGAACAATGTTGACGAAGAACTTGCATATTAAATTCAGGTGCGCACCCGGATTGCAAACATATTTTTAGTTTTTGGCGATCAACTCTTCAGCCTTTTCATCGTGGCGCGTTTGAGTTCGCGGTCGGCTTCGCGTTGCTTGAGATCTTCCCGCTTATCGTACTGGGCTTTGCCTTTGCCGACGGCCAGGGCCACTTTGACCTTGCCGTTTTTCCAATAAAAGGAGAGCGGCAGCAGTGCGTTGCCCTTCACCGCCGCCAGGCCAAAAAGTTTTCGGATTTCGGATTTGTGCAGGAGCAATTTTCGCACGGCCTTCGGTTGATGGTTCTGCAGGTTCCCGTGGGAGTACTCGTCGATGTGCGCGTTGTAGAGGAAGACCTCATTGTTCTCGACCCGGGCAAAGGCGTCGCTGATCTGGCCCTTGCCGGCGCGCAGCGCTTTGACCTCCGTCCCGTGCAGCACGATTCCGGCCTCGAAGGTTTCGAGGATATGATAGTCCCGCCGGGCTTTGGGGTTGGACAGAAGGTCGGGCATTGGGAGTTAGACCGTTGAGGCGTTAAAACGTTAAAGCGCTGGGAATGCTAACACGACCGAGTGAGCGAGGCGGCGCAGAATTTTGCAGGCGCCAGGGTAGCAAAGCGGATAGTCGCCCCGGGACCGAAGCCGGGCGCCTCGTTGCCTCGCGCGCTACACCGGCGTGGCAAGAGCGCGACTTCCCTGCTCAATGCTTCTTGCGCTTTTTGCCGACCGGACGGGTCAACTCCACCAGTTCAGGCATCTCAAAACCGACCTTGTCTTCCACGATTTCGAGCAGCGCGATGTCCGCCGCGCCCATGTTGCCCGTCTCCCGAACCAGGGGACGGCTCAAGGCCCCGGAGCCGGAGTTGAGTTGCCGGACACGGCGCGAGATCAGGTTGACCAGAACGTTGGGGTTACCAACCTTCTCCAGTGCTTTTCTTGCAAGTTCAGCGTTCAAAGCTTTATCCAAGGTATTAGATCGAGCAGGACAGGTTAATGGGCCGGGCAGCAAACGCAATACCAAATTTGGCAAATCCTGCTTGCACCCGCTATAGCCTTTGCTTAAAACAGCGACGCATGTCTGGAAGGAAGAAGAACTTAGAGGCCCGCGCACAAGCCCGATTCGACCTGAAAAATTTTCTGGCGACGCGGACCGACGCCGTCAACCAGGCGCTGGACGGGTTCCTGCCCCCGGCGAGCGCCCGGCCGGCGACGATTCACAAGGCGATGCGCTATTCACTGTTCGCCGGCGGCAAGCGGATGCGCCCTGCCCTCTGCCTGGCGGCAGCGGCGGCTTGTGGGGGCGGCGAATCGGCGGCGATGCCGCTCGCTTGCGCGGTTGAGTGCATCCACACGTATTCGCTGATCCACGACGACCTGCCAGCGATGGATAACGACGATTATCGGCGCGGAAAACTGACGAATCATAAGGTGTTCGGGGAGGGCATCGCCGTTTTGGCGGGAGACGCGTTGCTGACCCAGGCGTTTGAGATCGCGGCAAAGTGCAAGGGATGGTCGCGATATTCCCACCAACAAATTATCCAGGAACTGGCGCGCGCCTCCGGCTCGCTGCAACTCATCGCCGGACAGGTGGCTGATCTTGAAGCCGAAGGACGAGCCATCTCTGCCAGCCACCTCCGGTACATTCATGAGCGCAAAACCTCGGCGCTGCTGTGCTGCTCGGTCCGCCTGGGCGGGATGAGCGCCAACTGCACAGCCGCCCTGCTCAAAGCTCTGACCGATTTCGGTTATCACGTCGGCCTGGCTTTTCAGGTGATCGATGACATCCTCGACGTGACTCAGACCAGCGAGAAGCTGGGGAAAACGGCGGGTAAGGACAGTAAGGCAAGCAAAGCGACCTATCCAGCGATTGTCGGTTTGGAGAAATCGCGCAAGATTGCAGCGGCGCTTACCGACAAGGCGTTCGCGGCGCTGAAACCGTTCCGCGGGAAAGCCGTAGCTTTGGAAGCACTGGCGGAATTTCTGCTTAAACGGGAAAGCTAGGCTCCCCCGCCTTCGTAATATTTCTCGACCTTCGCGGCGACGTCCTTGTAGCCGCTATCGACCTCGTAGATGAGCTTAAACTGCTCGACGGCTTCCCCTTTCTTGCCCATGGCCTCCAGCACGGAGCCGAGATTATAGACCAGGTCTTTTTTTTCCTCGTCGAGCACGGGTTTTTCCTTAATCGCGTTTTGCAGGGTGCGGGCGGCGAGGTCGAACATCTTTTTCTTGCCAAAACATTGCGCGAGGTAATTCATCGAGGCGATGCGGCGGTGCGGGTTGTTCTGGGCCTTTTGAAACTCGGCGATGGCTTCGCTGACCTTGCCCGCGTTGAAGTAAAGCTGGCCCATTTCGTAGCGAATTTGCAGATCGTTCGAGAACTTTTCGACGCGCTTCTGGCACTCGGCGAGCTGGTAGGCCTGTTTCTCGGCCTGAATGGCACCGGCTTTCTCCGCGTAATCGGGCGCGCTGGAATCCAGTTTCGAGATCTGGTGTTCGAGCTTCCGGCCGACGGTGTCCGCGATAGCGCGGTCGAGGGATGAATCGTTGCCGATGTCGGACTTTTTAAGCTGCTCGTAGTAGCTTAGCGAGCGGTCGAAGTCCTTCTTTTGCGAGTGCAGTTCAGCGAGCGACCGCAACAGCTTGAGATTGTTGGGCTCGGTTTTGAGCCGAGCTTCGTATTCCCGGATCAACCGGTCGGCGACATCCCCGCTTTTCTCGACACGATTTTCCTGTTCGAGCGAGACTGCCTCCTCCTTGTTCTTCAGGATATCGCGATACGAACCGCTGCCGTCGGCCAGATCGTCATAACCCCCTTCATCGAGGGTCTTTTGGGCAGAGAGATTCTTCAGCGCCTGGGCCAGATCGTTGTCGGTCGGGCTGGCGCGGTAGAGGTCGGCGAGGATGGACTCGCCCTTTTTCGGCTGGCCGATCTCCGCCAGCCCTTTGGCCAGTTGAATGGCGACATCCTTGTCTTTGGGTGAATTCCGAAAAAGCATTTCGAGGGACAGGACAGCAGTGTGGGGCATTTGCAGTGCTGTGGCCGCTTCGACGATTAGCCGGTGAGCGCCTGAATTGGTAGGGTCGCCGTTGAGAATATGCTCGGCGATCGGGAGGGCATCGGCAGGGTTTGTACGCAGGGCCATCTGGCCTTTGGCGACCATGGGGGAGGAACTGGCGCTGCTGAATACTTTCTTGAAAAAACCGCCGCCGGGGCCCGCTTTTTTCAATTGAGCGGCGCGGAGCAGCTTGCGGCACTCGTGCATGCTCGGTTCCCGGACCAGCACCTGGTTGAAAAGGTCGATCGCGTAATCGTAGTTTTCCCGCTGCAAGGCATCATTGCCTTTGGTGAACAACGCGCGCAGGTCGCGCGGCAGGTCTTGCAAGCTCTTTTCTGCCATTCGCGAGTGTAATCACACCCTTTAGTAAAAAGGCAATGCAAATCCGCGGCAAAACGGGCAACCGCCAGGAGCGCGGCCACGAGGCCGGACCTCTCGACCACGGCTCGGCGTGATAAGGACAGCGAGCCCTACCCGGTCACTGCAACCTGGATGGCAGCCCGGAAACCATGGAATAGAGCTGGGCGAGTGTGGCGCCGGTGCGTTGTTCGCGCACGTCCTGGCCGAACTGGAAGCGGGCCGCACCATCGAAGTTGTCGAGCATCATACAGTAAGTACCATTGGCCATGACGCCAAGGAGTTCGCCCATCTTACTGAAAACCAAGTCGCCCCGGGACGGGTTGAACTTCCCGAACAGCCCTCGCAAGACGCTGCGGTCCAGCTTGACGTAACCTGGCGTGGTCAAGTCCAGCTCAAATTTGCACTCGCCGTAATATCCTTCTCGAGCACCCACAAGTACGGCGTCCTGGAATTTGAACGGCTCAGACGAGACGTGATACACCTTGCACCCAAGCTGGCGGACCTCCGCCTGGGAGAGGGGCAGCAGCACGACGCGCGGGTCGCGCAAGGAAAAAACCATCGAATGAATGGGAATCCGCGCGAGGTTGCGGCTCAGCGCGCCGGTCAGCCCGTCCCAATCCGTGCCGGGGTTCCACAGGGTTAGCGGGGTTTCCTGGACATGGCACAAGGCGAACTCGTTGGTCCCGTCGGTCACCAGCACCGTCTCGGTTTCCTTGTTCTTGGTGGCGTCCCCAAAGACGCCTGGCCGGCTGGCGGAGAAGCTGGCTTCGACGCGGTTGCTTAGGAAATCGGTGAAGATCGTGTTGGCTGCCAGCGGGCGATTCTCACGCACTTCCTTGGCCAACTCGCCGGATTTGCTGGCGAGCGCCTTAACGCCTTCAGCCAGCTTGGCTTTTTCCTCGCGTTCGGTCTTCAAGTCTTCCCGGACGAGGGCGACCTGTTGAGTGGCGGAGCGCCGCTCGGCCTCCGTCACCTGCAGTTGAGTGGCCAATTGCAGCTTTTCGTTAAGCACCATTTGGTTGCTCTTGCCGAGCTGGGCGAGTTGCTGCTGGAGCGCTGACGACTGTTCCGCCTGCTTGCGCATTTCCTCCTGGATGGCCGCGAGTTTTTCCTTCGAGAGAACGGCTTCGGAGGAGGTGCTCTGGAGCTGCTGGCTCAGGGTTTGGATATTGGTTTGGGCGGTGGCAAACTGTTGTTGCAGGTCCGCTTGCCGCTGCTGCAATCGCTGTGCTTCCTGCTCGCGGGATTGAAGCTGCTCTTGAAACGTTTGAACCTGTTTTTCGCGCTCGCCCAGCAGTGCCTGCTGTTGCGCGGCGGTCTCGCGGGTTTTGGTGAGTTCTCCCACCAACTGGTCGCGGCTGCGGCGTTCCTCGTTGAGCGCCAGGCGCATCACCGCGGCAAGGTCTTTGCCGTTGTCCGCCTGGTTGGTGCCGACGTCCAGTTTGATGGGTCGCTCGGCGCCCGTGTCGTTCACCTTGTTGATGTCAACTGTGGAGAACGCCAGCAGGCTGATGAGCAGGAAGTCGCAGATGACGATGAGAATGCTACGGTTCATGAGGTCGCGGCCAGCCGGGCGGTGACGGGGCCAACAGGTTCAGGAATGGCGGCTTCGGCCTCCAACAGCACCTTCCGGCGCAACGGGCGCAGGTGGAAGATTTTGAAGAAAGAGACGAAGATGATGCCGAACGACGTCGAGGAATAGGCCGCCATCAGGCTGAACTTGATGATGCCCAACGACACGAGGATCAGTGAGATGATTGTGCCCACAAACCCGAGGTAAAGCCCGGCGTCGAACAAGTGGTCCTCGTTTTCCAACAATTTGAGCTTCACGCGGGGCGCCACGTTTTGCCGGCGAATTTCGGCCAGCTTCACGAGGCACGCCGTGTAGATCAGCCCTTGCAGCACGAAGAACAGCAGTAGCGTCAATAAACTTACCTGGTTCATAATAGTTGTCTTAACATTGTTGCTCCCGGCGGCGAGCGCGCTGCCCACCGTGGGCAGGCTCAGGCGAAGAGGAAACTCCACTCTCTGGCTCTCCTGCGCGAGAAACGGCTCGCTCAGAAGCAGTACAACCGCCAGGAAACCGAGCGCAAACAAAATTTCGCGGAACACGTGGAAGCCCCGCACCTGCAACGGACGCTCCAGCAGTGGAACACGCCGCGTGAAATGCAGGGCCGCGGCCACCAGAAATCCGCCACCGAAATACAAAAACCATTTCATCGCCACAGCCATTTCGGGCGTTCGCAAGCAATACTCGACTCCCAACTGCGTTTGAAAGGGGGACGCCGACAACCGCTCGCCACGATTCAACAGTTCGTTGAGCCCCCCCGAGCCGGACCGCAGGCCGGCGGCAAGATCTTTGGGTCCCGTCTGGCTATAGGTCATCAGGTATTTGGCCACGTCGGCGGGCCGGCCCGAAACCAGGACGGCGGCAAAAAGCACCGGCAATTGTCCGTCCGCGTGACGCGCCAGGTTGGTTAACAGCCGCAGTGTTTCGGCGTCTTCCACATGATTCACAAACGCGGCGAGCTGGCTCCAGTTGAATCGCTGGCCCAATGACATGAGGTCGAGCAGCAGGTGCTCGAGCGGGAGAGTGCTGCCGCGACGATTGGCCTGCGCCGCCAGGATATACACCGTGTTGCTCAACGCCGGGGTCAGCTTTTTTTCTTCGAGCAGGAGGCCGCATGTGGAAAGCGCGGCGTCAAGGGCCTGACCGGAAGCGGACTGGGAAGGAGAGAAGATCAGCGTGTTGGTGAGCGCCCGGGCGCGCAGCAACTCCTGCAAAGCAGGCTGTGTGGAACCCGACAACAACTGAAGCACCGTCCCGCGATTCTCCAGGCGCACCACCCATTCAGCAAAGGATTCGGTGCCGGATTTCGGAAGCTTTGGGTCGGTCGCGAAAAGAACCTGCAAATGATAGTCGCCGCCGCCCCAGACCAGCCAGTCAGGATGCTCGGCGGCAGCGGCAGCGATTGCCTGGCCGAGCCTTTCGCTTCCCGGCAAATCCCCGGACTGAGCAACCTGCGACAGCAACTGCGCCGCACCGAATTGCTTTTCCTCGAGCAGCGCCAGTCCTCGGACGGCCAGACTCGGGGTGAGCTTGCCGGCCAGCTCAATGACGCTGGCATCCACCGCTCGAAGGTGCGCCGGCACCAGCAAGCCGCAGACGAGCATCACCGCGCCCAGGAGTGCGCAGGCCGAAAACCAGACCCATCGACTCATTTTCGCTCCACTCTAAAGCATATACCGATCCCCGGGTGAAACACCAGCCCGGGAAATCCCTAGGGCCGGCGACGCGGGCACAGGGCGTCCGCGTTCTGCAAATTGGACGGAGACAACGGGTTATTGTTCACACGAGATTAGCAGGTTTTTGCTTATCCAGACACGGTTAGGCGCTCGGGCCGGAAACGTCCATACTCAGGACACCTCGTGAACCGCCTAAGCTCCAGGCCCTAACGACGCAAGCGCCACCCGAAAACCGACGTCGCTGCAACCATTCCATCGGCTTTTTTACCTTGCTGTGGCGAACGCCGGTTCGTTTACTGAGAGTGTTGACCCGCTCGGCACGCTGGGTGCCGAAGCATCAGAAACTAGAACACTGATATGAGCACGACTGGCGAATCAGGCAATCCACAGCAAAAGGCAAAAGTGGATCCGATGAGCACCGTTCAAGAGAATGCCAAGGCCGTCTCCAGGTTTCCCGGCCTGGAAGACGACTACGTCAAGGCGGAATTGCACAATGGTATTGTCATCTTCGCGGATATCCGGGAATTCTCCTCCTACATGGACGCCAACTCGGACTATGCCATCAGTCTGTTGGCCTGTTTCCGGCGGGTGCTATCACAGTACTTTTCCACCAAATCATTAAGGGCAAATGAGAGTGACCGCTATACCACGTTCGCTAAAGAACTCGGCGATGGCGTGATGATGATCTGGATTGCCGAGCAAGGTTCGATCACCGACATTTCGGTGGAGGAAATCACCGGCCTGGCGTTTGTTTCCCAGGAAATCGTTAAGCGCTTTTTTGAACTGTCCGCGGACTTTGCTCCGGACAAGTACCATGTCGGAATTGGAATCGCCATCGGGTCGTTTCAAAGGCTGCTGTATCGAGACAAGGGCAACCCTGCGCTGTTTCGCTATCGTGACTACTGTGGCAGCACGATCAACATGGCGGCGCGCCTCGAAAGCCTGTCCAAGCCCAACGGGGTCGCGATTTCCTTCAATGCCCTGCCGCTTAACAAGAAGAAGGAGATCACAGCCAGCCTCTCTTCCCAAAGCTTCAAAGAAGCGACCCAGGACATCCGGGGCATTGGCAAAACGCAGGTCTTTCAATGGAAATTTGATGTCGAGAGCCCCAGCGCCGGGGGCCAGACCGTAGCCTCGAAAGGCGCCGGAGCCGGCTCTTAGAACGCCTAAACGAACGGCTCGACCCGGAGGGGCCGGGCTGGATCAAGCCGGCCGGTCCGCTAACCCAATTTACTGCGGCAGCATAGGATTTGCGGGCAGGTCTTCTTCCGCTCCGGGTGCGCCATTGTTTGAATCGCGTTGCGCCATGTCCGGCTCCTGGAGCCTGGTGCGGACCAGGAGAACATCGTGAAGGACGGCTTCAGCGAGTTTCTTTTGCCGGCTGCCCAATTCGAGCTCCAGCAAACTACGGGCAGATTGGCACAGGTCGTCAACCGGTTCACGGACCTGCCGGCGCAAGTTGTTCCGCACCACCCGGGCGGCGCGGGCAGCATCCATCGACATGTGACGCATCCGAGCGAGCTGCGTTTCCTGGCGTTTGCGCTCGACCTGTTCGAATTGGAGGGCGGACTGAAGTTTGGAGAGCTCCAGCTCGCTCCGTTGGGCGCGATCCCGCAAGTTGAGTTGGCTTGATGCCAAGGCCTGATTGAGACGTTGACGTTCGGCGGTTTCCTGCTGCAGTCTGGCTTCACTTTCACGCAGCAGCTTGAGGGTGGTCTGCTGCTCCGTTTCCAGGGCTTCACGCTTCCGCGATTGGTTTTGGAGGTCGCGCTGGACCCCATCCAAGGCGCTCGCCAGGCGTTGGCGTTCGGCGGCTTCCTTTTGGAGCCTCGCCTCATTTTCCTGCAGGGCGCCGGTTGCGGTCTTCAGCTCCGCTTCCAGGGTTTCGCGCTTGCGGGATTGGTTTTGAAGTTCGCGCTGGACTCCATCCAGGACCTCGGACAGGCGTTGACGTTCAGCGGCTTCGGTTTGCAGCCTTGCCTCGATTTCATGAAGCACATTGAGTGTAGTCGTCAGCTCCGTTTCCGCGGTTTCGCGCCTGCGGGACTGGTTTTGGACCTCGCGCTGGACTCCATCCAGGGCCGACGCCAGGCGTTGACGTTCGCCAGATTCCGTTTGCAGATTGGTTTCAAGTTCACGCAAGGCGGCGAGTGTGGTGCGCAGCTCGGCCTCGGCAGTTTCGCGCATTCGTGATTGGTTCTGAGCCTCGCGCTGAACTCCATCCAAGGCGGACGCCAGGCGTTGACGTTCAGAGCTTTCGCGCTGGAGACCTGCTTCGCTGGCTTGCGCGGCGGTTAGGCTGGCGTCCAGCCGTGACTGGAGGTCTTGTCGGGTACGATCGAGCGTTTTGTTCGCCTCCTCGAAGAACGAGAGGTTCTTCTGGAGCTGGGTGCTCAGTTCCTTCGCGTTTCGTAATTGTTCCAGGGCCAGCCGGCTCTCGGCCTGGTGCTGTTCGACATCGGCCGTCCGCCGGGCCAGGGCCTGGCCGCTTTGGAGCAGTTTTTCTTCGAGTGTGCTGATGCGCTCGAGGTTGGCTTGCTGCGCCTGGAGCACGCGACTGAATTCCGCATGCAACGCCTGCAACTGGGTGTTAAGCGTCCCGGCGCGTTGCTCGCTCCGCTGGCGCTCGCCCTGTTCGTTGGCAAAATCGGAGGTGGCCCGGGCAAGAGCCGCCACGCCCTGGCTAACCCGTTGTTCCAATTCGGTAATCTGCGCGTGGCGATCGGCCTCGCTGGTTTGCAACTGCTTTTCGAGTTCTTTGATGCGGGCGCGGGACTCGGCAGTGACCTGTTGTTCTTTGCCAAATTTGCCGTTCAGCTCCTCGCGCGCCTGGCGCAATGCGGCCATTTCCTGTTCCAACTGGCTGCAGCGTACCCCGGCTTGCTGCTGGGCGGCTTCGCCCTGCTTGATGGCGGCGCTCGCAACTTCCAGTTGGCGGCGCAAATCGGACTCGACGCGGCTGCGTTCTTTCGCCTGATTCTCGGCCTCGGCCCTGGCACGGTCGAGGTCCGCTGACTTGGAACCCACGTGGCTTTCCAATTCCTTGATGCGGGCGCGTGACTCGGCAGTGACCTGTTGTTCTTTGCCAAATTTGCCGGTCAGTTCCTCGCGAGCCTGGCGCGAGATAGTCAATTCCTGCTCCAACTGGCCGCAGCGCGCGGCGGCCTGCTTGATGTTGGCGCTCGCCCCGTCCAGTTGCCGGCGCAAATCCGACTCGACACGGCCGCGCTCTTTGATCTGCTTCTCCAACTCGGCCCTGGCGCGGTCGAGGTCCGCTGACTTGGAACCCAGGTGACTTTCCAGTTCCTTGATGCGGGCGCGAGACGCGGCGGTAACCTGCTGCTCTTTGCCAAATTTGCCAGTGAGTTCCTCGCGCATTTGGCGCAATGCGGTCAATTCCTGCTCCAACTGGCCGACGTGCACCCTGGTTTGCTGCTGCGCGGCTTCGCTTTGCTTGATGGCGGCGCTCGCTGCCTCCAGTTGACTTCGCAGATCAGACTCAACACGGGCTCCCTCCTTAGCCTGCTTCTCCAACTCGGCTCTGGCATGGTCTAGATCCGTTGACTTGGAACCCAGGTGGCTTTCCAGTTCCTTGATGCGGGCGCGGGACTCGGCGGTGACCTGCTGCTCTTTGCCGAATTTCCCAGTGAGTTCTTCTCGCATTTGGCGCAATGCGGCCAACTCCTGCTCCAACTGACCGCAGCGTGCCCCGGCTTGCTGCTGGGCGGTTTCGCTCTGCTTGATGGCGGCGCTGGCAACCTCCAGTTGGCGGCGCAAATCCGACTCGACGCGGCTGCGTTCTTTCGCCTGATTCTCGGCCTCGGCCTTGGCACGGTCCAGGTCCGCTGACCTGGAACCCATCTGGCTTTCCAGTTCCTTGATGCGGGCGCGGGACTCGGCGGTCGCCTGTTGCTCTTTGCCAAACTTGCCAGTGAGTTCCTCGCGTGCTT
>Ga0210409_10001223_pt1 | contig 34774 bp, 27 predicted proteins | sample IncBWH17MmetaG_FD_161649 | JGI IMG/M metagenome (GOLD analysis project Ga0210409, IMG submission 161649) | Forest soil microbial communities from Barre Woods Harvard Forest LTER site, Petersham, Massachusetts, United States - Inc-BW-H-17-M | ecosystem: Environmental > Terrestrial > Soil >... | reverse complement strand
ATGCGGCCTATCATGCCGCTGGTTCGGTCGAGGAGTTTCTCGCCAGCGCATTCGAAGACCTCGGATTACAGCGAGTGGAAATCGACTGCGTGGAATCGAAAGGACCGGCCTTCGAGTCTTGGGACCGCAACCAGCTCCACGCTTTTCTGGTGGCCGGCGGATACGCGGAAGCGGTGGTCTTCCCCGCAAACAACCAATTCGTCCCGCCCAACGAACTGCTCTACAAACAAGCGCTGGTTTTGGCTCCTGGCCAGTTCGACAACGTGAGTCAGCTTCATGCGAATCTGGTCCAGGACACCCTGGCTCAATTGCCGGAGGAAGATGTAGAAGAGAGTAGAGGTGGTCTCGGACTGTTTTGTCTGTCAGTCGGCGGCCCAAACGGCGGACGTATAGAAGTGCCTGTCGAAGAGATCGTGGAACACGTGGAAGCGTTGCACAAGTTAGGTTATGGCGTGATGTTATTCCGTGCGGGGGAACTCTACACAATGAGCGCGTACGTGAATCGCTACACGAAATCGCGGATTCACTTCGCGATCGGACTAACGGTGCTTGCGCGTGTCTTTGAGGATCGCTACAAAGACCTGGCGGGAAGTTTGCTAGAAGGGATCGCCCGGCTCTTCACCCAGAATGTCCGGGTATGCGTCTATCCTATGTCGGCGGAAAATGTGCAACGACGAGTAAAAGTAGCGGGCCTGACGGGCTGGACCTGGAAAGAAACAAATGGCATGGTCACTGCTGACAACCTGCATCCGTCAGGACCGCTGGAGTCTCTGTACCAATATCTGCTGAGCAGTGAATTCATTCTTCCAGGGAAACCAGGGAAGCGCTGAATCTCGCATTGCTAACGAAACATCAATAGCAAACCCGTTTGTCCGGTTGAACCCGCAGCGTTAATCAAGTGGATTATTTCCTGGTGCTCCGTTTTAGACTTTCTTAGCGGGCGACAATTGGAATGCGTTCTGGGATCGAAGATTCTTCCGATCCCGGGGCCAGTCCGTCCTGATTACCGTTTGCAACCCCGCTCCATGGTTTATTGGCACGGAAATCAAGAAAGGGCCCCCGGGGGAGGGCGGCGACGAGTTTTTGTGTGTAGGGGTGCTGGGGGGCGCCGAAGATTTGGGAGGGGGGGCCGCATTCGATGATTTCGCCGGAGTTTAGGATGGCGATGCGATGGCAGAGCGCGGCGACGGACAGCAGGTCGTGGGATATATAAAGGATGCCCATGCCTAGTTCGCGGTTGAGGCGAGCGAATAGGCTCAGGATTTCGGACTGGGTGATGGTGTCGAGGGCGCTTGTGGATTCGTCGGCGATGAGGAGCGAAGGACGGTGAAGGATGGCCATGGCGATGATGACGCGTTGCGCTTGTCCAACGCTGAGCTGCGAGGGGCGGCGGCGGAGAAAGTCGGTGTCCTTGGGGAGGCTCACGCTCGAGAGCGCCTTGCTAATCACTGCAGCGCAGTCTGCTTGTGTGCCGGTGGCATGGGCACGCCAAGCTTCGCTCAGTTGCGAGCCGACGCGAAGAGCGGGATTAAGAGAAGACAATGGGCTTTGCAGGACGATGCTGATTTCACGGCCGCGAAGAGAGCGCATCTGGGATTCGGATTTTGTGGAGAGATCTTCGCCTTTGAAAAGAAGATTGCCGCGGGCAGTGCCGCCCTTCAAGTGAAGGAGGCGAAGTATCGCAAGAGAGATGGTGCTTTTGCCGGAGCCGCTTTGACCGACGAGGCCGAGGATTTCGCCGGGCTGAATGGAGAGGGAGATGTCGCGCAGGACTCCGGGATTATTGTGATAGTCGACGGAGAGCCGGAGCGAGAGAAGGGGTGGCGTCTCGGTCACTTCTGCGCCCCCATAGATGGATCGGGGCCGAGGCGGAGAACGTCGGCGTTCCAGAAAGCATGGGGATCGAGGACGGAAGGAGCGGAGCCGATGACGGCGGGTGATATGGCGGACATCGCGTCGCGGTTGATGAGATAGATGAAGGGCTGCTGTTCGGAGACGATTTGCTGGACGCGGTCCCAGTCGGCTTTGCGTTTTTTGTCGGAGGTGGAGGAGGCTTGGGACTGCATCAGACGGTCAATCTCGGCTTCCCACGGAGTGGCAGGCTTGCTTTGCTTAGGATTCCATTGATGGTTTTCCGCGGAGCTGAGCCAGACGTTCATCTGGCTATTGGGATCGAGATCGGTGTTGGTGAATCCGAGCAGGCAAGCTTCGTAGTCAAAGGTGCGGGTGATGCGCTCGATCAAGGAAGGAAAATCGAGCGTGACCATGTTCACCTTGATGCCGATTTGAGAAAGGTCTTGCTGAATCATGGTGACCATTTGCTCGCGGGGCTTATTGCCAGTGCTAGTGATGAGCGTGAACTCGACGCGATGGCCAGAGGAGTCGCGAAGGATGCTGCCGTCGATTAATCACCAGCGGTACTCGGTACTTGGGTTGCTCGACGGACAGCAGACTTATTCCACTTACGATTAGAACCGGATGACAATCCCGGTGGATAGCCTAAAGTTATTCTGCGAACGGCCTCCAAACTGCGTCAGCAAGTAGTCTCCCTGAATTATGCGCCAGGAGAACTTGTCGGTGAACCTGGTATCAATGCTCGCCTCCTAGCGCCATCGAAAAGGACGAATTTCCAAAACCCGCGGTGCTATTATGCGCTCCTCCAAGGAGTAAGTGCCCAAACGGCGATACACGCGCAGGCCATGATACTTGCGGACCGAAAAGATAGGTGTAAGTCGACGTCCCGGTTCCTCTGATAGATCCGTAATGCCCGTCAATATCCGCCACTCCGCCCAACCAATCCGTGAATTTATATTGTCCCGAGGCCTCCCATCCGTTCAGACTGGCTGAGGGTGAAGTGTGAAAGTACAAGTAAGAATAGCCTCCGAAGACTTCCACTTTGTCTTGTGCTTGCGTTGAAAGGGAAGCAAGGATACACAGTCCAAACACCAGCGAGATTTTCCGAAACATAGAAATTGTGCCCTCCTTAAGATATGCTCAGAGATCCCCACGTCCGCTGCGGCGTTCCATGAATTATTCCTGGTGCCTCGAAATTCGCTTGGGTAGCCAAAGGCACCACTGGGCTGGTGACCAATCGGACTTGTCCTTTCAGTCGTTGGTCAAGCGGCATTATACACGCGGAATTTGTGTGCGGAGTAATCACCTCGGGGAACTTGCTGTGTCATCCCAGCGCAAGTTCTTTCCCGACGACTGTAATCGTAGGCTATCTCAGCTTGTTTTTCGAGGTGCTCAGTGTCGGTATAAGCGGCACCTTCGGTATGCACCGCTACTACAATTCAATAGAGCCCATGTCTCAGTGAATTTACTTGCCCCGAAAAGCGCCCAATCCAGTTGTCCAATTCTGCACAGACGCTTTCTCGACCGCAGGGTATGTTTGTGCCCCAACCTATACTCGGGTTCTGTTCGAGTTGCGCTGCTGCGTACGACGGCCGCTCATCATTCAGGAGAGAATGAAGAATGAACAACCATCTGATTAAATTGGCGGGCCTGCTCGGCTTTGCGTTAACACTCACCTTCCTCACTCCTCGGCAGGCGGCGGCCGATAACGACGACCCTCCGGGCCGTGTCGCACGCCTCAGCTTCACACACGGCCCTGTCTCCTTCGAACCCGGAGGGGCCGACGAATGGGTTGACGCCCGGATCAATCGCCCCATGACCACCGGTGATAGGCTTTGGAGCGATTCCGGCGCCCTCGCGGAAATGAACACCGGCTCAGCCTATATTCGCCTCGGTTCCAATACCGGTTTTTCTTTCTTGAATCTTTCCGATAACGCGACACAAATCCAACTTACCGAAGGCACGCTCCTGGCGCGCGTACGCCGATTGGACCAGAATGAAACTTTCGAGATCGATACGCCAAACTTGGCTTTTTCCATCTATCAGGCCGGCACCTATAAAATCACCGTCAACGAAGCAGGGGATGTCACTGTGGTTCAGGTTCGTCGAGGGGAAGGCGAAGTCACCGGAGGAGGCGCGGCCTATAGCCTTCATGAAGGCGACGAGGGACGGTTTGCCGGTATCGACGGGCTGGTCGCGAATTTTGACAACTATCAGTATCGCCCGGATGCTTTTGAAAATTGGTCAGCCCTCCGCGACCGCCGCATCGATCACTCCTATTCTTCCAAATACGTCTCCCCCGATGTAATCGGCTATGAAGATCTCGATCAATACGGTGGCTGGCGACCCACGGGAGAATACGGCAACGTGTGGTTTCCCCATACCACAGAGGTGGGCTGGGCTCCTTATCACAACGGCCATTGGGCCTACATTGCTCCCTGGGGATACACCTGGGTAGACGACGAGCCTTGGGGCTTTGCACCCTTTCACTATGGCCGCTGGATTAATGTCGAAGGTTCCTGGGGATGGGTGCCCGGGCCCAGGGAATCGGAAGGTGGCGTCTACGTCCGGCCCGTGTATGCTCCCGCGTTGGTGGCCTGGGTAGGAGGGCCGCACTTCAGCATCGGTATTTCGGTTGGCGGCGGCGGTGGCCGCTATTCCGAAGGCGAGAGCGTCGGATGGTTCCCGCTCGGACCGCGCGAAGTGTACGTTCCTTCCTATCCCGTCAGCAGAACCTACGTAAACAACGTCAACGTTTCCAATACCAATGTGAACACAACGGTGGTCAACAACTATTACAACACCACCGTCGTTAACAACACCAATAACAGCACCAACGTGAATGTCACGAACGTCAAATATGTGAACCAGACTGTTCCCGGTGCGGTCACCGCCACCACTCCGCAAGCGTTTGTCTCGGCGCAGTCGGTCGCGAAAAATGTCGTTCAAGTGAATCAAAGGGAGATAGCTGCCGCACCCGTACGCATCGCGGCTCCGCCGGTTGCTCCTGTAAAAGCGGCCGTTCTAGGCAACGCTGCGCCAGCCCCGGCCAAACCTCCGGAGGCCGTCGTAAACCGCACGGTGGTCGCAAAGGCTGCCCCGCCTCCGCCTCCTGTGCCCTTTGTTCAGCAACAAAAGGCCATTGAAGCCAACGGTGGTAAACCGCTGCCGGTTTCTGAAATCCGCCAGATGCGAGTCCAGGAACAGCAGCAGGTTCAGCGCGGGCAGCAACAGCAGCAACAGCAGCAACAGCGGATGCAGCCCGGACAACCGCCACCCCCGGCCCAGCAGGCTCAACAGGCACACCCGGCAGTGCGAATTGCCCCACCTGCGCAGCCCCAGAATGCTCGCCCTGCCCAAGCACAGGACAACGCCGGAAATCGGCCCGCCGCCACGCCGAACAATCAGCAGCAACCGAACAATCGCCCTCCCAACCAGAATACGCAGCAACAGCCGCCACCTCAGCAGCCGCAACCAGCCAACCGGTCCGCTCAGCCGGAATCCGCTTCTCCGAATCGCCCTAACAATCCAAATCCTCCGCCACAACAGACCAATCGGCCCGAGCAGCAGCAGAACAACAATCCCAACCGGCCGAATATTCCCAACAATCCACCGAATCGCGCCCCAGTGCCGGATCCCGCCCTGGAACAGAAACACCAGCAGGAGTTAGAGCTGCTCCACAAGCAGCAGGATCAGGAACGCCAGCGTGTCGAGCAGCAACACCGGCAAGAACTGAAGTTGCAAGAACAAAAGGCTGCGGAGGAATTGCGCCAGAAGCAGCAACAAGCACAGCAACAAGCGCAAAAACTTGCCGACCAGCAGCAACAAGAGCGAAAGTTGCAGGAACAAAGGGCGGCCGATCAGCAACGTCAGCAGCAACAACAAGCGCAACGAAATGCCGATCAGCAACAGCAACAGCAGCAAGAACGAAAACTACAGGAACAAAGGGCTGCCGATCAGCAGCGCCAGCAGCAACTGGAACAAGCACAGAGAAACGTCGAACAGCAGCGCCAGCAAAAACTGCAGGAAGCGCAAAGGGCTGCCGATCAGCAGCGCCAGCAGATTGAGCAAAAGCACCAGGAAGAGTTGCGGCAACTCGAGCAAAAACATGCGCAGGAACAACAACAGGTCAACCAGAAACACGAGCAGGAGCACCAGCAACAACAGCAGCAGCAACAGCGCCCGCTGCCGCCACCGCCCCAGAAACAGCCGCCGCCACCACCTCAGAAACAGCCGCCGCCGCCGAAGGATAAGGAGAAGCCCAAACAGGATCGGCCACCGCAGGGCGGCTAGACGCTCGCGACGCCACGAAGCCTGAAAAATGGAACGGGCTCTAGGCCGCTTCTTCCAAAGCTAGGAATCGGCCGTCTATCGCCAGCCCAAGCTATTTGAGACTCTTCGGTTGACGAAGCGTTGCCGATGCCCGGGTTGTCGGCTAACCGGACATCATTGAGAATCGCCGGATCGGCACTTGATGTCCGGTTTGCAGCGTTAACCAGGCATTTGAGCGTGCCCGTGTTTGACGCGAGCTTCACGCAAGGCATACACTCTGCCTCTCCATTTTGAGAGCGTGATTCGCGAGGAGAAATTATGACAACGGAGTTGCGCGGCAAAGTTGTGATCGTGACTGGCGGGACGTCCGGCATTGGGCGTGATACCGCTGTACTTTTTGCGAAGGCAGGCACCAATGTGGTGGTCGCCGGCCGGCGCGAAGCGGAAGGAAAGGAAACCATTGGTTTGATCCGAGCCGCCGGCGGAGATGGCCTGTTTGTGAAGACCGACGTATCACGAGCCGCCGATGTTCGCGGGCTTGTCCAGAAAACGGTGGAAAAGTTTGGCCGCTTGGATGTTGCGTTCAATAACGCCGGGATAGAGGGGAGCTGGAGCCCCATCGCCGAACAATCCGAAGAAGACTGGGACAGCACCATCGACATCAATCTCAAAGGCGTGTGGCTTTGCCTGAAGTACGAAATTCAGCAGATGCTCAAGCAGGGCGGCGGCGGCGCTATCGTCAACATGGCGTCCGTCGCGGGCTTCATCGGTTCCGCGGGGGCAGCCACGTACTGCGCGAGCAAGCACGGCGTCATGGCGCTAACCAAGTCCGCCGCGCTCGAAACTGCGCGAAGCGGCATTCGGGTAAACGTCGTGTGTCCTGCGGTAATCGAAACGCCTATGGGTGAGCGTCTCTGGGGCGCGCCGGAGGCGAAGAAGTTTGCGCTCGGCCTCCATCCCATCGGCCGTTTTGGAAGGCCCGAGGAAATCGCCAACGCCGTCGTGTGGATGTGCTCGGACGGCGCCTCCTTCATGACAGGCCAATCCCTGGTTCTGGATGGTGGCTTCCTGGCGGGACCCAATACTCCGAGCTAGCTGCACGTGTCGATGTAACTCCAGAATAAGTCGCATTTCCCGGACAAGCGCTCGGCGGTGAGCCCGCTTTTCCGATTAGCGCGTTTACCAGGACTTGACTAGAATTTGCTGACGGTTTAACTATTTCGCAAAACGGTGAAACGTGATGAGAGGCGTTGATTTTTAACCTGCATCTTCTGAACGAGCGCGAACACACGACAAAGCGCCAAACTAATTCCGCGAAATCGCCCGCTCCGCCTCAATCACCTCGGATCTCCCAGGCTTGTCGGTGTGATCACAAACCTTCAACATCTCGCGAAAATACCTTTGACTCGTATCGCGACTTCCGCTGAGCTGCGCAGCGTGCGCCGCTCCATATAGTGCGCGTAAGCGCCCCGGTTCCTTCTTCAGCGTCGCTTCGAATTGCTCCAATGCCTGCTTAGGCTCATTCGCCTCCAGCAACATCTCACCCAACAACTCGCGCGCCGGGACCAGTGGGCCAGGCGTCACTGCGCTTTTCTCCGTCCCATCTTCCAGCTCCGCTGCCGACATCATCTGCCGAATCGCTTCCTCTTTCTTACCCTCCGCTAGCGCAGCCCATGCTCTGACCGCAAGCTCCTGGATTTCCACCTGCCGCGCCCAGTAGTTTTCGCCGGCTTTTAAGAGCCGCTCTCGGATCTGCTGCAGCGCTGCCGCTGACTCGTTCGCCGCAGGCGTTCGCCCAAGGCGCGCCGCGCCTAATCCGCGGGTGAACCACGTCATTGCATCCGTATAAGGAAACGGTGTCTCGCGAAGCGCGAGTCGCACGGCCTGCTTCCAGTCCTGACGTTCCAGTGCGTACCGTGCCGGAATCGCCGCCAGCGCAAAATATCCTACCGAGGGGCCGCCGGCGCCGCTCAACACCGCCTTCGGATCGAATCGTGATGCGATCTCCGGCAAAGAATTCACTATTCGTCCCGCCGCTTCGTCCTGCCCAGTTTGCAGGTAGGCGTAGATTTCGTAGTCGCTGGCGTGCAATTCTTCTGCCGTCTGATCCTCGTGCCGCGCCGCTGCTGCCGCCGCTATGTTGCTGTCGATGGACTCTTGCCAGTAACCCGTGCGGGTGAAGGTATGCGATGGCATGTGCAGCGCATGCGGCGCATCTGGCGCGATTTCCGAGTAACGCCTCGCCGCCACCAGCCCCCGCCCCGCCAGCGCTGGTACGTCGTACGCATGGATAATGTAATGTGCCAGTCCAGGATGCGTCGGCTCCTCCTCGAACAATTTTTCGAGTATCGCTCCTGCCTTGAGCCGCCCGGCGTACGTCTTGTCCGCGGGATCTTCCGAAGCCGCGACCGCCAACGCGTAGAAGATTTGCGCCTCATGGTCTTCGGGATATTTCGCCGCGACTTCCCCCATGGCGTCGCGATAGGCTATCAAGCGCGCTCGCTGCGGCGTGCTCTCGTAGTCGCTGTACAACTTGCCGACCGCCGCGAGATACGCCCGTTCGCGCTGCGTCCTTTCGCCCACGGTCTTGCCGCGTTCCGCGCTCTCCCGCCCTGCCTGCAACTGGCTCTTGTCTTTCATTCCCGGTGCGAAAGGATTACTCCAATCGCTAAGCGCGATTCCCCAGTACGCGATTCCGCACGTCGCGTCCTCCCCCAGCACCGCGTTGAATCCTTCTATGGCACGGCTGAACTGGAAGGAATGCAACAGCACTACCGCCCGATTGAATTCCTTCTGCGCCACTTCGTTGCACGATGTGGCAAAGTGTGCCGTTCCCAATTTCTCGCCATTCCCATGCTGATGCCCCTGCGCTCTGCTGCTCGACGCCACCAAGGTCAGTAGAATAGCCGCAATGAGTTTCCCTCTGACCATTTCGCTCCTCCAGCCCGAGTAGTATAGGGCTGTTCCAGGATGTGTGGAAGAATCGGTCGGCAAGCGACGAAGAGATAAGTCAACTCCCGATCGGTCGGGTAATCGGACATGTGGTTTTCGGGCCAATTCCATTTGATGTCCGGTTTCGGCGTTTACCAGATGGGAGAAGGCCGGTCTCCAGCGGGATGCGATACGCTCCCAATGTTCGACGTGCTCGGCGGACGCCTTTCGGAGGTTGATAGACATGGCCGCACGCCGCACAGGTACCTACTATCTGACATACCATCGCTATGCCACCCGCGACCAGATTCAAAGATGTTATCCGGAGTTCCCACAATTCCTAAGATTGAAGGAAAAATACGATCCGGAAGAGCGTTTCCAAAGCGATTGGTATCGACACTACAAAACTATGTTCGCCGACAGCATTTAACTTGTGTTGATGGTCCATCATAGCAGGGCCCAAGTGCCCGATTAGCACGCGTTATCGGACAATGAAATCGTGTGGGTTGCGATCAACTTACAGGCTTGCTAAGCGCATTTCAGTCCAGCAAGATGAATGCATGACATTTCCCGATTTCTGTCGTCGTCTGCTCTTTCGCTCAGCGATTCTGAGCTTCTTTTTGCTGGCTGTTCTTGCTGCCATTAGCGGCAAGTCCACCAAGATAATCAATAGTTGGTTCAACCCAAATTACGAAGGACAGACGTTCCACAAAATTCTGGTCATCGGCGTCGCTCAAAACCTAGAGGTGCGCGCCGACTTCGAAGATGAAATGGCCGCCCAGATTGCGCGACCGGGTATCGAGACCATTCCCGGCAACCATATCCTGCTGCGCCCGGACCCTGATGTGAAACTTGATCTCGACTACCTTCGTGGGCAGATCCGCGACAATCACGTTGACGCTGTAGTCGTCTCGCGTTTGCTGAAGGTCGACAAAAAAGTGACGTCCGTCCCGAGCTCGACCTACATGGCCCCGTACCCCTACTACTACTCTTTCTATGGCTACCTAGGGGCTGTGTATCCCATGGTTTACGACCCAGGATACACGCGGGAAGAAACGACCGTTAGTGTCGAGACCAACGTTTACGCCACAAGCAAACCAGACGGTGACCTTGTGTGGAACGGCGTCAGCAAGTCGTTTAATCCGAAGTCAGCGAAGAAGGTCGCCGATGGCCTTGTCAAAGAAGTTCCGAAGCAGATGGAGAAAGACGGGCTGCTACCGAAAAAAGTCCCCTCGAACTAATGACCATATCTCATTCCTGTCACACCAAGCGGATCAGCAGGCTAGCCCCACTTATCGTCGACCGCTAACTCTGGTAAGTCGCATTACCGTACATCTCTAACAATGTCGGCCCTGTCAAAACTTCGACCACGATTACTAGTTCAAACTCCCTTTGCAGGGAGCGGGATGCCCAATCAAGTCCGCGGCGTTCTACTTCGCGCCATGTCCGGTAACGAGCTGTCCCGCGTACGAACCGAACTCTACTGCGAATACTCACAACCATTCCGCCACATCCAGTACAACCGGATCGCCAGCCGGCGTCCCATCGCTACCTTGGCAATGCTCTTGTGTCGACGCATCCCCAGGTGGATGTACCAACGTCTCCAGTCAGGATGGTTACGCGCTGCTGCTTGGGCCGCCTCCACCAGCAAGAAGCGCAACAAAGAACTGCCCTGTTTGCTGATGTGCCCTAGCCGTTGCTTGTGGGCGCTGGACTCCTCACTCGGAATCATCCCCACGTAGGTGCCGATCTGCTCTGATGTCTAACCCGAGAGTCATACCTTGCTGTAGAGCAACGACATGCCCCCCTTTTACCCTCATAGTGGGTCGCGCGCCTAACCCAAGAACTCTGGCATGTGCCAGGAGGAATTGAGACCAATTAGGACACCGCCAGTTGTGAATCAACAGAGATTCTTCCTTCGATTAGGAAAACGAATTCGCGAGTTGCGAAGAAAACACCGCCATTCTCAAGAGGACATGATTTCATACGGCTTTTCGGCACGACATTGGCAACAGATTGAAGCAGGTCGGCCGATCACAGTTTCAACCTTGCTACGTATCTGTGCTGTATTCGAGACTTCGGCTGAGCGTCTAATTCACGGACTAGACAGGGGAATCTACGAGGACTAGCTCCACCCCTCCCTGCCAATCTGCACGTGGCCATTTTGCATGTAGCGTCTTATAAGACACCTGATTTATGTCCCGGAACCCTGGACGGGAAATGTCGATATGCCCAAGGTCTGTATATTTCCTGACCTGGTTGTCTGCTTGGATTGCAGGGGCGAAGTTCGTTTCTCCGTAACCTGAACGGTGACTCCTTCAGACAGGCAACATCGCAAGTGCAGGCTGACACCAAATTTGCGGAGGCTAGAGAGACTAGTGCGATCTTGCAAGATTCTGGTAGTTGAGGACTTTGATCGCTTTCGGCAATTTGTCGTTCTGGGCCTTCGACAAAGGGCAGAGTTTCAGTTCATCTACGAAGCCTCAGATGGATTGGAAGCCGTCGAGCGAGCCGAAGAGCTAAAACCGGACTTGATTCTGCTGGACATCGGACTGCCCCGTGTGAATGGAATTGAAGCCGGGCGACGAATTCGGAAAGTTTCCCCGAATTCCAAGATCCTTTTTGTCAGCCAAGAGTCCTCTGCTGATGTGGTGCAAGAAGCCCTCCGCCTGGGAGCACAGGGCTACTTATTGAAGGCCGATGCAACAGGCGAACTGCTGCCTGCCGTCGATGCGGTCCTGCAAGGCAGGCAGTATCTCAGTCGTCGCCTAAGACCACATGTGATCAGCAAGACCCATGATGAATACCCCGCTGGCTCTCTCCGTTCCAAAGAGCATCCGCCCCTACTACCGCAAAACGGGAATATCGTTCGCGTCCACAAAGTTGCTTTCCACCCAGATGATGCATCTCTCGTGGATGACCTCACTCGTTTTATCGAATTCGCTCTTAAGATGGAGAATCCGGTCATCGTGATTGCGACTGAGTCACACAGGACCAATCTTCGGCAGAGATTGCAGGCACATGGTCGGGATATGGCTACCGCAATCCAAGAAGGGACCTACATTTCCTTGGACGCTGATGACATGCTCTCGGAAGTCATGGTGAATGATTGGCCTGACGCCACTCGTTTCTTGAAAGTGGCGAGCGATCTCATTATGAAGGCAGCCAAAGCTGCAAAAGGGAAGCATTTTCGAGTTGCCGCTTGTGGAGAATGCGCACCCAACTTGATCGCACAAGGTAAGCCGGAGGCGGCGATTCAGATGGAACACCTTTGGGACAAAATCGCCAGAAGCCATTATATCGATATTTTGTGTGGGTATTTGTTGCGTGATTTTCAGATCGAGGAAAGCAGCCCCATCTTTGAAAGAATCTGTGTCGCGCACTCAGCTGCTTATGCCCTCTGAAAGCTTACAAGTCAGCGGCTTAACACCCTTCGAAATGAAAGCTTGCTGACGCTTTGCTCAGAAATACTCGGAGGCTGAAACCAAGTGAGGGTTCACGGCCGGTCGAAGCGGCGCATGAACAACCACCGGAGGAAGAATGCAGCCTTCTTTGCGTCCGGCGCGATTCTAATTTTTCCCGCAGCCATTGCGATTATGCACTACGTGATTCGGTGAAGCGAGCGAAATAGTTTTTTGGGGGAGCGCAGAACGATTTTCCCACGATGTTTGCGTATTGCACCGATCTTTTGCCATTCGCTCACGATGCGAGTCGCGTTATAGAGGTTGATATTCACTGAATCGGCGAGCTCTTGGTTGGTCACATCGATTTCAATCCCATCCGAGACGACTTCACCGATACTGGGCCCCAGCGCCACGAGTAAATTGGCAAGCCTCTCTTTTGCCGACTCGGATACTAATGCCGAGTGGGCAGCGATATACCAAGAAACGTATTCAAACGTGAGATAGATTACATTCTCCAACAGTCGAGGGAAGCGTTCTCCGAGAGCGATGATAGTTGGACCGTCCCAAGCGAGCACAACGCTATCCTGTACCGTTTCCGAGCTTGCGAGATATGGGTAAGGCCGGCGAGAGAGCCCCGCAACGCCGAAGGTTTCTCCTGGCTTTATCCATAGCAGGATGAGTTTTTTCGAAGTGGGGGTTATGTAGAAAAAACGCCCTCGGCCTTTCCACATCAACAGAAAATAATCCGAAGGATCGCCCTGGTGCGTCATTACAGATTTGGCGGAAAACCGGCGAGGGCGCGCCGCCGATAAGATCAAATCGATTTCTTGTGGTTTCATGCCCCACAATATATCGACGTTAGGGGGGCGGTCAGCAGGGCGAAATTCCAAAGTGGTCATGTTCTCTCCGTTAGTCGCGGAATGCTTTTGCAATATGTAAAAGCTCACCAATGCGACATTTCCTTCACCGCACTCAATCCCCTAATATCGCGCTTCTATAATTTCATCTTACGACGAATGCGTATAGCGCGTCGTCGCCTTCGACAAAAAGGCGCCGATCTACGGTGATCGTCGATTGGAAGCGCCGAACCAACCTTATGTCTTTGTCCTGCTTGAACACGAAGGCGGCGGTATTGAGTGAAGATTCGTGGGCAAGTCGTTGTCTCGTGACAGACTCCGCGCCACTTTAGAGGGAACCAGATTACCCATTCCAAATCCGCAGTTTGAACCCAATCGCATTCAGAAGGGACACGGTGTATAAGATGAAGACGCAGAGGAAACGCAGAGGGAGGTGGCTATGCGTGCCGATCAAGTGGAAATTTCCTGGGACGCAGACAAGGCGAAGTGGCTGGTTCGCATTGTGAATGGTGAAGAAGTGATTCGGCGCTCTTGTGATTTGCCGAAGGATACGGACGAATCAGCGCTTCGCGCGGCTGCGCAGAAGACGGTGCAAGATGAGGGCTATGAAGCTGATGCTGCGCTGGTGAGCGTGCGCCGGTAGCATAACGACCTTGTGTACTGTTAGCTTGGACTCTCTCCCGGCTATTTTCGCGAACTGCTGGCGACCAACCCGGACATCGATGAAGGGCTACGCGCACTGCTGCGACTATGCCGAGAGACGGTGGTGCGCCTACAGAAAACAGAGAGTGCCATGGTGCGCTCCCTGGAAAGGGATTCGTTGCTGATGGATCGCGTGGAGCGGTTAATGACTTTCCCCGCCGTGGGGCCGATTACGGCGCTGACCTGGGCGCTGGAAGTGGGCGACGTGCAGCGCTTCTCTTCGATCAAAAAGGCCATCAGCTATTGCGGGTTGTGCGGGGCCGAGAGGAGTTCCGGCAACACGGTGCAATGCATGCCGCTGTCAAAACACCGCAACAAACATCTGCAGACAACGCTGATCGGGGCGGCCAAGATGGCGCCGCGAAACAGCGCGGACTTAGCCATGCTCTATGACAAGGAGAAGCAGAAGGGCAATGCCAATCGCGGCACGCTGGCGGTGGCGCGAAAGTTGGTGGCCTACCTCATGGCAGTGGACCGTGGGCAACGGGATTTTCAGGTGGTGGAGACGAGCAACATCGCTGCGTAGAACGTGCGAACAAGGAGGATTTCTTCGACGCGTTGCCTGCCAGCTCTTGCCGTTAAGCCGACTGGGCGAAGGAGCGCAAGCTCTGGATGCTCCCGTTGATAAGTTTCAAGACTGGCAGGAGATCACAAACTCAATCTTCTGTTCAAGACCACTCGCTGGTCTGAGACAGCAAATGGAAGTCTGGTTCTATCTGAAATAGGAACCACAGCCGAGAGGCCAACACACGCGGCGAAGAACCAGAAAGGATTTACACCGCGCTCCTCCGTAGTGCGTCGGGAGAGCTCTTGCCCTCTTGACAAAGACCTATCATGGAAGTCGCCTTACCGGAGAAGTGGGAGTGTCCGAGAAGCGCGTTATGCGTCCAGTTCATGGCGATCCACCTAGACCTCCCGAGCCGTCCTTATACTAACGCTTCTGGGCCTCTTTCATGACTGCGGGCGAGAAGCTCTCCTGTTACCTGCGAAAGATCGAAGTAAGCCTTACGTTCTCTATGAAGAAACGAAGTTCATTGGGAATCTTCGCGATTGGGTCTTTCCTCCCCCATGCACCCTCTGCAACTCGCGCCCGAGCCTCCGAGCTAAATCACTGGCCGCAGAGAACAAGCGAAAGAAGTGGGTGTATACTCCGACTAACCGGAAAAGCTAACTGGTCATTCGGAGGAGGAGTCTCTTAGGGGAGTACAAACTTTCATTTGAGCCCGGCCTAAGCGCTCTGGAACGGTCGGCACTCAGCTAGAGAGGATGTGATGAAGCAGACCTTCGCTATCGGTATCGGAGGAGCGGCCGGCCAGGGAGTCGCCACCCCAGGGGACATCTTTGCAAAAATCTTCAGCCGCCGCGGCCTTCACCTGAATGCCTACAACGCCTATCAATCCATCATTCGCGGCGGCCACACCCTTCTGACCATTCGCACGGGCCCCGATAAGGTCACCAACATGGGTGACCGCATTGACCTGCTCATCCCTCTCAATCAGGACACTATGGATCGCCACCTGCGGCTGCTCACTGCCGGTGCTGCGTGTATCTATAATTCGGACACGATCAAGCCGGGCCCTGTCGCTGACGGCGTGCAGCTCTGCCCGCTTCCGGTTTCAGAGTTGGTCGACATCACAAGAAATAAAGTCGCGCAGAACACTCTCGCCATCGGCGCCGGCCTCCACATGATGGGGATCGGCTTCTCAGCGTTAGAGGAAGTCCTCCGGGAACAGTTCAAGAAAAAAGGCGACGCCGTGGTGGCGGAAAACGTCGGAGTGGCGCGAGCCGGGTATGATTACGCCGCTGCACACTTCACAGCTTTCCCGAGTCCACTGCTCAAGACGGAGAATCGTTACGCGATTCTAAGCGGCAATACCGCAATGGCCATGGGCGGCGCAGCGGCAGGTGTGAGATTTTATTGCGCCTATCCCATGAGCCCTTCGACTGGCGTTCTGCACTGGATGGCCGCGCACGCGCGCAAAGTCGGCATCATGGTCCGGCAAGTAGAGGACGAAATCGGTGTCATTAACATGACCATCGGCGCGGCTCACGCCGGCGTCCGCGCTATGTGCGCTACGTCGGGAGGCGGCTTCGCTCTAATGAGCGAAGGACTTGGCATGTCCGCTATGATCGAAACTCCAGTCGTCGTGATCAACTGTCAACGGGCCGGCCCATCCACTGGCGTTCCTACCAAGACCGAGCAGGGCGACCTGTGGCAAATGCTCGGCGCCGCATTTGGCGACTATCCGAGAGTGATTGCGGCTCCGCTGGACATCGGCGATTGCTTCAAGCTTATCCCCGAGATCTTCAACATCGCCGACCGCTTCCAGTGCCCCGGTCTGGTGCTTTGCGATCTTCTGCTGTCGGAAGGCAGGCTGAGCGTCCATCCGAAAGATCTGGATTTCAATCCCTCCGTTGATCGCGGCGAACTCATCACCACCGCCAACGGAAATGGCAACGGAGCGCCGTCCGCGGTTGCCACGAACGGGGATTACAAACGCTACAAAATCACCGACAGCGGCATTTCACCGCGCGCCATTCCCGGCGTACCCGGCCACATCCACACCGTCGCCACGGATGAACACATGGAAGACGGCGTGTTGATTAGCGACGAATTCACCAATCCGATCAAGCGCCGCGCCATGATGGAAAAACGCATGCGCAAAATGACTGGCGTTGAGGCCGCCGTTCCGCCCCCTGCTCTGACGGGTCCGCGCGACGCCGATGTTACGTTGATCGGCTGGGGTTCAACGAACGGTGTGATCGAGGAATCCTGCGAGATTCTCAATGAGCAAGGAATCTCTACCAATCAGCTTCAGATTCGCTGGCTTGTGCCGTTGCATGGCGATGTAATCCTTGAAATTCTGAAAAACTCGCGGCACACCATCATCGTCGAAAACAACTACAGCGGTCAGTTTGCGCGCTACCTGCGCAGCGAGACTAGCTTTGTGCCGGACGGCCACATTCGCAAGTACGACGGCGAACCCTTCATGCCCCACCACATTGTCGAAGCCGTGAAGGAACAACTCGCCGGGCAAACGAAACTCTCCGTTCCCATGCACGAAATTATGGTCTGAAGAGGAGACGCATATGGCGACAGGCGTACAGCGTGCCAGTCAACTGACCATAGCCGACATGAAAGGCCGAGTCGATCCCGACTGGTGTCCCGGTTGCGGCGATTTCGGCGTGCTTGCGGCCGTACAAAAAGCCCTGGCAGAACTGCGCATCCCCAACCACAACGTGGTCACCATCAGTGGTATCGGCTGCTCCTCCAACTTCCCCGGCTATATGAATACCTACGGCATGCACACTCTGCACGGCCGTGCCCTGGCAGTGGCCACCGGTCTGAAGCTTGCCAATCATGAACTCACTGTGTTGGTGACTGGCGGCGACGGTGACGGCTTCGGAATCGGCGGCAACCATTTCGTCCACTCCATGCGCCGCAATGTGGACCTGCTCTACATCGTCATGGACAACCAGATCTATGGCCTGACCACCGGCCAGACGTCGCCCACCAGCCGCGTCGGCATGAAGACGAAAAGTATGCCCTTCGGCAACATCGAGGCACCGGTCAATCCCATTTCCCTCGCTCTAGCCGCAGGCGCTACATTCGTCGCGCGCGGATACAGCGCCGAGCAAAAGCATCTCACCGAGCTGATCAAACAAGGGATCGAGCATCCCGGCTTTTCATTTCTGGACGTCTTCAGTCCCTGCGTCACCTACAATCACGACAACACCTACCAGTGGTTCCGTCCCCGCGTGAAGAAGCTCGAAGAAGACTCCGCGCATGACCCCACGAACTGGATGTCCGCCATGGAAAAATCTCTGCTCTGGGGCGACGAGATTCCCATCGGGAAATTCTTCGAGCGCACCGATGTCCCCACTCTCCACGGCGCGGAGCCTGTGTTAAACGATGGCCCGCTGATCCATCGCGATCCCCATGTGCCGCTCGACGCGGCCCGTTCCTTTATTGAAGAACTGATGTAGCGTGCCGCGCCGGCCAAACCACTGAGGTATTGCGATAGCGAGGAGGACCTGCAAGCTAGGCCCACGATCACAGTGTGCAGATCGACTTTTCCCACAGACGAAAGCGCGGCCTCTGGACCAGTCTGCATGGGCAAAACCATTTCCTTTTGTAGAGGCGAGGCCAGAAAGAGACTCCCTTTATTCGTACCGCAACGCGACCAGCGGATCCACCTGCGTCGCTCGGCGCGCCGGCAAGTAACACGCTGCCAGTCCCGCTGCTGTGACTAACGCGACAACGGCTGCAAAGGTCCAGGGGGCCCGATCTAACGGCTATGGGAATTCAATCTTTTCGCTCATCTGTAAGCTGTTGGTTTTGCAGTACTTAGAAAATGAGCATGTGCGAGGATCAAGTCGCCTTACCGGAGTTTTAGATGTCTGGTAACCGGCAGAAACGGAAGGATTCTTAATCCGTCCAAAAGTAGTTTGGTATCCTAATTGCCAAACTCGGAGTTTGCCCGACTGCACGCTCGCAACCTTCGTCTTTTGCTTGTGCAGGGGAGGCAAGAACTTGCAAGCTCTATGGCAGGACATATGTTACGCAGTACGGATTCTGACGAAGAATCCTGGATTCGCCGCTGTCGCCGTGCTGTCGCTGGCCCTGGGAATCGGCGCCAACACGACTATCTTCACCATTGTGAACGCCATTCTCCTCAATCCCTTGCCCGTCAAGGAAATTTCCCGTCTCGTCGAAGCGGATACCATTGACAGCAAGACTTTAGTGACCACGGCAAATACTACGAAACTTGGCATGTCGTATCCGAATTTCCAGGACTATGCCAGAGAGAACAAGGTTTTCGTCGGGCTTGGATGCTTTGTGGGTCCGTTCCCATTAACGTGGAGCAACGGCATGGAGCCCAGGCAAATTTTCGGACAAATGGTCAGCGCAAACTATTTTGAAATCCTTGGACTGCGTCCTGTTTCGGGACGTTTCTTCCAGCCCGACGAGGATACCAAGCCGGGCGGCAACAATGTCGCGGTAGTAAGCTACAGCCTGTGGGCCAATAAATTCGGATCTGATCCCAATGTGGTTGGCAGGATTCTCACGCTGAACGCCACGCCCTACACCGTGATCGGTGTGGCACCCCATGGCTTCAAAGGTGCGTTTACGTTTGGCAATGCCGAGCAAATCTGGATTCCCGTCAGCATGTATCCCCAGTTACTCGCGGGTTTCTTCAAAGACAATTTTAACGACCGCAGGTTTCTGGCCACTACTATGATCGGCCGACTGAGAGACGGCATTAGCCTGAGTGGAGCGGAAGCCTCGCTGAAAACCGTCGCATCGCATCTGGAGAGCGCGTTTCCGAAGGACAACGCCAGCCGGAGTGTGGCGCTGACGCCTCTCGCCGACGCGGCTGTGGGAGTGAACAATCGCAGCCAGATCGTTCTCGCTGGTGGATTGATGATGGGGATAGTGGGTTTGGTCCTTTTGATTGCATGCGTGAACTTGGCAAATCTATTGCTTGCTCAAGCTGCACGCCGAGAAAAAGAAATTGGCTTGCGAGCGGCGCTCGGAGCCAGCCAGGGCCGGGTCGTGAGGCAATTGCTCACAGAAAGCTTGGTGCTCGCGATTCTCTCGGGAGTTGTTGGCTTAGCGATCGCCTATGGTGGCCGCGCAGCGCTGTGGTCCTTCCGGCCGCCCTTCATCCTGGATGGCGACGTCGATTTGGGTTTCGATTCCCACGTGCTTTTCTTCACGTTAAGCATGGCGCTTCTTACGGCTGTGTTCATTGGGGTGGCTCCGGCGATCAAGGCTGCGAAACCCAACTTGATCGAGGTGCTGAAAGTCGGTGGACGAGGCGGCACCGTGGGCTGGACGAGGAACCCGTTCCGCAGCCTTTTGGTCGTAACGGAAATTGCGTTGGCGCTTGTCGCGCTCGTCGGTGCGGGTTTATTTATTCGCAGCATGCAAAATGCGCAACACATCGATCCAGGGTTCGAGTCGAAAAACCTCTTCGTGTTCGCTTTCGATCTAGGAGCTCTGCATTACGATGAAGGCCGTGGGCAGCAATATTTTCGCGCCGCGATCGATCGCGCCAAGACATCTCCTGGGGTCGAGTCGGCAACCATCGCGTCCAATTTTCCGCTCGGCGGAGGACTTGCGCGCACCGTGTTCCCCGAAGGTCAAGATGAAGCGTCCGGCTATCGTGGGACTTTGACCCAGCTCGACGACATCACGCCGAATTTTTTTTCGACTCTGCATATTCCGCTCGTACGCGGCCGCGAATTCACCGACGCCGATCGCAAGGATACAACCCAAGTCGCTATCATCGACGAAGCAATGGCCAAACAATTCTGGCCAAATGAGAACGCGGTCGGGAGACGCTTCCACTTCTTCGGAGAGACCGGGTTGCGCGAAGTCGTTGGCGTCGTGCGCAATACCGTTGTGAATGCCATCGGAGAAGATCCTCAGCCGTTGGCCTACTTGCCGCTTGCGCAAGACTACGCCCCTGCGGTCACTATGCAGGTGCGAACTAGCGGCCGGCCCGAAGCAGTCAGCGCCACAGTTCGGAGCCAAGTTCAATCACTAGACACAAACCTCGCACTAACTAATATGAACACCATCGGAGAATTGATCGATCAGGGATTATGGGCACCGCGAATGGGCGCAGGGTTGCTGACCGTGTTCGGCGGACTCGCCCTACTCCTCGCGGTGGTGGGTGTCTATGGCGTGCTCTCTTATTCGGTGAACCAGCAAACGCGCGAAATCGGCATTCGCATGGCCATGGGCGCGCAGACCGGCCGCATATTGGGGCTTGTGGTAGGGCAGGGGATGCGGCTGGCAGTCGCTGGGCTAACGCTGGGCCTGCTGGTTGCTTTCGCAGCCATGCGCATCCTTTCCAGCCTGCTCTTCGGGGTCAGCGCCCACGATCCGCTCATCTTCGGCGGCGTCTCGCTGGTTTTGGCGACCGCCGCTATCCTGGCTTGCTACATCCCCGCCCGCCGCGCCACAAAGGTCGACCCGATCATCGCGTTGCGGTACGAATAGCCCATGGTCCTTTCAGGACCCACAACGGACCTTCATCGGAGAATCAAAGGCGGAGCGTTGTGTAGACACCTGCACCGCGTCGAGACTGCCCAAAAACCCTGCTTCTACCTGAGTCGCAAGTGACTGATTCTGTGCGCCCTTAATTCTTTGTTTTGGATTCCTTAAACAGTTCAATTTGGAACATTCTCGGACAGCCGCCAGTGTTCGCCTACCTCGCTTGACACGTGTGCCAGATGAATATATCAATGCCGGGGTTAAGAACCCAAATTATTAGCTTTTGGAGAAACCAATGATTATTGGCGACCGACTTCGCGCACTCCGCGAAGAAAAGAAACTTTCTCAGGGCGATATTGAAAAGAGAACGGGCCTGCTCCGCTGCTATGTTTCTCGCGTCGAAAATGGGCATACTGTTCCCGCTGTTGAAACTATAGAGAAGTTTGCACGCGCTCTTGAAGTTCCGATCTATCAACTTTTCTACGATGGCGATGAGCCGCCCAAATTGCCAAGTCTGCTCAACCGGAAGTCTCCTGAGAGAGATGCTTGGGGCAGTTCGGGCAAGGATGCGCGGTATTTGAAAAAACTTCGCAATCTATTGGGCAAATCGGACGAAAACAACCGCAAGCTTCTGATGCACATGACGCAGAAAATGGCGCGTCGATAGATGTGCGCTGGGAAAATCACGCTGAGACGTCCCTATTCGGGCTAGCAAATCGTCTATTAGGGTCGCGGGATGGTGTACCGCGCGGCAAAAACTTGAGCTGGCAATGGGGTTGGCCGAAGCCGAGGCCGAATGGCGGCACACCGCCAGAGGATTATTTCGGAATCCTCCTCCCTAAGTGCCGGGGTAGACGATTACTTCTTGGCGTTTATAGAGAACTTGGTGGTGGAGGCGGAAATGAAGAGAACCCGCGCGTGCATGTCATTAGATCGGCATATTGGCAATTGCCTTTTTTGCTCACCCGCGAATTCAAACTGAGCAATTGGGATCGGACTTGCGTCCACTCGCAAGCGCGTCACGATCGTGCAGGAAGCACACCTATCGTCCGTCAGGAATTACGGCTGTGACTTCAATCTCAAGCCGGGCGGCGTCCTCAAGCAGGCTGGTGACTTGAACGGCCGTCATCGCTGGGTAGTGAGAGCCAATAATTTCGCGATAGACCGCACCGAGCTGTCTATAGGCACCAAGGTATTCGTTCTTATCAACGACGTACCAATTCATGCGCACGATGTGCTCGGGCTTAGCCCCTGCTTCCGAGAGTACTTCGACGATGTTCTTCAGAGTCTGGCAAGCTTGACTGACAAAATCCCCTGCAACCACCTTGCCTTGAGCATTGGAGGCGATCATGCCACTGACGAAAACAGTACGGCCGCTAGCGACGACGCCATTCGCGTAACCTTTCGGGCGCGGCCAATGCGCTGGCTGAACATATTTCATGGTTTCTCTTTCCTTCACTCTGCACTAGATTCCGTAAGGTCAAATGCCCGCTTGAAACTTCAAAATCCGTGCCCGCAAATCATTCGGCCAAGGAATAGCCTGGTGCGCTGCCCGGTCGATGAGAACGAGCACAACCTTGCCGCGAACGCGATCCCGGTTGTCCGGGCCTCGCAAATCAATATCCAGGCCCATGGAACTTGTGCCCACACGGCGCACTGTGAGCGTCGCAGACAACATTTCGTCAAAGCGGCTCGGGGCCACGAAATCCACTTCTATGTGAACGGTGGGGATACCCCAACCGTTATTCGTCACGATTTCCGTGAAAGAAGAATGCAGTTCGGCGCGAAACCAATCTTCCACCAGGCCGTTGAACATCTCCAAGTACCTCGGATAGAAAACGATACCCGCTGGATCGCAATCGGAGAACCGCACGGGGACCTGCGTTTGGTAGTTGCGGGCTTTCTGAGGAAGGTCAGGCATGCGATGGTTCGCTTTCTTGAAAGGCCTTGATAATGCCCCGGGCTACAATTAATTGCTGCACTTCCGTAGCACCTTCGTAGATTCGCAAGGGGCGGATCTCCCGGTAGAGACGTTCCACAATCTGTTCGCTGACAACTCCCAGAGCGCCGGCAATCTGCACAGCGGCATCGATGACGCGCTGAGCGGTTTCCGTAGCCGTCATTTTGGCCATGGCGGCCTCGACTGTGACAGGTTGCCCTCGGTCGCGTAGCCAGGCTGCCCTATATGTTAGGAGAGCAGCAGCGTCGATGTCCGTTGCCATGCCCGCCAGTTTCGCCTGCGTCAATTGAAAATCAGAGAGCACCTGACCGAACATCTTGCGAGTCGTGGCACGGTGCAGGGCTTCCTGCATAGCGCAGCGGGCGAATCCCAGAGCGGCTGCGGCCACCGAAGTACGAAAGACATCTAAGGTTGCCATGGCGACTTTAAATCCGCGGCCCGGTTCGCCCAATCTCTGCGCATCCGCGATGCGGCAGTTCTTGAATGTGAGGCGCGCCAAGGGATGCGGGGCGATAACTTCGATGCGTTCGGCAATAGCGAATCCGGAAGCGGTCGAGTCTACGATGAAGGCGGTGATTCCGCGGTAGCCTTCCGCTTCGCCGGTGCGAGCGAACACCACATAGAAGTCCGCGATCCCACCATTTGAGATCCAAGTTTTTTCGCCATTGAGAACGTGGCCATCGCCATCGCGGCGAGCCTCGCACTGCATGGCCGCAACATCGGAACCCGCGTCGGCTTCAGACAAGGCAAAAGCAGCGATTGCCGTACCCCGCACGACTTGCGGTAAATACCTCAGTTTCTGTTGTGGGGTGCCGAAGAGTGTGATGGCCCCAGAGCCAAGACCTTGCATGGCAAAAGCAAAATCAGCCAGGCCGGAACGTAAAGCCAGGGTTTCGCGGATGAGGCAAATCGACCGCGTATCGATGACGTCTGTACTTGCACCATACTGGGTGCCACCGACCGCATATTTCAGCCATCCCGCTTCGCCGAGCCGACAAACCAATCCGCGACAAATCTTGTCAACATCCTTGCCATGTGCGGCAGTCAGTTCGGCGCTGGCCCATCGATCTAAATCCACAGCTAGAGCTTTGTGGTGCGGCTCAAAGAAGGGCCAGTCCAAGTGTGAGCGTCCAGCCATCCTCAGTTTCCCTCGAACTCGGGCTTTTGCTTGCCGACAAACGCGTGATAGGCGCGATGAAAATCGTTTGTCGCCATGCAGATTGCCTGGGCTTGTGCTTCAGCTTCGATAGCCTCATCAATACCCATGTTCCACTCCTGTTGCAGCATTTTCTTGGTCATGCCGTGCGCAAACGTGGGACCGCTAGCGAGTTCTGTTGCCAAGGTGTGTGCGGCCGGCAAAAGCTCTTGCGGATCGCACAACCGATTGAGAAACCCCCAGCGCTCGGCCTCTTCACCGCTCATTGTGCGTCCGGTGAAAAGGAGCTCGGCGGCGCGCCCCTGCCCAATGACGCGCGGCAAGAGCGCGCAGGCGCCCATGTCACAGCCCGCCAGGCCCACGCGAGTAAATAAAAATGCAATCTTGCTGCGGATGGTTCCCAGACGCAAATCCGAGGCCAACGCCAGGAGCGCCCCCGCACCGGCACACGCACCGTCAATCGCCGCAATGACCGGTTGCGGACACGTGCGGATAGCTTTGACGAGTTCACCCGTCAAGCGCGTGAAGGCCAACAGGCCAGGCATATCCAGCTTGGTGAGCGGCCCGATGATTTCATGGACATCCCCGCCAGAGCAGAAATTTTCTCCCGCACCCGTGAGGACAACGGCCTTGATGTCGGTGGCTTCGCACAGCAAGCGAAACAGGTCACGTAACTCCACGTAGGAGTCGAACGTCAAAGGGTTCTTGCGCTCCGGCCGGTTGAGAATAATCGTAGCGATCCCCTCGCTAACTTCGTACCGGAAGTGGTGGCCATCGTAGTTCGCCAGCGAGGTGTGATGGAGCGGCAGCTGGTGGGGCTTACCCGGGAGGTGTCGCATTATCTTCCCCTGCTCGCAGCTTTTGATCGTGTCGAAGTTCCGGGGTGCACCACGAGATTCAAGTGCGACTTAAGTTTGCTGAGTTCCAAATTGCTATTGCTCACCGCTAGCGAAGTTCCCATGTTGTCCTCAAATCGTTTCGCCACCAGAGACGGCGATGGTTTGGCCAGTAACGGCTTCACTGCCCGGCAAGCACAGCCAAGCAACTGCATTCGCTACCTCCTCCGGCTGTATTAATCGTTTCTGCGGATTTCGAGCTACCAAGTCGGCTAGCGCTTGATCACGAGAGCGACCTGTCTTCGCAACGATCTTGTCAACGGACTCTTTCACCATATCGGTTTCCGTGTAGCCGGGACACACGGCGTTTACCGTGACACCTTTGGTGGCAACTTCCAAGGCAAGCGACCGTGTCAAGCCAATAACTGCGTGTTTGGAGGCGCAGTATGCCGAGACGTAGGCGTAGCCAACGAGTCCCGCAGTGCTGGCGATGTTAACGATGCGACCCCAGCGCGTCTCCAGCATGTCTGGCAGCGCCGCTTGGGTGCAGTAAAACGTTCCATCTAAATTGATGGCGGCCATTGAACGCCAGATCGCGAGATCTGTTTTCAAAAAAGGCGCGGAGAGCGCTTGGCCCGCATTGTTGACGAGTATGTTCAGGGACCCAAATCGCGATCGGGCTTCGGAAAAGGCCCGACTGACGTCCGCAGAATTTGTGACGTCCGCAGTGATGTAATCAAGATCGCGTGAAGTTCCGCGCGCAGCATCGGCGTTTGCGGCTGGCCTATTTCGGCATAAGACGGAAACTAGCGCGCCGTATTTCAACAACAGCTTGGCTACCGCGGCCCCAATACCGCGCGAGCCCCCTGTGACAAGCGCGTGCTTTCCAGCAAGACCACGCTCGGGAGGAGTTTGAGAATGTTGTGTCACGCTTGCACCAAGAGTTGGGCCCGCACCATGTTTCGTTCTAGTTGTTGCTTGGCCGCCAGGTATTGGTCGGGCCACCAGATGTCGGTGTAGCCTTGTTTGGCCGCCTCGTGCAAAGTCCAGGAGGGGTCCGCAAGGTGAGGACGCGCAATAGCACAAAGGTCGGCGCGGCCCGCCGCGATGATGGTGTTGACATGATCGCCTTCGAAAATATTTCCAACGGCGATGGTTGGAATGCCCACCTCATTACGAATACGATCGGAAAATGGCACCTGGTACATACGGCCATAGATAGGTTTCTCGGCTTTGCTGACCTGGCCGGATGAGCAATCAATTACGTCGGCGCCCACGGCGGAAAACCGGCGGGCAACTTCGGCAGCGTCTTCGGGGGTGAGGCCACCAGGCACCCAATCATGGGCGGAGATACGTACGCTCATCGGCTTTTGACTGGGCCAAGCGCTGCGCATAGCTTGAAAAACTTCCAAAGGGAAGCGGCAACGATTCGCGATGGATCCACCATACTGGTCGGTACGCTGGTTGGTCAGGGGAGAAATAAAGCTAGAAAGCAAATAACCGTGAGCGCAGTGAAACTCGAGCCAATCAAAACCAGCAGCCGCGCCCCGTCTTGTGGCAACGACAAAGTCGGCAAGGATGCGGTCCATATCGGCGCGTGTGGCTTCGCGCGGGGTTTGCGACACACCCTCGATGTAGGAGATAGGCGAAGCAGATACCAGGGGCCAATTGTTCGATTCGAGCGGTAAATCAATCCCCTCCCAACCGCGTCGAGTGGAGCCTTTGCGGCCCGAGTGCCCCAATTGCAGTGCGATTTTGGCGTCGGTATGCGTGTGAACAAAGTCAACGATCCGTTGCCAGGCCGCTTGTTGTGCTTCATTCCAAATTCCGGTGCACGCCGGAGTGATACGAGCGTCCGGCGAGACACAGGTCATCTCCGTGCCGACCATGGCCGCGCCGCCCATGGCGCGGCTGGCCAAGTGAACCAGGTGAAAGTCGTTGGGGACACCATCCACGGCCATGTAGGTCGCCATGGGGGAAACGAGAACGCGATTCTTCAACGACAATCCGCGCACGGTGAACGGGGTGAACATCGGTGGCACGGCGTGATCGACGCCGCTGCGGGCGGCGAACCATTGCTCGACGCCACGCACGTAACTGGCATCCCGAAGCTTCAAATTTTCGTGGCCAATGCGCTGGCTGCCGGTGAGCAGACTGTAGGTAAATTGCTCTGGATCAAGATGGACGTAGCGCTCGACTTGCTCAAACCACTCCATACGATTGCGCGCGGCACTCTGCAGCTTCAGGGCTTCGATCTCGCGGTTTTCCTGATAGAGCTGCAAGGCTTCGGTGATGTCGCCTTTGTGACCGGACACCACATTAGCCAGCGCCATAGCGTCTTCCATGGCCAATTTCGTGCCAGAGCCGATGCCGAAATGGGCGGTGTGCGCAGCATCGCCGATCAGAACGATGTTTTTGTGATGCCATTTTTCACACAGTACACGAGCAAACTTTAGCCATACTGCTGAACCCGTCAGGTGCTTGGCGTTGGAAATGAGTGCGTTACCATCGAGGCGTTCGGCGAAGAGTTTTTCGCACAGAGTGATCGATTCCTCTTGCGCCATTTTGTCTATGCCGGCTTTGAGCCAGTTTTCTTCGGGCGTTTCCACAATGAACGTCGACCAATCCGCGTCGAAGCGGTAGGCGTGCAAGTTGAACCAGCCGCATTCGGTTTGCTTGAAATCAAAGGTAAAGGCGTCCAGCTTTTTCTTTGTGCCCAGCCAAATGAAGCGATTCTTCCGGACCTGGACATTGGGTTTGAAAATCGTTTCGTACTTCTTGCGGGTGACAGAAGACGCACCGTCGGACGCGATTACCAGGTCGTGTGAGGACGCATAGAGCTCCGGATCGGTGACTTCTGTTTGGAAAACGAGTTGAACACCGAGGCCTGTAGCACGCTCCTGCAATATTCGCAGAAGCTTCATGCGCGCTATGCCACAAAATCCGTGGCCACCGGAGGTAAATTTCCGCCCTTTGAAGTAAACATCGATATCGTCCCAATGCCGAAAGGCATCGGTAATGGCGGCATGGGTTTCCGGATCTGCATTCTGAAAGCCGCCCATCGTTTTGTCGGAGAACACTACGCCCCAACCGAAAGTGCTGTCAGGGCGATTCCGCTCGACGACGGTGATATGCCAAGACGGATTAGCCTTCTTCGCGAGAATCGAGAAATAGAGTCCCGCCGGGCCACCGCCGAGGCAAACAATCTTCATCGCACGGCTCCTCGCACTTTGAACGCGCTCTGAATCATGCCAAGAAACGCCATCATGCAGGCAACCCTAGCAACACTTGAGTGAATTGTTCGCCGGTCTCGTCGGCTAACGCCGCTACGCGGAGTTGGTTGAGAGCTTTTGCAGCGTCCTTCATCCGACGAAGTTTAAGCAGATTCTTCATGATCGTGTCGAAATTCCGGCGTCCTCGCAGGTGAGTATCGCCATAGCCCTTTACGATGCTTGGACATTCCGCGAGTTCCAGTGCGAGCGCGTAGTCCTCGTCTGCAACAACCGCAAGCTGCGAAAGCCATTCTCGGATTCTCGCGTGCTCTTCCTTGAAGCGCAACGATTTGCGGCGCCATCGGCGCAGGCCAGCCAGGAAGTAGAGTTGGAAAAAACCTCCCAACGTGGACGTACGGACGAGTTGTCCTCGACGGGTGAGCCGGTCGACCAACTTCACTGTCCAACGGTTTTCTCTCAACCGTCTTCCAATGAACGCCGGCATTGTATCGGTTAACTCTTCGATTCCCGGATGAAGGAATTCACTGATCAACACCAACTGTGAGGGGCTGGCGTGTGAATCCTGATTCACGCGTTTGAAACGAGCGCTGCGTGTTTTTAGGTCCGCGACACGAACAGCGTCTTCATAGGACATCCATAGCGCCAGGTGGCGTGCGGTTTCACAAAGAAGGGCACACGACTTGTCACCATTCTGCAGGTCCAAGTCCCGTACGGTTTGCAATTCCTTCAGGTACTGAGATGCGTAGGCCACGTCCTGATAGTCAGCGAGACGCTGGATGCCTGCGATAAGAATCGCATGACTTGGCAGTGGAAAAGTGTTCTCAATCTGAGCACCCAGCGGCCGCAAGAGGACGCCCAACTTGGGTTGGGCAGTGTTTCGTATGTCCGCGATCGCCTCGGCGTTCTGGGAGGAAGCGCTCAGAGCCGCGGCGAATGCGGCGAGGCTTGATTCCACTCCCACTCCACTCCTTCGAATCGCGTCCTCGAACTGGCTGCGATCAAACGGCAAAACGTCCGCAGCCGCGAGTGCTCCGAATAGAGCCGCGCTAATTACACTTTTTGTTTGTTCGGCGATTTTCGCGAAGTCTGCGCACACAAAGCGTTTTGCGGCTGCTCTACCAGCCGTCAGGATCGTTTGTCCGTTGATCTCACCATCACCGGGGGCGGTTTTCTCTGTCATCGAATACACGCGATGCGTCGAAGCAATCAAAGTGGTTCGATCGGGCGTGACCATTCCGCGCTGGATGGCTCGCCCCGCTTCCATTAATTCAGAGGCCAGCACAACATCAACTTCTCCGGGAACTGGCATGAGCGCCAGCACTGGCTCTTTGCCTGCAGCGTCTGCAGATGCGCTAGGAAAGAGTTCGATGTAATAAATAGTCGAACCGGTGCGCTGCGCGACACCAGGTACCGAGGTCGTTTGTGCGCGATAGCCAGCACCTTCAGCAAGATCAACAATCCAGTCTGCCAAGACTCCACCGCCCTCTCCCCCCATGGCAACGATGGCGATCGTGATGGCCCGCGGCGGTCGGGAGTTTGATTTCATCAGGGACGGGCTCGGGGTGGAAGTTGTCTCCATTTGAAGTATTTAACCAATCTCAACCAACAAAGTCCGCGAGGCGGCGATCGGAGCGACGCTGCAAGAATTCGATGACTGCATTTCGAAAACTTGCCTTTAAACGATCCCACACCGTCGCGTTCGAAATAATTTCGGTGCGAAAAAACGAAGGACATAACCGCGCCGCATGCGCAACTTCTCCACACAGCCCACACCCCACGCAACTCTCGATAACGGTGGCAACAGGATCTTTGCGAAGTGGATCCTTGCTAGGTGTGATGGTAAGAGACGGGCAGCCCGACAGCCGAATGCATGAGTGATCGCCAGTACAGGTGTCAGCGTCAACCCCGAACTTCTCTCGCACCACACGCTTCCCCTCCTTCTCACGCTTGATGAAGAGAGGCTTCGTCCGGCGTTGCATGTTTAACGAGCATTCGCTCTGTGCGACGATGACCTTCGGGCCTTTCTCTTTCGTTGTGAGCGCTTCCTTCAACACATCGCGCATGGCGGCGAGATCATAGGTACGTGTGATCGTTCGCACCCACTTCACACCGACACCGCGCACAGCATCCGCGATCGATAGCTTGGTTGTACGTAGCGGATTGCTTGCCGCGGAGGACAAGATATCCTGGCCGCCGGTGGCCGCGGTATAGCTGTTGTCCACAACGATCAAAACGCTGTCGCTCTGGTTGAACACAGCATTGCCGACCCCGCTGGTCAACCCGTTGTGCCAAAATCCACCGTCACCCATGAAGCTGATTGTGCGCTTCGAAGTTTCCTTGGTATTGAAAGCCGCGGCGCTCGCCCATCCCAAACCATATCCCATGGTTGTCGCCCCCAGGCTAAAGGGCGGCAAGATCGAGAAGAGGTGACAACCGATATCGCAGCTTATGTGATGAGACCCGAGGTCGCGCTCGACAAGCTTCAGCGCCGTGAATATGGGACGCTCCGGGCAGCCGGTGCAAAATGATGGAGGTCTCGCATGCACCTGGCTGTCCACGTCCTGTATCGACGCAGGTTTGGGTACCGCCGGCCGTACAACGGCTGGCAAGTTCTTGCGGTCGATCAGATGGGGTGCATATTTCTCCACAAATCTCAGGATGCCCCGAATGATGGTCGCCGCCGTATATTCTCCCGCCATTGGCAACATGCCTTTGCCGCAAACCTCGGTCTGAGAAGCGGCTTTGCGCAGGATTGCGTGCAAGTTCTGCTCGATAAAGTCGGGCTGTCCTTCCTCGATGATCAGTACGGCTCGTTTGCCGACGCAGAAGCACTTCACTTCGTCATCGATCAGCGGATAGGTGACATTCAGGACATATAGCGGGACTTGGGTATCGCCAAACGCATTGGATAGTCCCAAGAGTTCAAGTGCCCTTACGACCGTGTTGTACATTCCGCCTTGCAAAATGATGCCGAAATCTTGCGCACGATCAGAGAAAAACTCGTTCAGGCAATGGTCCTGAACGAATCGTTGCGCCGCGGGCCAGCGTTTCTCAATTTTTTCCTGTTCGTGCAGGAAGCTGCCAGGAGGGAGAACAACCCTGCTGGCATCACGGGATGGATTTTCGATTGCGTCTTTCAGCGTGAACTTCGGGCGTACATTGTCCTTTGCGATGAAGCGACCGTGAACATGACATGCACGGATGCGGAGTTCCAACATCACTGGCGTGTTGCTCGCTTCCGAAAGAGCAAATCCCTGCTCCACAGCATTCACAATCGAGGGCAGGTTTGGGCGCGGATCAAGGAGCCACATCTGTGACTTCATGGCAAAAGCGTGGGACCGCTCCTGCATGATGCTGGAACCTTCGCCATAGTCCTCACCAACGATGATAAGAGCGCCGCCGGTGACTCCTCCCGAAGCGAGATTGGCGAGTGCATCGGAAGCTACATTAGTTCCGACAGTGGATTTGAAGGTCACTGCACCGCGCAAGGGATAGTTAACCGAAGCTGCCAAAGTAGCAGCCGCAGTGGCTTCTGATGCGCTGTGCTCGAATCGTATGCCGAGACTTTCCAGAATCGGGTTCGCGTCAGCCAAGACGTCCATCAAGTGGGATATCGGCGCTCCCTGGTAACCGGCCACGTAAGACACGCCAGACTGTAACAATGCCTTGGTGACAGCGAGAATGCCCTCACCACGAAACTCTTCGCCCGCGCCCAGATGCAGCTTCTGAACTTCCTTAGTAAAGAATCGTTCTGCCATGGTGCCCGCCTAGGACTCCGGGTGCAAAAAGCGAGAGCGCCCCGACATGCAGATCGCTAAGCCTTTCATATACCGGGGGTTGCAATGAACTTTAAGTCCAAACATTTAGTGTGTCAATTTATCGGCCAGACTCGCTAGCCCTGCACTAGCGCCAGCACCCTGCATGGGCTGCCGGATCCTTGAACGATCTTAAGCGGCGGTGTGAGCAGGATGGCTCCCTTCGCTGGAAGCTGGTCAAGATTAACCAGGCTTGCCAGGCCGAACTTACCGCTGCCATGCATCAGGCTATGACAGGGAAAAGCGGGAGTAAAACGGTACGCTTGCCCGGCGTCTGTACCAACCCCTTCCGATCCCCAACCGATCACATCGCGGTTCTTTGCGAGAAAGGGGACCAGCTCCGGATGCGGCCCAGGCACGTGAGAGCCGTCTGCTTTCATATTGAGGAAAGCCACTGGGTCCTTGCGTTTCGACCAGTCGGTGCGCATCAGCACCCAAGAACCCGGCTCGATTCGTCCGTGCTCGCTTTCCCAGTCTTCGACGTGCTGCACGGTCAATAGAAAATCAGCGTCGCGGGCCACTTCTTGTGAGACGTCAATCACACAAGCCGGCGCGACAAAGCGTTCCACGGGAATACTATCGGTCGCGTTGTTTTTGTAGTCTTTGCCGGTAACCCAGTGGATAGGCGCGTCAAAATGCGTGCCCGTGTGCTCGCCGCATGAAAAATTATTCCAATACCATGCCGGGCCACGGTCGTCGTATTTGGAGATTTCTTCCAAGCGAAAAGGCCACGTCTTCCCAAACTCTGGCGGAAGCTGGATGACTACCGTATTGGCATCCAGCGGCTGGCTCAGATCAACGACGCGAATTGTTCTGGCGGCGATCGCTTCCGCAAATTGCTTCAAAATGTTGTCAGACATGCTCCCCCCTTCCACATCTGCCTAGCGAGCGTAAGGATATTTCACTTCGTGATGGTGCGCCAGCAGGCCCTCCGTCACGAGAGAAGCGCCCGGAACAGATTTCGGATTGACAATCGTTCGAGCGCGGAGCCCAGAAAGCAATAGGATAAACACTCTTAATCTGCTTGTCAGTGGACGAGTCGCATTACCGGACAAAGAAGAGCGATCTTCGGCGGAGCCTGGGGAGAAAAGGGCGCGGGCCAAGGAGAACATCGTTTAATTCAACACTCGCCCGACACAGTGCGGGGAACGAGTGTCCCAGGGATTGAACGGTGTGCGCGTCGCTGCACCTCTCGCCAATCCTCCAAGGTGGGAGCCGTATGCGGTAATGCCGCTCGTACGGTCCCTACCGTGACCATTACAACGCAAGGAAGTTTCTGGAATAAGGAATCGTTAAATTATTGTGAAGGTGGAGGAAGCGTCAGAGGCGCAGACAAGGCGAATGTGAGCGCGGATTCCGCGGGAAGCTCAATTTGCTTGTTTCCAGTGAATGTGCCTCCCAAAAATCCCGCTCCCGCACCTACGAGAGCCCCAATGCCAGCTCCCTTTCCTCCTCCTGCCAATCCTCCAATCAACGCACCCCCGGCCGCTCCACCACCGGTAGTTACCGCTGTCCGCTTTCCCTTGCCTTTGATTGTGCTGTCCAGAGTAATCGTTTGAATCTGATAAGTTTGCCCTCTGACAGTGATACTTCTGAGGGTGAGAGACAATTGGCCCTCCCCCTTTATTTTGCCTTTTTCCTTAGCTGCAACAACAGTGCCATGGACGGTCGATCCTTTGGGTATCGCCGTCCGACCGCCAACGGTCACAGGTTGTTGCACGGTGGCGAGAAAGGCCTGGCCCGTTTGGCTTGTTTTGGACCCCAGCGCCTGGCCGATAGTGACGACTAGATCAGTGCCAGCGGGCACGACAATTGGTGGGGGTGGAGGCGGAACCGCAGTCTGATTGTCAACACCGGCGATTCCAGGCTCTTGGCGGGCAATCTGTTCCAGTTTCTGTTGAGCGGCTTGGTTGCTCGCCGTGCCTGTCAACGTTACCTTGCCGTCCTTCGAGGCCACACTTACATTGGAGTCCTTCGTATCGGGGTCCGCTGCGACCCGATTCTGAATGTCTTTTGAAATTGTGTTGTCGCTGGGACGGTTGGAACACGCGATCGAAAAACCGAGCAACAAACCGAACATAACAATTGAAGTCGTAAGTGGGAATATTTTCCGCATTAGTTTACCTTCAGGTTTGCTGGTCCAGGGCGCCTTTCCGGATTACCGGACGTCTAGCTCGGGTAACATGGCCCAAATGGCAACTCCACACTTTCTCTTTTTTCTCCTTATAGATCGCCTCGAAAACTGAAATGCAGAGAAACGGTACGCCCCGTTCTTGTCCACGTCAAGTGCGAGAGACCGTATGCCATCGCTAACAGCGACAATGGACCTTGGCAAGGGCGGGCCAACTCCTGATTAGTTTAGCAGTTTGTTGAAGAATTTGGTTTTCCTGGTCCTCGGTTCTGAATTTCGGGTGATCCCTGCGTTGTGATGAAGCTCTTTGGGTCGTTCTATCTACTCAGCGGTGCCGAATCGAAGCTCCCTGTCATGTTCTGGCCATCAGGTTTCACAATCGGCACAGATTGTAAGCAGCCCCGGTGAAGGTAAACAGCCACCCCACTTTGTCGATCCCTCGCAACTTCACTTTCTTTAGCATCCCCACCATCTTCATCCACCCGAACGATTGCCATTGGGATTGGGTTATGTCGAAGGAGTGACTCACGATTATCGACGCCACGGAACCACCACGCTGTTCGCCGCACTGGACACGGCGAACGGCAAAGTGCTCACGAAATGCCGACCGCGTCACC
>Ga0210409_10001222_pt1 | contig 34782 bp, 34 predicted proteins | sample IncBWH17MmetaG_FD_161649 | JGI IMG/M metagenome (GOLD analysis project Ga0210409, IMG submission 161649) | Forest soil microbial communities from Barre Woods Harvard Forest LTER site, Petersham, Massachusetts, United States - Inc-BW-H-17-M | ecosystem: Environmental > Terrestrial > Soil >... | reverse complement strand
CCGCAACGCATCGCTATGCGGACGGCCCGCATGATCGAGCCAGCTTCTTGGATTCATCCCGACCGTCTCCACCACGAACGTGTAGTCGTCCACCCATTTACCAACCGAGTACCCGTTCCAGCGCGGGTCCGGGTCTTTGGGGAGTTCTCGGCCATCCGTCCAGATGGTGCGCCAATTGCCGTACCATTGATTCAAGTAAATCACCTGGTTGGCGGTCTGCACGAGCTCGATGGTCCTCAATTCAAAAAGCTCCATGCGCGGGAACCCCATGGGATCACATTGGTCCAGTGGATCATTGGAAAGAGCGGTAGGGACTTGTCTGACGCCAGGTCCCGAGGGCTTGTTGGCTTTGAGTGCGGCCAGACCCGCAGGCGTGTAAGGCAGAGGATGCTCAATACCTGTCTCGTCGGGTCGTCCTCCTTCGGCACCGGCTCCTGCTTCTAGCCCTGCTTCGGCACTTCCCTCTTTTCGTGGAAACAGCGCTGGGTGTTCGGCGGCGCCGTTTACCTGGAATCCCCCATCCAATCCTGCTGCGTCCCAGATCCCAGATAGATCCCGGCGCGGAGCGGGGGATGATTTTTTCCCGCCGTACGTAGACTTGCGTGGTGCGATATTATTCCATTTTGTCGCTTCACCTCCTGCTGATTGCGGGGAAGCGGTTTGAAGTCGCAGAATGGGTGAGAACATCAATCCTGTAACGAGAGCAAGGATCAAGACCGCCCAGCGCTTGGACATTTCCGAAATCCCCCCGTCCGCTAGATTCCGACCTTTCGAATCAGCATCCGACAACGGCATGCCAAACTTCACACCAGCGTGGAATAGGTCGGTGCGCTAATCGTTGCAGCACGAACACACACGCGAGCGATTCCTCATGGCTTGAACTGTTTGCCATTGATCACGATAAGGCTCTTTTGTGTTGCCAGGCCCGCTGTTGGTCCCGCGGTGCCGAAACGTCCGAAGGGCTGCCCGTTCTTGGCCGGGATGATTTCCACGATGACCTCATCCCCACGCTTAAACGTATTCTTGGTCCAGCCTACTTCGGTCTGGGATAGCGGGTTTTGAGCTTCTATAGTCCAATGCACCGTGTTGCCACTATTGTCCTTGGCGTCGAGCTCCAGGAACACATGAGGATTGGCCCAAATATAGTCCGTCACCGTTCCCTTCACCGAGACCGTCTTCGTCGAGTCGTACGACGCGTTGCCGTGATGTGCGAACAGCGGAACCGAAACGATCACGCTACTCGCAGCGAGAGCAAGAGCCAGAAGGAATTTCACGAGTGACCTCCCATCTTTGGTCGGGACCAACCACAAGGCAAAAAACCTGCCGCGATATTATCACGTTTATTCCGCATCTGACTGGCAGTCTCGCGAACGGAGCAGACACTGTCGGACGAACCTCAAGGCCAACGATTGCCGGGGCCAGGCCCTGAAAACGAAAGTATCGGAACGTGGCCCGGAACAGAAAGTCAGTTTCCGACAAGCAATTGACTGGGGTCCGCCCAGACGGGGGCGGAAGAAAGTGGCTCTGTGATTCGCTGACGAATGAATGATTTAGCGGCCTCTTTCTTAGAAGCGGATTTATCAAGACTTGTGGGCACGTCGACGCTTGGCGTATACTGGAATGGCATGATTATCTCGTTTAAAATGGGATTCAGTATTCCACTTCTAATTCAATAATTCTCACCAATCCGGTAGGGATATCCCTGCGTATGGAGGTCTGTAGCCCTTTGGTATTTTCATGCTGCCGGTCAGGGAGCACGCCTGTGGATTTATTCCACCCTCACCGTAAAGTGGGTTACGACGACTTTTCCCGCGGTGCTGAACTCGCCGAAAATATGATAGACGCCAGCAGAGGGGAATGAAAAATTTGTAGCCTCAATGTCAGGTCCGAATTTATTGGGCAGGTATAGGTGTGAAGCATGGATACTCTCACCCAGAAGATAGCCCATGGGTGAAACCGGAAGAAGGCCGTGAATGTGCAGAAATCCCATAAGATCGTCGCGAATTATGCTGATATGCATGGGAACCGCAAGGTACGGAGTCATCTCTCTTAGGGGCATGCCGTCCTTTTCGATGTGGTAATCGAGAGTCGCGGGGGCACCTGCCTTGAGTCTGGCTGGCGATGTCTTGAGAGTGACTTCGTAGCCGTCGATGCTTTTTTGCAGTGCGAAGTTCTCGTTCTGAATCGCGCTCATCGCCTCCGAGGGTTCGACGTTCAAGTAGAATTGATCGGAGAAAATATATGCCCTTTCGGTGTAGTCCACGGAAACCAAATACTGGCCGGGTTTGGGAAACGTATAGCGCACGGGGAATTCGGCGGTTTTGAGCATTTCCGTGGTTACCGGCCCAAAATCCTCCACGTGGATGTGCGAGAAGACGGAGAAGTCTTTGCTCGCGATAACCACATGAATGATGCGATTGTGATCGGGAACCAGATCCTGAACCGGATCACCCTGGTAATCGCGCAAGGTAAAGGTAAGTGTGGTTGGAACATTGGACGCGAGCGCCGCGGGGTTCGTTGCCAGCTGAGCTCTTGCCCTGGCAGGCCGCACAAAGTAGGCGAATTCACGTGCGTCCACAAAATGAAATTGGCCAAGCCCAAGTCCGACTGTGCAACCGGGCAGTGCTAAGTCGGACGTGGCCTCTCCGGCACGCTCGGGAACGCTCTCATGCCAGACGTTCATGATATTCGTTTCCTCGCAGACTCGCTGAAACGGACTTTCCAGAACTCCTGGAGATAGCGCGGGCAACCCTCCACTCAGGTAAATCAGGCCGGCAATAAGTATCAGGGGAGGAATCCAGGCGCCTGGTCTTGCAAAGGTTAGCGCTGCGCTTGCCGGCGGCACCTCCGGCGCATTGAGCAGGAATTGGTTCAATTCCGTGCTCTTGCGATAAAGAACGATTGCGGCGACAAGGATGATGAGGGCGACGATCAGATGAATAACTTCAAACGATCCGAACGTCCTATCCGTCGAGTGCGCGTCGCTCTCACTTACTTCCTGCGGATAATTTAGACTAAAGGTTGCCGTGGCATCGTAGGCTCCTACTCTTTGGGCAGCAACGTCTACCGACCAGATTCCGGGGGGTGTGAGTAGATTTTTTCCGAATACAAATCCTCCGGCAAATCTCTTCTCGACCGAAGCGACAATCGGGCCGACGCCCGCGGCCTGATTCGTAAGGGTGACGACCATATTTTTCACATCGGCGCTGGTTTTCGTTAGTGGGTCCTCTGCGGTGACCAGGAATTTGCCGTTCTCGGAAGCCTGTTCTGCGAGGGAAAGTACGATTCCCTGGCTCACGTCGGACCGCACGAAGCGGTAATGAGGAGCGAGCGGGGGCGTGGTAATGATCAGCAGTGAAGTAACCGCGAGGATGGCGATGCCGATCGTCATCTCCGCGGGCAGTGTAAAACCGAGCCATGATAGGAGGCGAAGATACCGCTTCTCGTCGCTTTTCCTGATGGCATCCACGATTCTGGGTTCGTCATAAACTTGTGCAAACAAGCGCAAAGCAAGCAGGAATGCGGCAAACGCCGAAAGGACGGCGAATCGTTTCCCCCAGTCCGTCGTCAACACATACGAGAAACTCTTGAGATGGAGCCAGACAACGTAGACCCCTGTGACACCCGCGATGCCGAACGCAACACTGGCAATTCGCGAAAACGCGGTGAGCACGAATGCAGCTAACGTCGGGTTTCTCGAGTTTCGGATGAGCGGTGAGAGGAGCACAACCAGCGCAATGATCCCCCCGATCCAGGCGTCCTTAAAAAAGAGGTGAACGAAGTTCATCAGCACGCCAAATGCCGGCGCGAACGTGGAGGCGGCGGCGTGGCTTACGCGTGCCCGCGAAAGATCGATCAGCGCCAGAACCGCGAAGAATACATATTCGATCTTCGTGACCCGTTCGGCTGAGAATAGCCGTTTCTGCGTTATTTGAGATGCAACCAACAGGAAGCCCGCGCCAAGCATTCGATATACCGTGAAAAGCGCCGAAGTGGTCACAAGGAAAGAGGCCCAGGCCGAAGAAAAAGTTATTTCCTGAAGTGAGGCAAGATCGCTGGTCTTATAGATAAGGTATGCAAAGCCGCCGGCAAGCGCCATGATGCATCCGAAACGGAGGAGAAACTTGAACCTGCCAATGAACTCATACTCATCGGATTTCACTTCGGGGAAATGCCTTCGCATGAGCCGCCATATGAACGCGAGGACAAGCAGAGCGCCCAGAATCATGGCATCTCCGACGAGTTCTACCGCGAGCGTTAAGGCTTCGGGAACGCTTGAGCTGTGAACGGTCTGAAATCCGCTGCCTTCTGTGGTTGCACTCGGACTGGGATTTCCAACGGAAAAAATGTATGCGCCTTTCGTGAAGTGGCCATCATCCGATGAAATGACCTCCCACGAAACTGTGTAGCTCCCCGCGCCGCTGTCTCTCACGCCCACGCGGAAAACTCTGGGATCCGCGGGGTCTGGCGCGGAATTGGAAAGATCGGCGCGCGAACCATCCGGAGCGAGTATGGCTATGCTGGAACCGCGAGGCTCCAGGCGTTCGCTGAAATGGATTTGCACTTCCGTCGGGGCTTTCAAAAGAATGGACGATGCCGCGGGAACGTATTGGATCGGTGTCGCGTGTGCAAAAGCGAGTTCGGGCAGGATCGAAATTACGATTGAGAGACAAAACGCCCTGAGGAATTTATCAAATCTCGCGCGCATAGCATCATTCAAAGCCTGCGATGGGTCACTGACGTCAAACTCAAACCAAGAAAGCAAAGGAATTCTTCCCGCTACGCTATCTAGTTCCTCTCCTGCGAGCTATCAAGTAGCCCCCCACAAATCCCAAGATTGTGGTCGCGAATAATGCCGCAGCGTACAGGGCTCGAGTATTACCCCTAGATCCCGAAATTGTAAGTGGAAATGATGCGGTTGCGAGATCTTGCCGTTCACGTTTGCTGTCGAGAAACGTTACCTTCAGAGTGTAATTGCCACTTTCCGGAAAGGTGTAATAGAGGAACGTCATCGGCGATTCCGGAATCAGGTCACAATTCACCATCGATTTTCCATTGTGGCTGATGTCGATGCCTACACTCGTCGCCAGACCGACCGGCTCGCGCGTATTACTTTGCAATAGATTGAAGTCGAATTCGATGAGTTCTCCTGCTATGGGAGTCGAAGGTTGATCCGTACCGACGTCAACGATCATGTCACCGACAACTTTTTCGAGCCTCTCGCCGCCGAGGCCGTTCGCGAACGCAGCTTCTGCAATTACAAACGCCGCGGCGATAAAAAAAATGCGCTTCAACTCTCGTAGCCCTACTTTCCCTTCAACGCAATTCCTGCGACCACAAGTCCTAAAAGTCCGCATAGGATCCCGGCAATGCCCAAAATTTGCGCCGTAGCTGCTTGTCTGCGTACAAGCTGGGTACCAGCGGCGAGATTCTGGGTACCCTGATTCAGTTCGTAGGAAGAAAGCGCCGGTTCGGGAAAGCCCATACCTTTTCTTGGAACCGGGCAGCCGAACGCGCCAACCTTATTGAGCCGGGTAATTGTGTCGGAAACTTTCAATTGAAGATTATCTTCAGCTGTTTCCGAAACTTCGCCGGGAACGCAAGTGAAAGTAAGGTCAACGGCGCTACCATTAATTGTCCCGAGAATACGATAACTGTAAGTTGTTTGTACCGTTGGAATAAAGCTCGCGGCGTATGCGCCCGGATCCTTGGCCAAAGGGTCAAAGGAGAGTGTTTTCTTTTTATTGCCGGCAGCGAGCTCCACTCTTAAGGTTTGCTCGAGACCGGTGACAGGCGTGCCGTTGCCGGTTGCCTTGCTCGCCCCATTACTTCCCGGTCCTGCGACTTGGGATACGCGCAAGTCCACTCCTGAAATATTGTCGACGGTAAAAGGCTCGTTAAGCGATCCTACTGTAAGGAGATAATACCTGTCGCCGATCTTAAAGGTGTCGTGTTCATGCGCCGACGCTAAAGACGCAAGGCTAAACATTGCGATAGCAAGCGCCGCCACGTTTAGAAATGAAAAACGCTTTTTCATAGTTACGGTGAGCTTAAGGAAGTGGGCTCGAATGTCAAGACCATTCTGGGGCGGCAATAAGTTGAGATTTGTATAAAATATGTGATTGTTCGGACGGGATTCCCGGTTTAATCTTCTTCATTACTGGTCTCCTTTCCATTGCGTCTTGAGCGCGTCAATCGCTGGGAGCGTATCGCATCCCGCGGGAGACAGGCCTTCTCATCCCATCTGAGAAACGGGGTGGTCTCAATGAGTCGTTGCAACACTTGCGCAATGGCTTCTTGCAGGAGTCTAGGAGGCTGATTTTATTCGCGGGCGTCAATTCAAATAAAACAAAAGCCCTGTTTAGGTTCTGATTGAACACTGCCGTACTGATTGAATCCTGAGGAGAGGTATTGTCAGATCAACTGGTTATAGGGTGTTGCATCGACCGGTTGAGTCGGCAGAGTCTATCGGAAACCTACCGGCTACGGCGTGGAGGAACCTCCTGCTTTTTGCCCCATGACCCACGCCTTCATGTTCTGCCAGTCTGGGTCGTCCATGGAAGCGAATTGCCTTCCTCCCTGGTGAGTATCGGCGATGCCGCCCGCCTCCGGCGCCAGCGGCATGCGCAGAAACAGGCTCAAGTCCGGGTTGCCGGGAACCACTAGTTTCGAGACGGTCTCGAAGTTATGGCGAGACTGCTCCTCGGTCCAAAAGCTCGCCCCGGCTGGCAGCATCTCCAGGCTGAGGGGTCCGCCTCCATGACGCATCATTTGATGGCAGACGTAACAGCGTGCGTGGTCGTCCGAGCGCTTTTTCAGGAAGATGGGCTCGACGCGCGTTTTGAAAAATTCGTAGTCCAGTTGTGGCGTTTTTGCGTCAGCGCTTGCGGCGGTCTGCGGTCTCGCGGAGGGAGTGGACGCGCAGATTAGCGCGGCGGTCGCTAACACGAAACCAGCTGAGATTATTTTTAGCAGAATTAACGGCCTCATAGGCACCTCAGATTTGAATCCTTGCACTACGAAAAACCCGACAGGCTGAAGCCTGTCCTACTTTACGGTAGTACCAACGTGCTGATCCGGTCGGGCATTTCGTGGACCGGGATGCGAGTCACTTCTTTGATTGACTTCACATCGATCGCGGTGATCGACTTGGTGCCGCAAGTGGAAACGTAGACGGTCTTGCTGTCGGGAGTGAAAGTGACCCACGATGGTCCACCGCCTCGGGGGGCCTTTCCCGGAACCTCGGTTTCAGGCAAGGAGACATGTCCCAGAAGTTTGAGGTCGGGGAGTGAGTAGACGAAAACAGCATTGGCCGGCCTGCTGTTGGTCCACAGGGTCTGATGGTCCGGCGAGATGCCGATGCCGTGGCTGATGCCCTCGCACCCTGGGGGGAACCCAGTGGGTTCATCGGGATTCTTGATTCTCGCCACTTCTTTGTGCGTCTCAAAATCGATCACTGAGAATCCGTTGGTGCGGTTGAGTTGCGCGAAAATCCGGTGGCCCGAGCCGTCGGGGTTGCTTTCGATGATTACGGGGAGCACTCCCTGGTCGTACTGAACTTCCCAGGCGATTTCCATCTTCTGCAGATCGAAAACGGTTACGAATTGTCCTCCCGGCGAGCCGGCGGCCGCAAACTTGCCATCGCCCGTCAGCGAAACGTCGTGCAGGCCTCTTCTCACCGGAATACTCTTGACCTTCTCCAGGGACTTGGCGTCGATAACATCGAGCGCCCCGGCATCCACCGCTTCCTGGCCGGTATTGCGGATGCAGATGACAATCAGCTTTCCATCGCTCGTGACTCCTGCATCGTTGGCCCAGCCGCTGAGGGGCACCTTCTTGATAATCTTCCCGCTCTTTCGATCGCGCACGTCGAGGACGTCCTCGCTCCTGCTGGTGATATAGAGCCGGCTTCCGTCGGGAGAGAATCGGATCACCTCAGGCGATTCAATGCCCTTGATCACCTCGACGACTTTGTTTGTCGCGGGGTCGATCACATCAATGGTGGTCCCGCCCCGGTTCGCGACATAAATCCGCGCCGTAGCCGCCGCCAAGGGCGCCGCCGCGATCAGCATCCCAAGAAGAAGCCGCGCGTCCCATCGCCCACAGAAATACTTTTTCATGGTGTTTGAGCTCATTGTCTAAAGGTGCTCCTTACCCTTTGGCGCAGAGAGTAGAACCGCGCGAACGCCAAGTCAAGCGACTCCGTGTTGCGAATTCCTCGACGGGCTGGTGCGCGAAAATTAAAACGGGCGGTTGCCTTAAGTCAGGCGCAACGGAGATTGACCTGAACAGGGAGAATTCAATGGATGGTTTGACCGATGCGGGATTTGTCCTTAGACCAATAAATATAAAGCACCTTACCGAAGATTTTGTCTCTGGCTATAGGTCCCCAATAGCGGCTATCCCAGCTGTGATCGCGGTTATCGCCCATGGTGAAGTACTTACCCGGGGGAACCGTAATTTCGCCTTCATGAACGTGCTGAAAGATTTCATCCGCCCATTCGGGTTGCATGTTGGCCTGCAGATATTCCGGACTGTGCGGAGGGAAGTTTTCCCCGAACGGATCAAACGGTGCGGCAGGGTCGTGGACGATGTACGCCTCGGTGATCCGCTGCCCGTTGACATACACTTGCCGGTCCACAATCTTAACGCGGTCGCCAGGCGCCCCAATGACCCGTTTAACGTAGGAAGGGTGGTCCAGATAGGGAAACTGGAAAACGATCAAGTCACCCCGCTGTGGCGCATGACTCCTGTAGTACCTCATGTCTGCAACGATTCGATCCCCAGCAACGAGCGTGGGCGCCATCGAGTCTGCGGTCATCTTGTACGCACGCACTCCGGGTATCCTGTCAGGCACACTTCCGGACAAGGCAAATACGGTGACTAATAGCATTGAGATACCCATCAAATATGAACGCCAGGTATGCGCTGGACGCTGGTTCATTCTAACTTGCCGAACTGCTGTATATACGGCGTCGCCAAGCAAACACACGTAAGCGGAAAGCTGCAATATAGTGTGAACAATGAGGCCATTGAAGCTGTGAGTCAACCCAACTGCTGTGCTTAAGAGAAGCAACCCTAATAATCCTCCAAGACCGAAAATGCCCTTCAACAATTGTCCGTTATAAACCTGGCCCAGACCGGGGGTAAGGACAGATAGAAGAAATGCCGTAAGTCCCTTTTTGATTAATTGACTTGTCATAATTTTAAACTTCGACGCACTATTCTATCCCCACTGTGCATGCTAAGACGAGAATTTCATTCGTTGATGATAGGCCCCGGCAAATGGCGTAACAGGCAGCTGGTTGGTATGAGGAGCTACTGCGCTAGTGCTTGCGTCGAGGTGGGGGTAAACTCCAACCGTCTTTGTTCAGACAACGCCGACGCTCTTTCGCCACATTGCAAGAAGGAGTAGCTCAATGACAAAATTCATTCTCGTTCCATTGGATAGCTTTCGAACGTCCACCTTGCGGCGCTTCGTCTGGCGGCCGTACGGTCACCGCCGCAGGGCGGCGATGATTGCAGCCGTCGCCTTCATTGCCGTGCTTGTTATGCCTGTCGGTAGCGCGTGGGCCCAGCAAGCGCCACTGCACCTCAATCCCGCCGTTGAGAAACTCGCGCGCGGAGAAGCGATCATCGGCACGCAGACCGACGACATGTCGTTGCAGAATTGCCACGCGCTCGCCCGCCTGGATTTTGACTACGCGTATGTGGATATGGAGCACGGGCCGCTGAATCTCGATGGCCTGGCCTATTGCGTGGCCGCCATGGTCGACAAGGCCGCGATTCTCAAGAAGGGCAACGCGCAACCGAAAGTGGCGCTGTTTGCGCGATTCCCGCCGTATGGGCGCGATCTCGAAAGCAACGACTGGATCGTCAAGCAGGCGCTGGACATGGGCCTGATGGGCGTCATCTTCAACGGCGTCGAGAACAAGGAGCAAATGACGCGTCTCGTCCGCTTCATGCGCTACCCGCAGCAGAAAACGTCGAAGTACCAGCAGCCGCCCGGATTGCGCGGATACGCTCCGGGGAACGCAATTTTTGCGTGGGGCATCTCCGCCGCTGAGTATGAGCGGCGCGCCGACGTTTGGCCGCTCAATCCGGAAGGCGACCTGCTCGCGATTCCCATGATCGAAACGCTGGAAGGCTTGAAAAACGTGGACGAAATTGCGGCTGTTCCGGGCGTTGGCGCAATCTTCATCGGCGCGGGAGGAGATTTGCACCAATATCTTGGCGTGCCGCAAGACGCGCCCGAAGTGGAGCAGGCTCGCCAAACCATTCTGGCGGCATGCAAAGCCCACAACGTTGCGTGCGGCATCACGGCTCTCACAAAGGCCGATGTGGATAAACGCCTCAGAGAAGGATGGAAAATGATCCGAACGGGGCGTGGAGAGTGATCGACTCCGGAAATTTAGGCGCGCCATTCTTGCACAATAGGCATATAGCGACTAAGAGCCCTTCCGCGTCAATTCTCAGGAAGTTTATCTTGGAGTTCGCTGGCCAGCTTGCTTACGTCCGTTGTCTTGCTGAATGATTGAACCTCTTGCTTGGAAGAGTCCACGTTCACGCCCATGTGTTGGCAGAGTTTCTGTAACATCTGAAGAATGGTTGTCAGTTCCTGTTCAGAAAGCATGCCGACTTGAAGATCCAGATGCGACCGCCGTTCCGACTGGCGGGCCATCCGGCTTTGACTAATCAGGACGAAGATCGTCAAAAACACGCTTTCCGAAGAGACGACGAGCGCCAGGACACCGAAAGGAAATGGATCAAATCCTTTGAGGCCTGGGATTAAATGAAGATTTACGGCAGCCCATCCCGAGATCAGGAACAATTGGGCCAGCAGGAAGCTCACATTGCCAACCAGCTTTGTGATTACGTCACTTGCTCGCTCGGTGAGGGACCTGCGCTCGAGAGCGTCATGCTCCAGCTTCGCGATCGCATCAATGTTGTATTGCGTGGGATTCGCGGCAGCTCGGCGTGGCAATGGATTTTCCATGGATTAGCTCCCAGAAATCTTTCTTAAAGATATTGCGTCATCGTGCGGCCGGAGGTTCCTGGTCACCAGGTATTCCGACCAGGTGGCGATAGAACGCAACGGCCCGGTTCACCGCGGAAGACTCATTTCGCACGAGCAGCCCGTTCGCGTTCGTTCCTGTGCGCACGATACTGTAGTAGCGCCAGACTTCACGCGACTCGCGATCCAGAAAGTAGGCCGACTGAATTTCACCGGGCTGGAAAAGAGGCACGAAGAGATAATGTACCGTACTGAGGTTTTCGACATCGTAGACGATCCGGTCCGCCGAAGCCTCTGCAATGTGAATCCTGTAGATGGCCTTGCCGGTAAGGTTATCTACCTGTTCAAAGTAGAATACCGACCCTTCCTTCATCTCATCCGGCCTGAAGTTTTCGCGGCGTTGATTATGCTGCAATCCTGTCAGAGCATGGGCGTCCACAATTAATGTTTGCCACTGCTTGTGAGTGGTCGACCAGTAGCGCATGCCCGCAAGTTCTGAAATTGCGCCGATGCGGCCAAGCAGGCCCTCAGCTTCCGAGGAATAGCGAAATCGCGCGGCGGTGGTTACCAACGTTGTAAAACCCAACCCAGCCCAACCGGAACACGCGGGCGGCCTCCAGTCACTCCCCGTTTCAGATTTTTTCCATGACTTCACGATGGCCGGATCATCAAGCCGGGGGTATGGCGGGACGGGTTCCATTCCGCACGGCAGTTGCGGCGTTGACTGTGCATAGGCATGAGGTTGGCATAGCCACATCGCCAGCAGTACAAACCAAACGCTGTGCCGGCGCCACGTCCGGACAAGCGTCTGATGGCGAGAACCTGCGCTCATCTAACTCTCATAGTTACTGCCCGGGGTATGCTTCAAGTTCAGAAAATGCGGTTTAAGTACGATGTGAACCACGGCGGCCATTCCGAACATTTTGTCGTCTTCCGGTTCCGCATCGCGATCCACAGGAATTGGATTAACGGTAGATTTTTGATTCACATTGCCAAATACGTTCTGGACCCAATTTTAGAAGGCTCACTCAAGTACGTCTGTTCACTTAGAGACACACTCAACTCTTGGGGATATTCTCCCGGAAGGGCAAGAATCCTTCTACAAAATTTTACTCGATCTGCCGATAACGCGAGGCGGCATGTTCGAGCCCGGACGCGCACAATGGCCCGAATAACCCTTTGAAGGTCATATACCTAACCGCCGCTTGAAAGACGCTGTCCTCTTTGAGGGCAGCTAAGTCGTGACGCTGAAGCAGATCGTTCCTCAGAAACGCGGCGGTCTCAATGGGTCGATGCAACTTCCTCGCATGCGATTCGAGATTCAGATCCAGCCCTGGCCCTCGTGCGGGGTGTTTTCCGCTCTGACGAAAAGGATGTTCGGCCAAGTCCCCGATTACCAACCCATTTGGCGCATCCGCTCCAGGATGAGTCCGCTGTAGTGATTCATGTGATCGGGCCTTCGCTTCAACGGCAACGGGAGAACTGCGGCAAGTTGGGCCGCCTGTTGCCGGTCGATAGTGCGGGCCGAGGCCCGGTAGTAGTAAGTGCACGCCGACTCCGCGCCATAAACACCGGGGCCCCATTCGACCACGTTGAGGTAGAGTTCCAGAATGCGCTGCTTGCCGAGGGCCAATTCGGCCACCGGGACAAGCGTAAACTCGGCGCCCTTGCGGAGTATCGAGCGGTCGGTTCCGAAAAACAGGTTTTTCACCAGTTGCTGCGTAAGGGTGGACCCTCCGCGAATGCGGCCGCCTTCCATATCGCCCTCAGCGGCGATTTGCATCGCGTGCCAATCGAATCCATGATGCTGGTAGAAGCGCGCGTCTTCGGCGGCGATGACCGCAGGCTGAAGATCGCGCGAGATTTGGCTCAGCGGAACGAATTCGTACCGATCATGATACGGCGCGCGGTGAATCCAGGCCTGCAAGCGGCGCTCGATGTGCACCGCGGTGGTCGGTGGGTCGATCCACCGGGCAGCCACAAGGATCACCACAGCAAGCGACCAAAGAAGCGCCACTCCGATGAAAAACCATCGAACAAAGGATCGGAGAGAGCCCTTCCGAAGCGGAGTCCCGGTGTGTGTGTCTGGATTTTCACTCACACTTCAGAATAATCGTTTTGGCTGAATTCACATAGTGCCGGACATGTTGTCTCATCGGAATCTGGCTTTTGGGGCCTCAGCTTCGGGCCACAATCCGAGAAGACCGTTTTTCAGGCGAAATGCTCCTGGGTTCCCCTTTGGGGTGGCCGTGTCCACGTCGTGACCTGCTTTCCGTGGTTTTTGGAGCAGGCTGTGGCTACCGATCGTTGGGCCTACCTCTTCGAAAGTTCGCCCTTGAAATGATTTTCAACTTCGTCGCGACTAAGCGGGTTTCTTGCGTTGGTTAACAGGACCGAATAGACGACTTCATTGCCAGCAATCTGTGCGCTGATGAATGCCCCATCTCCCAACAGTTCTTGGTAGATGAACTTCACCATTCTGCCGTCTTCAAGTGTCTTGATCCACTCTTCGTCTTGCATATTTTCTTCCAACCTCACCGGAACCCGATCGCCAAACTACGCCCGCAACGGCCCGTCTACGATTTTGCCGGGGACTGTTTCCCTGAAACGATTGTCACACTTGAGACAGCGAATGGTCTCATCGCCCATCTGGCCAAATCCGGGACGGAAAGCAACATGAATCTTCTGCTCAGTTTTGCATCGCGGGCAATGCATGGTCATCACAATAATGTGTTCGTCGGCCATTGCTGAGTCTCCGGCGCGGGATTCTACCACGCGCGGCCAAGGGCGCTCCGCCCTTCGATACATCTCGCAGAAATCTGATTGCAAAGCGTGGCAGGCTTACTTTCATTCAACGACCACAAGAGCGGAAAGCTTCCGTGCTACGTGAGATTCGTAGCGCAAACCACCCGAATACAGGATGCAACGCTTCCCGACGGGTACCCCGCAGGTAGGACAAGGGACAGAAGACATTAGTGCGAGGGTGAGTTCTTTCTTTTTCATAGGACCAGCTTGACTCGATTCCCTTATGTAAAGGTGTGCAATCTTGCACAATCTTGGTGATGATCCCTAGGGAAGCTAGAAAAATAGAACGGAACCTCCGAACCCTGAACCAATTCTTGCGAAGTCCGCTTATCGTCATGTGGGAATATTTCGCAGAAGCTCGGAGTATTGGGCTTACACGGCGGCATTTATCGCCTACATGAGCAACCACCCGAACGCAAGTATTCAAGCTGCGAGAGCCGCAAACGCTCTGCGTTTGACTCCCAAATAGATGCAAAGAACTAAAGCCGCCAGCATGTTGACGCCAATCGTCGTAAAGAAGCGGTTGCTATAATCGATACCCAGAAGTGTTAGTTTCAGACTGCGAACGGTCGCTGAGAAAAGCAACACAGCATCGAGGGTCAAAATAGAAAACTCAATCGGCTTTCTATTATTTCTGGTCCATGCAATCGCCAGAAGCGGCAATGGCAGTGCCAAGCTCGCATAGACTAAGATCTTAAAGGTCGGCTCAACCGGTCGACGCAACACCCTCTGATATGAATTTCTTATCTGAAAGCGGTTTTTGCCGCTCAAGGGAAACGGGTGAAGCTTTCCGTGGACCGGCGGGTCGACATGTGGGGCCCTCGGGAGGAATCTGCCGAGCCCCAGTTCTCGTGTCGAGCTAGAGGGACTGCCGGACATCCGCTGTAATCGAATCCACTTGTATCGTCTTGGTCTTGGTGTCCAGAGTGCCGATTATTTTCACTTTTTTAGCCACGAATTTTTCCGACGTCCGCTGGTCGCTCAGCGTGTAGAAGTTAGTGCCGTCGTACAGACCGTACAGGGCCCCATGGGCGTCAATACAGGCCATGGCGCACTCGGCGTCCGTCGGCCCCATTCGCATTTGGGAGTGATCCGCTTTAGGGCAATTGTCGTCCGTAATGATGCCGTTGAACGTTTGCTTGCCCGGAGCGGCGGCCAGCGCTGCGAGTACGAGAAGATTGAAGATCAGATATTTCATAACCTCACGACAATCCTAGTGTCCACCGCGTCTGAAAGAAATCAATCTTGCAGGTGCGGTCCGCACGGCGCCCCTATTGGAACTCAGGAGGGTTGTGACGCCGCGCTCGGTCATCTGGAGGGGCCGGGTCTTGAAACCCCGGCCATTTCTTCGCGCGACCCTCTATTCGCCTGGAGTCATGAGGTGGGCGGTCGTCGTGCCCGCATTCATGATCCACACGGTGCCCGCCTTATTGTTGTCGGGCAGTCCGATAGATTGTGTCGTCGCGCCCGGCACCGCGATGGTCATGTGCGCGTGAGCGTGCTCCCGGTCGGGACCCAGTATGTGGTACCACACCGATCCGTACTCGGGCTTCACGCGGGATCCGTCCTTTTCCGCGGCATCGAGCAACGCCTGTGTCTTGACCTTGTCGCCGACCGACTCGAACTTCAGATTCTGAGCGACACGGTCCAGATTAGCGATGCTGGTGCACTCCACCGAAAACGGCTGCTGTTCAGGTAAGCCCGTCCGGTCGTAGCAGACCAGGCGGTTTGTGCCTTTCTTCAGCGTGTCGTAGGTGAAGTCAGACTTCCACTTGATGACCGTCGCAGCCTCGCGCAGATTGGCCGGCGCCGCGAGCAAGGCCGTCTCGACGGCGGCGTCCGGCGCCTGCGCCAGGGCGCAGGTCGAAATCACAATGACCCCGAGGACAAACATGAGAATGCGTTTCATTCGAGACCTCCAATTCACAGCCGCGCAATGTTCACAACTTGAGAGCCGCAGTATACCACTCCAATATAGCCGTTTCCGTTTCATTGCGGCGGAGATGGCCGACTTAACAGGCTGCGGAAAAAGTAGCACAGCCACTCCTGGCTGTGCGATTTTCGCGATGGATTGCGCCCCGGATGTGCGAAAGCCCAGAAAACCGCACAGCCGGGAGTGGCTGTGCTACCAAAATCTTCCCGGAACCGACTTTTTCCGCGGCCTGTTAAGTCTGGTCTGAGGATCCTCTGCTGCGAAGACGCCGAAGGCTTTACCCGATCGCCGCTCGGGTTGCGGCGCCCTAACTAGCCGCGCAGCAAGTCCCAAAGAAGTTGCGCGTTTGATTGGTTCGGGAGAGCAGCCCGTCGCGCGACTTCTCGATCTGGCGCCGGAGGCTGGTCAGGTCAACGCCCACGAGTTTGCCCTGCCACTTCATGGCTTTTCCGGCGACGAATACGTGTTCGACGTTGCTCGTATCCATCAGCGTCACAATTGTGCCGGGCACGTTGTTCAGCGGGAACGTGTTGATCCGCTCGGTCCCTAACAAAATGATGTCGGCTTCCTTTCCCGGCGTAAGCGTGCCGACCTTGGCGTCCAGGTGGGCCACGCGCGCGCCCGCGATGGTGGCGAACTCGATGACATCGCGGCAAGTCACCAGCGGAGGCAGGTTCTGTTCGCCGGCGAGCGCGCGTTGGTTGATCAGCGCGCGCTGAAGCGTGAAGGCCGTGCGCATAATCGAAAACATATCCGCGGTCATGTTGCACTCGACATCCACGCTCAGGCTCGGCCGGATGCCGTGATCGAGCGCCGCCTGAATGGGTGGCATTCCGTGCCGCATTTGCATCTCGATGGCCGGAGCGATTGACACCTTGCCGCCCGTATCCGCGATCGTCTTCCACAGCGTTTCGTTACCGCCCCGCGTGCAATGGATGTATTCATTGTCCGGCCCCATAAGTCCCGCCTGGGCCAGCGGCTCAAGCGTGCTCATGTTAACGATGTGGGAAACAATGGGCGCACCCACCGAACGCGCCAGCTTCCAGCGATCGGCATTGGTTTCATCGCCGAGCGCCAGCGTCAGCAATTGATCATCGGAGGAAAAATACTGTTTTCGCAACCGGACAATGTCTTGCGGATACTGGCTCAAGGTCCCTGGGCCGGTCGAGTAAGCGAACAGAGCCCGGCGTCCGGATTCCCGCAGGCCGGCAATGCAGGCGTCGGTATGCTCGGGAGTGAGGGAAACCTGCGATGTGTCAACGGTCGTGGTAACGCCCGCGCTCATCTGGCTGAGCGATGCCACCAGCTCGCCGAGACGCGCATCCTCCGGCAGATACGCGGGAGCGAACGTGCCGAGGATCATTCCCTGGTAAGTGCGCCCGGATTCCCCGGCAACACCCAGCAATCCATCGGAGAGAATGCTGCGCAGAGGCGTCTCAAACTGGTGGTGGTGCGTGTCGATGAATCCAGGCATTACAATCATCCCCGCCGCGTTCACCATCAGGGAGTGAGCCGGCGCGTGGAGGTTTGGACCGACCGCCACGATTTTCTTTCCCTGGATCAGCACGTCCGCTTTCTCGAAATCGCCCACCTGGCTGTCCATGCTCAGCACAGTACCGTCCTTCAGCAGGATCGCGCGGCCGTTGGCGTTCCTCAGAATTTCCGCGGTCACAGCGGACGCGGCGCTTTGCTGGGCGGAGACGCGTCCGGGCAGCCATTGGGCCGCGGCGACGCCGGCGACGACCCCCACGCCATTTTTAAGAAAGCCGCGTCGCGAGTTGCCTTCGCGCGTCTCAACACGTTCCAATTTGGGTTTCATCGTTGACCTTTCATTTTTTGCCGCATCACGCGGGAGATTTTTCAGCAGCGCGCTTTCTTGCGAATACGCACTGCCTCCCTCTCATAATCCGCACTTGTGCGCATCGTACGCTCCTCCTGCACCGGACACAACGAACCCGTCGCCTGCGGGGAGTCCGGCGAGATCGACGGGATTTCGCAGGCTCACTTTTCGCATCTTGCTGCGGAACTATTTCGTTGCAGTGAAACTGGCAGCAAGCCAAAACACGGCGACTGGGTGTAAAGTGTCGCCATGCCGGGCGCAAAATGAAAATCCCAGTTGACGTATTGAGCCAGGAGCCAGGTTGGCACGCCGGCAATTTTCAAGAGGAGGACATCACCGTGGAACATATCGTGGCAAAGTTGGTGAGCGAGTTCGAACGAGGAAAACTCACCCGCCGGCAGCTCATTCAGAACCTGACACTGGCGGTGACAGCAGGCTCCGCCTTGAGCGCCGCGCCGGCAGCCGCTGCCGAGGGCATGGCACTCCCGGCCATCTACATCAACCATGTGTCCTATCAGGTGAAGGATTATGCCAAGACGCGCGATTTCTACGCAGGCCTCTTCGGCATGAAAGTCGCTGAAGATGACGGCAAGACGCAGTGCCGCCTGCTGTTCGGCGACAACATCCTGGTGGTTCGAAACGCCGGCTCGCGCCCGGGCGCGCAACTCGGCATCGATCACATCGCTTACACCATTGCAGATTGGGATGCGGAAAAAGACGCCTATTTAGCGGAGGTCAAGCGGCGCGGCCTGAAGCTCACCGGGGCGTCCGACGTCGCCGACCCGGACGGCTTTCGCGTGCAGTTCGGCGGACTGAAACAGTAGTGCTCCGCCGCGTGACCCTAAGGGATCGACATTTCGCTGCTGCAGGTGTGGACTGCGGTAGCGTGTCGCCAGCCTGTGCTCGATAACTGCTCGGACAGGTGGCTTCCGCTCAGCTGCTCGAATGCACGGATTTGCACTCGCCACTGTTTGACAGCCCTGGCGCGGCTCTGATTGCCGAGCATTTCCGCGACGCCCGCCCTGGAGTTGGCGCGGCCATGCACATCGGACGTGAAACTTTTCAGATCACCTGCGCGCTTCTCTCCAAAATCAACGAACCAGATCTCGGTCTGACCCTTTTCCGTTCGCACCGTGACTGGAGTGAGCTTCCGTTTCCGCAGCACGGCGACGACAGCCTCCAGAGATTGTGCCGTCTCGATGATCCACAACTGGTCTTGGCCACTGGGCTCATCCCGGAACAGCAGGACGAATTCCTGGCGCGAATAAAGCCCCAACAGGGCGGCCAGATATTCGGACGGCTTTTGCTCCAGATCTGCTTCCAAGAGGAATGAATTTTCCGAAAACATGTCGTAGATCCCCAAACTATCGGCGATCTGCACGGAATGGGTAAGAGCGCAAGCCGCGCGGTCCGCGACCGCGGTGGCATTGATCTGCTCGAAAGAGGTCAAGCGCGCCCTGGCATCTTCATCGCTGAGCGACTCTCGAGTATTCGCACTGGCGAAGAGAAAAGTCCGGTTCGCGGCAGTTCCGGGAACCGCATCAGCAAACGGCGCCGGCAGCACAACGGCGATCGCAAGCAGTATGCCCAGACAAGCCTTCACAGGATTCTCCTTGCTTGACCATTCCAGCGCCGCCAAATTGATTTGAGTTGACGGGAAAGGCCAGCGGACGTATGTTTCGCTCACCGGTAGAAATTTCTAAGTTACGCATGAGGTGAGCTTATGCCAGCACGAATCCCCAATCAGCATCGCCCGCTTGCAGTGGCCAGCTTTCTCGCCCTGTTGGCTCTGCTCGTCGCAGGCACGACGGCCCGCTTGGGCATGGCAAAGACGGCGCCCAAGCCCCCGAAGGCTGCCGCCGCGCCGGACGTCTCCACCGACGATCTCCAGCGGTCCCGCCGCCTGGATACGTATACGATTCTGGCTGATAGCGGCGCGGCGCGCGGTGAAAACATTTACTTCTATAAGTGCTGGATGTGCCACAACCAATACACCAAAAGCGCCCCCTTACTGAAGGACCTCTTTCAGCGTGACAGCCTGAGTTCCGGCGATCCCGTAAATGACGACAACGTCACTGCCAAAATCAAAGAGGGCGGCGCGGGAATGCCCGCATTTCGCACCAGTCTTTCCGACGCGGACATATCGGACTTGGTCGCTTATTTTCATTCGGGAAAATGCTGCGTGGAGGGCGAAAATCCGCCGCCGAACCCGTGGTATCGCGCCGAGACGCAGAAATGGCCGGTGCAAAGCGGGCTCACGGGCGGCGCCACTGGAATGGTGCGGATCGCCAGCGGAGATTCTCCCGAGGGCGTAGGCGTGCAGCTCATCGCGCCGAACGGAGTGCGAACCACGGTCTATACCAACGCGGAAGGCAAATACGAATTCCCGAAGATGCAAGCTGGCTCCTACACCTTGCGCATTCCCACACCCGTCCCGTTCAAGCCCTATCGCCGAGATGCGGTTTCGATTAATGGCGCAACGAAGCTGGACGACATCGTGCTGGAGAGGGTTGCCGACTCGGATAATCTGCCTGCCACACCCGTGCTCGAGTCTCAGCTCAGCAGCGCCGAGATCCTGTGGAACTTGCCGGGCACGGCCGAAGAGAAAGCGATGTTGCAAAAGAATTGCTCCGGATGCCATTCCTGGCAGCAGATTTTCAGGAACCGTTATGATGAGCATAGCTGGAGCCTGATCGTGGACCGCATGATGCATTTCACGGGCACAGCGATTGCTGTCCGTAACAAGCCCATGTCCGCGCCGGACCCTGAGTACAACATCCTCGTCAAGTTTCTCACGCGAGTGCGCGGTCCGGATTCAAAGGACGACCCGCTGCGCGTTTTCCCGCGACCACGCGGAGAATCGACGAGGGTCGTCGTTACGGAATTCGAGCTGCCGAAACAATTGCTCGCCCTTCACGATGCCACCGCTGACGGCCAGGGCAACATTTGGTATACCAGTCACAAGACGCGCTACGTCGGCAAGCTCGATCCCAAAACGGGCATCGTGACGGAGTACAAAATTCCCCTGACCCCCGGCTCCATGCCGGGAACGCACCACGCCGTCATCGACAAAAACGGCATTGCATGGATATCAGAAAATTGGGCGCATCAGCTCAACCGTCTGGATCCAAAGACCGGAGATGTGAAGCAGGTCCTGATCGCGAGCAAGACTCCCATTAACGCTCCCAGTTTCGGAAATTTCACACTGGACGCCGCAGGCAATGTGTGGGATGCCCGCGCGGACAGGATTGTGAAGATGGATCCTAATACCGGCAAAGTTTTGCAGGAGTGGCCGCTTCAAGCCAACAGCAGCTACGACAACACCATTTCTTACGACGGCAGATATTGGGGCGGCAGCGGGCCGGCGAATTGGGGCAACACCGTCGAGATGCTGGACATTGAAACCGGGAAAATACTGAATTTGAACAGCGGCGCTCACATGATGACCGCGAAACGCGGCGGGTTCGACCCCTTCGGAAATACTTGGTGGGGCGGAGCGGATGGCGCTCTGATCGAGCTCAATGCCAAGGCAGCCCGGATTGACGAATACGTGCCGCCGATCGCCCCGCATCCCTACACCGATTTCTACGAGGCCATGCCGGACAAAAACGGCGAGGTGTGGGCAGGCGTGCTGCACGGCCGGCAAATGCTTCGATTCGATCCCAAGACCAGTCATTGGCGCGCTTATGAAATGCCGGAGCCATACTCCTATGACCGGCGAACGTATATCGACGCCTCCACCCATCCCGTGACGGTCTGGTATGTCGACTACAACGGGTATTTGGTCCGCGTCCAGCCCCTCGACTAGGCATCGTCGGGCGCAGGGTTTTGTAGAGGCCTCTCCGTTCACGGAGAACGTTCTCGGTGAACCGTCCCCCGCCTTTCGGGACGGAGAAGGCGCGTTTCCCATTAGTTGCGCGAGAGATAACGATCGAAAAAACGGAGGAACAACTGCACCGCGACGAGCCACGCGACGCCCGCGAGTCCAAGCGCTATGGAGGAAAGCAGACCGAAGCTCGCAGCCATGCGCCCAATAACGATCCGCATTTGTGGCAGCCCGAGTATCGCGAGAGCGATCAAGATCCAGCCGAAAATCCTGGCAGTGCGCAGGGCGGCGCAAAATACAAGGCGATGTTCAGTAGCCGACATAACCGGCGCCTTTCGCAAATCAATCTTTCCCCGGGCCTATTGACCAAGGTAGCTGTGCTCGCCCTCCACACCACCTACGACCTGTAAAAACTTCTCCCGTTTCACAAGCCTGCATAAATGATCTTGGGCTTGATATCGATCACGTGAATCGCTTTCGTGTCTTTATCGTACGTTCCCGTGACGGTCACTTCCCGGCCTGCAAACGCTTCGGGTTTCTGTTGGTCGTCCAATTTGTAAAGGCGCTTCGTCTCCGGGTTGTAGAGCACGAATTCCGCGCCGTCGAACTTGACGCAGGTGAGGACGCAGTTTCTTTCGCCTTTGATCACCTTGAGGTGGCGTCCATCTTCCGCGCAGAAGCTGTCCGTGATCTGCCCTGTAAAAGTTTCGCCATTGCGGACCGAAAAGTTGGGAGCATTTCGAGCTGAGAGGCCCCCAGCCAATATCAGCACTCCAACAATGCCGATCGCTGTTGTTTTCATTGGACCCTCCTGATGATTCCGAAGTTCCGCTATCTATGTCTTAAGGATCTGCCCCGATGAGCAAAAGCGCCGTGAGCCTGGTCACAGATGATTGTGACCGCGATCACGATTTTTCCGGGTTGCAGGAAGATCCTGGCCAATGCTGAGTTGCGGTTTCGGGGATGATCGGCTACTGGTACCGGGGCACGGATTTCTTGAATCGGGAGTTGGCGAGGATGGGAAGCAGCAAAGTCGTAAGGAGCAGTGCGAAGAATGTGCCGTCGTAGGCGGACATCACCAGCGTAAACAGCGGAAACAAGAGCGTGCCGAAAACAAAAAAGCGCCAGTCATCCGGCTGGGTAAGCCCTCCTCCGCAAAAACTCGAACTGAAAGTCAGCATCGCGGGGCCCGCAATCCAGATTCCCAGAACCCCAAACAGCGCCGGCGAGAGGCGGCTGCCTTGTTTCACTGAGGGCCACAAAAATGCGCGAAAAAACAGCAGGGTCATCGCGGGCAGAAGAATCGTGAGCCCAAGCACGACGAACCCCGAAAAGTTGTACGCGATGATCCAGTGGACCAGAACGTTGGGAGCCCAGAACACAAACGCTCCGAGCAGCGCGTATGTCAACGCTTTGGCGGCCCGCGCGAGTTGCGCTCTCATGGTCACAGTCACTCTGGAGGATGGGTCAGATTTCCATCGTCGCTTTTCGCCGAAGAGCCGCGCCGATACAAGTAGATACCTGCCATGCATCCTCCCGCGGCACCGAACAATACTTCGGCCAGTCCCATCAAAAGTGTTTCCATCCAGTATTGTGAAGTTCTAACGTCGGCAGACATTCGTTGCGCGTAGATAAATATGAAGCCACAGGCCGCGATTGCGATAACAAAACCAATCCAATAGCTAGATCGGCTGAAATTCTGCGGTTTGCCATCCCACGCTGCGCGCCCGATTGCAACGGTTATCCACGGAATGGCTAAAATAAAACCCAGCAACAGGAACGCATGACTGATCCACATTCTGGCATTTTCGCTCAGCATCGCGGAAGCATAGTTACGCTCCAGGCAAACATCAAGCTAACATATAAGGGGATCGACTCTTGATAAATGGCCTTCACAGCAATTGAGAATCGCAAACGTTAATCCGAGCAAAGAAACGAATCTCTATTTTCTAGAAATAGCGCGGGCGGCCCACTAGTTCCTGGCCGTTTGCAAGGATCACTTTCTCGAAGCGCATGGTGGCGGAGCCATCTTTGTTGCGATTGCCGACGATGGTTACCTGATCGCCCGGTTTAAGCGTGTCTTTCGTCCAGCCGTGATTTGCCAGGCGATTCGGACCGGGGCCTTCGGCCCACCAATTCTGGACGTTGCCGTGTTCATCGGTGACGGTGAAGGTGATCGTCGAGTGCGGATTGACCCACTCGAATTGAGTGATGGTGGCTTTGAACGTGGTGTCGTGCCCGCGGTCGTACATGGACATCGAGTGATGCGCAAACGCCGTCCCGGAAATCATCAGGGAAGCGGCAAGCACCGCGACCAGCGAAACGATCTTGGTTTTCACCGTAACACCTCTCGAAATTCCAATCTTGACCGCGAGTCGCGGGCACCGCGCCCGCATGAATTAGACGCTACGCCGCCGCGCGCCGTTGCATGAACTCCAAGCCGCGCACGCCTCTCCCAAGTCTAGTACGCACGCGACCCCGAGTTTGTTTCAGCGTCCAAGTAGCACAGGCACTCTTGCCTGTGCGGGTTTGTAGATTGTATGTGAATCGTTGGCGTGTCGGCAGACTACAAAACCGCACAGGCAAGAGTGCCTGTGCTGCGAAAAAGTGCCGACGGTCACATCGAAGCATGACGCCGGTCACTGCATCTGCCTGGGAACCAACGTATCGTGCAAGTGCAAGATGGATAGGCTCCACGGATACGGGCCATGCATAGTCCAACAGGCCCGGAGGACTCCAGTCCTGAAAGCATCCGCATGACCATCCATCCTCGGGAGCAGCGGTCAGAAGCGCGAAGCCGTTAGGAGACTACTTCGACTTTCGACGCACCGGCCACAAGGGCCGGACTGGCTCGGCAGATGCCGCTGCTCCCTTCTTTTTTGCCGCTCGGGACACTCAGCCGCACCCGGCACCTGTCGACAGCCAAGCCGCTGGCTCTCGCGCGAACGGCGGACCTGAGCGGGACATTCCGGCTAATTCGATTCGATCGAAACGTTTTTGAGGGCGTGGACGACGGCGTCTCTGGCGACCACGCCGTTGCGGCCGTGGTCGGTAATGGTGTCGAACAGCAGTTGCGTCGGTTCGGGGTTTAATTCCTTGTTGTACTCTTCAGTAATCTCGCCGGCCAGCTGCCGCATCCATTTGGTGGACTCGGCGTCCAGATTCGCGCCGCTGACCTCCATCTGTTTGCCCATGTAGTTCGCGGCGATTCGCGCGGCAATCTGGTCCGCGGTCTGGTAATAGAATTCCGAAATCCGGCGATGGCCGTCCTCATGATCGATCACGTGCTGCGACGCACCGGCCGGCGCCCAGATGGTGATGTTCAGCTGCAGTGTCACTTTGACCCGCGTGATGGTGACGATCCCGCGCGTGGAATCCGCTTGCCGGGTCACTCCGCCGACGCTGGCATTGGACAGGAAATTGGAATCGCACTCCGCGTATTCCTCCGATTTCATGGGCGGCATATCGGCCGGCGGCGCGGCCGGATCAAACGTGCGAGTCTCGAAATGGACCAGCTGCTTGTCGATCACCGGCCCAGCCATTTCCCCCGGTTGCTTGCGCGAGCCAACGTCCCGCCATCTGAGCCAGCAGAGAATCAGCGCTCCCAACAAAGCGCAAAGCACAATGAACCGGCGAAATGGCAACGCTGCCTCCGCTTCCAATTCTCCGAACAAGCAAGCAGCGCAACCATGAGTTTGTGCCGCCGCTTGCCGCGAAAGGTACTCTCGGCGGGGCGCCCGGCCGAATCCAAATCTCTGTAGGGCGGGAGTTTAGCAGCACAGACTTCAGCCTGTGGGGTTTTGCCAGGATGGCGGAAAAACCACAAAGGCTGAAGCGTGTGCCTCTTAAACCAGGATTGCGCGGTGACCTGCCTCCGAAATTGGGCACTCGAATGATTGCACGAATTACGATTCACGAATCGTGAGCCGCGCTCAACCCTGCGAATTGGTGATGACCTGGGCGGCGCGGAAGATGGCGGCGAGGAGTTCCACGACGATGCGGCAGTACACAATCCACAGAAGCATCGCCGGAACGCCCAGAATAAGCGCCAGCACGCCATTGGACGTGGATGTCTGGAAGCCGGTGAACACGCACCAGACGGCGGCGATCAGTCCGATCAGCAAATGAACGCTATAAATCATCTTCAACATGCGCGGCGTCACCAGCCGCTGAAATGAAAAATCCATCAAATTTTCTATCAGGCCATCTTCCCGGGGCACTGCTTGCCCCTCGATATAGGACGGTGCGGTAGCCATAGCGCGGTTCCTCCGATCAAGAATTTTCGGCCAGGAATTCCATCGTACACAAATGCGATAGGCACGGCTCCTCGGCCGAAGGACGGGGCTGCTCAAAGAAATAGCTGGCCAATCGTACAGGTCGCGACTTTTCCCTTGTTGACCGCTGCTCCGGCCCGCGCTATAAGTCCGCAGCAGTTTGAACCTGCAGCGGCATCCGCTGCTCCCGAGTGAGGCCGATCATGTTCTGCTCACGCTGTGGTGCGCAAGTGCAGGAAGGCAACCGATTTTGCCAGGCCTGCGGGCAGGAGGTCGGCGCAGCCGTACCCGCTGTGCCCGTGGTGGCAAGCGCGTTTCCTCCGCCGGTTGCGGCGGGCGCGCAGGTTTCCGCGCCGCTTCCGTATGCGGGATTCTGGGAACGATTCGCCGCGTATTTTATCGACGGGCTGATTCTGGGCATCCCGTTCTGGCTGGTGGTGGTATTTCTGATTTCCATGTTTGGCGGATTCGGCTTGCTGATGCGTCGGAATCCGCCGCCGGACCCGCGTGCGGTTGCGGCTCTTGTCGCGCCGATGTTCATGTTTTTCTTTCTTGGGATGATGGGCTTCATGATTGTGCAGTGGCTGTACTTCGCGGGAATGGAAAGCTCGGAGCGGCAGGCCACGTTGGGCAAATCCGTGATGTCTCTGCGCGTCACCAATTCCGAAGGGCAGCGGCTTTCATTCGGCCACGCCACCGGGCGCTTTTTCGCGAAAATTGTCAGCGGATTGGTCCCGTTGGCCATCGGGTACATCATGGCCGCGTTCACGGAAAAGAAGCAGGCGCTGCACGATTTGATCGCGGGGACGCTGGTGCTGAAGAAGTAAGGTTCCGAGTAGGACGGGCTTCAGCCTGTCTGGTTTTGGGCCGGGACTAGAAAACCAAAACCTGACAGGCTGAAGCCTGTCCTACTTGCTTGACTACGGCAGCAAACCGAAGACGGCCACGCTGTTCGTGGTTGCGGCGAACACCTTGCCGTCGGCGATCATGGGCGTGATGAATTTGTTGCCGCTTCCAAATTGGTCGCGGCCGTTGGACGCCTGATTGCTGTTGTAGAGCTCTTGCGTCAAGTCGTTCGCGGCGAAGGCGTGCAGGACGGCGGTGCCGGTATTTTCAATCGCCCAGACGACGCCGTTGGAGGTCCCGTTTGCCGAGACGCTGGGCAGCACGCCGGGATAGGTGAACGACGCGCCGGTTTGAACAGGTGTCGTGGCAAGCTTTCCGTTCGAAATCGAGAAGGACTTCAGAGTCCCGCCCTGGTCGCAATAGTAGACCGTGCTGTTGAAATACGCCGGAACACCCCACACGCCATTGGGCACGGCTCCGGGTAATTCCTGATACACATTATTCAAGTTGGCGTTCCATTTGCCCATGTTGTTGCGGTTCACGACGTAGAGGTTTCCGTCTTTCCCTGCGCCCACCGCAAGATTGAGTGTGCTCGCCGTGCCGTAAGTTAAGTCAGGCAGCACCATGGCTCCGCCGGAGCCGAGGTCCTGATCCGCGCCCGACTCGTTTGAGGTGTTCGACATATTGAAATAATCGGCGACCTTGAGATTGCCGCCCGCAGTGGAGACCTTGACGAAACCGTTGCCGTAGTCTTGCTGGTTCGGGAAACCGTTCGCGTCGAGAGTGGTGTCAAAGGTGCCGTTGGCGATCAGGGCGTAGATGTTTCCCTGCGCGTCGGCAGCGAGGCCTCCGCCGCTTTGCCAGATCGAGCCTTCGCTGCCGTTGGGAGTGAGATCGAGCACGCTGGTTTGCGCGAGTGTGGTCTGGTTGTAGGCCATTATCCAGGCGGTGTACGGGCTATCGTCGCAATGCGACGCCCAGCTGGTGTAGATCACGCCGTTCAGAAGAAGCAGAGCCGCTCGATCTTTGTATTGCTTGGGATCGAAGATGACTTGGCCTCCGGAACTGTTGTCGCCGGTTCCGGGGTATGTCGCATGGACCGTGACGGGGCCGCCTTGCAGTTCGGCGCCGGTCGTGATGTCGAGGGCATGCAGGCGCTGGAAATAGGTCGAACCGTTTTTTGACATGGCGACGGCGTACAAGATGCCGTGCGCTCCGGCTGTGCGGTCGATTACCGGCGTCGAAGTGATGCCGATTTCGGGAGAGACTTGGCCGCAACCGCGATCGTCGCTGCTCGTTTCGCCCGACCCGGCCAGCGAAACTTTCCAGAGCTGCGCGCCGGTGTCGGAGTCGAAAGCGTAGGCCGAATCATGCTCGGTCATGATGAACACAACGTTGTGAACGGCGCCCCCAATGGAAAGTTGCGATAGGTAGAGCGGCTCCGCATCCACTCCGCCATCCACTGCGAGGTTGCGGAGCAGGCCGAAGGTTGCCGAATTCACGTTGGCCTGCGTCAAGATCGTTTCCGTAGTGTTCTGGCCGGTGCGGCCGATGTCGTTGTGATAGGTGGTCACATCCGTCCCAGCGGAAGTGATCCCCGGGTTGACGGTAAGAGTCGCCGGATTGCTCATAATGCTGGTCACGGGATTGGTGACGATCACCCGGAAGGACGCGCCGCTGTCGCCGATCATCGTTGGCGGCGTCGTATAGCTTGCCGAAGTCGCGCCGGGGATGTTTATGTTATTTTTCTGCCACTGATAAGAGAGAGGCGCAGTTCCCGCGGCAACTACGGAAAATGTCGCCGTCTGTCCCACAGTCACTGTCTGATTGGACGGCTGGGTCGTGATGCTCGGCGCTACGGTAGCCGGGTTTACCGTCAAGGATGCGGGATTGCTCATGATGTTGTTCACGGCGTTCGTGACGATCACGCGGAAGGACGTGCCGCTGTCGCCGGTAACCGTTGGCGGCGTGGTGTACCTTCCTGAATTCGCGCCGGAAATGTTCACGCTATTTTTCTGCCATTGATAGGTGAGGGGCGCGGTTCCTGCGGCAACTACGGAAAATGTCGCACTCTGTCCCGCGGTCACCGTCTGGTTGGCAGGCTGCGTCGTAATGCTGGGCCCCACGGGAGCGGGAGTTACGGTCAAAGTTGCCGAAGCGCTCGTCGCGCTGCCCGCCGAGTTGGTGACGATCACGCGAAACGTCGCGCCATTGTCGCCGGAAACCGTCGCGGACAAGATGTAGGTTAAAGACGTCGCCCCGCTGATGTTTGCATTATTTTTCTGCCACTGGTAGGTGAACGGCGCAGTTCCCGTCACCGTCACGGAGAAGGTCGCTGGTTGTCCCGCGGTGACAGTCAGGCTTGCCGGCTGGATCGCGAACCCGGGGATGGTCACTTTCGTCGTTGACGATGGATGAATTGTACCGACGCAACCCCACAGTACGAACACAAGCGCGAGAAGGAATGCGCCTCCTGCGAATAATTGTTTGCGTCCAGTGAGCATAAAGAAATCTCAAATCCTCACAAGTCTGATTCTCAAGGGGAGCAAAGACGCCACGTTCCGTGACGCGATAGGCTGGCACTTCTGAGTCTAAGCCGGAAGGCCCTTTGGAACACCTGTTCGCAGGGCCGGATTTGGTCTACTGTTCACGAGGGCCTAATTCCAGATGGGGACGGGAATGGCGGTGCCCCATCCTTGCGGTTTTTGCAACGGTGGGGATTTTCGGGCCATTTCATCACTAAATTACATTCACAGTTGTCGTTGAATCCAAACCCCCACTCTTTAAACCCGCAAAGGGTGGTGGCACCCGCCGGTCGAAGAGGGGTCCGCCGGGATTGGTTGCGCCGCGTGGTTATGCTAACGTCTTTTCCTTATGTCACATCGCATTGGGGTGCTGCTGTCAGGGCGTGGGTCGAATTTCGAGGCGCTGGCTGATAGCATTGCGGCAGGGCGGATACCCGGAGCGGAAATTGCCCTCGTGATTAGCAATCGTGAAGGCGCGCCTGGGCTTGTGCTTGCGGCTGCGCGAGGGATCGCGTCGAAGGCGATCCCGTCAAAGGGACTGGCGCGCGAGGACTACGACCGGCTGGTTGTGGAGGAGCTAAGGAAAGCGGGCGTCGAGATCGTGTGCCTCGCGGGATTCATGCGCCTGCTTTCGCCTTATTTTGTGGCGGCATTTCCGCAACGTATTTTGAATATTCATCCGTCGCTCTTGCCGTCGTTTCCCGGCCTCGAAGCGCAGCGGCAGGCGCTGGAATACGGCGTGAAATTCAGTGGCTGCACCGTGCATCTGGTGGACGAAAATCTGGACGCGGGGCCAATCCTGGCGCAGGCCATCGTGGCTGTGCGCGATGATGACACGGACGAAACGCTGGCGGCGCGCATCCTCGCCGAGGAGCACCGCATTTACACGGAAGCCGTGCGCCTGGTCCTTTCCGGTCAATATCGCATCGAGGGGCGCCGCGTGATTGCGCTCCGGAATCCTTCATGACCACGAAACTGCAATTCGATCCTGTCGACAAGCAGCTCGCCTATCTGCGCAAGGGCGCGGCGGAAATTATTCGGGAAGAGGATTTGCGCGCGAAGCTGGAAGCTTCTCTCAAGACCGGCAAGCCGCTTCGCGTCAAGCTGGGCGTGGACCCGACGGCGCCCGACCTGCACCTGGGCCACACCGTGGTGCTGCGCAAGCTGAAACATTTTCAGGATCTGGGGCACACCGCGATTTTTCTGGTGGGCGATTTTACGGCGATGGTGGGCGATCCGACCGGGCAATCCGAGACGCGCCCGCCGCTGACGCGCGAGCAGGTGGACGCGAACGCCAAGACGTATCTCGAACAGGTCTACAAGATCCTGAGCCGGGAAAATACCGAGGTGCGCTACAACAGCGAGTGGCTCGGAAAACTATCGGGACACGATATGATTCGCCTGTGCGCGCACTATCGCCTGGCGCGCATGCTGGAGCGCGAGGATTTTCGCTCGCGCTTGCAGGGAAATCTGCCGATCTCCATTCACGAACTGCTCTACCCGCTGTTGCAGGCGTACGATTCGGTCGCGCTCCAGGCCGACGTCGAGCTGGGCGCCACGGAGCAAAAATTCAACCTGCTCGTCGGCCGCGAAATTCAGCACGCATACGGCCAGGTTTCCCAAGTGGCGCTGACCATGCCGATCCTCGTCGGCCTCGACGGCCAGCGCAAGATGTCGAAATCGCTGGGCAATTACGTGGGCATCACGGAAGCGCCCTCGGACATGTTCGGCAAGCTGATGTCTCTTTCGGACGCGATGATGTGGCCTTACTTTGACCTGGTGACGGACCGCACGCCGGAAGAAATCGCCGCGCTTGCTGTGGAGGTGAAAGCGGGCGCAAAGCATCCGATGGACGTGAAGATGGCGCTGGCGAAGGAAATCATCGCCGGATTTCATGGCAAAGCCTCGGCGGATAAAGCTGCCGCGGAATTTCAGCGCGTGTTCCGCGATCGCGAAGCGCCCGACGAGATCCAGGAAATTACAATTAAGAATTTTGACGGAAGGTTTCAATATAACCGACAGGATGGAGTCATTTTGCACACGAAGTTTCTCTCAGTTTCATCAACCGGCGTCGAAAAATGGAATCGTCTTCTATATGAATTGGACCAGGTTCCCTCCGCGGCTGAAGCTGAAAGAATCATTAAGGGGCGCGGTTTTGAAGTTGATGGGAGTGTCGTCAGTGACCCCAGCGCGAGGTGCGACTTGAACCATCCTTGTGTTTACAAGCTAAAAATAGGCAAAAAGAAATTCCTGCGCATCGTCGTGGAATAGGCGCTATTGAATTGCTCAGGGACCGCTCAGCTTTTGTAGGCTATCGCAAATCTTCCGGCGCTGAAGGCGCCGGTGGATCATAGCCCGGGGCAACGCCCCGGGTTTCGGCGGAACGATTCGTGGGCGCCCTGAAGGGGCGCCGGGATTTTCCGATGCCGCAATCCCTTGCAAGAAATCTCATCCATCTGGTCTTCAGCACGAAGAACCGCGAACCGGTCTTGGCCGAGGCCGTTCGCCTTCCGTTATCCGCATATGCCTCCGCGGTCCTGCGGGAACTCGACTCCCACGTAATCGCGATAAACGCGTGGCGCGACCATGTCCATATTTTGTTCACGCTGAGCAAAAATCATTCCCTGGCGCAGGTCGTTATGGAGGTGAAACGGGCAACCTCCAAATGGATCAAGACACAAGGAACGGGATTTAGAAAATTTCATTGGCAAAGCGGATACGGAGCGTTCTCCATTGGCCAATCGGGTGTGGAGGAAGTGAAAACGTATATTGCCAATCAAGCCGAGCATCACCGAGTCAAGAGTTTCGAGGAAGAATTTCGGTCATTCTTGAAGCGGTACGAAATCGAATTTGATGAGCGTTACGTTTGGGATTGAGCGGGATTCTTTGCCACGGATAGAACGAATCCCTCCGCCCTTTCAGGGCGGTACGGCGGTTTGGACACAAACCCAGGGCGTCGCCCTGGGCTAGTCGCCTCCGCGCCGTTGGCGCGAAAGCAAAGACCGGGAGGAACCGCCGAAGAATAATTTGGAAGGTTGTTGGACGAAAGGGCGCTTGCCATGTGCGGCGGAACAGAACAAAATAGGCGCCTCCAGCCGGGAGCAGACGAATGGCGAATCGCGTGAAAGTGGAAATTTACGGGCAGAGCTACACGTTGGGCGGGGATCTGGACGAGGCCTACGTCCAGAAACTGGCGCGCTACGTGGACGAAAAAATGATTGCGGTTGCGGAAGCGACTCAAACCGTGGATTCCGTCCGCGTCGCGGTGCTGGCGGCCATGGCGATTGCCGACGAACTTCATTCGGGCCAACAAAATACCAGCCATCGGGATGACGCTTTGCGCGAGCGCGCCCAGCAGTGCCTGACTATACTCGAACGAGCCTTGAAGCAGACTGCGTAGGACGGGCTTCAGCCTGTCTGGTTTTGGGTCGAGCCGGCGCGAAAAGCTGACAGGCTGAAGCCTGTCCTACTTGTGGTTACTTTTCAGGCCAACGTAACGGGCAACGCTTTACGTACGTCCCACATCAAGTTAGTATTCAATAGGTTCCTGGCCAAGCCAAGAACGGCTTAATACACTGTGCGAAAAACGATTCGAATCTTCGGGGTATTGCTGACGCTTCTCGTGCTGCTGGTGTTCGCCACGGGCGTGGTCAGCGATTGGAATCACCAGGGTTCGAACGACGACGCTCGTTGCCCGTACTGCCACCTGGGCCACCAGACTCCGGCACAATTAGTCGCCGCGCCGTCCGTGTCCCTGCTGAAGCCGGTCGCTTCGCTGCCCCTGCCGCAAGACGCGGTGCCCGCCACGGGCCCTGTTTTTTCGCAGACCTCGCCGCGCGCGCCCCCCTCTGCTTAATCCGCTTGCCCAGGCGCTTTTTATTTCAAGCGCTATTCCTAACTAAATTCAACTAACTCGGGCCTCTTGAGTACTTCCGGCGCTGCACATTTACTGGAATGCTCCGCGGGAGGTTCGACCGTTCCCTGCAGGAGAGAAACAATGGACACGAAGTTTAGGGCCCGGACACGCTGGCCACTGATCGCCATCGGGGTATTGGGATTGCTCGCTCCAGGACATGCCGGGGGACAAGCGGCAGCGCCAGCCGTGCCGCCGCAGAATCCGCCGGCTCGCGTCACGCTCGACGATGCGATCGACCTGGCGCTCAAGCACAATCATTCGCTCCAGGCGGCGCGCACCACGATCCTGGAGAATCAGGCGCAGGAAATCACCGCCAATCTGCGCCCCAATCCCGTGTTTCTCATCGATGAGCAGTACATGCCGTTCTTTTCGCCCAGCGCATTTACTTCGGATTACATCAACCAAAGCGCTGTATATGACCTGGGTCTCTCCTACCTCATCGAGCGCGGCAAGAAGCGGCAGCATCGCTTAGGGGCGGCCAAGGATCAGACCGCGGTGACGTCGGCGCAGGTTTCCGACAACGAGCGGACGCTGACGTTCAACGTCGCGTCGCAATTTATTTCGGCGGTTCTCGCGCAATCCCAATTGGATTTGGCAGAGAAGGACCTCGCGAGTTTCCAGCAGACCGTGGACATCAGCCAGGCGTCCTATAACGCCGGGTCGATGAGCGGCGGCGACCTGCTGAAAATCAAGATTCAATTGCTGCAATTCCAGATGGATGTCTCGGCCGCCAAACTGGCGCGCATCCAGGCGCTGGCCAGCCTGCGACAGTTGCTGGGCTATGAGTCAGTGCCCGAATCCTACCAAGTCGCCGGGGAACTTGAATACAAGCCGGTGAAGCTTGGCGAGGACGACCTGAAAGCGATGGCGCTCCGGCAGCGCCCGGACGTACATGCCGCACAATTGGGCGTGACAGCGGCGCAAAGCCAATTCACGCTCGCAAAGGCCAACGGTAAGAAAGACCTTGGCGTGACCTTCACTTACAACCACCTCGGCGGCGTCAACACGGGCTCGCTCTTCTTTAACATCCAAATGCCCATTTTCGACCGCAATCAGGGTGAAATCGCGCGCACGCAATATGCGATCACGCAGTCGCAGGAGCTTTCGAGCGAACAGGCCTCGATTGCACTGACCGATGTGACCAACTCGTATGAAGCGCTTCGCACCGATGACGAAGTCGTGCAGCTGTATCAATCCGGATATCTGAAAAATGCAGAGGATTCACGTGACATCAGCCAGTACGCGTACCAGCATGGCTCCGCCAGCCTGCTCGATTATCTGGACGCGGAGCGGAGCTACCGCGCTACCGAACTGGCCTACCGGCAAGCGCTCGCAAGTTACATGACCTCGCTCGAACAATTGCGCCAGGCGGTGGGAACCAGGAGTTTGCCATGAACATGAAAAGCAAGGACTGTCGCACAACTCGATCGGCAGTCGGCTTCTACGGGAGAGGGTTTCTCGATTGGGGGAGAAAAACCCCGGGTCTGAAGACCCGGGCTACAGCATTGGCAGCGTTAGCGGGCGTGTTTGCGTTGGCCGGTTGCGGCGGCGCGAATGAAAATGCCAATAAGATGACTTCCTTCTCGACCGCAGAAAGCGCGGCGAGCAAAGCGGAACTGTTCTCTTTGCCTGCCGATCAAATGTCGCACATTCAGATTTACACGGTCGCGCAGGCGCCGATTGAGCGCACCCTGCGCCTCTCCGGAGCGGTGGCTTACAACAGTTACGTGACGACACCGGTGATCACACAGGTGGGCGGACCCGTGAGCCGCATCGTGGTCACGCCCGGCGAGCACGTGACCA
>Ga0210409_10001221_pt1 | contig 34789 bp, 35 predicted proteins | sample IncBWH17MmetaG_FD_161649 | JGI IMG/M metagenome (GOLD analysis project Ga0210409, IMG submission 161649) | Forest soil microbial communities from Barre Woods Harvard Forest LTER site, Petersham, Massachusetts, United States - Inc-BW-H-17-M | ecosystem: Environmental > Terrestrial > Soil >... | reverse complement strand
GAATAGCAGCATCGCCAGGAAGAACGCCATCGTCGGATGGGTGCGGGCAAGGCCGGCGAGCTGGTCGATCGATTCCACCATTCCGCTCTTGCGCCGCATCGACAGGATCACGGCGAACACGCCGAGGGTCATCGTCACGTAGATCACCATGTAGACGAGGACGCCCTGCACGCCCTCGGCGGTGCCGGCGGCAAGCCCGATCAGCGCAAATCCCATGTGGCCGATCGACGAATAGGCCATCAGCCGCTTGATGTTGCGCTGGCCGATAGCGGCGAAGGCGCCCAGCAGCATCGAGGCGATGGCGACGAAGACGACGATCTCCTGCCATTGCCCGGCGATGCCAGGGAAGGCGGCAACCGCGGCGCGGACGAACATGGCCATGCCGGCGACCTTCGGCGCGGCGGCGAAGAACGCCGTCACCGGCGTCGGCGCGCCTTCATAGACGTCCGGCGTCCACATATGGAACGGCACGGCCGAGACCTTGAAGCAGAAGCCGGCGAACAGAAAGACGAGGCCGAAGATCAATCCAGGGCCGCCTTCGGCGGCCGATTGCGCGATGCCGGCAAAGTTCACCGTGCCGGTGAAGCCGTAGACCAGCGAGGCGCCGTAAAGCAGCATTCCCGACGAGAGCGCGCCGAGGACGAAATACTTCAGCCCGGCTTCGGTCGAGCGCAGCGAAGACCTATGGCTTGCCGCCACCACGTAAAGCGGCAGGCTCATCAATTCGAGGCCGAGATAAAGCGCAATGAGATCGGCGGCCGAGATCAGCATCAGCATGCCGAGCGTCGACAGCAGGATGAGCACCGAGTATTCGAACCGCTCCTCCCGCTCGCGCCGCGCGTAGTCGAGCGACATGACGATGGCGGCGGCGGATCCGAACATTGCCAGGATCTTGAGGAAGCGGGCAAAGTCGTCGACAACGAAACTGCCGTTGAAGGCGACCAGCCTGCCCTCTGGCAGCACCAGCACGATGAGGCCGGCGATCACCAGGAGCGCGACCGACGCCGCATCGATCAGCCGCCCCGCCTCCTCGCTGCGGTAGACGCCGAGGATCAGGAGCGTCATGGCGCCGACGCCAAGCAGCAACTCGGGCAGCAGGGGAACGAGCGCCGACGCGGTCAAGTCAGGATTCATCGCCTCACCTCGCCAGCGCCGCCGAGTGAACGCTGCCGACCGCATGATTGAAATTGTCGATCAGCTGCGCCACCGAAACCGCCGATATGTCGAGCACCGGCCGCGGGTAAAGGCCGAACACGATGGTCAGGACCACGAGCGGCGCCAACACGACGATTTCGCGCCAGCCGACGTCGGTGATCGCCGCGAGGCTCGGCTTCTCCAGCCTGCCGAAGATCACCTTGCGGTAGAGCCACAGCATGTACGCGGCGGACAGGATGGTCCCGATCGTCGCCAGCGTCGCCACCCAGTTGTTGACGCGGAAGGTCCCGATCAGGGCGAGAAACTCGCCGACGAATCCCGATGTGCCCGGCAGCCCGATATTGGCCAGCGCGAACACCATGAAGACGAAGGCGTAGACCGGCATGCGGTTGACGAGCCCGCCATAGGCCGCGATCTCTCGCGTGTGCATGCGGTCGTAGATGACGCCGACGCACAGGAACAACGCGGCCGACACGATGCCGTGCGAGATCATCTGGAAAATGCCGCCGGCGACCCCCTGCACCGTCATCGCGAACAGCCCCATGGTGACGAAGCCCATGTGCGCGACCGACGAATAGGCGATGAGCTTCTTCACGTCCTCCTGCATCAGCGCGACCAGCGAGGTGTAGACGATGGCGACGACCGAGAGCGCGTAGATGAGCGGCGCCAGCTCGACCGAGGCTTGCGGGAACATCGGCAGCGAGAAGCGCAGAAACCCGTAGCCGCCCATCTTCAGGAGGATCGCGGCGAGGATCACCGAGCCGGCCGTGGGCGCCTCGACATGCGCGTCGGGCAGCCAGGTATGGACCGGCCACATCGGCAGCTTGACCGCGAACGAGGCGAGGAACGCGAACCAGGCCCAGATCTGCAGCGAGCGCGGAAACGCATGGTGCAACAGCGCCGGGATGTCGGTCGTGCCGGCTTCCCAGTAGATCGCCATGATGGCGAGCAGCATCAGCACCGAGCCGGCGAACGTGTACAGGAAGAACTTGAAGCTGGCATAGACCCGGCGCGGGCCGCCCCATACGCCGATGATCAGGAACATCGGGATCAGGCCGCCCTCGAAGAACAGATAGAACAGCACCAGGTCGAGGGCGCAGAACGTTCCGACCATCAGCGTCTCGAGCACGAGGAAGGCGACCATGTATTCGCGCACGCGGCTCTGGATCGCCTGCCAGCTCGCCAGGATCGAAATCGGCATCAGCGCCGTGGTCAGGATCACGAACGGCAGCGAGATGCCGTCTACGCCCATGGCGTAGGTGATGGTGCCGCCGAGCCAGGGGCGCCGCTCGACGAACTGGAAGTCGGCCGAGGCGGAATCGAAGCGCCAGACGAGAATGAGCGAGATCGCGAAGGTGATGAGGGTGGTCCACAGCGCGACCCACCGCGCATTGCGCGCGCCGGTCTCGTCCTCGCGCAGCAGGGCGATGAACAGCGCCCCGGCGAGCGGCAGGAAGGTCACGACCGAGAGGATCGGCCAGCTCGCCATCAGTGGCCTCCCGCGAACATGAACCAGGTGATGAAGGCGGCAACACCGATCAGCATGGCGAAGGCGTAGTGATAGAGATAGCCGGTCTGCAGCCGCACGACGCTGCGGGTCACGTCGAGCACGCGGGCGGACACCCCGTCGGGGCCGAACCCGTCGATGATGAACCCGTCGCCGCCCTTCCACAGGAGCCGGCCGAGCCACAGCGTCGGGCGAACAAAGAGGAAGTCGTAGATCCGGTCGAAGTACCAGGCATTGAGCAGGAAGTGGTAGAGCACGCTCTGTTCGCGCGCCAACCGCTCCGGAATCTCCGGGCGGCGGATATAGAACTGGAAGGCCACAAGCAATCCGCCGGCCATCATCACGGTAGGAATGACCCTGACGGCGAACGAAAGGTGCTCCATTTCCTCGAGCACCTTGTTGTCCGATCCGATCTTGAGCGAGTCGCGGAAGAACTCGACGGCGCCGTCGCCGGTGAACAGGTGCAAGAAGGGCCAGCCGGCCCCGATCGATCCGATTGCGAGCAGAGCGAGCGGAACGAGCATCACGATCGGGCTCTCATGCGCCGCCTCGTAGTGATGCCGATCATGCGGCGCGCCATGGAAGGTCTTGAACATGAGCCGCCAGGAATAGAACGACGTGAGCGCGGCGGCAGCAACAGTCATGGCGAAGCCATAGCTTGCGGCGGCGCCGCTAGCCGCGTCGGCCGCCTCGATGATCGCGTCCTTTGAGTAATAGCCGGCGGTGAAGGGAAATCCGGTCAGCGCCAGGGTGCCGACGAACATGGTGGCATAGGTGAACGGGATTTTGCGCCACAGTCCGCCCATGTGGCGGATGTCCTGCTCGTGGTGCATGGCGATGATGACCGAGCCCGAGCCCAGGAACAGGAGCGCCTTGAAGAAGGCATGGGTGAACAGGTGGAACATGCCGACCGAATAGGCGCCCGTGCCCATGGCCACGAACATGTAGCCAAGCTGCGAGCAGGTCGAATAGGCGATGATGCGCTTGATGTCGTTTTGCACGAGGCCGACGGTCGCGGCAAAGAATGCCGTCGTCGCGCCGATGACGATCACGAACGCCTGCGCCGTCGGCGCCAGCGAGAACAGCGGCGAGAGCCGCGCCACCATGAACACGCCGGCGGTCACCATGGTCGCCGCATGAATGAGCGCTGACACCGGGGTCGGTCCCTCCATGGCGTCGGGAAGCCAGGTGTGCAGCAGGAACTGCGCCGATTTTCCCATCGCGCCCATGAACAGCAGCAGGCAGATCAACGTGAGGGCATCGACGTCGAAGCTCAGATAGTGAAGGGTCTTGCCGACGAGGTCCGGCGCCTGGGCAAAGATGGTGTCGAAGTTGATCGACCCGGTCATCAGGAAGACGGCGAAGATTCCCAGCGCGAAGCCGAAGTCGCCGATGCGGTTGACGATGAAAGCCTTGATCGCCGCGGCATTGGCCTCGGGCTTGTGGAACCAGAAGCCGATCAGCAGATAGCTCGCGAGCCCCACGCCTTCCCAGCCGAAGAACAGCTGCGCCAGATTGTCGGCCGTCACCAGCGCCAGCATGGCGAAGGTGAAGAACGACAGATAGGAGAAGAAGCGCGGCTTGTACGGATCGTCGGCCATGTAGCCGATCGAATAGAGATGAACCAGCGCCGAGATCGTCGTCACCACCACCAGCATCACGGCGGTGAGCGGATCGATGCGCAGGGCCCAATCGACCTTGAGGTCCCCCGAGGTGATGAAGTTGAACAGCGGGACGCGGGCGTCGTGCCCGTTAAAGCCGACGTCGACGAAGGCAACGCAAGAGAGCACCCAGGACAGCACCAACAGCGTGGTGGTGACGAGCTCGGCGGCTTGCGAGCCGGCGGTCGATCTGGCGACCTCTTCTTCGCTGTCGAGGCTCGCGTGGTCGATTGCGGCGTGATCGTCATGCGGCGCCGGCGGGCTGGCGCCGGGATGGCGGCTCGCCGCGCCGACCAGCGTGATCAGGCCGGCGATGACGGCGCCGAGCAGCGGCAGGAAGACGATCGCCTCATACATCCCGCTGCTCATCCGTCAGCCCTTCATCAGATTGACGTCTTCGACAGCGATCGAGCCGCGGTTGCGGAAATAGGCGACGAGGATGGCGAGCCCGATCGCGGCTTCCGCTGCCGCGACCGTGAGCACGATGAGCGCATAGACCTGGCCGACGATGTCGCCGAGAAACGCCGAGAACGCCACCAGGTTGATGTTGACGGCGAGCAGGATCAGCTCGACCGACATCAGAATGATGATGATGTTCTTGCGGTTGAGAAAGATGCCGAAAATCCCGAGCGTGAACAGGATCGCGGCGACCGACAGATAGTGTCCGAGCCCGATGGTCATGGCAGGCCCTGCCCCGACCTGACCTTGACCACCTCGATGGCGCTGGCCCGGGTGCGCGCCAGCTGCTCGCCGACCCGCTGCCGCCGGACGTCGGGCTTGTGCTGCAGCGTCATCACGATGGCGCCGATCATGGCTACGAGCAGGATCACGCCGGCCGCCTCGAAGAAGTAGACGTAACGGGTATAGAGTACTTCGCCGAGCGCCTGCGTGTTGCTGACGTCGCCGGCGATCGGCGCGGTGATGGTCTTGGGCACGCCGGGCTCGATCACCCAGGCCCCGACCACGAACAAGAGCTCGGCGAGCAGCACGGCGCCGACCACGAACCCGATCGGCAGATAGTTGAGCAGCCCGTGGCGCAGCTCGGCGAAATCGACGTCGAGCATCATCACCACGAACAGGAACAGGACCGCGACGGCGCCGACATAGACCACGATGAGGATCATGGCGAGGAACTCGGCGCCCATGAGCATGAACAGGCCAGCGGCGTTGACGAAGGCGAGGATGAGGAACAGCACCGAATGCACCGGATTCCTGACGACGATGACCATGATCGCCGAGGCGATGCACACGCCGGCAAAGAGATAGAAGAAAATCGCCTGCAGGATCATGGGCGCGGGCGTCTCACCGGTACGGCGCGTCGAGCGCGATGTTCTTGGCGATCTCGCGCTCCCATCGGTCGCCGTTGGCCAGCAGGCGTTCCGTGGCGTAGTAGAGTTCTTCGCGCGTCTCGGTGGCGAATTCGAAGTTCGGCCCCTCGACGATCGCATCGACCGGACAGGCCTCCTGGCACAGCCCGCAATAGATGCATTTGACCATGTCGATGTCGTAGCGGGTGGCGCGCCGCGTGCCGTCGTTGCGGCGCGGGCCGGCCTCGATGGTGATCGCCTGCGCCGGGCAGATCGCCTCGCACAGCTTGCAGGCGATGCAGCGCTCCTCGCCGTTCGGATAGCGCCGCAGCGCATGCTCGCCGCGGAAGCGCGGCGACAGCGCGCCCTTCTCGAATGGGTAGTTGAGCGTTGCCTTCGGCTTGAAGAAGTAGCGCATCGACAGCAGGAAAGCCTGCACGAACTCCTTGAGGAAGATCGAACGCGCGGCCTGATCTAGTCCCATCTCAGCCTCGAACGATTTCGAGCACGCCGGCGACGATGACGATCATCGCCAGCGACACCGGCAGAAATACCTTCCAGCCGAGCCGCATCAGCTGGTCGTAGCGATAGCGCGGCACGAAGGCCTTCACCATGGCGAACATGAAGAACACGAACCCGGCCTTGAGCACGAACCAGACGACGCCGGGGACCCAGGTGAACGGCGGCACCGGGAACGGCGGCAGCCAGCCGCCGAGGAACAGGATCGTCGCGATGGCGCACATGCTGGTGATCGCCACGTACTCTCCCAACTGCAGCATCATGTAGGGCGTGGAGCCGTACTCGACCATGTAGCCGGCGACAAGCTCCGATTCCGCCTCGACCAGGTCGAACGGGGGCCGGTTGGTCTCCGCCAGCGCCGAGACGAAGAAGATCACGAACATCGGCAGGAGCCGCAGCCAATACCAGCCGAGCAGGCCCCACGGCGTATTCTGCGCCTCGACGACGGCCGTGAGATTGAGCGAGCCGACCAAGAGCAGCACGGTGATGATGACGAAGCCGATCGAGACCTCGTAGGAGACCATCTGCGCCGCCGAGCGCAGCGCGGCCAGGAACGGATATTTCGAATTCGACGCCCAGCCGGCCATGATCACGCCGTAGACGCCGAGCGAGGAGATGGCGAAGATATAGAGCACGCCGACGTTGATGTCGGCGATGACCCAGCCGGCATTGACGGGAATGACCGCCCAGGCGGCGAGCGCCAGCGTGCAGGTGATCAGCGGCGCGAGGAGAAACACGCCCTTGTTGGCGCCGGCGGGGATGACCGGCTCCTTGAGCACGAACTTGATGAGATCGGCGAACGATTGGAACAATCCCCAGGGGCCGACCACGTTCGGCCCGCGCCGGATCTGGACGGCGGCCCAGATCTTGCGGTCGGCATAGATGACGTAGGCGACGGCAATCAGCAGGATGACGAGCAGCAGCACGCTTTCCGCCACGATGACGGCGAACGGCCAGATGTAGTCGTGGAAGAACGCTTCCATCCTGTCCTCAAAGGGCCGCCGCGGCGGCCGCGTGGCGTTCGGCCAGCGCCGAACACTCTGCCATCACCGCCGAGCAGCGCGCGATCGGATTGGTGAAGTAGAAATTGCTGACGCTCGCGCGGAACGGCGCGCGCTCGGGACTGCCGCCCCGCGCCGCGAGCTTGTGCAGATCGGCCGGATCGCCCGGCGCGATCTCCCCGATGCGCATCAGATATGGATGCGCCTGGTAGAGCGCCTTGCGGAGCTGCGCCAGCGAATCGTAGGGAAGCCGCTTCCCGACAACGTCCGAGAGCGCGCGCAGAATGGCCCAATCCTCGCGCGCGTCGCCGGGGGGAAAGGAGGCGCGCGTCGCCATCTGGACGCGGCCCTCGGTGTTCACGTAGATCGCCGATTTCTCCGGATAGGCGGCGCCCGGCAGCACCACATCCGCGCGCAACGCGCCGCGGTCGCCGTGGGTGCCGATATAAACCGCGAATGCGCCCGGCCCGATGTCGATCTCGTCGATCCCGAGCAGAAAGACGAGATCGAGCGTGCCCGCGGCCGCCATCTGCCGCGCGCTCAAGCCGCCCTCGCCGGGCACGAAGCCGAGATCGAGCGCGCCGACGCGCGAGGCGGCGCCGTGGAGGACGCTGTAGCCGTTCCAGCCCTCCTTCACGGCGCCAAGATCGATTGCCGCCTTGGCCGCCAGCGCCGCGACGGCCGCTGCGTCCGTCCGCGCAAAGACTTGCGCGCCGATGAGGATGAGTGGGCGCTCGGCATGGCGCATGACGTCGCCAAAGCTGTGCCGGGTGATAGTGGCGAGCGTCTCCGGCCCGGCGCCGAGATAGTCGTAGCTGTAGGTGAGCGGCGCTTTCCCGCCGATGACTCCGATGGGAAAGCTCTTGGCGGTGCGCCAGCGCTTGCGGATGCGGGCGTTGAGTACCGCCGCCTCCCGGCGCGGGTTTGACCCGACAATGAGGAGCGCGTCGGCGAGGTCGATCCCGGTGATGGTCGCGTTGAACCGGTAGGTCGCGCGGCCCCATTGCGGGTCGAGCACCGAGCCGTCCTGCCGGCAATCGAGGTTGGTCACGTTGAGCCGGGTCATCAGATCCTTGAGCGCAAAGATCTCCTCGACCGCGGCAAGATCGCCGACCAGCGCGCCCACGCGGCCGGCTTTGGCCCGCTCCACCCTTGCGGCGATCGCGGCGAACGCTTCGCTCCACGAGGCCGGACGCAGGCGGCCGTTCTCGCGCAGATACGGCTGATCGAGCCGCTGCGTCCGCAGCCCGTCGACGACGTGGCGCGTCTTGTCGGAGATCCACTCCTCGTTGATGTCGTCGTTCACCCGCGGCAGGATGCGCATCACCTCGCGGCCGCGCGTGTCGATGCGGATTGCCGAGCCGAGCGCGTCCATAACATCGATCGACTCGGTCTTGTTGAGCTCCCACGGGCGCGCCGCGAACTCATAGGGTTTCGAGGTGAGCGCCCCGACCGGGCAGAGATCGACGACGTTGCCCTGCAGCTCGGAGACCATCGCCTCTTCGAGATAGGTGGTGATCTCCATGTCCTCACCGCGCCCGATGGCGCCAAGTTCGGGCACGCCGGCGACTTCGGTGGCGAAGCGGACGCACCGCGTGCACTGGATGCAGCGGTTCATCGACGTCTTGACCAGGGCGCCGAGATACTTGTCCTCAACCGCCCGCTTGTTCTCGCGGAAGCGGCTTTGATCGACACCGTAGGCCATCGCCTGGTCCTGCAGGTCGCATTCGCCGCCCTGGTCGCAGATCGGGCAGTCGAGCGGATGATTGATGAGCAGGAATTCCATCACCCCTTCGCGCGCTTTGCGCACCATCGGCGAGCGGGTCTTGACCTCCGGCGGCTCCCCCTTGGGGCCAGGGCGGCAGTCGCGCACGCCCCAGGCGCAGCTCGCGACCGGCTTCGGCGAGCCGACCAGCTCGACCAGGCACATGCGGCAATTGCCGGCGATCGACAGCCGTTCGTGGAAGCAGAAGCGCGGGATCTCGGCGCCCGCCGCCTCACACGCCTGCAGCAGCGTGTACTCCGGCGGAACATCGATTTCCCTTCCGTCGACGAGAAGCTTGGTCATGCCGCCTGCCCGTCCGGCGCGCAACGCGCCGCCTTCCATAGTTGCGCCGCCGGCACGCTCTCCCAGCCGAAGGCGTGGTCGGAAGGACCGTGCGCGGTCAGATATTCAAGCCGTTCTTTCGCCTCCTCGATTGTCGGCCGGTGGCCGGCCGCCACCCACCACATCACGAAGTGCGGCTTTTCCATCTTCTCGAACCACTCCGGGCGCCGGCCGTAAAAGCGCTTGTGAATGGTCTGCCAAACGAAGCGCTCAAGCGTTTCAACGTTTTCCCAGACCGACATGTTAACGATCATGGTTGGATCGGCGAACGGCCGGATATCGGTCGCGTTGCCGCTGTCGTCCTTAAGACGCCAGACGAATCCCTTGCTGCGCTCGGCCAGGCTGTTCACCAGATCGAGGTTGTTCATGAAATCGGCGACCCGCGGGTCGTCGGTCGGGTAGCGCAGACGGCCGATGTTGAGTTGGGCAAGATGCCTGATCGCCGTCATGCCGCGCTGCTCCCCTACTCCGCCGCCTCGGGCACGACCGGATCGAGCACGCCGCCGGCACCGGGATTGGCGGTATATTCGTCGATGCGCCGTTCGATCTCCGGCCGGAAATGGCGCAGCAGCCCCTGCACCGGCCAGGCGGCGCCGTCACCGAAGGCGCAGATAGTGTGGCCCTCGATCTGGGTCGTCACCTCCCAGAGCATGTCGATCTCGCGCCTGAAGGCGCGTCCCTCGGCCATGCGCGTGAGCACGCGCCACATCCAGCCCATGCCCTCGCGGCAGGGCGTACACTGGCCGCAGCTCTCGTGCTTGTAGAAGTAGGAGATGCGCGCCATCGCGCGCACGATGTCGGCCGACTTGTCCATGACGATGACCGCCGCGGTGCCGAGCGCCGATTTCTTCTCGCGGCAGCCGTCGAAATCCATGAGCAGCGTGTCGGCCTGGTCGGGTCCCGCCGGCACCAGCGGCATCGACGATCCGCCAGGGATGACGGCGAGCAGATTGCTCCAGCCGCCGCGCACGCCGCCGGCATGGGTGTCGATGAGCGCGCGCAGCGGAATGCCCATCGTCTCTTCGACAGTGCACGGCCGCTCGACGTGGCCGGAAATGCAATAAAGCTTCGTGCCGGTATTGTTCGGCCGGCCGATGCCGGCGAACCAGGCGGCGCCGCGGCGCATAATGTCGGGCACCTGCGCGATGGTCTCGACGTTGTTGACGGTGGTCGGGCAGCCGTAGAGCCCCATATTGGCCGGGAACGGCGGCTTCAGCCGCGGCATTCCCTTCTTGCCTTCGAGGCTTTCGAGCAGCGCCGTCTCCTCGCCGCAGATGTAGGCGCCGGCGCCGTGGTGAACGATGATGTCGAAGTCGTAGCCGTGGAGGTTGTTCTTGCCGATGAGGTTTCCCTCATAGGCCTGCGCCACGGCCGCCTCCAGCCGCTCGCGCTCGCGGATGAATTCGCCGCGGATGTAGATGTAGCAGGCGTGAACGCCCATGGCGAAGCCGGCAATGAGGCAGCCCTCCACCAGCAGATGCGGATCGTGCCGCATGATCTCGCGATCCTTGCACGTGCCGGGCTCCGACTCGTCGGCGTTGACAACGAGGTAGTGCGGCCGCCCCTCCACCGGCTGCTTGGGCATGAACGACCATTTGAGTCCGGTCGGGAACCCGGCGCCGCCGCGGCCGCGCTGACCCGAGGCCTTCATCTCGGCGATGATGGCGTCGCGGCCTTTCTCCAGGATCGCTTTGGTGCCGTCCCAGGCGCCCCGCGCGCGTGCGCCGGCAAGGCCCCAATCGCGCCGGCCGTATAGATTCTTGAAAATGCGATCCTTGTCGGCGAGCATCAGTGGCGTCCCGGGTCGGTGGCGTCGGCGATCGGAGGTTTGGGAGCGGCCGCCTCGTGGACGTTCGCGGCTTCGCCCGGCTTCTTCGCGTAAAGCGACGGGTCGGTCAGCGTCGACGGTCCTCCGACCGGGGCGGAGAACTCGCGATTGATCTGCGGGCCCGGCTTCGGCGTCTTGCCCGCCGCCAGGTCGTTGAGGATACGGGTCAACGTCTCGGGCGTGAGATCCTCGTAGTAGTCGGCATTGATCTGGACCATCGGCGCGTTGACGCAGGCGCCGAGGCATTCCACCTCGATCCAGGAGAAGGTGCCGTCGGTGCTTACGTGATGCGCTTCGCCGATCACGCGGCGCAGGACATTCTTCAGTTCTTCGGAGCCGCGCAGCATGCACGGGGTCGTGCCGCAAAGCTGCACGTGGAAGCGCCCGACCGGATCGAGATTGAACATCGTATAGAAGGTCGCAACCTCGAGCACGCGGATGTTGGCCATGCCGAGAAGCTCGGCCACGGCCTCGATCGCCTTCTGCGGCAGCCAGCCGCCCGCCTGCTGCTGCGCGCGCCACAGGATCGGGATCACCGCGGACTGCTGACGCCCGGGCGGATATTTGGCGATCTGCGCTTTCGCCCATTCGAGATTTGCCGGCGTGAAGGCAAAGCTAGTCGGCTGTTTTTCGGCGAGCCGGCGGACGCTCATCGGTCGATCTCGCCGAAAACGATGTCGAGCGAACCGAGAATCGCGGAGACATCCGCGAGCATGTGGCCGCGGGAGAGAAAATCCATGGCTTGGAGATGGGGGAAGCTCGGCGCGCGGATCTTGCACTTGTAGGGCCGATTGCTGCCGTCGGCCACGAGATAGACGCCAAACTCGCCCTTGGGCGCCTCGACCGCGGCGTAGACTTCGCCGGCAGGCACATGAAAGCCCTCGGTATAGAGCTTGAAGTGATGGATCAGCGCCTCCATCGAGCGCTTCATCACGGCGCGGCGCGGCGGCACGATCTTGTTGTCATCGACCACGATCGCACCCTGCGCATCGGCCGAGCGCAATTTCTCCACGCACTGCCTCATGATGCGCACCGATTGGCGCATCTCCTCCATGCGCACGCAGTAGCGGTCGTAACAATCGCCGTTCTTGCCCACCGGAATGTCGAAATCAAACTCGGAGTAGCATTCGTAGGGCTGCGCCTTGCGCAGATCCCAGACGGCGCCCGAGCCGCGCACCATGACGCCGGAGAATCCCCGGGCCCAGGCGTCCGCGAGCTTGACCACGCCGATATCGACGTTGCGCTGCTTGAAGATGCGGTTCTCGGTGAGCAGTTCCTCGAGATCGTCGCATACCTTGAGGAACGGGTCGCAGAACGCTTCGATGTCGTCGATGAGCTGCGGCGGCAGGTCCTGATGCACGCCCCCGACGCGGAAATAGGCGGCGTGCAAGCGTGATCCCGAGGCCCGCTCGTAGAAACCCATGAGCTTTTCGCGCTCCTCGAAGCCCCACAGCGGCGGAGTGAGCGCGCCGACGTCCAGGGCCTGCGTGGTGACGTTGAGGAGATGCGAAAGCAGGCGGCCGATCTCGCAATAGAGCACGCGGATTACCTGCGCGCGCTTGGGCAGTGTGAGGCCCAGGAGCCGCTCCGCCGCGAGGCAGAAAGCATGCTCCTGATTGATCGGCGCGACATAGTCGAGCCGATCGAAGTACGGGATCGCCTGCAGATAGGTCTTGTGCTCGATCAGCTTCTCGGTGCCGCGGTGTAGGAGGCCGATATGCGGGTCGACGCGCTCGACCACCTCGCCGTCGAGTTCGAGTACGAGGCGAAGCACGCCGTGCGCCGCCGGATGCTGCGGGCCGAAGTTGATAGTGAAATTGCGGGCGGGCACGTCATTCATGAGAGCGCGATATTCCTACGCCTGTTGCTTTCCCTATTCGCCACTCGCTACTCGCCATTCCCTATGCGCCGCTGGCCATCCGCCATTCGCCGACCTTCTCGGCTTTCGCCGTGACCCGCGCCTTGAACTTGTCCCACTCCACGACAAAGCGTTCGTGGCGCCCTTCGCCGATGAGGTCGGCCCCGTCGTGCGCTTTGACCCTGAAAGCGATGCGTGGCCCGACGATTTCCACGCACTCGACATCGACTGTCACGGTCATTCCGATCGGGGTCGCCGCGAGGTGGCTCACATCGACGTGCACGCCGACGCTGCCTTCGCCGGGATCGAGGTGGGGGGCCAGAAGCTGCATGCAGGTCCATTCCATCAGCGCGATCATGAAGCCGGTGGCGAAGACGTTCGGCATGGATGCGATTTCTGGCGCCTCGGGGTAGGTGTGCGGCACGGTCTTGCTCGCGGGCACCTTATAGGCGAAGCGGTGGGTAAGCCCGGTCTTGAGCGTCGGCTTCATCTTACGACCCCTGCCCGCCGCCGCCGGCCTTGCCGATTTCCTCCGGCCTTTCCTTCCGCTGCGCCTTTTCATCGCCCGGCAGCACGTAATCGGTTCCCTCCCAGGGCGAGAGGAAATCGAAGCTGCGGAATTCCTGGGCAAGCCGCACCGGCGAATACACCACGCGCTTGAGTTCATCGTCGTAGCGCAGCTCGACAAAGCCGGTGAGCGGAAAGTCCTTGCGCAGCGGATGACCCTCAAAGCCATAGTCAGTGAGGATGCGGCGCATGTCCGGATGGCCGGCAAACACGATGCCGTAGAGATCGTAGATCTCGCGCTCGAACCAATCCGCGCCGGGGAAGACCTCGACGATCGACGGCACCGGGACGGCCTCTTCGGCGGGCGCCTTCACGCGGATGCGCACGTTATGTTTCGGCGAGAGCAGGTGATAGACCACGTCGAACCGCCGCTCGCGGCCCGGCCAGTCGACCGCGGTCACGTCGATGATGCTCCAGAACAGGCAGCGCGGGTCGTCGCGCAGGAAGCGCATGACGGCGGGGATGTCGCCCGCGTCGGCGCTCAGGGTCAGCTCCTGATGCGCGACCGAATAGGCCTTCACAGCCGGGGCCAGCGCATCGGCAATGGTCCGGCCGAGGATTTCGAGCGTGTCGTCCATGATCAGCGCTCGATCGTGGCGGTGCGGCGGATTTTCTTTTGCAGCAGGAGCACGCCGTAGAGCAGCGCCTCGGCGGTCGGCGGGCAGCCGGGCACGTAGATGTCGACCGGTACGATCCGGTCGCAGCCGCGCACCACCGAGTAGGAATAGTGATAGTAGCCGCCGCCGTTGGCGCACGATCCCATCGAGATGACGTAGCGCGGCTCCGGCATCTGGTCGTAGACCTTGCGCAAAGCCGGCGCCATCTTGTTGCACAGCGTGCCGGCAACGATCATCACGTCGGACTGGCGCGGCGAAGCGCGCGGCGCAAAGCCGAAGCGCTCGGCGTCGTAACGCGGCATCGACATCTGCATCATCTCGACGGCGCAGCAGGCGAGCCCGAACGTCATCCACATCAGCGAGCCGGTGCGCGCCCAGGCGATGAGATCATCCGCGGCGGCGACGAGAAATCCCTTGTCGGCGAGCTCGCCGTTGATGCCGGCGAAATACGGATCGTCAGCGCCGGGCACCTCACCCGGGCGCGCAGTAGCAAGCCCTTGGCGCGGCGCGAGAGTGGCGGGTCCGCTCAGTTCCATTCGAGCGCTCCCTTCTTCCACTCATAGATAAATCCGATCGTGAGCACCGCAAGAAACAGCATCATCGAGCCGAAGCCGAGCAGGCCGACCTTGTCGAACGCCACCGCCCACGGAAACAGGAAGCTGACCTCGAGGTCGAAAATGATGAAGAGGATGGCGACCAGGTAGAAGCGCACGTCAAACTTCATGCGCGCGTCGTCGAAGGCGTTGAAGCCGCACTCATAGGCGGAAAGCTTTTCCGGGTCGGGCAGCTTGTAGGCGACGACGAAGGCCGAGAGCAGGAGCGCGAGCCCGATGACCGCCGCCACCCCGATGAAGATGACGAGCGGCAGGTAGGCGAGCAGCAGCTGGTTGAGCGATTGGGTCATCGCGAGCCACTCCGGCCGGCCATCGTGCGCGGCCCTCTTTCCTGACTAGGCGTACCCGGGCAACACGGTTCCGCGCACGCCCGGCCCGCGCCGATTTGCCCCAAATATCTTGCGGATTCGCGCTGGAAGATCGAACTCGCGGACCCTTAGCGCAGCGCACAAAAAGGTGCAAGGCGGCCTGTGCGCGGCCGGCGCCAGCGCTCCAGCCGACGGCAAAAGCGAGCCGCCGGAACCGGCCTAAATGCTTGAAATCATGGCGGGAGCGACGGGACTCGAACCCGCGACCTTCGGCGTGACAGGCCGACGCTCTAACCAACTGAGCTACGCCCCCGCGGGCGCGTTCGCAGTTAAGGCGCGCTCCCCGGCAAGTCAAGGATTCAGGCCAAAATCGGCGTTTTCCGCTTGCCTTTTACCCGCCACAGAGCGAGTTCAGATAGCGCGGTAAGCGCGAAAACATCGGTGAAATCGGCAAAACAAGCGTGGTCAGTCGCAGCCGAATCGTCTAACGCGTCGGTCTGACGGGCACTTTTCGCCCGCTATCGCTTCCATCGAGGAGGGTCTAATGGCTACCAAACCGGCCACAACCGTTACATTGAAGCATCTTGCAGCAAGCCTTGCGGAAGATAATGAGCTTTCGAAAAAGCAGGCAGAAGCCATCCTCGGCGGTCTGGTCGGTCAGATCGTCAAGCACCTCAAGAAGGGCGAGCGCATCCGCATTGGCGGGCTGGGCATCCTGCAGGTGAGAAAGCGCGCCGCGCGCATGGGCCGCAACCCGGCCACTGGCGAAGCCATCCAAATCAAGGCGAGCAAGAAGGTCGCCTTCCGCGCCTCCAAGGAGCTTAAGGAAGCGATCTGAGATCCCGCGGCTGCGAGAGCCGACGCCCGATGACGGAAGGGCGGACCTTCCGTCGTCCGCCCTCGTCTCCCGGCCATGAGTGGGATGGACCCAGCCAGGCCGCGGCCAACGGCTCCGGCCGGCTTTCACTTTTTCCTGATGCAGACTCCGGCGCGGCAGGATTTGCGGCGCAGCCGCCCCGCGCGGATCTGGTTAATTTTGTCGCACAGGTTGGAATAGGAATCCGAACAAGCGCAGGCCGGTAACGGACGCCGTCAAGCGTCCGCCCTGAGACGCTGCGTCTCGGCCAGATTCAGTTGCAGATCCGCGTCGATGGCGACGCCGTAATCTTGCCGAGCGTCGTCCACGCTGATCAGCCCGTCGAGCACATCGTGCAGGACGCGCTGCGGGTCACGCGCGCGCGGAACGCCGAACCCGCCGCCGCCCGGCAGCGCCAGGCAGATGACGTCGCCCGCCGGTACGGTTTGCCGGCCCTTTGGCCGTATCGGGCGGCCGGAGCGTAGCGTCACCGTGCCCGATGCGCCGGGCCGGCCGCCGTCGCGGCCCTGCGCCGGGTTGTGGACGCGCTCGAAATTGCAAAGGAGGGCGAGCGGAGCGCCCTCGGCGCCGCCCAACTCGATCACCTGACCTAGTCCGCCGCGGTATCTGCCAGGACCGCCGGAGCCCTCACGGAACTCACGGCGATGAAAGACGACTGGCGCCACCGTCTCGGTCGCTTCCACCGGTATCGTGCGCACGCCCGAAGGAAATGCAGTCGCGCTGAGCCCATCCTTGGTCGGGCGCGCGCCGGCGCCGCCGCAGTGGAAGATCACGGCTGAGAACATCGGCAGTGCATTCGCATCGGTTCCTTCTTCGACGTCATCGACCAGCGAGCCGCCGCCGAAGATCTGCGGATTCCACAAGGACGATGCGCCCTCGGCGGGCGCCCTGCCGCTGACCGCCTGGTGCAGGCAGCCGGCAATGACGTCAGGGAGCATCTGTCCGACCGTATGACGCGCCGCTACCGGCCATGGCCGCTTCACGTTGAGGACGCAGCCTTCAGGCGCGCTCATCGTGATCGGAGCAAGCGAGCCCGCGTTGTTCGGCACGGCGGGCGCCACCAAGCATTTGACGCCGAAGGCGGTGTAGGCAAGCCCGTAATTGTAGACGACATTGATGCCATGGCTCGACGCCGGCGAGGTGCCGCTGAAGTCGACGTGAATGCCGTCATGGGAGATCGTCAGCGCCGCGTTCAATAGAAGGGGCTTGTCATAACCGTCCATGGTCAGGCTGTTGCGATAAGTGCCCTTCGGCCAGGCGCGGATCTGCGCGAGCGTCGCCTCGCGCGATGCTTCAATGATGGAGTCCCCGAGCCGATCGAGATTGGCGATCTCGAACTCGTTCATCATCTCAACGAGCCGGCGGCTGCCTTCGTCGTTGCACGCGGCGCAGGCGTAGATGTCGCCCTCGACCTGCAGCGGCTCGCGTACATTGGCGCGCACGACGTGCAGCAGATCCTCGTTCATGCGGCCTTCGCGGGCGAGCGGCATGATCGGAATGGCGAGGCCCTCCTCGAACACCTGCCGCCCGTCGGGGCCCAGGCCAAGGCCGCCGATATCGACGACATGGATCGTATTGGCGAACAGGCCGACCGCTTCGCCGCGATAGAAGCTGGGCGTGACGACGGTGATGTCATGCAGGTGACCGGAGGTCAGCCACGGATCATTGGTGATGTAGTGGTCGCCGGGCTTCATCTGCGCGAGCGGATAGACACCGAGGAAATGCCGCACCGCATTGGCCATTGAGTTCACGTGTCCCGGCGTGCCGGTGACGGCCTGCGCCAGCATTCGGCCCTCGCGATCGAACACGCCAGCCGAGAGATCGCCGGCCTCGCGGACGGGGGTGCTGAACGCGGTGCGCAGCATCGTCTGCGCCTGCTGCTCGACGACCGCAATAAGGCGGCTCCACATGATCTGCTGCTGGATGTGCGCGAGCGGGGCGTTCGGGCGGGCACTCATGGGTCAACTCGCCGGCGATTGAGCTCAATATATCGAAATCCGTCGATGCGCGCGTCGAAGCGCGGACTGATGACGGTCGAGGTGTCGTCCTCGGCGATCACGGCCGGCCCGCTCACGCATGCTCCGGGGGCAAGCTCGGAGCGCCGATAGACGGGAGCGTCCAGGAACTTCCCGCTGCCGGGATCGAACAGTCGGCGGCGCGAGCGCGGCTCCGGCTCACTCGGCTGTTCCGCGGCCGGCGCGGCAAGGCGGCCCCCCGCGGGTGCGCTGAGCGCGACCGCCCAGCTCAAAACCTCGATCTCGGCGCCCGGAATCGAGCGACTGTAGAGCTTACGATAGGCGGCTTCGAACAGTCCGACGAATGTTGCGCTGTCAGCGGCGTTGAATTCACGCACGGGAAGCTCCACCGCTATTTCGTGGCCCTGCCCGCGATAGCGCATGAAGGCCGAGCGCAGCTCGGCAAGCGCGCCCTCCCCTGCCCCGCTTTTCACGATCGCTTCGGCTTCGGCCCGCATCTCGGCGATCAATCGGTTGACTGCGGCCGCGTCGAAGTCGGAAAGGCGCATGAGCCGGCTGCGCACGACCTCGTAAGCCACCGGCGCCCGCAAGAGCCCGACGGCTGAACCGACCCCGGCGTTCGCAGGAATGAGCACGCGCTGGATTCCAAGTTTCTCGGCAACGCGGGCGGCGTGCAGCGGCGCGGCGCCGCCGAATGCGATCAGCGTGCGCGCTTGCAGGTCTTTCCCGCTCTCGATGGCGTGCACGAGCGCGGCGTTGGCCATGTTCTCAACGACCATCTCGCTGATACCGAGCGCTGCGTGCTCTCTCACGAGACCGAGCGGTCCGCCGATCCGCTCGGCGACGGCTCCCTCGGCGGCGGACGCGTCGAGCGGAATCCTGCCGCCGGAGAATTGCGCCGGATCGATCCGGCCAAGCACCACATCTGCGTCGGTGACCGTCGGTTCGCTCCCGCCCTGACCGTAACAGGCGGGACCAGGCTGCGACCCGGCACTGTCCGGACCCACCGTTATTCGTTGCAGCAGGTCGATGCGGGCGATCGAGCCGCCACCAGCGCCGATCTCGACCATCTCGATCACCGGAATTCGCAGCGGCAGCCCGCTGCCTTTGAGAAAACGATAGATCCGCGCCACCTCCATGGAGCGCGCCATCTGCGGCCGTGCCTGGTCGATGAGGCATATCTTTGCGGTGGTCCCGCCCATGTCGAACGAAAGGACCTGCGTCAGCCCATGCTGACGCGCGATGCAGCCGGCAAAAATCGCGCCCGCTGCGGGCCCGGACTCGATCAGGCGCACCGGGAAGCGGATGGCAGTATCGATGGTCGTGATTCCGCCGCCGGAGGTCATCAACAGCAGAGGACATGCAAAGCCGGCGCCCTTGAGCTCCCGCTCGAGGCCCGCAAGGTAGCGCCCCATCAGCGGCTGGATGTAGGCATTCGCACAGGCGGTGGAGAAACGCTCGTATTCGCGCATCTCCGGCGAGACCTCTGATGAGATCGTCACCGGCACTTGCGGCAATCGGCGGGCGATTTCATCGCGGACGCGGCGCTCGTGATCCGGATTGGTGAAACTGTGCAGGAGCCCGACCGCCACCGCCTCTATTTGCTGGCTGGCGATTAAATCGATTGCCCGGGCAAGGCTCGGGGCATCCAGCGGCACCAGCACTCTTCCCTGCGCATCGACCCGCTCGCGGACGGGCACGCGGGAGCGCCGCGGAACCAGCGGTGGAGGCAAGTCGATGTTTACGTCGTATTGCTCGAAGCGATTCTCGTTGCGGATCTCGAGAACGTCGCGAAAGCCTTCGGTGGTCAGCAGCGCCGTCTTGGCGCCCTTGCGCTCGATCAGCGCATTCGTGGCCAGCGTCGTGCCATGGATGATGAGGTCCACCTGTCCCGGCTCGACGCCCGCCGCCGCGATCACGCTGCGTGCAGCATCAAGCCCACCGGCCTCGGGCGCGCTGGGCGTCGTGAGCGTCTTTGCCGTGAAACGGCGTTCGCCCACTTCGAGCGCCACATCCGTGAACGTGCCGCCGATGTCGATCCCGAGCCGGATCTTCGACACGGAGTTTACGTTTTCGAAAGGCACCTCAAGCCTTTCTCAGAAAGTCGAAGTCGCAGCCCATTTCCGCCTGCAGCACGCTCTGCAGGTAAAGCCGCGCGTATCCCCGCTCCGCTCGCACCGCGAGGGGCCGGTAGGCCGCGCGGCGCTGGGCAAGTTCAGCCTCGCCGAGGACAAGGTCGAGACGCCGTCCCGACATCGAGAGCCTGATGCGGTCGCCGTTGCGCACCAGCGCAAGCGGTCCGCCTACCGCCGCTTCGGGCGAAACATGCTGCACGATCGTGCCATAGGCCGTTCCGCTCATGCGCGCGTCGGAAATGCGGACCATGTCTTTTACCCCGGCGCGGGCGAGCTTTGCCGGAATTGGCAGATACCCTGCCTCGGGCATGGCGTAGCCGCTCTTCGGTCCGGCATTCTGCAACACCAGGAAGTCATCAGCAGTCACGTCCAGATCAGGCGCGTCGATCCGTGCCGCGAGATCGTCCAGAGAGGAAAACACCACGGCGCGTCCCTCACGCTCGAAGAGGCGCGGATCAGCCGCCGATCGCTTGACGATAGCGCCACCCGGCGCCAGCGACCCGAACAGTGCAACGAGTCCCCCGTCCTTCTGATACGGATCGGCCAGCGGACGGATGACGTCGCGGTCAACCCAGCTCGGCTCATGCGACAAGCGCTCACCAAGGGTCTCTCCCGTCACTGTCATGCAGTCAAGATGCAGCATTGGCTTGAGCTCTCGCAGTACGGCGCCAATGCCGCCCCCGACAAACAAGTCGGACATGTAATGTCGACCAGTAGGCTTGAGATCGACGAGGATGGGCGTTTCATCCGACAGGGCATTTAGACGCTCAAGCGACACGGCTACGCCGACGCGACCGGCAATGGCGGTAAGATGAATCAGCGCATTGGTCGAGCCGCCAATGGCGAGCAGCACGCGCAACGCGTTTTCGACCGATCGCTGGGTGATGATCCGGCTCGGGCGCAGGGGCGGCCTGATCATCCCCACGGCGCGGCGGCCGCTGGCCTCGGCGGCACGCAATCGATCAGCATGCACTGCAGGAATGGCTGCGGTACCGGGCAAACTCACGCCGAGCGCCTCCGCGATCGCGGCCATTGTGCTCGCCGTGCCCATGACCGCGCAGCTGCCGGTCGTGGTGGCAAGATTGCTTTCGATGTCTTCGATGTCTTGTCGGGAGATCTCATTCGCCCGGTATTTCGCCCAGAAACGCCGACAGTCGGTGCAGGCCCCGAGGCGTTCGCCGCGATAGCCCATCGGCAGCATCGGACCGCCGACAAGCTGGATGGCCGGCACGTCGGCCGAGGCGGCGCCCATGAGCAGCGCCGGCACGGTCTTGTCGCAGGCGCCGATCAACACCACCGCATCCATCGGCTGCGCCCGGACCATTTCTTCCACGTCCATCGCCATCAGGTTGCGGAACATCATGCTTGTGGGGCTCAAGAAAATCTCACCGAGCGAAATCGTCGGGAAGTCGAGCGGCAAGCCGCCCATTGCCAGGACGCCGCGTTTCACGGCTTCGACCAGCTCCGGGAAATGCCGGTGACAATTGTTGAAACCGCTCGCCGACTGCGCGATGCCCACGACGGGTCGCGAGAGCATTTCCGCAGAGTACCCCATCGATTTGGCGAACGAGCGCCGCAGGTAGAGTGAAAAATCGGCATCGCCGTAATTGGTCAATCCGCGTGACAGGCCGTGCTGGTCTTCAGTCAAGGCAATTACCCTGCAAGCTTAGTCGATTTTTGCGGTGTCGCCCGAAAACTCGATCGGCGTATAGAAGCCGCCGTGGAACTGCGCCGCGATTTCGTTCTCCTGTTTGCCGAGCGCCAGGATCTCTGCAGCGAATTTCTCCGAATCGTCCTCGGGCCGGTAGCCGAGAAACTTGACGTTCGAATTGTCCCAGCGACTGCGCAAATTGTTGGAGACGCCGTACACGATCACGAAGTGATAGTCCGGGCAGTCGATGCAGCGCCGCACGAGCTGCACCATGTCCCGATGACTGATCCAGGTGAGCAGCTGGCGCGCGTCCGTTGGCCGATCGGGCGTGAGAAAGCTGCCGATGCGAAGGCAAGCGACGCTGAGGCCATATTTGTCGGCGTAAAGCCGACCAACGGCCTCGCCGAACACCTTCGAGACGCCATAGCGCGTATCCGGCCGTGGCACGACATTGGAGTCGATAAATCGCTCGCGGCGGTGAAAACCAATCGCATGATTGGAGCTGGCAAAGACGATCCGTTTGACGCCGCCGCGTCGAGCCGCCTCAAAGACGTTGTAGCATCCCTCGATGTTGAGCCGCAGCACTTTTTCCCATGGTGCCTCCGTGGGCATGCCCGCAAGATGCACGACGCAGTCGATGCCGGCCATCGCTGTCTCGAGCGCTGGCGCATCGCAGATGTCTGCGGTGTAAGGCTCTTCGCCATTCTCGGGAGTGCCCAAAGGCGCTACGTCGAGCAAGCGAATGAGTGGATAGGAGCCCCGCAGCCCCTTCCGCAGCGCGCTGCCAATGTTGCCGGCGGCGCCCGTGATCAGTATGCGCTTCATGCTGGCGACTCCGATATATTTGGACAGGAAAGGCCATCGAGCCGCCGCGAACGGTGGCAGCGTCAGCAGCGGCCGTGGCTCCGGGCCGTGAAGGATGTCGCCATCGATCAGCCGCGGCGCATTGAATCGGTCTCTGCCCCGGAGAAGCCGCGGCCGATGTGCAGCACTCCCCGGCACCCATTCGCATCGTTAGCACGACCGGTATTGGCGCGGCGAGCGGCCATGAGGTGACCGCCTCCGGTCGCCTTGCGCCCCTTGCATCCAAGGCGCCGGATATGGACTCTCCGCCGGTGTTCAGGGCCGTCTCGGGCCGTCCGCAGACGCCGGTAGCCCGCGCCGTTCATCTTGGGCGAAGCAAGGACCCAAATCCAACTTGTCCGATACCGACAGATTTGTTTCATTTGCGGGAGAACGGGGGAAAACGATGAAGGTGGTCTGGCTTGTCGTCTGCGTCACCATCCTGTCTACGCTGGCGCGGGCAGAAGACGCGGCGGACGCGGTAGATATGATCTCGCGCTACCGCCGCGAACACGGCCTATCGACCGTCAAGACCGACCCAAAGCTCACCGCGATCGCCGAACGGCAAGCAAAGGCGATGGCCGCCTCCGGCATCATGGACCACAGCGTGGCCGGTTCGTTCGCCTACCGGATTTCCGATGCGCATCTGGGCATGGCGTCCGAAAATATAGCGGCCGGCACCAAGACCTGGGCCGAGACCTTCCGCCTCTGGCGGAACTCTCCGGATCACAATGCAAACCTCTTGCAATCCAGGGCCGATAGCATTGGGGTCGCCGTCTCCAGCAACAATCACACCCGATACAAGACCTTTTGGGCGATGGTGATCGCTGAAAGGTCGCCAAGAGGAAAAGACCGCAAGACCACGGCAGAAGGGACGACTTCGGCGCCCCGTGCGAGTTCTCATAGTTCCGGAAGTCCGCTCAACGCGATCAAGAAGTTTGTTTGCAAGTTTTTTTGCTGACAGATGTCGAGGCGGAACGCTTAGTCGAGTTAGCCGGCTGGAATTGGTTGCGTCCTCGGTGCTGACCCAGATCTACGAAGTTTCTACGTCGGACGAAGCCCACCTGATCTCCCAGGTCGGAGTCGATCACATCGGCATCCTGGTCGGCAACGGCGAGTTCCCGCGCGAGCTGTTGGTCGACTCGGCAGCGGCTGTTGCCGCCGCTGTGCTCTCGCCGTCGAGGGTGTCGGCGCTGTTCCTGACAGCCGACCTGGCCATAATCGAAAAGTATGCACGCGAACTCAGCCCGGCGATCGTCCACCTCGGGGCGGCGCCGGAATTGCTCTCTCCAGATGACGCCGCATCGCTGAAATCCAAGCTGCCTGATATGCTCCTCATGCGAAGCGTGCCGGTAGTGGACGAAGAAAGCATTGCGATTGCTCGCAGCTACGAAGCGATCGCTGATCTCCTGCTGCTCGACAGTCATCGAGCTTCCGATCGGCAGATCGGCGCGCTCGGCGTGACCCACGATTGGACGATCAGCCGCCGCATCGTAGAACTTGTCCGAACCCCCGTGATCCTGGCCGGAGGGCTTGGACCCGACAACGTTGCCGAGGCGATCCGCGCTGTTCGACCTGCCGGTGTAGACTCGAAGACGAAGACCGATCAAACCGGCTCACACCAGAAGGACATCAACCGCGTGAGACAATTCTACGAAGCGGCTCGGGCGGCGAGCTTGTGAGGCGGGTGCGTCTACACAATGACTACGTTACCAGTGCCGGTATCCCTCAAAGATCAAGCGGCAGGCTCACTCTCCACGCCGGCAACGCTGAAGATCGAGCCGTTTTGCTGGCGCAGAGAGGGAACGCCACGTGCGCCGCTTTTGGGCATCGACCGCATCCTCTTCTCGGTCGATTATCCCTACGGCAGAAGTAATGATCCGGTTTGTCAAGCCGGCGGCGGCTCCTCGACGCGATCAAATACCAAGCCGCTCGAACCCTCGCCGCGACCGACCTGCGATTCGCGTCCCATCCAGAGAAATGTCGCACCGTCGGTCCAGCGAGCGCGGCGGAAGCCGCGCGTGACAAGCCGCCCGGCGCGCGGAACCTCCTCTTCCGCCACGAAGTAGGGTGCCGGCGCGTCGAGCACGACGCCGAGCGGTAATGCTGGCTGGTCGGGTAGCCGCGCGCGCTGCAGGCGGATGCTGCGTTGCGATCCGGGCAGGTGCGCCGGGATGAACGGCCGCCAGTTGGCTGGCACCGAGTCGCCGAGATGGAAACGCGCCGCCGTTGCGGCCGGCCCCGGCGGTGGGACGGGCGGCGCGAGCGCCGGATTGAACGGCTCCCCGAGCTTCGAGGCGACGCGGTACTCGACCGCCCATACCATGTTCGCCATCTCGTCGCGCAGGAAACGTACCTGCTCGACCGGCGCGGACCGCATGCCGGAAGCCAGAGCCGGCGCAAGCAGCAGGCCAATATTGGCGGAGTCTCGCCATCGAGACGGTACATGGACCAGCGCTGCCAATCGCTGTCGCGCCCGCGGTCGGCGGCACGAATTGCACGTGGATCCGCACCACCGCCGATGCAATCTTGATCCACGGAATGCCGTTGCCGTTATCCGAGATGAACGCTTCGAGGATGAAGTTGTGAGGCGAGCCATCGGAGGTCCACGTGTTGTCCACGCTGACCCGTCCGGTCTTCTTGTCGACGCTGATTCCGAAGTTGCTGTATACCGGAATCGTATCGTCATGAACGATTTTGAAGACCGGCACGAACGAAATTTCGATGTCGTTTCCAGTGTACTCGGCAACAACGCTTTTCCATTTCGAGTCCGCGGCGTCCTGCACGTACAGGTGATCATGCAGATTCCCGGTGGATTGGCCTCGCAGCAGGTGGATATCCAACGCTTCCGGATACGGCGCCCATGGGACGCCGAACTTGATCTGGGTCACCGGCACGGCGAGCCCCGATGCAAGGCGCGATCGATGGAGCGGTCTCGGGCAGTGACCGGGGAGACCATGGCGCCGGACGGCAGAGGTGCGAGCGCGATCGGCGCAAATGTGCAGGCAATATTCTGCATGGAAGCTGTCGCCCGACAAAGTAGAAACGTCCACGCTCCGGGCGGGCTAGCAAGCCACGGTGGCCAGATCTCGTCGCCGCGCCGGCGCAGACATGACAAATGCGTGATCGTGTGGCCGTTGCGCAGCGCAGATCGCAGCCGCCCTCCACGCTGCTTCATGCGCAAGGTCAGCCCGACCGCGCTGAATCCGCTTAAGGCAGCCGCTGTATCGGCAGGATCGACAGCTATTTTATATTTTACGTACTCCGAGCCACTCGCGTTCAATTTGATTCAACGTCCAATTCATTTGTGGAAAACAGACACAGTGGGGGACGCGGAGGCGGTCTCGCGGATCAGTTCCGCTTTGTTAATCGCCACAGTTCGCCCAGCGCTTTGAAAGGCCGAACACCCATCCTGTGATCTCAATCACAGTCTTCGCAGCGCGACGCGCGTAGGAAGGGTGGGGCTCGACGAACTCCCCCCACGCGCCGAGGCCCTGTGTGGCCGGAGGCGTGCTTGAGGGAGCCTGCCCCGGCCACAACACCGTTTACCATAGCAGATCGTTTGTGCGCGTGGATTTTGTGGCGCTGTTTGGTCTTCGCAATTTTTTGCCCGATCAGGCATTCCCCGATCACATCGAGATTGAGGCAGAAGGCCATGCAGGGCGAACGCAGCGCATCGCCCGTGTGTCACGCTGGCTCAGGAACGGACAACGGTCCCTTGGCCCCGCGGTTCACCCAAAACGGTGACGAATCCGCCCGTCTTCCGGACTGGTCTCGGAGCTTTCCGAGCTTGGCAGATCGACGGGCTGATCTTCCGGCGGCGTGAAATCCAGGCTGAACGCAAGCTCTGCCCATGCCTTTGCCATTTGACGAAAAGCTAGACGAGTTGCTTCGTCGCGGCTTTCTTCCGCCCAATGTCCGCACTCCGCCGCGATTTTCCAACACTCGTCGGCCGATGATTGCATGGCACTACTCTATGCGATTGCGGCCTCGCCGGTGCGGAGATTGTGCACCAACGAGCGCGGTGCTGGTAGAGCGACGGTTTCAGCGCGCAACGCAGGCGCGGCGCTGACGGCATGCGCGTGCCGGGTGTCGCGCCATCGGACGAATAATTGCCCTTGCAGCCCCGAATGGATTTCGCCGGCGGCTGACCGGCTGTCCCGTGTTCGATGGACGCCTTCGTGCCGATTCCCGGCGCGGCGCCGGCGCCCTTGCGCTCTCCGCTAGGTCGCGGGGGCCGAAACGGCGAGGAGATCCCCAGTGTGACGCGGTCAAGACTTCCCGCTGGGGGCTCTCAAGGGCTCTCCGACGAGGTATTGGATGAGCGGCCTGAGACCTAGGTGACAGGCCGTACCGGACACATGGGTAACACTTTTCGCCTTTGGGCGGGACACCACCCCACCGTCAAAGATGTCGAGAGTGCCGCTGCCCGCGACCATGAAGGCAGTGCGGTTTCCGATGGAAGAGACGACGGCCGTTCCGCAGGGGGATCGTGCTGGTGGTCGTCACAAGGTGTTTTCGCCGGCCACGCGATGCGTGCCGGTAGCGCGCACCCAGAATGCCGTCCCCGCGCAGGCAGCTTGATTGAAGCTCCCCGTGTTGCCTAGCTGCGCCCGCCTTGTCACATATCACGTCGATTCAGTAAGCTGCGTTTTCAAGCTCGAAGCCAGCATGTCGCTCGTTGCGATTTTTCCGGGCGGCCCGGTTGTATCCGCGCCTTGCCGCCTCTTCCTTGATTCGAGCCCAGGCAACTTCGCAACCACGCTTCTCTCTGGGAAGGCAGACGGCATGGAACGATTACGGACGGATTACTGCGTGGTGGGCGCCGGGTTTGCCGGACTTGCGGCGGCGCGGCGGCTGCGGGATCGCGGAAAATCGGTCGCGCTGCTGGAGGCGCGCGACCGCGTGGGCGGACGCGTCTGGAACCGGACGGCCGCCGACGGCACCGTGGTCTCCGTGGGCGGCACCTGGCTCGGTAAAAGGCAGGATCGCATGTTCGAGTTCTGCCGCGAGCTCGGCGTGGAGGTCTATCCTCACTATGATCGCGGCGACACCGTCATCCATCTCGACGGTGCGAACCGGCGCTACCAAGGCTATCCCAAAATCGGGCTCTTTGGGCTGGTCAGCCTGGGGCTCGCGTTCTGGCAGCTCAATCGCATGACGAAGCGCCTGCCGCTCGAGGAGCCATGGAAGGCGAGCGGCGCGAAAGAGCTGGACTCATTGACGCTCGGTGCGTGGGTCGCTTCGCGATGGAACGTGCCGTCGGCGACGGCACGAAAACTGATGAACACGACAATGACGACGCTGTTTTGCGTCGATCCGGACGAGGTTTCGCTCCTTGGTTCATTCGTGCTCGCTCGCGGCGGCGGAGGCTTTGAATATTACGTCGACTCCACGAATGCCGAGACGCACCTGGTAGACGGCGGAGCGCCGGAACTGGCTGTTCGCCTGGCCGCGAAGCTTGGCGATGCACTCCACCTCTCGTCGCCGGTCCGGTCGATCAAGCAAAGCGACGCCGGAGTGGAAGTTTTCTCCGATCGGCTGACGGTCGACGCGCGGCGGGTAATTGTCGCGACACCGCCTCTCCTGGCCAGCCGGATTGAATACGATCCGCTGCTGCCGGCAGCGCAGTCGCAACTGCTTCGGCGCATGTTAAGCGGATCGATCGTGCGCGGCATCACGATCTACGACGAGCCGTTTTGGCGCAACGACGGGCTGAACGGCATGAGCGTCGCTCCCGATTTGCCGGTTCCGGTCGCGCTCGATCAATCGCCGCGCTCAGGCAATCCCCGGCGTTCTCGCCAGTTACATGCTCGGACCGCAAGCGGTCAGGGTTGCAGGGCTGGGCCCCGTGGAACGACGCGACATTTGGCTGCGCGCATTGGCGGTGCGGTACGGACCCAAAGCGTTATCGCCAAGGACCCATCTGGAAACCGATTGGTCCGCGGAACAATGGTCGCTCGGCGGCATGACCGCCCATTTTGCTCCGGGCGTTCTCACCAACTTTGGCCACGCACTACGCGAACCGGCTGGACGCATTCACTGGGCCGGCGCGGAACGCGCTACCGAAATGCACGGACTGATGGAAGGAGCCGTGCGCTCCGGCGAGGCCGCGGCGGACGAGGTTGTTAGCGATGCGGCGTAGTAGTAACGGACTGCCGTTCGCCAGTCCCAACGGGCTCTACAATCTCTCCCGCCTGTCGGTCTGGTGGCTGCGGCTGGGCATCGCCATCGAGCGCATCAAGCGCGGCCCTCCGCAGGCCTTCGACAATCCGTTCCGCACGAGATTGTCACCCATGTCTTAGGTACGTTCTGTCACCCATGTCTCCGGGCCGGACAACACTGAGTATTGGTGGGCGGTGACGGACTCGAACCGCCGACATCCTGCGTGTAAAGCAGACGCTCTACCAACTGAGCTAACCGCCCTTCGCCGCGAGATTTATCGCCGTCTGCCGCGATCGCGCAAGGGTCCCGCACCCGCCGCGCTCAGTGACACTGCCGTCCCGGATTGAAACGTGCCATAACGTCGTATCGGAAAAGCGGGCCGAATGCCCGGAAAGGGGGATCATGTTCCGCATACCCAGCTTGACGATCGTGTTCGCGCTAGTCGCCTCGGCCGCACTCGCCCAATCGCTGCCGCCGCAGCCTGCGCCGCCGGCGGGAATGGGATTGCCGGGCAACCAGCAGGAGCGCGACGCGTGCCGTCCTGACGTGATGAAGTTCTGCAAGGAATTGCTGCCAGCCGATCAAAGCGCCCAGCCCGACACTGTCGCGATCGCCAACTGCCTCTTTGCCAACCAGAAGAAGGTCAGCCCCACGTGTAACCGGGTACTGACCGGCCACGCGCAGTAACGCGGGCAGTCGCGCGATCAGCCTTCCGAGAAAGCTAGGCTAAGGTCTCGCCGGATCACGGTCGTCCGGCGAAGGAACGTCGACACATTTGGCGCCGCCCTCTGCGGCGTGTGCCGGCTCAGCTTCAGTTCGCGCGACGTGCTCGGCGAGCCGCACCCAGGACTGCGCCAAGGTGAGCCAAAGGGCCTTGTCTCTGTCGCCCTCCGCAGCGCGTGCCATCGCTATGCACTGCTCGGCGAGCTTCCGATGATTGTCGTTGGTCCCCATTTCGCGTCCCCGACATACGCAATACTGCGCGGATAAGAGGCGTGCAGTGCGGCAGAGAAGCGATCCCCCCATGGCCGAATGCGGGCGTGGCAGGCTCCGAATATGGCGGTACAACCCACTGTTCCGTTGGCGGAACTGCAGCCGCAGGGGTGAATGATTCGTTTAGGAACTCAACATATTGGGTATGCGTGCAGGTCGTAGCTGCTAGACCATGCGTTCTGTTCCTAGCTGCACTGCAGCAAGATTGGTGGTGCAACGCACAAGTAACCCTATCTTCCACCTGCGATTCCGGCTGGGAATTGCCAGGAAAGGAGATACTCCATGTTGAAATCCATTGCCCGCCGTTTTCACGCTTGGAGGCGCTACGGCGCCGCCGTGAACGAGCTTGCGCATCTCAGCGACCGCGAATTGGCCGATATCGGCATCAGCCGCTCGGATATTCCGCGACTTGCATGGATCGACGCGCACCACGCGCGGTAAGGACCCACGGACCAAGCCAGACAATGCAGCGCCCGCCCCAAGCGGGCGTTGCCGTTTTCGGATCTCGCGCTGGCGGCATTGGCCGCCGCCAAACGACGTGCTAGCCGGGCGCGATGCCGATTCTCTCACTCGAGGCGGCCGCCGCGCATCTGCCGCCGCGCGGTGCGCTCGTCGGCCTCGACCTTGGAACCAAGACCATCGGCGTGGCCGTCAGCGACCCGGATCGCCGGCTCGCCACTCCGGTCACGACCGTCCTTCGCCAACGTTTCAATGCCGATGCCGAGCGGCTGCTGGCGCTGGCCGCCGAGCGGCACGCCGTTGGTTTCGTGCTCGGATTGCCCATCAACATGGATGGGACCGAAGGTCCGCGGGCGCAATCGACCCGCGCCTTTGCCCGCAATTTCGCCAGGCTCACCGAACTTCCGATCGCGCTTTGGGACGAGCGGCTGTCGACCGCGGCGGTCGAGCGTGCGCTCATCGAGGCGGATGCAAGCCGCGCCCGCCGCAAGGCGGTGATCGACCAGCACGCCGCCGCCTACATCCTGCAGGGCGCGCTCGACCGGCTGGTGCGCGCACTGTCCGCTCGGACCGCCTCGCGAAACGCGGACGGGTAAGCGCACGCGGCAAGGATACGTCGTCATGCCCCCGGAAGAGCGCGCTCGAGGAGGAGCTCGGCCGTCGCCGCCTCGAGGCCGTCAGCGCCGTAGAGCGCGCCGCGCGGCCGTACGACCCGCGCGCGCACGAACGCCTCCGCTACCGCGGCCGGCGCGCTGTCATTGAGCGCTGCGGCGGCGGCGGTCCCCGCAAGCCTTCCGACCATCTCGCGGGCGGCAGCCTCGCTTGCAATCGCGTTCTCGCGATCGAACGGCGCTTCCATCGCGCCGGAAAGCCGCGAAGCCTCGCGCGTGAGCGATGCGAAAAGCTCGGCAGCCTCCTCGTCGCGTCTGAGCGCGCGCAGCACGTCGAGGCACATGACGTTGCCGGACCCTTCCCAGATCGCGTTGACCGGCGCCTCGCGATAGAGCCGCGGCAGCAGACTTTCCTCGACATAGCCGTTGCCCCCGAGGCACTCCATGGCCTCGTAGATGAAGCCTGGCGCGGTCTTGCAGATCCAGTACTTTGCTGCCGGCGTGACCAGGCGCGCATAGGCGGCCTCGCGCGCGTCTTCTCCGGCGCGGTCGAACGCGCGAGCAAGCCGCATGGCAAGCGCCACCGCGCCTTCCACCTCGAGCGCGAGATCGGCCAGCACCGCGCGCATCATCGGCTGGTCGTAGAGGTGCTTTTGGAACACGGTGCGGTAGCGGCTGTGGTGCACCGCCTGCGTCAGCGCCATGCGCATGAAGCCCGACGAGGCGAGCGCGCAATCGAGCCGCGTCAGCTGTACCATCTGGATGATGGTGCGCACGCCGGCGCCTTCGGCGCCGATGCGCAAGGCGAAAGCCCCGGCGAACTCGACTTCGCTCGACGCATTGGAGCGGTTGCCGAGCTTGTCCTTGAGGCGCTGCAGCCGCAGCGCGTTGACCGAGCCATCGGGACGGAAGCGCGGCACGAAGAAGCAGGTGAGCCCGCCCGGCGCCTGCGCCAGCACCAGGAAGGCGTCGCACATCGGCGCGGAGAGAAACCATTTGTGGCCGGTAACGACATAGGAATCGCCCGAGGGGGCGGCGGCCGTGGTGTTGGCGCGCACGTCCGTCCCGCCCTGCTTCTCGGTCATGCCCATGCCGAGCGTCATGCCGGATTTTTCCGTCCAGGGCCGAAACGTCGGGTCGTAGCTCCTGGCCACAACCTTCGGTGCGACCTGGGCAAGCAGCTCCGGCTCGGCGGCAAGCGCCGCCAGTGCGGCTCGCGTCATGGTGATCGGGCAGAGGTGGCCGCTCTCGACCTGGGCGGCCATGTAATAGCGCGCGGCGCGCGCCACCTCCGCCGGCGGCGCGGCGCGCTTGCCCGCAGGCGTCATGGTCGAGGCATGCAGTCCTGCTGCGATGCTCGCCCGCATCAGCTCGTGGTAGGCCGGATGGAACTCGACGACGTCGCGGCGAAAGCCCTTCGGGTTGAAGGTGTAGAGCTTCGGCGGATTTTCGTTGGCACGGCGCCCGAGCGCGAACATTTCCGCGGCACCCCATTGCCGCCCGAAGGCGGACAAGGCCGCGGTCTCTCCGCCGGCGCCGTTCGCCTTGACTGCGTCCACAAGCGGCGCATCGGTCGAAAACAGGTCGATGTCCTCGTAAGGCGGCGACTGGTTGAAAATCTCGTGCGTATCGAATTGCAGGGCGGTGCTCATAGCGCGCTCCACCGGGATCGGGCGAGGTATCGTGGCGTGATCATAGCGGCTCCGAGTTTTCGGTGCATCGCCGCCCGAGGGCGCCAGAGCGGACTTGCCCGTGCGCTCCGATTGGGCCTATAGCAGCGCTTTGATGACGAAATCCCAGCCGCTGACGCGCCATATCGTCTCGATCAACGATCTCAGCAACAAGGAGATCGAGATCATTTTCCAGGTGGCCCACGGATTTCTCAAGGAATTGGCCGATCCCGGCCACGCCCATCGCATCGGACGCGGCACCAGCATCGCCTCCAAGCAGATCCTGGCGAGCCTGTTCTACGAGCCTTCGACGCGCACGCGGCTCTCGTTCGAGAGCGCCATGCTGCGGCTCGGCGGCGACAAGATCACCAGCGCCGATCCGGCCGTGAGCTCGGCCGCCAAGGGCGAGAGCCTCGCCGACACCATCCGGGTCATCGGCAATTACGCCGATATCATCGTCATCCGCCACCCGCGCGACGGCGCCGCACGGCTCGCCGCGGAATATTCGCAGATCCCGGTGATCAACGGCGGCGACGGCAGCCACGAGCATCCCACGCAGACGCTGTGCGACCTCTTTACGCTGCGGTCGAAGAACAAGAGCTTCAGGAAAATGAAGATCGCCATCGCCGGCGACCTCAAGGGCAGCCGCACCATTCATTCCTTCGTCTACGCGCTGGCGCGGTTCGGCGCCACCATCGATCCCTTGCCGGCACCGGGAATGGAGCTGCCGGCGCACGTCGACCGCCGGCTGCGCGAGGAATTTCACTGCCGGATGATCTCCAAGGCGCCCGGCCAGCCCGACGGCGGCGCGATCGACGCCCTCTACGTCACCGCCGACCAGCCGCACCAGCTTTCGCTCTATGCCGAACCGGAAATCGACTACGGGCTGGTCCTGCAAAAGAAGATCGACGCGGTCTACGTCACCCGCTTCCAGAAGGAGCGCTGGACCGAGAAGGAGCGGCCCTACCCGAAGATCGACGCCAAATTCCTCGGCCACCCGAAATATTCGGAGGCGAGCGTCATGCACCCGCTGCCGCGCGTCAACGAGCTCGATGCTTCGCTCGACACCGACCGCCGCGCCATCTACTTCCGCCAGGCCGCCTACGGCGTGCCGGTGCGCATGGCGCTGATTTCGCTGCTGCTGCAGCTCAACAAGGACAAGACCCTGCAGCGGCATCCCGGCGGCTTCGACAAGGCCGAGCATCGCCTCTACGTGCAGCCGATCGGCACCGGCGTCCAATGCGCCAACGCGAACTGCATCACCTGCGATCCAGCCGAACGGCAATACGCCGCCAACAAATTCTATCTTGTCGAGGAGCCGCCTTCGCCGGGCTCCAAGCTGCGCTGCCTCTATTGCGAGACCGACATCGACGAGGAAGCCGCCGCCCGTTTCGTTGTCGGCGATACGGTGCGGAAGACCTATTCCCCCGGATTGAGCGTGCTCGCGCGGGTGCCTGTCGAGAAGCTCAAGCACCTCGTCATTTACGGCAGCGAAGCCGAAGCGGTGGCGGCCGGCCTTCAGCAGCGCGACAGCGGCAAGAGGGTGCGCACCGGCTAGCCACGGTGAAGCCCGCAACAAGCCCCTGATCTTGTGCTGCCCCGGCGAAAGCGGCGACCAGCTTTTCCGCAGCGCGCGCCTCGTGCCAGACTTGAGACCGCACGAGGAGCGGAAGGTGTCATGCTACAGCCTCTCGACTGGCCGCCCGCGCTCGCCTACGCCGCAGCCCTCGTCTTCGGCTATCTGTGCGGCTCGATCCCGTTCGGGCTCCTGCTGACGCGGCTCGCCGGCGGCCCCGATATCCGCGCCATCGGCTCCGGCAATATCGGCGCCACGAACGTGCTGCGCACTGGCCGCAAGGGGCTCGCTGCCGCGACACTCATCGGCGACATGCTCAAGGGCACCGTTGCGGTCCTGCTGGCCGCCGCTGCGCTTGGCAAAGATGCTGCCATCGCGGCAGCGCTCGGTGCGTTTCTCGGCCACCTCTTTCCGGTCTGGCTCAACTTCCGCGGCGGCAAGGGGGTGGCGACCTATATCGGCGTGCTCCTCGGCCTCGCCTGGCCCGCGGCGATCGTCTTCTGCGCGATCTGGCTCGCGGTCGCCGCGCTGACCCGCTATTCCTCGCTCGCCGCCCTCATCGCCAGCGCTGCGACGCCGGTGTTTTTGTGGTGGCAGGGTGGCCGGCTCATCGGCCAAGCATTTCTGCTCCTCACCGTGCTGCTCTGGATCATGCACCGCGCCAACGTCGCGCGGCTCCTGCGCGGCGACGAGAGCAAGATCGGCGCCGGCGCACAAGCCGTGGGCGATTCATGACTGCGTTCCGTCATGCTGAGGCGCCCGCAAAGCGGCCCTCGAAGGATGC
>Ga0210409_10001220_pt1 | contig 34813 bp, 31 predicted proteins | sample IncBWH17MmetaG_FD_161649 | JGI IMG/M metagenome (GOLD analysis project Ga0210409, IMG submission 161649) | Forest soil microbial communities from Barre Woods Harvard Forest LTER site, Petersham, Massachusetts, United States - Inc-BW-H-17-M | ecosystem: Environmental > Terrestrial > Soil >... | reverse complement strand
CTTGTGGGATTAGACTTGCCCAGTTCCAAATCGGTCCGCCGGAATTGTGAGGTTGAATGTTCGCCAAGAAACATGCTTCGAGGCGAGAAAACCTCGGTTTGGTCGTGGGCTTGTTTGTCACTCTTGCCGCAGTCATTGTCATGGACCGGAGTGGTTTGCCTCAGAAGTGGCACGCCGCCATTTTTGGAACAACCCTCCCGTTCACATTTGCCGTGATTAGCTATCCGTCTTCGTGGTTGACGCGGTGGTCGTTCTGGGCAGCCGTGGCGATATGTTTGGCAGTTCATTTGGTCGGAATCTGGATTTTCTTTCAGTACGTCCTCGGGAATGTTCAGCACTTCGGCTGGGGACTCTGGCTCCCAGTCGCGGCCATTGAATCAATAGTCCTACTTATCGTCCTAAAAAGAATAGAAGATAAGCTGACTGGCACACACGAAATAGTCACACTTTGGGAGTAGTTCGTAAATCTACCAGTTCTTCATGCAAGGAACGCCCTTCGTCATGGATTGGTCCTGAGAAGTTCGGTTATCGTCATGTGGGAACCGCCGATTCCCAGGTGACGATAACGCCGTTTCACGGGACTTGGAATCAATGTATCTAGTCGGCCCACACCAAGCGTTTGGTACAATGCGTCTTCCCGTGAGCGATTATCAATCGGCGTGGCGAGACTATCGTCTCCTGAGAAATTGGTGCTTGGCACTTTCTCTTGGCGGCGTTGGCGTTTTTGTGCTTTTCCTCGCGTTTTCGAAGCTGTTTAACCCCTTCAAGCCGGGTTTTGTGCTGGCGGGTGCGTGGTTCATCCTGTATCTCTACGTGTACATACGCTTGAGTTCGTGGAAATGCCCTCGCTGCGGGAAATACTTCTCGACGAGGTACGCCAAAGTGAGCCGATTCGTGTCTTTTCGTTTTTCATTCCTTCCGCCCATTCTTTTGACGCGGCACTGTGTCCACTGCGACTTGACCAAATACTCGGATTAATCGCCCACAATCCGATAACCCCGTTTCACTGGACTTGTCTCGGGATCGTCCCCCAATCGGGAATTAAGAAGCGGGCGTGGTCTCCACCAAGGCAGCCTGAGCCGCGACGGTTTGCGTGTCTAAGTCGGTTAGACCGCGCCCAATGACGATCAAACGGTGGAAGAGAAATCCCATTACGATTTTGTTCAATTCCGGTCTTCGGACATTGTAAAAAACAATTGTCGCCAGTTCAGTGGCGTGTCGCAGCTCAAAGTACAAACAATCCCCTCCGTAACACTCTCCGTGCTCTCCCATAAAGGCGTAGCCGACTCGTCCAACTAACCCAGCTCGTGCCCGAGAATAGATGGTGAAAGATGTTGCCCTACAACACTCGGCGTCTCTCATAACCCTTCTCTCGTCAATCCAGGCCACGAGTAACAGAAAGACGAGCAGGGGCGGATACACGCAGAACCAAAGCACAATGAGTGAATATCGTGATGAAAAAACCGAGTTGAGGTAACTAAACTTCGCTGGGCCACTTGCAGCGAGCAACACGAGAACTGTCACCGACAGAAAGGTAGGCACAAACAATAGCCACAGCCTTACAAGTTCGACTCTCACGGCCAAGAGATCGCTTTCTAAAATCGGGCGTCGATCTGCATCAAATAGTCGCACGGCAGTGTGTACGTAATATACTTCCCTGCGCGGATGCATCAAGAAACCCACCAGAGCAGCCACGACGATGGCGAGCGCTATAGCACCTTCGAGGAAGGGCTCATACGGAGTGAACAGTAAGACTCCGGCAACAATCCCCACGACGGAGACAAGCAGAGCAGCTAAGAGTTCGAGTTCCATTTTCGATTCCGGAAGCGCGAAAGATAATAGCAAGAAGCGTGCGCATTCGAAATGGACTACACGAAGTACGGCCAAAAATCGGCGGTTGGTGAGTCGAAAGGGCATCGTGCCTGAGAAGTCCGCTTACCGGAATGTGGCCATCCGAGTTTAATAGGCTCATTTTGGCTGCTTCGATGTAAGATTCCTTGCCGATGTCAGCAAGCCGAGTAATCCCGATCTGTGGTATCTGCGTTCTTGCACTGGCCGCATTTCTGAATTTTGCTATGGGAAAGAAGGGTCAGACCTTTGATGGCGTGCTCGTCCGCGTATTGCCCCGCGAAGAATTCTACTCGGGTGCAACAGGTTGTCCGGTCAGTGGAACGCCCTACTTGCTAGTCTCAAACTCCGAACTCGATCAATCCACACCTATGTCTACTCAGGACCTTACTCGGGGTGTTCAGGGTGCTTGGCGAGTTAGGTTTCGAGGCGATCTTTCGACAATTGGAAGATACGGAAAATATTGGCGCACGGTTCGTGTGACCGCGGTCTACAGAGTCGAGAGACTGGATTCCTGTAAATATATCGAATAACTGATGCCAAGTCCTGGGAAGTCCGGTTATCGGAAACTGGCTTTTGGGGCAGCCACCCATTCCGAGACGACCGTTTGTCGGGCGCGAGCATATTCTCGTGTTGTCTCATTGAAAATTTACTTCCCAAGTAGTCGCTTGCGGCGTAGCCTACAAACTAAGCCGACGCGCTATGAGAAAGCAGTCAAATATCCTGGTTTTTGCAGGGTTTATTCTCTGTTCCCTGACTGGTTTGGCTCAGAGCCAAGGGTCGCCTACCCCTTCTCGTGATCCCAAGCTACCAGTGCTACACGCAACTGCGCCCATCGAAATTATGGGAACGGTTGTCGCACATGACGCAGACGGCGGGATGGGTATCGGGGTAGTTGATGTCTACGCGTCTCTAGATGTTCTTATCATTCGTGTCGAAAAAGTGCTTGACGGAAAGCCATCAGGAAAGTTCGTCCGCGCTGATTTTCTCGGGGGCACCAACGAAAATCTGCCCAAATCGCTCTTTGACGGCAAGCCTTGGAAGATCAGGTTATGGTCAGTCCCACCGAATCCTTATTTGACTTGCGCTTGGACCATTCGCCCTAACCCCCCGCAGAATTCACTAGAGCCGAACTGGTGGCCACGGATTGTTCCGGTCGCTGGCGTTAAGAGCTTTCCTGACCCCAACGCCATGTACTGCTATGTGATGACAAGCGACAGTATTCGCTGAAAGTCGGTTTACCAAGGCTAATTACCGGCGACCCGTTTCCAAGTCCTGAGAAGTCCGGATACCGGAAACTGGCCCATTACCGAATGTGGGTGCGGGCGTGAAATCCATCAGGAATGCCCGCTTAAAGAAGTCTTTACTTGGATTTATTGTTTTCCGCGCAGACGTACTCCTGAATTTGCCAGTCCGGTTTCAGCTTGAAAGTTCTCTGCGCGGTCCAGGGTTTCGTGTACGCTTTCGGATCGTCGATGGTGTACTCGTCCACCAATGTGTCGTGGTCCACGCGGCGCAAACGTTCGGTGACGTGCATCGCGTCGGAGTGCGGAAGTCCCATCGGGTCCAGCCACGTCTTGTCATTAAATCCGATCGTGTCGATGACCAGCGTGTCGCCTTCATATTTGCCGATCGCGTTTCCCATGTAGGTCGGCTCGAGGTCTTGCGGGTGTCCGCGCCCGTCTGTAAAAATTTGCCGGATCAGAGATTGGTACTCGAAAATCATAATCACCCGGTCGCGTGTCTGCACGATCTCCCACGGAAACGGCTGAAACATGGTACGCGGAATGCCGGGCGGTATGCATCTCTCCGTCGGGTCCGGCCCGGTGTCGGGTTCGCGGTGCTCGTTCTCATAAATGTGTTTCTTGAAGAGCGCCTCGGCCCAGGGCTGGAAGGGAGGATCTTCATTCGGGAGCATGTTTCTGTGGTATTCATCAATGAACCACACGCCGGAAAAATCGGGTGTACTGGAGGCGGCCCGCGTTTTTGCGGGACCAGTGTGCTGCGCTGTCTGAGCGAAGATCACGAGCGGCAGGGCTAGACCCGCCGCCGCAACGACCGAAAGGATGGAATGATTCCGCACCGTGGACCCCGCTTGAAATATCCAGGCTCGCTCGAGTTATTTGAATCCCTGCCCATCGTACTTTTGGCCATTCGCCAGCGTGAGGGTAATGAGCCGCAGGACCTTTGTTCCGTTCCTTTCGGGCGCGCCATTCACCGTCAACTGGTCGCCAGCCTTGATCATTTCCCTCTTCCAGCCCGTCCGGACCAGCATGTTGGGACTGTTGCCTTCCACGCGCCATTCCGCGACGTTCCCGCTCTCGTCCTTCACATCCAGGAAAATGAACACGTGAGGATTGGTCCACTCAATATTGGTAACGACGCCTTTCATACTGACCGGATGCTCCATGTCGTACCCTGCGCTCGAATGGTGAGCGAAGATCGGCGGCGAAGCCGCAAACGCGCCTGCGGCAAAAAGGAATAAGACTGCAAACCTGTTTTTCATGGCCACACCTTGCGTTCGATGATCGAAGCTCCCCGATTAAAATATTCGGCTTGAACTTTACTATACATCAGCCGCGCCGAAAATTCGCGTCGCGAGCCGCGCATCGAGCACGACCGTGCCCCGGCCGCAAATTCGTTGTGTCCCGGGCAAGAGAATCGTACGATGCACCAGCCAAGGATCGAAATCGGAAATTCCGTATGAAGGGATCGATCCTGTCGTATCCGTGCGGTCCGTGTTAAAGCCGAAGAGGAGGTTCACTATGGATGTGAGGCGAAATCGGGCGCGCGCAGCACTTGCTTACCTTGATGCAGCGAGGATGGCGCGCCATTACGTTTTGTTCTCCGCAGGCGCAGGCATCGTCGTGGTGGCGATAGTCGCGTTCCTGATTGCCGGATCGCGCCGAACTTCCGCCGCCCCGCCCCTTCCAGCCAACACAGTCGAAGTGCCGAAGTTCGTCGTCGATCCATCCTGGCCGCACATCCCGAACGGTTGGACGCTCGGCCAGGTGTCCAGCGTAGCGAGCGACGCCGATGGCAACATCTGGATCATCCACCGCGTCCATAGCGTGAAGCCCGGCGTGAAAACGGGCCCGCCGGTTATGGAATTCGACGCAGCGGGCAACTACATCCAAGGCTGGGGCGGACAGTCAGGCGAAGGCTACACATGGCCTTCGACCGAGCATGGAATTACCGTGGACTACAAAGGAAATGTCTGGATCAGCGGCAATGGCAATGACGATCAAATTTTGAAGTTCACGAAGGACGGCAAATTCATCATGCAGATCGGCCATGCCGCCCAGAAGAAAACCAACGCGGATACGACCAGTCTTTGGAAACCTGCCGACGTCTACGTCTATCCCAAGACCAACGAAATTTTCGTGGCCGACGGCTACGGCAACAAGCGCGTCATCGTGTTCGATGCGGACACGGGCGCCTTCAAGCGCATGTGGGGCGCGTTCGGCAACACGCCCGTGGACGATCCCCCGCGCCCGCCCGCTTTGACTGGCGAGGCCGCAAAAGCCGCAGCAGAAGAAGAGGAGGCCCATCGGACACTGGCCACTGGGTTCGATCCGAAAGACCCCGGCCCCTCGCAATTCGTGCCGCCCGTGCACGGCGTCAAAGTTTCCAACGACGGCCTCGTCTACGTCGCCGACCGCGGCGGAAAGCGCGTGCAGGTATTCACGACGGAAGGCAAATATATTACGCAGGTATGGATCGACCGCTGGTGCCTGGTAGCCGGCGCCGGGTGCAACAACGGCAACACCGCGGCCAGCGTGGCCTTCTCAGCCGACCCGGGCCAGCGCTTCCTGTACGTCGCGAGCCGCAGCCCCGCGCGCATCTGGGTCTTCGACCGCAAGACGCTGCAACCCCTGGACTCCTTCGGCCGCCCCGGAATAGCGCCCGGCGAGTTCGACGTACTCCATCACATGACAACTGACAACAAAGGAAATCTCTACAGCTCCGAAGTCGAAGACGGCCGCCGAGTCCAAAAATTCGTCTTCAAGGGCCTAGTATCGATGCCCGTGCCGGAGAATGGCCTTAAGTAGCACAGGCACTCTTGCCTGTGCGGTTTTGTAGGTTGCATATGCAGGCTACCAATCTGGCGACAATCGCAAAACCCACACAGGCAAGAGTGCCTGTGCTACCAATGACCACCCCCTAAGCACCCGCAATGATTTGGCGCCACCCGCTCCATATCATAGAATCGACCCATGCTCCTTGCCTCTTACGCGATGGATGCGGCAAAATCGCGCGGCAGGCGTTATCCCGAGCCGCCCCACCCGTACCGCAATGACTACGCCCGCGACCGCGATCGAGTGATTCATTCGCGCGCCTTCCGCCGCCTCGAAGCAAAAACGCAAGTTTTCACCACGCGCTATTCCGACCATTTCCGCAACCGCCTCACACACACTCTGGAAGTTGCCCAGATCGCGCGCACCGTCGCCGGCGCGCTCGAACTCAACGCCGATCTCGCCGAAGCCCTGGCCCTCGTCCACGACATTGGCCACCCGCCCTTCGGCCACGCAGGAGAGCGCAAGCTCGACGAATTGCTGCGCCCGCATGGCGACAGCTTCGATCACAATTTGCAGGCCCTGCGAATCGTCGAGCAATTCGAGCAGCGCTATCTGGATTTTCCCGGCCTCAATCTGACGTTTGAAGTCCGCGAAGGCATCGTCAAACATTCGCGCGATTACGACGCCGCGCAATATCCCGCCCTCGCGGAATATCTGCTCGACCAGCGCCCGCCGCTCGAAGCCCAGCTGATCGATTTTGTCGACGAGATCGCCTACAACACCGCCGACCTCGATGACGGCTACGAAGCGCACATGCTGAATATTGAAATGATCCGCGCGGAGGTCCCGCTGTTCTCCCGCTTTTACGAAGAAGTCGAACGCGGCCACCTCTGGAGCCTCGAGAAGTTGAAATTCAACGAAGCCGCCAAGCGCATGCTCGACCATCTTGCGACAGGCTTGATCGAGTACACCCGATCGGTGATCGCGGAATCGGGCGTGCAAAACGTCGAAGACGTCCGTCAAGCCCCGCGCCGTCTCGCAGGATTCAGCGCGTCCCTGGCCGCCGAAAACGCAGCGCTTAAGAAATTCCTGCTCGCGCGTCTCTATGACAATCCCGCAATCGTCGGCGATCGCGAACGCTCGGTAGAAGCCCTCGCCCAACTCTTCGACTTTTACGTTGAGCATCCCAATGCAATGCCCAAAGCTTACGCCGAGCTCGCGCAAAGCGCCCCCAAGCATCGTGTCGTCTGCGACTACATCGCCGGAATGACCGACCACTATCTGCTTCGCCAGCACGCAGAACTGCTCGGAACAAAGTCGGCAAGATTCGCGTAGGACGGGCTTCAGCCTGTCGGTTTTTGGATGGTGATCCTGACGAAAAGCAGACAGGCTGAAGCCTGTCCTACTCGTACCTGTTTCGAATCACCCGCGACGAACCGCACAGTGCCTTCCTTGACATCACTCAGGCGGGACTTATAATGTACACTGCACGAAGGTTCAGGGAGATCCGCGCAAGCGGCGAAAATCGATGTTCCTAGACGTAAAAGACCTAGCCGTCCGCAAGATCCGCATCCGGAAGAGCTATGCCCCGGGAACGGTGGACTATCGCACCGGCGACTTCCGCCAGGCGGAGCCTCTCGAGGTGCGCGCGACCGCTGAGTTGGTAGAAGGCCAGATCCGTGTAACAGGTGAGCTGCACACACGCCTCGAGATGGTCTGCGCCCGCTGCCTGGAACCAGTCCATGAGGATATCGCCCGCGAATTTGATCTCTTCTACAAGCCGTTGGCTACCATGACCAAGGAAGAAGAGGAGCGTCTGAAGCTCGACGACACCGAAATCGCGTTTTTCGAAGGCGAAGGCATGTTCCTGGCCGATGTGCTGGCTGAGCAAGTCCTTCTGGCTCTTCCCATGAAGGCGATCTGCCGCAGCGATTGCCGCGGGCTTTGTCCGCAGTGCGGAGTGAATTTGAATAACGAGGAATGCCGCTGTGAAAGTCACGCAGCCGATCCACGTATGGCGCCCCTGGCGCGTCTGAAACAGGACTGGTTCAAAAAGCAATAGGAATCCCAGGCGAAACACCATAGAATGCCTCATGCAATTTGGGGCCACGAGAAGGAGTTTGTATGCCCAATCCAAAACGGCGTCATTCCCACGCGCGAAAGAACAATCGGCGCGCTCATGATTTTCTTAAGGCTCCGGCTCTTGCCAAATGCCCCAACTGTCATGAAATGAAACAGCCTCACCAGGCTTGCCCGCAATGTGGCTATTATAAAGGCCGGGAAGTCGTGGACACCGGAGCCTGACGCCCGGACCTGCACGGCCTCTGTGCGGTTCCCCTACCGGAGTTTGAATGATCACCATAGCTGTAGATGCGATGGGTGGAGACCATGCGCCGCGTCCTGAAGTCGAGGGCGCAGTTCAGGCGGCGCGGGAATTGGGTGTTCGAATCCTCCTGGTTGGCCTCGCTCCTGAGCTAAAGAAGGAGCTGGCGAAGCACTCCCACCGCGGCCTGCCCATTGATATCGTTCCGGCAACCGAAGTCATCACCATGGATGACTCGCCTACGCAGGCATTCCGGAAGAAGAAGGACAGTTCCGCGCACGTCGCGGCAAAGCTGGTGCGCGGCGGCCAGGCCGATGCCCTGGTCAGCGCCGGGAATACCGGCGCCGTGATGGCTGTGGCGCGATTTGGGCTTGGCACGTTGCCTTCGGTGGACCGGGTAGCCCTGGCCGCTCCGTTTCCGACGTCACGTGGCGGGACAGCAGTGCTGCTCGATGTGGGCGCGAATGTGGATTCCAAACCCGCGCACCTCGTGCAATTTGCCGTGATGGGCGAGATTTACTACCGCGCCATTTTCGGAACGCGCCGGCCGAGAGTGGCCCTGTTGTCGATCGGCGAGGAAGAATCGAAGGGCAATGAGTTGACGCGCGAAGCGTTCAGCCGCCTGAAGCTCTCCTCGTTGAATTTCGCCGGAAACGTCGAGGGTCGCGACATTTTCAACGGCTCCGTGGACGTCATCGTTTGTGACGGCTTCATCGGAAATATCGCTTTGAAGATCAGCGAGGGTGTCGCCCAGCATATTGCGGCGATGCTCAAGGAAGCTTTGCAGAGCACTATCAGTTCTCAGGTCGGGTACGTGCTCTCGCGCAAGGCCTATAAGAGCTTTCGAAAGAAGATTGACTACTCGGAGTATGGCGGCGCTCCTTTGCTAGGGGTAAAAGGAGTGACCGTGATCGGACACGGCAGTTCGAATTCCCTGGCCATTAGAAATGCCATCCGCGTGGCGACAGAATTGGTTCGGGGTGGGGTTAACGAACGAATCGAGCAGGAGCTTGCCACGATTCCGGTCCCTGTGGAAGCATAAGCGACGAAACGGCGGTTCATTCAATGGGAAAATTGGCGTTTTTATTCCCGGGGCAGGCCTCTCAATACCCGGGCATGGGCAGGGAACTAGCCGCTAACCATGCGGCAGCCCGCAGTGTGTTTGAAGAGGCGGACCGAGCCCTGGGATTCTCGATCTCCGACCTCTGCTTCAACGGCAGCGAAGAAGCGCTGAAGTTGACGGCGAACACGCAGCCGGCGATCTTAACCGTATCTGTGGCCACGTACCAGGTGCTTGCGGAAAATGGAGTTGAGCCGGCCTTTGTCGCGGGGCATAGCCTGGGTGAATTTTCCGCGCTGGTGGCGGCTGGCGGGCTGGAATTCTCAGACGCGGTGCGCCTCGTCCGGCGACGCGGGGAATACATGCAATCCGCGGTGCCCGAAGGCGTTGGCGCAATGGCGGCGATTTTAGGATTGGCTCCCGCTCAGGTCGCGGGGATTTGCCGGCAGGCGGCCGATGGGCAAGTCGTTGCGCCCGCAAATCTGAATTCTCCCGAGCAGACCGTAATTTCCGGCCACGCAGAGGCGGTGAAGCGCGCCGTGGAGCTTGCGTCGGCGGGCGGCGCCAAGCGCGCCGTAATGCTTCCGGTATCCGCTCCCTTCCACAGTTCGCTGATGAAACCAGCGGCAGAGCGGCTGGAAGTCGATCTGCGGGCAACCACATTCCATACGTTGCGTGTCCCCCTGGTGAACAATGCCGACGCCGAGCTCACGACCAGCGGCGATGAGGCGCGGGAAGCTCTCGTCCGCCAGGTTACTTTGCCCGTGCGCTGGGAAGAATCCGTGCGCGAGCTGATCGACCAGGGCGTCAACACGTTTGTCGAGGTCGGGCCTGGCCGCGTCCTCACCGGCCTCTTGCGCCAGATTGACCGCTCGATTCACGTGTTCAACGTGGAGGACGAAAAATCCCTGCGCTCGACGCTGGAAAGGCTAGCGCAAGCGCAAACCGAATCCGCGGAAGCGTAGCCAGTAGCACAGGCACTCTTGCCTGTGCGGTTTTCGCAATCGTGGCTAGTCGGCAGCCCGTACGTGCAACTTACAAAACCGCACAGCCAGGAGTGGCTGTGCTACACAAACCCCATGTTCAGCCTGAAAGATCGAGTAGCTCTGGTGACCGGCGCGTCGCAAGGAATTGGGCGTGCCACAGCTCTCGCCCTGGCGCAGTCCGGCGCGCGCGTGGCAGCCGCCGCGCGGAATGCCGAAAAATTGGCGAGCGTCGTCGCTGAAATCGCCGCAGCCGGAGGCGAAGCGCTGCCAGTCAAGATGGACGTCGCCGACGCCGATCAGGTGAAGGCCGGCTTCCGCCAAACACTTGAAAAATTCGGCAGGCTTGACATCCTGGTCAATAACGCCGCCATTACTCGCGACGGCCTCGCCGTCCGCATGAAGCCGGAAGACTGGGACGCTGTCCTGCGCACTAACCTGACCGGCGCGCATCTCTGCTCGCAACAGGCCATGGCCGTCATGATGCGCGCCCGCTATGGCCGCATCATCAATGTGGCGTCGGTAGTAGCGGAAACGGGCAATCCGGGGCAAGCGAACTACGTTGCCGCCAAGGCCGGACTTATCGGTTTGACGCGCGCACTGGCCCTGGAAATCGCCTCGCGCAATATCACCGTGAACGCCGTCGCGCCCGGCTTCGTCGTTTCGCCCATGACCGACCCGTTGCCGCAAAACGTAAAAGACGCTTTGCTCGCGCGAATACCGCTCGGCCGCATGGGTTGTGACGCGGAAGTCGCCGCAGCCATCGTTTTCCTGGCCAGCGAGGAAGCAGGCTACATCACTGGCGCTGTGCTGGACGTCAACGGCGGCCTGCGGATGGGATAGAGTAAAGTAGCACAGGCTTCAGCCTGTGGGGGTTCGTCCTCCCTCGGACCTGATCCCCACAGGCTGAAGCCCGTGACACCTGAGAATTTGCCTAACACCAGATTCAGAGTTAGGTTGACCTTGGGCGGGACCCTACATAGAATGTCGGCTGCTCAAAATCAGCACCCAAAGCAGTGAAGCAACAAGCCACATGAAGCCGGGATCAGCGCTAATCGGAGGCAAAACAGAATGGCCAGTGTCGATGAACGCGTAAAACAAATTATCGTGGAACAGCTTGGAGTGGATGAAGCCGAAGTGACCGCCACCGCTTCCTTTGTGGACGATCTGGGCGCAGATTCCCTGGACACGGTCGAATTGGTGATGGCCTTCGAAGAGGCCTTTGGAATCGAGATTCCCGACGAAGACGCGGAAAAGATCGCCACCGTGAAGGACGCGGTCGACTACATCCAAAAGCACGGCAAGAAGTAATTCACGGGCCGCTGCAAATCCATCAGGAGAGAGTTAATCAAGTGAGCCGCCGGGTCGTAGTAACGGGTGTAGGTCTTGTCTGCGGTCTGGGGATCGGCACCGACGAAGTCTGGAAGAATCTCCTGGCGGGCAAGAGCGGCATCCGCACCATCACCCACTTCGACACCGCCGGCTTCGATTGCACCATCGCCGGGGAAGTCCGCGATTTCGATCCTCTCCACTGGGCCGAGAAAAAAGAGCTCAAGAAAATCGCCCGGTTCATCCAGATTGCCCTGGCGTCCACGGATTTCGCCATGCGCATGTCGGAACTGAAAATCACGCCGGACATCGCCGAAGTGACGGGCGTGTATGTGGCCAGCGGAATCGGCGGATTCGACGTGATCGAGCGGGAGCACTCCAAGCTATTGCACGGCGGTCCCGGACGCATCTCCCCATTTTTTATTCCCGCGGCGATCATCAACCTGGCCTCGGGCCACATTTCCATCCGCTACGGAGCGAAGGGGCCGAATTCGGCGACCGCTACGGCCTGCTCCGCTTCCGCGCATGCGGTCGGAGATTCCTTCCGCATGATCCAGCACGGCGACGCGGAGGTCATGATTTGCGGCGGCTCGGAAGCGGCCATCACGCCGATGGGCGTCGGCGGATTCGCCGCGATGAAAGCTCTCTCAACGCGTAACGATGAGCCGGAACGCGCCAGCCGGCCGTTTGATGCCGACCGCGACGGATTCGTGATTGGCGAGGGCGCAGGAATTCTCATCCTGGAGTCGCTCGAATACGCCGAGCGGCGCGGCGCGCGAATCCTTGCGGAAATTGTGGGCTATGGAATGTCGGGCGACGCCCACCACATCACCGCGCCTGAGGGGAACGGCGACGGCGCTTACCGCGTCATGCGCGCGGCCATACGCGACGCCCGGCTCGAGCCCAATCAAATCGATTACGTCAACGCCCACGGCACATCGACGCCGCTCGGCGACGCCATCGAGACCAAGGCCATGAAGCGCGTCTTCGGCGAGCACGCCAGGAAAGTCGCCGTCAGCTCGACCAAGTCCATGACCGGTCACCTCCTCGGCGGTGCCGGGGGCTTGGAAGCAGGCATCAGCGTGCTGGCGCTCCGCGATCAGGTCCTGCCTCCCACCATCAATCAGGAGACGCCGGACCCGGAATGCGATCTGGACTATATCCCGAATCACATGCGCAAGGCGGTCCTCGAGCACGCGCTTTCAAACTCATTCGGCTTTGGCGGCACCAACGCCGCGCTGCTGTTCAAGCGCTGGAATTCTCGCTAATGGTTCTAGTAGCACAGGCACTCTTGCCTGTGCGGTTTTGTAGATCGTCGATCGCGCCATGGATGCCTGAAAGTTGAGAAACCCCCACAGGCAAGAGTGCCTGTGCTACGGCGAGAGGTCCGAATGAAGATCGTCGTCTGCATCAAGCAAGTGCCCGCCAAGGACGCTCCCCTGGCCATCACCGATGCAAACTGGATCCGCGAAACCGACATCGGCTTCGAGATGAACGAGCCGGATAGTTACGCCCTCGAGGAAGCCCTGCGCCTGAAGGAAAAGCACACAGGGGAAGTGATCGCCGTGTCGATGGGCCCGGAGCGCGTGAAGCAGACGATTAAAAAAGCCCTCGCCAAAGGGGCGGATCGCGGCGTGCACATCGCGGATGACAAGGCGCACACGCTCGATCCTCTTGGAGCAGCCAAGTCACTCGCGGCGGCAATCGGGCGCGAAAAGCCGGATCTCGTTCTGACGGGCTTGCAGAGCGAAGATCAGGGCTTCGGCCAGACGGGCGTCCTCCTGGCCGAACTTCTTGGCTTGCCGCACGCCACAATTATCATGCAGATTGACGCACAGGACGGCGGCTTGCGCGTGAAGCGCGAACTCGAAGCCGGATGGTTCCAGTGGGTCGAGTTGCCCTTGCCCGCCATGCTGACGATCCAGTCCGGCATCAACAAAGTGCGCTACGCCACTCTCAAAGGCATCATGGCCGCGAAGAAAAAAGAAATCGCGACGATCACGCGCGAATCGCTCGGCGTCACGCACGAGCCGACGCAGCGCATCGAGCGCATCTACGTTCCGACGAAAACCAAGAAGACCGAATTTCTGACCGGCACGCCGAAAGAAGCCGCTGCAAAGCTCATTGAAAAATTGAAGCACGAAGCGCGAGTGATTTAGGCGAGGGCCGCCCACGATGAATATTCTCCTGATCACCGAACAGCGTGACTCGCAATGGAACAAGACCAGCTTTGAAACCCTCGCCGCGGCGCAACAAATGGCCGCGGAAACGAAGAGTCGCCTCGCTGCCGTGGTCATCGGCAAAGGCGTCGCAGCCTTGGCCGGCGAACTTGCAGCAACCAAGCTCGATGAAGTCCTCCTTGTCGAGCACGACTTGCTCTCCGCGTACACGCCAGACGGTTACACCATCGCACTGAAGCAAGTGGTCGCGCAGGCCAAGCCCGACCTGGTGCTCCTGCCGCACACCTACCAGGTGCGCGATTTCGCGCCCAAGCTGGCCGCCTCGCTCGGCAAAGGCATGATCGGCGACTGCGTTGGCTACCGCCATGAAAACGGGAAGGTGATTTTTGTCCGTCAGATGTTTCAGGGCAAGACAGCGGCGGACGTGGTGTTCGAAGGCGCGGCGCCGTGGTTCGCCACATTTCAGGCCGGCGCTTTCCGTGCCGATCTCGTCGCGCAGGGCTCGTCAAAAGCGCCCGTGACTCCCATTTCCATCGATCTAAAGCCGGAACAGATTCGAACTAAACCCCTCGAACTATTCCGCGAAGCCAAGCAAGCCGTGGACCTCACTCAGGCGCCCATTCTGGTAGCCGTCGGGCGGGGCATCAAGGCCCCCGAAAATATTCCCCTCGCCGAAAAGCTGGCAAAACTCCTCGGCGGGGAACTGGCCGCGTCTCGCCCTATCTGCGATGAAGGCTGGCTGCCCATGGACCGCCAGATCGGCAGCTCGGGCCAGACCGTCGCGCCCAAGTTGTATCTTGCCATCGGAATCAGCGGAGCCATCCAGCACGTGGTGGGAATGAAGGGCTCGCGCACCATCGTCGCGATCAACAAGGACCAGAACGCCCCGATATTCGAAGTCGCCGATTACGGCATCGTCGGCGACCTATTCGAAATTGTCCCCGCGCTCAACGAAGCGCTTGAAAAAAAGTAGCACAGCCACTCTTGGCTGTGTGGTTTTGTAGATCGCACAGGCAGGCAACCCGCCCGGGCGACGTTCGCAAAAACCGCACAGGCAAGAGTGCCTGTGCTACTAAAAACCCTAAGTCCTGAGAGAACTTAGCCTTTCGACTCGGCGCAACTCGGGGAAATTCCATGCCCACAGCGCGGTGATGATCAGCGTTCCGATTCCGCCCATGATCACCGCCGGAACGGCGCCAAACCATTGCGCCGTAATGCCGGATTCGAATTGCCCGATTTCGTTCGAAGCGCCGATGAAGATCATCTCCACAGCGCTGACGCGTCCGCGCATTTCATCCGGCGTGGCCAGCTGCACCAGCGTGGAGCGAACCACGACGCTGACCATGTCCATGCACCCGACCAGGACGAGCGCCACCATGGAGAGAACCAGGCTTCGAGAAATGCCGAATAGCACCGTGAATGCGCCAAAACCGCCGACACACCACAACATCGTCACGCCGGCGCGGCTGCGGAAGGGCCGGTGCGCGAGCAGCAGCGCCATGCTGCCCGCGCCGATCGCGGGAGACGCGCGCAACAGGCCCAGCCCCCAGGGGCCGGTGCGAAGAACTTCGCTGGCGAAGACCGGCAAAAGCGCCACCGCGCCGCCCAGAAGCACAGCGAAAAGATCCAGCGAAATCGAGCCAAGGATTATTTTTGTTCTCCCTATGTAGCGGAGCCCCGCCAGAATGGATTTCAGGCTGAGCGGCTCCCTCGGCCGCGCCTTGATATGAAGTTTGATTTGCGTCATCAGGAAAACCGCCCCTGCCGCGGCCAACATTGAGGTCATATAGACCGGCGCGGGCCCTTTGGCGACGGCATAGATCAGGCCTCCGAGAGATGGACCCAGAATCGTGCCGGCCTGGTTCACGGAACTGTTCCAGGCGATGGCATTCTGCAAATGTTCTTCGGGGATGATCATGGGCACGAGCGAGCGGCTCGCCGGATTGTTGAACGACCGCACCACGCCCAGCAGAACAACAACTGCGTACATGGGCAACACCGTCCGCAGCCCGCTCAGCGCGTAAAAGAGCAGCAGCGCCGAGCACACGCCAAATCCCGCATAGCAGGCCATCAGCAATTTTCGGCGGTTGAATGCGTCCGCCGCGTGCCCTGTGACCAGAAACAGCAGGATGCCCGGCGAGAACTGCGCCAGTCCCACCAGGCCCAGGTCCAGCGGCCGTTTGGTGATTTCGAAAATTTGCCAGCCGACCGCGACCGACTGCATCTCGAGCCCGGCCACGATCAGGAATCGAGCCAGCTGGTAAAGCGAAAAGTCAGGATACGTGAAGGCGATGCGCCCCGCGTTTGAGGAGTTCCCGGATTCGGCCATCTGAGGATACTACTGTGCCATAAAATCTCGATTTGGACGAGGAGAGCGGGGGAGGCGCGGCAGATCGAAACAAAATTTATCAGGCGGATTTCTCCTATGAGCTTCTCAAGGCTAAATTAGCCACGGATTGACGACGGGGACGGAGGGGTCTTCGAAATGTAGAACATTGCGCGTTGCAAGCGTGGCGTGGCATGCAAGGGCGATACCCGCGATCATCGTATCGCGCAGCTCCACGGGGCGTCCTTCGTTGTGGCATGACGCCATCAGGTCGGCGGAGTATTGCGCAGCGGCCGTGTCGAATGGGGTCACCCTCCCCCCGATATCATCCCTTAAGACAGCTTCGAAAGGCCTCGTTTGCAAGGTACGTCTCTTGCCCGCTGGCAAGATTTGCAGCCCAAATAGGATTTCGAAATGGTCACGGAAGTAGTCCACATGGATGTTCGGGCCTGCTTGTCGAGCCATGCAAACACATGCTCGTTAAGCATTGTCTGCATCATCGCTGAAAACACGTTGGTGTCGAGGATAATCATCAATCGAAAGAAACGGGCCTAATCTTGTGGCCGCGCAACTCGGGAATGTCAGTTTTAAGGCCAACCTTTCGAAATCGGGATCGCCCTTATCTGCGCGATGACATCAATCCGGCGAAAACTTGCAGCGGGGCGGGGCAATCGGGTACCGTCTATGGCTGAAGATGAGCGCTAAACCTACGCTCGTCAGTCATTACTAGGAGGACGGATGAAGCGGATGGGGATGGCAGTTTTGGCGCTCGGGCTGTTCGCCTGCGGCGCGAGTGCGCAGCAAGCGCCTGCGAAAGCGCCGGCGGCGCCGCCCGCTAAGGCTCCGGCGGCCGCACCGGCGCCATCGGCCACGGGGCAAACGCCGGGGCAGGCGCCCAGCCTGGCGCCGGGTTTTAAGACGCAAAAAGAGAAAGTCAGCTATGCGATCGGCATGGAAATGGGCAAAGGCGTAAAAGTACAGGGAATCGATGTCGATCCCACCATCATGATGCAGGGCCTGAAAGACGGACTCTCGGGCGCAAAGCCTCAGATGAGCGAGGAAGAACTCCGTCAGGTGATCACCGCGCTGCAGCAAGATATTAGGCAGAAGCAAATGCAGGCCCAGGAAGCTACTGCAACGGAAAATAAGACGAAGGGGGAAGCGTTCCTGACCGAAAATGCGAAGAAGGATGGCGTCGTCGCACTCCCCGATGGATTGCAATACAAAATTCTGACGGCAGGCCAGGGCAAGAAGCCTCTGGAAACCGACACGGTGCTGTGCAACTACAAGGGAACTTTTCTGGACGGGACCGAGTTTGACAGCTCCGCCAAGGCCGGGAAACCGGTGCCCTTTGAAGTGAAAAACGTCATCCCCGGTTTCAGGGAAGTATTGCAACTCATGCCCGTGGGTTCCAAGTGGCAGGTTTTCGTTCCCTCGAATTTGGCCTACGGCGAGCGCGGTGCGGGCGGCGTAATCGGGCCGAACGCCACACTCATCTTTGAAGTGGAAGTGGTCGGCATTCAAGATACAGCGCCGGCACCTTCCGCTAAGCCCATTCCGCCTGCCGGCGGCACACCGAAGTAATGAGATTTTCCTGGAATGCCTGACGCATTTATCTGCGAAGGAGTACGCACGCCCATCGGCCGTTACGGAGGCGCGCTCGCGCAGGTGCGCACGGACGATTTGGCGGCGGTTCCTTTGAAGGCGCTGCGGGGCGCGTTTCAAAAGAGTGACTGGGAATCGGTCGAAGAAGTGATTTTCGGCTGCGCGAATCAGGCGGGCGAAGACAATCGCAACGTGGCGCGCATGGCGCTTCTGCTCAGCGGAATTCCCTACACGGTCCCGGCAATGACTGTGAACCGCTTGTGCGGCTCCGGGATGGAAGCGGTCTCGGTGGCAGCGCGCGCGATCGGCGCCGGCGAGATTTCGCTGGCCATCGCAGGCGGCGTCGAGAGCATGAGCCGCGCGCCGTTTGTGATGCCCAAGGCCGCGACTCCATTTTCGCGCACCGCGGAAATTTACGACACGACCATCGGCTGGCGCTTTCCGAATCCGCAGATGGTGAAACTCTATGGGAACGCCTCCATGCCCGAAACGGCGGAAAACGTCGCGGAAAAATACAAGGTCGACCGCGCGGCGCAGGACTGCTTTGCACTGCGCTCGCAGCTGAAAGCCGCCGCGGCACAAAAGTCCGGAATCCTCGCCGAAGAAATCGTCCCAGTGCAAATCCCCGGGCCCAAGGGAACCGTGAAGACGGTTTCCGAAGACGAGCACATCCGCCCTGATACCACCATCGAAGCCCTGGCCAAATTGCCCACTCCCTTCCGTCAGAACGGCACGGTGACAGCCGGAAACGCCTCGGGCATCAATGACGGCGCCTGCGCCGTGTTCGTGGCTTCGGAAAAAGCGGCTGCGAGCTTCGGCTTGAAGCCAATCGCCCGGGTTGTGGGAGCTGCAACCGCCGGCGTCGAACCGGACTACATGGGAATCGGTCCGATCCACGCGGTTCGAAAATTGCTGGAGCGATGGAAGATTTCGATGGACGAAGTAAGTGTGTTCGAATTGAACGAAGCGTTCGCAGCTCAGGCGCTGGCCGTGACGCGGGAACTGGGTTTGCCGGACAACAGCGAAAAAGTGAATCCCAATGGCGGCGCCATTGCGCTCGGCCACCCGCTCGGGATGAGCGGGGCAAGACTTGTTTTGACGGCTGCGCGGCAGTTGCAGCGCGTCAAGGGGCGCTTCGCCCTGGCGTCCATGTGCATCGGCGTGGGGCAAGGCATCGCAATCCTGCTCGAACGCGTTTAAGTAGCACAGGCACTCTTGCCTGTGCGGTTTTTGCGATCGCTGTTCAACGATTGCCGCACATGCGTCCTCCAAACCCGCACAGGCAAGAGTGCCTGTGCTACTGGTTCTTCATCCGCGCAACGCAACGCTCCAAATGTTCGTGCATTTCCTCCGCGGAGCCGTGGCCGATGCGCCCGTGGCCGGGGAGAACCCATTCAAATTGGTAGCCGAGCAGTTTCTCCATGGAACGCGTCTGTTCCGCCCAGGAATACCAGCAGACATCGCGGAACGCGGTGAGAGTTTCTCGTTCCGGCGACCATGCGAGATGATCCCCTGTGAACAGCGCTTCATCGCGATATAGAAAAACCTGGTGGCCGCGGGTGTGTCCGGGCGTGGGGATGAGCTGAAGATCATCGTCGATGCGCATGGGAGCTGTTCCGGCAATGACGCGCTCGATGCCGTGCGCTGCTGCGCCGTCGGCCTCATGCATGATGCGCGGGCAATGGAAGTGCGCTGCAAACTTGGCGTGGTCGGCAATGTCATCCCGGTGCGAAAGAATCATGAGATTAACGCCGCCCATTTGCTCGATACGTTTCACGAGGGGATTGTTGAATCGCGGCGAATCGACCAGAACGTTTCCGCCCTGCTCCTGGGGCCTCACGATCAAATACGACCACGCGCCGAAGCTCGCTTCCGAATTGAATCCGCAGTAGTAAACGTCGTCCACGACATGGGCGGGAAAAGCTTCGACGCCGGAGCGGGCGCTGCGGCGGGACACGGTGCCGATGGAAGCGGTCGGGCACGCAACGAGCGCCATCAGCGCGCGGTGCATTTCGCCGGGATTTTGCGGCTGGTGGAAGACGCTGGATTTGCCGCCGTGATCGCGAAAGCTCGCGGGCGCGATCTGGCGGCAGGCGTCGCAATCGATGCAACTCGCGTCCACGAAGAATTCGCCTTCGACATTTTGCGGGAGCCGCTCGTCGATTTGCGCCATGGTTATTTGATGCCCAGCGGACTTGAGGGACGCATTATTATGGGCTCAGGCTGCGGTTTTGAAAACCTGACAGGCTGGAAGCCTGTCCTACCTGAAAATACCTTATAATCCTTGCGCTCTGAAAGGCCCTGGGTTCCCCTAGAGGTGAGGCTTTGATGGCAAAGGCGAAAAGTGTTAATTCCAAATCCCGCGGCAAACCTGCTGCCGCGATGAAGCCGGTGGTTCGCAGGAAAAAGCTGAAGGTTGCGATCGCCGGTTTCGGTACCGTGGGCCGGTCGGTCGCAAAATTGCTTTGCCAGGAAGCTAGCGACACGTTTGAGTTGACGCATATTTTCAATCGCAATGTAGCGCGGAAAAAGGTGGACTGGGTCCCCGCGGGCGTGCGCTGGACGGAAAGTATCAGCGAAGTGCTTTCCTCGGACATCGATATTTTTGTGGAGTTGGCCGGAGGAGTGAAGCCCGCGGGCGATTGGATCCGCAAGGCGCTGCGTGCCGGAAAATCGGTGGTCACGGCGAACAAACAATTGATCGCAGAGAGCGGCCCGGAACTCGTCGAGGCCGCGCGCGAGGCGGGGAGGCGGCTTGAATTTGGAGCGTCGGTCGCCGGTGGGATCCCGGCGATCATGGGGATTCAGGACGGCCTGGCCGGTGACCGCCTTTTCAAAATTGCGGGCGTGCTCAACGGCACTTGCAATTTTATTTTGACGAAAATGGAAGCGACAGGCGCGAGCTTTGAAGCGGCTCTGAAGGAGGCGCAGGAACTCGGCTACGCTGAAGCTGACCCGACGAACGATGTCGAGGGGTACGACGCGCGCGCCAAGCTCATCATATTGGCGCAGGCCGGGCTGCGCGTGCGATTGCAAATCGAACAGATTCCGTGCTGGCCGATTTCCGCCGTCGAAGCTGTGGACTTTGCGTATGCGCGCGAATTGAACTGTACCATCCGGCAGATTTCCCTGGCCAAAAAAGAAACGGAAGATGGATTGAGCGTGCGCGCGTTTGTGCGGCCCGCGCTGGTTCCCGTTTCGTCGCTCGTGGCGCACGTTGAAGGCAGCAAGAATCTGGTGATGGCCACCGGCCAGTACGCGGGGCAGATGGTGTTTTCGGGCTTCGGAGCGGGCGGCGACCCGACAGCCGTGGCTGTGGTTTCCGATTTGTATTCGATCGCGCGCAGCGGCGCAAGACCATCCGGCAGCCTTCCGGAAGTCGAGACGCCGAAAGATGTGAGCGGAGAATTCACTGCGCCCTACTATCTGCGTTTTGTTGTAAAAGACCGGCCAGGAATTATCGCGGCTGTCGCAACCGTATTGTCGCGTTACGGGATCGGCATCGACGCCGTGCTGCAGAGGCCGGGATATCCACATTCGGCGCTGCCTTTCATCATTACTCTGGAAACTGCTCGCAGCGCGATGCTGGGCTGCGCGCTGCAGGAAATCAACCGGCTCGATTTCCACGTGGAGCCTGTGCTTTGCATGCCTGTCCTGATGGATTGAACGCGACATAGCTGCGGCGAATTTAGCAGCACAGGCACTCTTGCCTGTGCGGTTTTCGCGATCGTCGCTACGTCAGCGCCATGCCTGCGACCAACAAAACCGCACAGGCAAGAGTGCCTGTGCTACTGAAATGCGGTATCATCCGACTACATTCCTTCGCGAAGAGTAACAGGAGGAGCCATGAAACCTGCTTTCAAGCTCGCCGGTCTTCTGACTGCTATGCTATTTCTTGCCGCGTTCGCCTCAGCGGCGACGGTGACCGGTTCGGTGAAAAGCCCTGACGGAACTCCGTTCCGCGGCGCATTCGTGCAAGCGCAGAACACGGGCACGCGAGTCCTGGTCAGCGTGCTGACGGACAAGGTCGGCCGCTACCGGATTGAGAATTTGCCCGCGGGCAAATATCAAGTGCTGGTGAAAGCCGTGGGCTATCGCATCGATCCGCGCGCCGATGTGAGTCTGACCGCGGAACAAAACGCCACTTACGATTTCGCGCTGCAGCAGGGAATGGTGCGCTGGAGCGATTTATCCCAGTATCAGGGCGAGGTCTTGTTCCCCGATGCCAAGGGGAAAGATTTGCTTACCGGGAGATGTTTCGCGTGCCACGGATTTCAATCGCGCATGGCCTCCGCGCGGCGCGATGAAGAAGGATGGCGCGACCGCGTCGCGTACATGAAGGAAACGATGCACTTTTTCCTCGGCGGAGTCGGCGGCGGCTTCAACGACCAGAATGCCGCGGACGTCGCTTCTTACATCAATTCACTGTTCGGGGAAGAATCAGTTTTGCCGAAATCCCCGGCCGAGATGCCGAAGTACAGGGAACTGGTCCGGTCGTTCAATGACGATGCGATGAAGATCGTCTACGTCGAATACGATTTGCCGGGCCCGAATCGCATGCCCTGGAGCGCGTTTCCGGACAAAGATGGCAGCTACTGGATGCCGTATTACGGCAAGGCGAACAAAATCGGCAGGCTGGATCCGAAAACGGGAGAAGTGCAGGAGTATCCCGTGCCGAATGTCGGCACGGCCGCGATTCACTCCGCCGTGCCCGCGCCGGACGGCAGCGTCTGGCTGACCGAGCAGGGCTCAAACAAACTGGGACATTGGGATCCCGCGACTCGAACGATAACCGAATTTCAGGACGCGTATATTCCGGGAAAAGAAGGAACGGTTGCGGGAGGATCCAAGCACACGCTGCGGATTGATGCGCAGGGAAGAGTCTGGGCCACGGGAGGCCCGCTTACCGTTTTCGATCCGAAGACGCAAAAATTCACGCAGATCAAGGAAATTCCTTCCGCATACGGACTCGCGCTCGACAAGGATGGAAATTGCTGGTTCGCGGAATTCGTGCCCAACGGCAAAATCGGAAAAGTGGACGCGAAGACTCTGCAAGTGACCAAGTGGCAGCCGCCCACGCCGGACGCGCGTCCTCGAAGGATTCAGATCGATACCGACGGCACGATTTGGTTTGCCGAATTTCAGGCGGGCAAGATCGGGCAGTTTGATCCGAAGACCGAAACGTTCAAGGAATTTGCGCTGCCGGGGCCGGAGACGACTCCTTACGCTCTCGCGATCGACAAGAACCACACGCTTTGGTATTCGTCCGAACATCTGGATGTGATCGGAAATCTCGACCCGAAGACCGGACACGTGACCGAGTATCCTTTCCCTCAGGCGGAGAACACGATGCGGGAGTTTTATCTCGACGCCCAGGGACGCATGTGGTTCGGCACGCCGGCTAACAACAAGGTGGGCTATTTCTACCTTGCGGGTTCGGCGACACGCGCGGCGGATTAAGACGACTTCAGAAGCCAAGTAGCACAGACTGAAGTCTGTGCTACTTGGCGCGCAGAACAGCCGCGCCGAACGCTTTCCAGATGCGCCAGTTTCCTGCGGGCTCCTCCCGCATTCGCTCCGGATGAAATTGCAGCCCGACTACGAAATTTTCTTTCGGGTCGTAAAAGCCCTCGACCAATCCATCTTTCGCGTAAGCCATCGGATGAAAGCGCGGCGCCAAATCGCGAATTCCCTGATGATGATAGCTGTTCACGCGCAGCGTCTTTCTTGCGTACCACTTCTCCAATGGACTTCCGCCGACGATGGAAATCGGATGCCTGTAGCTATCGTAGTGGGCAAAATCGATGTGCTTCAAGCTCGACTTCTTTTCTTTCCGGACATCGCCATAGAGCGTTCCACCGCAGACAGCGTTGAGCAGTTGCGAGCCGCGGCAAATGCCAAGAATTGGCAGGCTTCTGTGCAGGGCATGGCGGATCAGCTCGATTTCGATTTCATCTTTCAGTGGATGCGTCTTTTCGAGGTGAGAATAGTTTTCGCGCGTGGCCTTGAAATGTTTCGGCTCGATGTCCTCGCCTTCCACCAGCAGGAGGCCTCGCATGCTTGTTTCATAATCAGGAAGGCACGCGCGGGATCCTTCCACAACAGGAACCATGATTGGCAACGTTTTCAGACGGACCAGAAGCTCGAGATGGAATTCACCCACGTAGTCGATGTACTTGTTCTTTCGGACAGTCCTGCGCGTGACAACCAGAACTGCGGGGCGTTTCATCGGAGCAGAGTCTGCAGCGCGCTGACCAGCCTGGCGTCTTTTTCACGCCCTTGCGAGGCGACGCGGATGTGGTATGGGTCCATCCCGATTTTGTTCGAGCAGTCGCGCACGTAGAGCTTGTGGCCGCTCAACAATAGCCCCTGCAATTCCGCCGCCGTCATTCCGCCTTTAATTTTGAACAGAACAAAATTTGCGCCCGTGGGATAGACGTCGATGCCCGGGATCGCGTTGAGGGAATCGTATAGCCAGCGGACATCGCCGATCAGGCGCCTGCGCCCTTCGTGGTATTCCGCGTCCGTGGCGGGAAGCAGCGACAAGAAATATTGCGCCAGCGTGTTTACGTTCCAGGTCGGAATGAACTGGCGCATGTGATTCAGGATGTAAAGATTTTCACTGTAGCAGTAACCGAGGCGCAGGCCGGGAACGCCGCAGTGCTTGCTCATGCTCCGAACCAGCAGCAGATTGGAAAAACGGCCGGCGACGTGCAGCAGGCTGGGAATCGTTTCACCCGCGAAGTCGATGAACGATTCGTCGACAATCACCAGCTCCATGTCTTTGGCCTGATTCAGAAAATCGATCATTTCTTCGAGTGAAAAAAGCTGACCCGTGGGATTGCCGGGATTGATGATCAGCAGGGACTTCAGGCCGCGCTTGCGCACCCAATCCAGATACTGCGGCAAGTGGAGCGTGTAACGCTCGTCAGGATTCAAGGCAAAGAGTTCGGCGTCGCGCTGATCCTTGAGTTTTTCAATGTATTCGCCGAAGGTCGGGACCGGCACGGCAATGCGGTCAATCAAAGTCGTGTTGATGAGGACGATAAGTTCGGTCGCGCCGTTCCCGATGATCAGGTGCGTCGGGTTCACATGCAAAACGGCCGCGAGATGATTTTGGCTGCTGGCCGGATTGCTGGACGGGTAGGACTTGATCAGGTTTGGAAAATTGTCCTGAAGATCGCGAAGCATCGCGGCAGTCGGGTAGTAAGGATTGGCGATGAAGCAGAAGTCGATGATTTCCTTGGCTTTTTCGTAGCCGACCAGTTCGGCGAGCGATGGCGAATGGGAAGTTTCGTAGAAGAGATGCCGTCGAAAATCGGCGGGCGAAAGAACTGTGGCAGCCTTGTCCATGATTTTGTTGTAGCACTGTAAATCTAGGCTTACAAGTTGTTATGTAGCGCAGGCGCTCTTGCCTGTGCGGTTTTCGCGATCGTTGCTACGTCAGCGCCATGCGTGTGGCCTACAAACCCGCACAGGCAAGAGTGCCTGTGCTACTAGGCGCGATCCCCTCTCCACCAGCGCGCTGAGAACACGATGAACGCCGCGGCCAGCCAGCCGCCCGCGTACATCGGCTGCGCGCCCCAATGCATAATCGGGGAGTGCATCAGTCCAAACCAGGAGAAGATGCAGGCGATCAGGCACCAGATCGCAGCGCGTCCGAAATTCCGGTCGATCATTTCGGTGATGAGCGCGGAGACGACCAACACCAGGAAAAGAAATCCGTTGCCGAGTCCCTGAATCGAGGACCAGTAGATCGAGCGATTCAGCGCCGCCTGGACTTCGGGACTTGCGGCCGACAACTTGAGCGCAGGCAATGCCGAACTCATGACCGAGCTCACGACCGCTCCCGCGGGCAAAACCAAACCCAGCAGCACGGCGTTAATGTATTTGTGGTCCACGTGGTGAAGCGTCGCCCGCCCCACTCCGATTGCCACGTACGCGATCATCGCGGCGAGAATCGCCCACGGAAAAAGCTGCGCCATGAACAGCGAAATTCCGCTCATGAACACGGCCAGAAAAATCACGGCCGTCCAGAAACAAAACCCGATGCGCGCTCCCATCATTTTGTAGGGCGGGTGCAATGCGGCGACGACGGGAGTGATGATGCTTCCGGCCGCGCCGCAGAGAAAAGTTCCGAGGCCGTCGCAGGCGACGACCAGGCGGGCATCGTAATTGTCTCCGGCAGAGTTGGCTCCTTCCACCGACGCGATGTCCTGCAGCACCTGGTAAATCGCCATGGGTGCGATCACGGAAAGGTAGGGAATCGCCAGACCCATGGCCTGCAGCAGGCCCGGAGTCCGCACGAACGGTAGCTGCAAGGAAAAGCCGTGCCACGCGGGATGGATGTAGCCAATGGACAATCCAATGGCGAGCGGCACGAGCCATGCGACGAGGAAGGGAGGAATTCTCCACTTCGTGATCGGCACATTGGCCAGCACCGCGGTCGCGACGATGGCCAGCGCGATGATTCCTACGAGCGGTTGATCGAAAATGCGCTGCAGCAGGACCAGCGCAAGATATGTGTACATCGCCGCGCCAAACACCGTCATCATCGCGGGCTTGGGAATATATTTGCGGATCGTACCCGCCAGCGGCGCCGCCGCAAGCTTGATGATCCCAGTCCACACGACGGCGGCGGCTCCGACTCTCCAGGCGAGTTCCTGATCGCGCGTCTGCAGATACACCGGCAACATGATCGACAGCGTGTAAGCGATGATTCCCGGCACGTTGTTGATGTACACGTGGGCTGTGACATTGCTGCGCCCTTCGCGCCTGGCAAGTCCCACGGCGAGCGCCGTGAGGCCCATGGAGCCGACGAAAAATCCCAGCGCGAAGCCCGGCAACAGGTGCCCCACGCTGAATCCCATGGCGATGCCAACCGGCACCAGCAGAAACGCGGGGATGATCATCTGCGCCACGTTGAAGCCGACCTGCGCTACAGTGGCGTCGATGTCTCCGCGCTCGAGCGCCCACCAGCGCAGCGCAGTGGCCTGTCCGCTTTCCGCCATCTCGTAGTTTTCCCCTCGAGCCGTCGAAATCGGTTTTAAGTAGCACAGGCACTCTTGCCTGTGCGGTTTTCGCGATCGTCGCTAGACCGTTACCATGAGCGCCCTACAAAAGCGCACAGGCAAGAGTGCCTGTGCTACTTAAATCTTAAATGCTTCCAGCGCCTCCGGCACGAACAGTTCCTGCGGCGTCAGCAAGCGTTTGGCCAGGCCCTGCTCGAAGGAGTAGCGCAGGAACGTGCTCAGCCCGTGCGCGTTGGGCTCGACGCCGTAGGGCCAGAAATCCTTGCCCATAAGTTCGCGCGTGTCTTCCGCGTGGCGGATGAGCCAGGGCAGCATGAACTTGAGCGCCGCCGTTTCGTAGAGGTCCTCATAAACTTCGCGCTGCGCGAGGACGAATGCCTTATACAGCGACTGCGCGATCCAGGGATTTTTTTCGTACACCTCGCGGCGAATGACGACCGTATGCATGATCGGGAAAATTTTCGTGCGCTGGTAATATTCGCGTTCCACTGTCTGGTAATCCTCGAACAGGAGGCGGACGCTCGGCGCTTTTTGCGCGATACAGGATGGAGTGCGCGGCGAGTAGATAGCGTCGATCTCTCCGTCGCGCAGCATCCGGGACAGCGTCTTGTCCTCGGGAATATTTTCCAGGCGGATTTCCGGCGGGAGGGTGACGGTTTGTTTTTCAGTTCGCCCCGGCGTTTCCTCTCCGCCGCGAAAATAGGCGACGCTGGAGACCGGGACTTTGTACTCATCGCTCAAAATGCCGCGAATCCACACGCAGGCCGTCAGCTGATATTCGGGATTGCCAACGCGCTTTCCGATCAGGTCTTTCGGCTCGCGGATGCCGCTGTCGCGATTGATGAAAATGCAGGAGTGCCTGAAATATCGCGAGGGAAAAACCGGAATGGCGACAAACGGCCTGGGCTCGCGGAACATGGAGAGCGTGTAGGAGGAGAGTGACATTTCGGCGACGTCAAATTCCCTGTGGCGGATCATCCGGAAAAAAGTTTCCTCCACGGGGATGTTGATGTAGGTCAGGTCAATCCCATCGATGGGAATGCGTTCCTCGAGCAGCGCGCGCGTGCGGTCATAATTCCAGCAAGCCATCGATAAGCGAAGCTTGGACATTTTGAGTTTCTCCGTCGTGAGCGACCCGCAACCGGCAGCATCCCGCCTGCGCGTTGCATTCCCCGCATAAAGGCAATGCCGCGCGAGCCTGGCGGCCGGACCGCAGCGTCGACATCTTACAGGCGAATTTCAGCAGGCGTTTAGAAATCTTTGAATCCGCCGTCCCGGTTTGAATGGCGGACGGTGGCGCGCCGCTCGGGTGGCCGCGGTGTGATCGGAAATAAGAACAAAGGCGCATTCCCCTTGTCAAGCGGGGCGGAGAGTCTCCGGTCTCCACAAAATGCGGTTGTGGGTTGCGTTTCGCTCCCGGAACCGGGGCCGGGTCCAAAATCCGATTGTAAATTGCGCTAGGCGGAAATTTTTCGAGGAATCGTTTCGAGGTCCGTGTTGGCGTTTATGGAAGCGTGCAGAATCTGATCCAGTCTGAATTTCTTGTCGAGTCCCGAAAGAAGATAGGAAACCCAAGCCTGGATGTGTTGCTCCAATATTTCTCCGGGGTAAACGGGTTGTTCCCAAACAGGCGTGCGGCTCCTGGTGGAATGGATCGAAACGTAGCGCCTCCATCCGGTCGCCTCGAGTCGAGTTGTCGAGAACATCAGGACGATTCCACTTTCCCGGATCACAATTTCCAAATTGTGTTTGACCCGGCTGCGGGGAAAGGAAACGCGCAAGACATTTTTCTGCGGAGGAAGAAAATCCACCATTTCCAGGACGCGGTAGCCGGCTGCCCGGTTGACTTCAATGACCATGCTGCCGATCCGTTCCGCCAATTGGCATTCTTCGATTTGTTTCCAATAAGCGTTCCGGGGAAGATTCGCTTCTCCATCATGCACAAGATCAAGCCGCTTAAGCAGGGGACTGATCCAATATTCGTTACTGCGACTCTGGTCCAATGGGCACTGCCTCGCTCGGTCGGTTTATTCGCACACTCTTCTCGAATGTACGACAGGCCGCCCCTCGATGATTCGAGAAGCTCAGGTGAGTCTTGCCGCTCTTCCGGCGACCCCTGGCTTCAAGGAGGGTCCGTTGACAATCTAGGTGCGGGTATGTGCCGTGTCAAGGAAAAATTGGGGCGGAATCCAACGTAAACGGAATTCACTTCGGGAGGAACCGCGAGCCGCTCAGAAATGTGGTAAACCGTGTCCCGGAATAGATTGCGAACTTGAAGACCCTGGAGCGCCCGGTTGTCCCGGCCGCGGTCTCATTGATTTCTGCGACCTGTCGCACGGCGCTTGCATCCCATGCAGATGAGACTTTCGATTTCCGACCAGTGATTGACGCGGCGTCGCGGGATCTTTTCGTCCTGCAAACGAATGAAACAGCGTTTCGCAGCCCAGTGGCGGCGCGAGGGTCAAATCCTCTAAGATGGCTGACAGATGAGAATGCCGGGCGGATTCGGGGGCATGGGGTCACAACGCGGCATGGCTTCGCGCGCCGAGCGCGGGCATGGCGCGAGGAACGCACGCGAAGACGCCGCCGCGACTGGCAAGAAAAAACCGCTGCGGGTTCTGGATCAGCTTCCGGAAATTTGGGCGTTGATGCGGCCGCGCCGCGGCCTGCTGGCAGTTGGCCTCGTGCTGATGGCCATCAACCGCGTTTCCGGCCTGGCGCTTCCTTACACGACGAAATACCTGGTCGACAACGTGATGATCCATCACCAGACACGCCTCTTGATGCCGCTGGTGGGCGGCGTGCTTCTCGCAACGATTCTGCAAGGCGTAACCTCCTACACGCTGACGCAAACATTGTCCAAAGCGGCGCAGCGAATGATCACCGAGCTGCGCAGAAAAGTGCAGGAGCACGTCGGGCGCCTGCCGGTGGCGTACTACGATGCGAACAAAACGGGCGCGCTCGTCTCGCGCATCATGAGCGACGTCGAGGGCGTGCGGAATCTGATCGGCACGGGCCTCGTGGAATTCCTGGGCGGATTGCTGACGGCGGCCATCGCCCTCTACATGCTGCTGCGCATCAGCCCGGTGATGACCGGGCTCGCGGCAGGGCTGTTGCTCGTCAGCATGTTTGGACTGCGCAAGGCGTTCAGCGTTTTGCGGCCGATCTTTCGCGAGCGCGCAAAAATCAACGCCGAAGTCAGCGGACGTCTCACGGAGTCGCTCTCCGGCGTGCGCGTGGTGAAGGGTTACCACGCGGAGGAGCGCGAGCACGACGTGTTCACCAAAGGCGTGCAGCGCTTGCTCGACAATGTAATCAAATCGCTCACGACCATGTCCATGATGAGTTTTTCCACGACGGCGCTCGGAGGCGTGGTCGGCGCGCTCGTGATGCTGGTGGGCGCGCACGAAGTCATCGCGGGGAAAATTACGGTCGGGCAATTCATGAGCTACACGGCGTTTCTCGCGTTCATGATCGCGCCGGTGTTTCAAGTCGTCGGCATCGGCACGCAACTGACCGAAGCCGTCGCGGGGCTCGAGCGCACGCGGGAAGTGCTCGACGAGCGGCCCGAGGATGAAGACCCGCGCCGCACCGTCACGCTGCCGGACATTGTGGGCGAGCTTGCATTCGACAACGTCAACTTCGCTTACGAGCCCGGCAAGCCGGTGCTGCAGGATGTGAGCTTCCGATCGCAGCCGGGGACAGTGACGGCGCTCGTGGGCTCTTCCGGCTCGGGGAAATCCACGATTATCGGACTCGTCGCGGCGTTTCACGTGCCTCTTTCGGGGTGCATCCTTGTGGACGGCGTCGATCTTGCCACGGTGCGCCTCGATTCCTACCGCACGCGCCTGGGCGTCGTGCTTCAGGAATCGTTCCTGTTTGACGGCACGATTCGCGAGAACGTGGCGTTTTCGCGGCCCTACGCGAGCGAGGAAGAAATTCTGGCGGCGTGCCGCATCGCGCGCGTGGACGAATTCGCCGTGCGCTTCCCCGACGGGTACGACACGATTATCGGCGAGCGCGGCGTGAAACTTTCCGGCGGGCAGCGCCAGCGCGTTTCGATTGCCCGCGCGATCCTGGCCGACCCGCGCATCCTGATTCTGGACGAAGCGACTTCGAGCCTCGATTCCGAATCCGAAATGCTGATCCAGGAAGGCCTCGCGCAATTGATGCGCGGGCGCACCACCTTCGTCATCGCGCATCGCCTTTCCACCATTCGCCGCGCCGATCAAATTCTGGTCGTCGAAGGCGGAAGAATCGTCGAGCGCGGAACGCACGCGTCGCTCTACGCGCTCGCCGGGCGGTACCGCGAACTCTACGACAAGCAGCATGGCCTCGAAGCCAATCTGTTTCTGGCCGCGGGCGAAGGCGACGTCGTCGAACCCGCCGAGGCGGATGGTCCCGCGCCGAAGAATTCCGATCCCGACATGATTCGACTCCTGCGCGACCGCTCGGCGTAGTTAAGTAGCACAGGCACTCCTGCCTGTGCGGTTTTCGCGATTGCAGCTACATCAGGCGCGTGCGTTCAGCTTTTAAAACCGCACAGGCAAGAGTGCCTGTGCTACTTAAGAGTGCCCGTGCCACTCGGATTCTGTTGATACGCCCGCCGAATCAGTCTATAAACCTGAAATAATTTGCGATCCATACTTGGGAGGAAAACATGCGAGCGATGCTGCCGGTTCGGGTGCTGATATTTGCGCTGGCATTTGGATTTGCGTGCGCAGCGATGCGAGCGCAAACGCAATGGGAAATGCCGAGCGATGCGCAGCGCTGTCCATCGAAATGGGGCGCGAAGGATGAAGTTGGTTCCGGAAATTTGATGAAGCCGGAGATGGCCCTGAAAGCAGCGAAATTAATTCGCACGGGCGAAGTCTTCACGCTCGGCTTCCACCTTTCCGCGGCGCTGCCGTTGATCGGCTCGCGACGCTTCGACATGCACATGAAACGCAGCACGGCGACGGACCCGGGCACGCGCGGCGAGAATGAAGAGATCGTCATCACCGAGTTGGGCCAGGTGGGCACGCAGCTGGACGCCTTCGCGCACCAAATTTACGGCGGCGAATACTACAACTGCATCACAAATCATGAAATGAGCTTCGGCGACGGCGGCGTCACGAATGACTTGACTGCCGGAGCGCGGCAAGGATTTCCGAAGCTTGGCGTAGAAAAAATTCCGGACATCATGACGCGCGGCGTGCTGATCGATGTGGCGGGCCTCAAGAATGTCGACATGCTGGAGGGCGGCTACGTCATCACCGCGGACGACTTGCAACAGGCGCTGGCGAAGGAAAAAGTGAAGCTGGAAACGGGTGACGCAGTCATGATCAACACGGGCTGGGGCAAGCTTTACACCGTCAAGGACAAAGATAAATATTTGAAGTCCTCGCCCGGGATCGGCATCGAGGCGGGCGAATGGCTCATCCAGCAGAATCCGATGCTGGTGGGGACGGATACGTGCTGCGTAGAAGTGCGGCCTTACCCGGAACAAAAAATGAATCTGCCGATTCACGCGATGTTTCTGATCGTGAATGGAGTTTACCTGGTGGAGAACTTAAGGCTGGAGCAGCTTGCGGCGGCTCACGCGTACGAAACCGCGTACATCATGACGCCGTTGAAGATCGAAGGCGGCACAGGCTCGACCATCGCACCCATCGCGGTACGGTAGCGCAGGCACTCTTGAGTGGCACAGGCACTCTTGCCTGTGCGGTTTTCGCGATTGTAGGTACATCGATGGCGTAAGTGCGGTCTACAAAATCTCACAGGCAAGAGTGCCTGTGCTACAAAAGCGCTACGCAATCGTAGCCGGTTCGCCGCCGCGCGCCACCTTGCGCGGCTGAACCACTTCCAGGTCGGGATTTTCCGCGGCGCGTTGCCGCACCAGCGCGATGAACGCGGCCGAAGAACGCGGCAGCGTGCGGTCGCGGCGATAAACGATTCCCAGCTCGCGCCAGAGTTCCACGTCCGCGATGGGGATCAGCTTCACTTCCCCGGCGCGAACTTCGTTGCGCGCAAAGCTCGCGCTGATCAACGAAACGCCCAGCCCCGCCGCTACGAAGCACTTGATCATCCCCACGCTCGTCAGCTCCATGGTGATCTGCAGTTGCGGCTTGTACGGCCGGAAATGCTTGTCGAGCAGTTGCCGCGTGTATCCGGTGCGCGGGAAAATCAAAGGCTGCCCGGCGATATCCTTCATGCGCACGGTTTTCATTTTCGCGAGCGGATTGCGCGGGCTGACCATCAGCATGACCCGGTCGCGAAAAATCGGATGGAACTTCAGGCTCGGAGATTTCGCGGGCAGCGTCACAATGCCCACGTCAATCGAGCCGTCCTCCACCTTTTGCAAAACTTTATGGCTGAAGTTACGGTAGATGCTGATCTGCACGGAAGGGTACAGGCGGTGGTACTCCGCGAAAATTTCCGGCAAAACGTACAGGCACGTCGCTTCATTGGCGCCGAGCGCCAGCACTCCCCGCGGCGTAGTGGCCTTGTCGGCCACGGCGCGCAGCGATTCGGCGCGCATGTTCACCATGCGCACGGCGTATTCAAAAAGGGTTTCCCCCGCGGAGGTGAGGCGCACGGACTTGCGCCCGCGGTCAAACAGCTTCTCGCCGTATTCCTGCTCGAGCTGGCGCACCTGCGCGCTGACGGCCGGCTGCGAGCGGAACAATTTCTGTCCGGCGCGCGAAAAGCTGCCGAGTTTGGCAATTTCAATAAAGGTGGTAAGTTGGTCAAAATCCATATTGGAGTGCGGAATTATAGCAGAACCGTGGCGGCTACCCGCAAGCAATCCAAAAAAATAATGCCATGGATCGCAAATCCGGATGCCCATTGCCGGGGGGACAATCAGGCTAAGAGAATGGTAAGATAGGCGCTTTCCGGAAACCCGCTCTGGGGACGGCGTGGTAGTGTATAGGGCCTCCCTCCGGAGTAGTACAGGCACTCTTAAGTAGCACAGGCACTCTTGCCTGTGCGGGTTTCGTGATCGCAGTTGCATCAGTGATCGCAGTAAAATCTGCGATCGTTGTTACACCTGCGATCGTATTTACATTAGTGAAGTTTTACATCAGTGAAGTGCGTGCAGCTTACAAACCCGCACAGGCAAGAGTGCCTGTGCTACGGGGTCGGGATCGGGATCAGAATCGCGATTGCGATTAAATGAGTGAACTATACCCATTTCGGGGCATGCCGCCTGCTCAGGGACTTTACCGCCCGGAGCACGAGCACGACGCTTGCGGCATCGGCTTTGTCGCCAGCATCGAGGGCCGCAAATCGCACGACATCGTCCTCAAGGGCATCCAGATTCTGATCAATCTGACGCATCGCGGCGCGTGCGGGTGCGATCCGCAAACCGGCGATGGCGCGGGCATCCTGATCCAGATTCCGCACACCTTCTTCGAGCGCGAAGCAGCGACCTTGGGTTTCTCTCTGCCTTCTCCCGGCGAGTACGGCGTGGGCATGGTTTTTCTCCCGGTCGACACGCAGGACCGTTTGATCTGCGAAGGGATCATCGAAAAAATTGCGCGCGAAGAGGGCTTGACGGTCCTCGGCTGGCGCGACACGCCCATCAACGGCAACACCATCGGCCGCCTGGCGCGCGCTTCGCAACCCTACATCGAGCAGATTTTCATTCGCAGCGGGCCGGGCATGGATCAGGACGCGCTCGAACGCAAGCTGTATGTCGTCCGCAAGCGCGCGGAAACGGCCATTGCCGAAACCGACCTGAAGGAAAAAGAATTTTTCTACATTCCATCACTTTCTTCGCGCACCATCATTTACAAGGGATTGCTGCTCGCCCCGCAGATCACCGATTTTTATAAAGAGCTGCTGGACCCCGATCTGACGAGCGCGCTGTGCCTCGTTCACCAGCGTTTTTCCACCAACACGTTTCCGAGCTGGAAGCTGGCTCACCCGTACCGGTACATCTGCCACAACGGCGAAATCAACACGCTGCGCGGCAACATGAACTGGATGTACGCGCGGCAATCCGTGCTGGCCTCTCCGCTGTTCGGCGCGGACATGAAGAAGCTGATGCCCATCATCACCGCGGGCGGCAGCGATTCGGCCATGCTGGACAACGCCGTCGAGATGCTCACGCTTTCCGGCCGCAC
>Ga0210409_10001219_pt1 | contig 34818 bp, 31 predicted proteins | sample IncBWH17MmetaG_FD_161649 | JGI IMG/M metagenome (GOLD analysis project Ga0210409, IMG submission 161649) | Forest soil microbial communities from Barre Woods Harvard Forest LTER site, Petersham, Massachusetts, United States - Inc-BW-H-17-M | ecosystem: Environmental > Terrestrial > Soil >... | reverse complement strand
GCGGATAAAACATCGTTCTCAGAATCTCAAGCAAGACCCTGCCGCTCGAATGCTACGCGTTCGCTTGAAAGGCGCGACACTCCCGCGAGCAACAATACAGAAAGGGTTCGCTTTGATTCCACCGGGCATCTCAAGCAGGGCGGGCTTCAATAATGGATATAACCGTGCATACCGCCGAGCCCGGACTAGCGCCTCGGTGGCTCAGCCTGGTAGATGCGTAGAGGCACTGGACAGCGTCGCCTTGGTAAGGCGAAGGCCGCGGGTTCAATTCCCGCCCGAGGCTCCAACCTTAAGAACCAACAACCATACTCAAAATTTGCTCCATAGCAGCTTGGGAGCCGCCCTTCGAATCTAAGAAACTCAGGCTGTTGCTATCGCTTTAGCATCTTGTCGACCCGGTCTTTCCAGGCTGGCCACTTACCCATCTCCTCGAAAGCATATTTCTCCGCCTGCTCCTTGTTCATCCAGTGGGTCTGCATAGCCGAGGCGACCATGTCATCATACAACTTTTCAAAAGGCAGAAGCTTTCCCTTCATGTCGGTACAATGAATGCAATACGGATTGTCGAGGTTCTGAGCCCCATGCTCCTCCCGCGAGGCCAATGGCCGACCACAACTCTCACACTGCATCGCAAGAGACATAGACTAAACCAGAAACAAGAATCGCAGAAACACTAGATAACCGTACTTGGACGCATCAGCCCCCCAGTGCGGTAACAAACCCCTCCTGCTCGCTAAACCATTAATAATCCGGCACCCCTCAACCCACAAAGAACGCTGGGGAATGCTTCTGTTGCGTAGAAAGGGCCAAACGGCACCTTTCACACTACTCACACTCATACTCCTATTCGGGAGAAAGAAGACCGAACAAGAAAACACGAACACATCCGAACCTATCAAGCAAGAACCATTCCCAGTACCCGACATTCTCAAGAAGACAATCACCAGTACTGACGTCTCCAGATCACGCGACAGACTGCGACTGGCAAGCTTAGAGAGAGACATCATCGGGGACGCTCTCACAAAGATCTATGAGGCTGAGACACGGGGACAGATCAACGACAGCGAAAAAAACCAACTCTTACAGCGCTACAAGACAGACCTCAAACGGGTAGATAGTGAAATAGACACTCACAAGAAGACCGTAGACCTCTACGACTTAGAATCTGCAAAGGAAGACCTTCTCAAAAGCTTCCATGAAAAAATGCTCGAAATAGATCTGAAGATAAGCCAGATCAGACCAGTAGTAACCACAACACTTGAAACCATACCTAAGCCTCCCGAGACACCCAAGACAGAGACAAGCCCCACCCCTCCACCTGCAAGCACGCCCAAAGAACGTCCTCCAAAGGAGAAGCCTAAGAACAAAGCAGAAGAACGCCTAGAGACCATTCGGGAAGAAGTGCTCAAAGCGATGGAACGCCTCGAACAGATCGAAACAGAAGGCTGAGCAACAAACTGTCCTGGACAGACAAGGCCCGGATCAGCGCAGCCGCCCAAGCAGTAAGAGAGATCAGAGACAACACTACTATCGGACTCGGAAGCGGCAACACCATCCTAAGAGCGCTCGAACTGGCAGCAGAACGAGTCAAGAAAGAGAACCTGAGGATCACCTTCATCCCAACCTCTTACCAGACAGAGATCGCGGCCAAGAAATTAGGCCTCAAGACAACAACCCTCGAAGAAGACACGGAACCCGATCTAGCTCTGGACGGTGCTGACCAGATACAATGGCGGACCCTCGACATGGTAAAGGGCGGAGGAGCAGCACTCTTACGAGAAAAGATCGTGGATTCAACCGCTAAGAAACTTGTAATCATCGTAGACGAGAGGAAACTAGCAAAGACTCTAGGAGGACCGCAACCTATACCCGTCGAGATAGTCCCCTTCGGATACGGATCAACAGTCGCAAAGATCAGAAAAATCTCTGAAAAAACAGTTCTGAGAGAAGCCGCCGGCAAGGTCGGACCTGTCATAACTGACAACGGTAATCTGATCGCGGACGTCTATTTCAGAAGCCTTCGCAGACCAGAGATAGTCGAAGAGAAACTCAAGAAGATTCCCGGGATAATTGAGACAGGACTCTTTCTAGAAATGTGCGACGTGGCGTACGTAGGTAGAAAGGATGGCCGCGTCGACATTCTCCGTAGAAGCTAACGCCCCGCGAAACCGATAATCCTGCCGATGCGAAGTGCCGGGGGCGGGGCTCTCGAAAGAGGTCTCTTTATCGAACCCGCGACCTCCGGATATCTCAAACCAGATTATGAGTCCGGCGCTTTGGCTCCCCCTTCGGGGTCTGACCAAGCTGAGCCACCCCGGCAAAAAGTCCCGCGCTGGGTCTACTGCTAAAAAGCATTGGCCTAAGAAACATTAAACAGAAACAAAAGCGAACAGGAGCATCAAGAACAAAGGACCCAAGCTTGTCCAGCCACAAATTCCTCACACTAGACGACGTGGAGACAAGCAACAAGAGGATCTTTCTAAGAGTAGACATCAACGTCCCCCTAGATCCATCCACTCATCTCATCCTTGACGACACCAGAATCAAAGCCGTCTCAGAAACACTTCACCGACTAGAAGACACTAAGGTCGTACTCGGATCCCACCAGAGCAGACCAGGAAAGGACGACTTCACCAACATGCAACCGCACGCCGAAGCACTAGCAGACTGCTGCAATCAAGAAGTGCTGTTTGTAGACGACGTCATGGGCCCCCACGCTCGCGAGAGAATAGCAAAAGTCGAGCGAGGCCAAGTACTCGTCCTTGACAACCTAAGGTTCTGCGCCGAAGAAAATGTCGACGACATACCCGAGAAGCTACTAAAGACCCATTTTGTCAAACAGCTCTCACCACTCTTCGACCTCAACATCAACGACGCCTTCGCAACTGCCCACCGATCACAGCCAAGCATTGTAGGACTCACCGACGCACTCCCGAGCGCTGCAGGACGATTAATGGAAAGAGAACTCAAAGCAGTATCCGCACTACTCGTAGAACCCAGACGACCATGCGTCTACGTTCTCGGAGGCTCAAAGGTCGAAGACAAGATCCCAGTTATAGAACACATTCTCACACGCGACAAAGCCGACAAAGTATTGCTCGGAGGAGTACCTGCCAAACTCTTCCTCAAAGCAATGGACAAGAAAATTTCCCTCGACGACGAGAAAGATCTCGCCGGACTTCAAAATCACATCAAAAACGCAAGATCACTCTGGACGAAGTACAAGGACAAGATCGAAGTCCCCATCGACCTCGCGTACGGGGACACCCGAGGAAAAAGAACTGACCGAGGTATAGACGAACCCTTGAAGGAATCAGCCCTAGACATCGGAGCAAAGACTGTCGAGAAATATTCGAAAATAGTGGAGGGAGCTGGCACTACCGTCGCCAACGGACCCCTCGGCGTCTTCGAGAGAGACGGGTTCGATCTCGGCACAAAACAGATCCTCGAAGCCATGGCCAAGAGCAACAGCTACACCGTCATAGGAGGCGGACACCTAGTGGGACTAGCCTCCATACTGGGAATCGATGAGCGGTTCAAACATGTCAGCACAGCCGGAGGCGCAATGCTCTCACTCCTCTCAGGGCAGAGTCTCCCCGGCGTAGACGCATTGGTAAGAGCCGCGGAGAGAATGAGAACCCAGAAACCCAACTAAGCCGTCTCACTCAGTAGAACTTATCTTAGCCCCAACTCCACCCACCACCGGACAGCCCCGGTAGCTCAGTGGTGGAGCGACAGCCTTGTATCAAAAGCGAGAAAGCTGTAGGTCCCGGGTTCAATCCCCGGCCGGGGCTCCAAAAAAACGCTTTTTCCGCACGTCGTTTATTAGACCCCAAACACAGACGAACCTGTTAAGGAAGAATTCGAGACCATGGCGCGCCGGTTCCCGAAGCGACGAAAACTCGTCATCAGTGCGATTATCGTGGCTCTCGCCATAGGAATCGTCTTTGTAAGTATACCGTACCTTCCTCATCCTCCTCCGCGCACTATCCAGACTCCTGTAACGAAGGACATCAGAGGGGGGAGCCAAAGATACCCGGGAGTCTACGCTCTTACATTACGAAACGTCTCAAGCACTGACAACTTCGCGATAGGGGCAAGTGTCGCGAATGGAAATGCCACCTTCTGTGTGGAGCCAGAGATTAATTTCAACAGCTGGACATTCAACAATCAGACTAGCAATCCGCCGGGAATCCCTTTTTCGTTTGTAAGCTGTATTCTTAACGTGCAGACGTCTCAAACCGTTCTAAGATTCACTCCGACAAGCCCGGGAAACTGGGACGTGGTTGCTGTCAACACCAATTCACAGATGATTACAGTAGACTATACTCCAGCGAGTTAAGATTCAGATTTTTTCCTCAAGACCCTGAGGGAGACTTTCTATTCGCAACGTGTGAGTGGCTCTTCTGCTACGAATTTCGTCTCGGGGCCGGCACCAGACAGTTCCGGTTTAGTTGACCCTCTGAGTAGAGAGAATACCGCTGAGACAAGGATGATCCCGGAAAGTACAAGGAGAGCATGCTGCAGCCCCGGAAGAAAGCCGCCTAGGGAACCGTTCGATGCTTGAGCGTTCATGATTAGGTTCGAGTTTCCGATAATGCTGATCAGCTTGTTGTAGGGAATATCAACGGTCATCAGCGCTAGAACTAGTGGGATGCTGGCGACTATGCTTGTATTGATGATGGTAACTCTCACGGCGGAAGAGATTCCTCTCTTTGAGGCTGGAACCGAGCCCATAACAGAACTCGCGTTCGGGCTACGGAATAGACCGAGTCCAAATCCGACAAGGACTAGGCCTACTACTATCTGAGAATAAGGAGTAAGTTGGTCGAATCGAGACAGGACGAAAAATCCCGCAGACGCTACCACGAGACCGAGAGTGCTGAGACCCCTAGCACCCCGCCTGTCGGATAGAGTTCCACTTATGGGTCCAATGACGATCAACGTAGCGTCGAGAGGGATGAGAAATATTCCTGCGTGGAGCGGATCATATCCTCTGACGAGTTGGAAGTAGAGAGTCATAACAAAGGCGAGCCCTGCGAACGCGAGGCCGCTGAGCAGATTAGCTATGTTTCCAGCGGTGAACAGCCTGATCTTGAACAGGGAGAGATCGAGAACTGGAAATTTGGTTCGACGCTCGACGAGAAAGAAGAATACGATGAGAATTCCGCTCGAGGCAATGAGAACCAAGTTCAGAGCATCTGTAAGACTGCCGATAGTTAGGCCTAGCAGAAGAAGAGTAATCGAGCTCGAGAAAGTGACTGCGCCTGGCAGATCGAACTTTTCCCCTCTTGTCGGTCGAGACACCTCCTTCAGCCTTCGATGTGACCAGTAGGTTCCGAAGATCCCGACTGGAACGTTTACGAGAAAAATAGAACGCCAAGTGAAGAGCTGAATGAGAATACCGCTTAGGGTATAGCCTGTGATCGTGCCGGCGTTAATCGCGACCTGGTTTATCCCGATTCCCTTCCCTAGTCCTTCGCCAGCAAAAGCATCCGTCACAATCGCGACGCTATTGACGAAGAGGAGTGCGGCTCCAACTCCCTGAACAAGCCGGAAAACGAGTAGCTCTTCTGCGGTCAGGGAGAGTCCGGAGAGGAGAGAGCCGGCTGTGAATATTGCGAAGCCGAGGTTGTACATCCGGACTCGACCATACAGGTCCGCAACCCTGCCAATGCCCACCAAGAGCACGGTTATCATTAGCCGGTAGATCGTGATGAACCATACACCAATCACTAGGTTGGTGTTCAGCGCAGCAACCACCTGCGGCAGACCCACCACAAGAATGCTCGAGTCGAGCGTCGCCATGAAGATGCCGACGGTTGTGACGGTGAGAACTACCCACTTGTACTCCAAGAACGAACCCGCCCAGACTACTCGCGCGTCAGAGTCTCGAACTAGACAGGTATAAAATGCCCCGCGGCACAGGAACCGGAACACTCCTTAACCTGAAGCGATATTCAGAATCCTCCGCTGAAACCCTAATCCCAACCAGGAATTCAGAAGACATAGAATTCCTCTACCCAAAACCGCTATCAGGAAAAGTTCTCGGCCTTTGAAAACGAATCCGTTTCTTTCCTATCCTCTCTCTTCCATCAGCTACTGTTTTTCTTGTTGTCTTTTCCTTTCCACTAACTATTCTCGACCCCCCGGGGGCAGACCGGATCTCCAGAGACACTTCACACTCTTATCGAATTTCCACCCTGAGACTCGCCTGGAACAAGCACAGATCGGGAATCATGGAACGCGGTTCTGTAACCCCTATCATTCCACGCTTCCACCTAGGGCAAGAGTACCGTTTCGAAGCACACGGCCCAAGCCTATTCTGCGTTGAAAACACGGATCCTCGCCGAGAAACCTTCCAATGGGCGAGAGCCCTCCACAAAAGGGGGCCAACAATTATTTTCTCGCGACGCACGAGCGGTCTTTGTGGGAAGCCTAGGCATTCCTTTAGATACCAAGAACAAACGGGCTTGACCCTGAGAGCTTGAGTAGACCCCAAGCACGCCTAGCAGACGACCTATTCGCCCTAGACCCCAGAATCCGCTACGTCGCCCTACTAGACAGGAACCACAAACTCGTAGAGTCAAGAATGCGGACAAGCGTCGCAAGCTTCACACCAGAAAGCTACGACCGTAAATTCATGGGAAGCGTCCCACCACTAATACTCGACACATTATCACAACTGGAAGCACAGTGCGGACCTCTAAGCCACATATCAGTACAGTACGAGAAGATAGACCTCATATTCCTACCACACAACAACCAGATCATCGCCATAAGCCTAGAGACCGGACCCCTAGAACCCATCCTCAGAAAACTCCGAGACTCACTAGGCGTACCCATCCACCTCTAAAACAACCACGCCAGAGAAACCACCAAACGTTATACAGACTCGACATTTACCGAGTCAACCAATCATGGAGCCTCGACAATCCTACAACGGAGTCTTCGAACTACTCGAAGCACATCAGAAATGGTTCGCAAACTCCCTCCCACTAATCGCGAGCGAGAACATCCCCAGCCCAGCCGTCCGAGAAGCTATCCTCTCCGACTTCGGCAACAGGTACGCGGAAGGATGGCCCGGAGAACGCGTCTACGCCGGCTGCAAGTACATCGACCAGGTCGAGCAGATCTGCATCGACCTCGCAAAACAACTCTTCAAAGTAGAATTCGCAGACGTCAGACCCATCTCAGGAGTCTGCGCCAACCTAGTAGCCTACACAACATTCACCACACCCGGAGACACAATACTCGCACTCGCAATCCCAGCAGGAGGACACATCAGCATGGGAAAGAAAGAATTCGGCGGCACAGCAGGCGCCGTACGAGGACTAAACGTGGAATACTTCCCATTCGACACAGAAGAGATGAACATTGACATCGACGCCACAGAGAAGAAGATCCAGAAACTAGCCGAAGAAGGAAAGAAACCAACACTCGCAATGCTCGGAGGCTCAGTACTCCCCTTCCCGCATCCCGTCAAACAACTCACTGACGCGTTCAACGAGTACGAAACCAGGATATGTTTTGACGCAGCCCACGTCGCCGGACTCGTAGCCGGCGGACAATTCCAAGATCCTTTGCACGAGGGCGCAGACGCGATGACTGCTAGCTCTCACAAGACTCTCCCAGGACCGCAAGGCGGTCTAATCTTATCCAAGCCAGAACATGGAGAGAAGATCAAAAAATCAACCTTCCCCGGCAACGTCAGCAACCACCACCTTCACCACCTAGCAGGAAAAGCGGTCATGTTCGCGGAGATGCTCGCCTTCGGAAAAGAATACGCAGCCCAGATCGTCAAGAACAGCCGAGCCCTCGCCGCAGCTCTCCACGAGAGAGGATTCCAAGTACTAGGCGAAAAGAAAGGATTCACCAGATCACACTTGCTAGTCGCAGACATTACCAAGTATGGAGATGGAAAGACCATCGAGAAGAAACTTGAAGATTCAAACATCATACTGAACCGCAACCTACTACCTTACGACATCAAAGCAGGAAGACACTTCGAAGCCCCCGGAGGAATAAGGTGCGGAGTCTCCGAAGTAACAAGGCTCGGAATGAAAGAACCAGAGATGGTACATATCGCGGATCTCATGACGAGAATAGTCGTCAAAGGCGAAGACCCTCACAAAGTCGCCAGTGACGTATCCGAGTTTCGAAGAGACTACCAGAAGGTCCACTACGCCTTCGAAACCAGCAAAGACGCATACACCTACATCCACATCCGATAATTCCTCAATACCCCACCCGAGGGAAACAGTCACCGAGCAAAACCCGGCTCGCACCAGACTTATTACCGGCGATGTTGAAACGCCCGGATAGGATGACCTAGTTTGAGTACTAAGCGGGAGAAGAGAAGACGCGACGAGGCGCCTATGCCCGCGGCCAGCGCCGGACTATTACGGTTCTTCGAGGAAGACACTCCCGGCGTGAAGCTGAGCCCGCAACTGGTAATAGTCTCTGGAATCGGACTGGTTGCCTTCGCATTATTATTCTTCTTTCTGCTTCCCGTCAGATAATCAATAGTCCTCGGCAAGCGTTCTCTGCAAGTAAGAGGGCACAGTTCTAGCATCAAGTCCAAGCTTCAAGCCTAGTGCCCGACGCAAATCCTCAGCGAACCCGGTAAAAATATACACCTGCTTTGGGTCACACGCTTTCACGAAAGAAATCAATTGGCCAAAATCCGCATGACTGCTCAACGGAAAAGCAGTCACTCTACCGTTTAGTGATAGCGCCCAGCCGGTAGCGTATCCCCTCGAGAACCTCCGTCCGATGTGGGTCCGATCGCTAGGTGTAGTAAGATAGACGCAGGGATCCTTGTCCAGAATCGTCTTCCCATCCATAGAGTCAGACGAGAACCAGTCAAGATGCACACCACTCTTCTGATACGTCTCGTTGACACCATCAAGCCTCGGGTTGACAATTACTGGCAGATGAGTGTAGACGTTGAAGAGCCGAACGACCTCTTGAGCCTTTCCGGCCGCGTAGACGTGCAGACACGGTATTCGTCCCTGCTTTATCGTCTCCAACGCCCATTCAACGATCTCTGCATAGACGGTCTCCCGGGTCGGAAAACAATACTGCGGAGAACCATACGTAGCCTCAATGACGAGAATGTCACACTGCTCGGGTTCTGCCGCTTTAGTCGTTAGCGTGTCTATGCAGTTGATGTCGCCAGTGTACAGTATCGACGTGTTCGGAGTCTCTATGAGGAACTGGGCTGAGCCGAGCATATGCCCCGCATCAAGAGCCTTGACACGGATATCGTCGACCACGAGCTGACTGTGAATCTCCAGCGCGCGAAAGCTCCCGATCCTCTGATCGCGCAGAGCACGGTGAATATCTCTAGTCTGCGGAGTGGACTGTTTGAGCCCCTTGTATCTGAAACCACCAGTGTGATCTCCGTGCGCGTGCGAGACGAGAACTCGGGCTGTTTTTGGAATTCTCCGGGTTGTTGATGGATCAATCACCAGGGTGACGTTTGATGAGCCGATGAAGAGCCCGTCCAGCCAGCCTACTCTATCTTCTCGAATTGCCCTTTACCTCCGGAACGGTCTCCAGTCTCTGAACAGAATCCAGATGGAGGAAGGTCTCTCCCTTAGACTCCCTACTCACCACTTGTGGAATTGGACTGACGACGCTCGAGCGCAGAATGACAGCCTCCGCTTCTGTCAACCAGATCCCGGGAGGCTCGTGCGAGACCACAGATAGGCGTCCTTCGTAGCCGAAGTCGCGATTGATGACTGCGAGAACTCGTTTGCCTACAAGCCTTTCCAGCATGTGAAATACTGTTGGAGATACTGAAGACACGCTTCTCGACCAGGCTCGAAGGATTCACGATTGAGACCGTTTTCCCTTTAAAAGACCGGCTTTGAATTCACAGAGAGAGTACTGAAAATATGACGTACGGATTACGCGCGTGAAATCATGGAAATCATGAGTTCTGATACTATCCACCTGACGGTCTGGCAAGCTTAATCTTGTAGATAGCCCAAACTGGAGCCTAGTTCGGAAACCATCATGTCAGACGTGACAGACATTGTTCCAACGGCGGACATAGAGGACGGGTTCGAAGACGGAGAAGAAGAGCCTAACATGGTAAGAATCGGCAAAAAGCCCATCATGAACTATGTCGTAGCATGCATGACTCTACTCAACACTGGAGTGGCTGACGTCATGGTCAGAGGAAGAGGCCAGTCGATCACCAAAGCGGTCGAGGTCGTGGACATGCTAAGACGCGCATTCATGAAGAACATCAGAATCCATTCAGTAGACATTGGGACTGAGGAAGTTAAGCGGGAAGATGGCTCGACAGCCAGCCTTTCGATGATTGAGATCATCGTCGGACACTAACCAACTAACGTCTGACATTTCAGAGCAATATTATTAGTAGTAGACTCTCGGAGCAAGTCGACGATCTATTTGCCTGCTGAGAAGTATCCCAAGATAGTCGTAACTCCTCCGGGCCCCAAGGCACGTGCCCTTGTCAAAGAGGACGAATCAGTAATCTCCCAATCACTCGTCCGATTCTATCCTCTCGCCGCCGAGAGCGGGCACGGGAGCATTGTCAAGGATGTTGATGGTAACGAGTTTATCGACTTCAACTCCGGACTCGTCTGTCTAGCCGTGGGTCACTCCCATCCACGAGTTGTATCCGCGATCAAAGAACAGGCTGAGAAGCTCATCCACTATTCATGGACCGACTTCTACTACGAGAAGGTCGTCAAGATCTCCGAGGAGCTAGTGAAGATTACTCCCGGCAATTTTGGAAAGAAGGTGTTCCTCAGCAATTCCGGCACGGAGGCGATCGAGGCGGCTATGAAGCTTGCAAAGTGGCATACGCGGAAGCACGCGTTTCTCTCCTTCATCGGCGGCTTCCATGGACGAACATTAGGAGCCCTCAGTCTCACAGCTAGCAAACCGTACCAGCGCAGACACTTCTTTCCAATGGTCCCAGGCGACACGCACGTGCCATTTGCTGACTGCTACCGCTGTCCGTTCAAACTGACCTATCCAGAATGTGGCATGTACTGCGTAGATTTCATCCAAGAGCAGGTTCTAGACAAGTATCTCCCGCCAGAGGATGTTGCAGCCATGTTCATCGAGCCGATACAAGGAGAAGGAGGATACGTTGTCCCACCAGACGACTACTTCCAACGGTTGAAGAAGATGCTTGACAAGAACGGGATCTTGATGGTCGACGATGAAGTCCAGTCCGGCATGGGACGGACCGGAAGATGGTTCGGAATCGAGCACTGGGGAGTCGAGCCGGATGTTGTCTGCACTTCAAAGGCTCTCGCGTCAGGAATGCCCATTGGAGCGACAGTTTCAAAGTCGGAATTGATGGACTGGGACGGAGGTTCACACGCGAACACGTTCGGAGGGAACCCCGTGTCGTGCGCCGCCGCGTTGCAAGTGATCGGGATCATCCGGGACGAACACTTGCTAGAGAATGCGACTAAGCAGGGAAACTACATGATGAAGCGGCTGCGGGAAATGCAGGAGAAGTATCCGATCATAGGAGATGTTCGGGGAAAGGGATTGATGATCGGGGCGGAGATTGTTAAGGATCCGAAAACCAAAGAGTACGCTGACAAGGAAGCACACGAGATAATGATGAAATCGTTCAGGCGAGGGTTGGCCATCATCACCGCCGGTCACTCAACATTGCGCATCGCGCCCCCATTGATCATTACCCGAGACCTCGTTGATTCTGGCCTAGATGTTCTCGAAGGCGCGATCAAAGAAGTCAACCAGACAATCAAGTAAGTCACAGTAAAGACACCAATCCCGCGCCGCGAGCATCACTTCAAGGCCCCTTTCGTGTAGTGGGCTCTCGCCAGTTGAAGTGTCTGGGCGTGTCTTCCGAGTCTCCGCTAAGAAAACGATAATCGACCACTCCTTCTACTTGCATGTCCCGGCGTGAGGATCTGACAATCTAGAATCGCCCGCCACGATTCCGGGATCAGGCTTGCTACGTGGGATTGCCGCGGCGCGATTTCGATAGATTTCGCAAGATCTTCTGAGATCCAACGGAGGGGCCCCGCGCCAAAGAACCCTGGGCTCCACACTCTTGTCCAGGAAGACCTTCGGACTTCTCTCGACCGAGACTCTGGTACCCTCAGCCCGGTAAGTTAATCCCACGAGGAGTCGTGCTTACGTTTGTTCAGGCTCCCCTACCCCCAAGCTGAATAATGTTCTATCCCGAGGTCCGTCTTGAGGTGAGATTAGTTGAGCCTTCAGGCAGACGGCGGCGACTCAAGCGGCCCTTCACCACATAGCAGTCCAATCCCACCGGGCTGAGAGAAGAAACCTTGAAAAGACCAGAAACCCCTCCTTTTTTTCTAACGCCCCTTGAGCACCATCACGCCGGACGAGTACTTCGAACGCATTCACCGAATAGTGTCTCTGCTCGACGATGAGAACACCAGAATCATTCGGACTATGAAACAGCACGGCCCTAGAAATATTCTGCACATAGCCCGAGAGAGCAAACTACCCTACACAACAGTATACTCGCGCGTCGTGAAGCTGGAATCAATGGGCATACTGAGAACATGGATCCACCCCCACTACTCCAAGCTTGGACTCTCCAGAGCAATGGTCTACGCCACACCATTCGCCGGTAAGGAACTCCTAGCGAAGGAAGCTCTACGAATACCCGGCTACTGGTTACGATTTGCCCGATGCATCGGCGACTGCAACGGATACTATTCACAACATGGAATACCGATGTCTCACCAACGAGACTTCGAAATGTACCTTGAACAGGTACGGGAGCGCGGAGCCCTCAGAAACTTCCAGCTATTCTGGCTGGGAGAACCCCGAACAAATATCCCCAACTTCGAATATTATGACCTGAAAAGCAAGACCTGGAGGTTCGAATGGAACCAATGGCTCGAACTCTTCGGTAAGGGCCGAGGAATCACCCGCGGCCGAGAACCCCCGAAGAGTGATGGAGGATTCGATGCAAAAGACCTCATAATCTTGAAGGAATTATCCAAGAACGCCCGGACAACACTCGCGGACATTTCCAAGCTACTATCTATGACCCTTCCGGCAACGAAATATCGCTTCGATGATTTGGTTGAGAGGGGCTTCATACACGACTATGTCGTTGACATACTGCCCTTCGCTCCAGACATCTCACAGCTAGCTGAACTCCGACTCGATTTTCGAAATGAGGGATCCCTAAAAGACGCCCGCGAGATCCTAGCCACACTTCCGTTCGTTCTGAACTTCTCTTTAATGAATGGTCTAAACTCCTTAACTTCCCGCATCTACATTCCGCGCTCGGAAATCAGGAACCTCATGACCCTGATATCACACCTAGCCAGAGACGGTGTTCTAACGGGCTACCAATACTCAGAGATCGACTCAGCAACAATACAGACCCAAACCTTCGCATACAAATACTACGACGACAACTCTGGATGGCGTTACGACAACAGAGCCTACCTCGGATCACTAGACAACCTCCTCTCTACCTGGCCCAAGAGCGAAAGCCCACCAACATTCCTCGAAGCGTCAGCGGCCATAGTCTCACAGTGATAGAACTCTAGAGCCAACGTATTCAACTCCCAAGAAATCGCCAACCCGAACACAGATGATGAGGCAGCGAACCCTCACTCTTGGCAATTCTGGGCCCATAAGATGACCTCAGTCGACAACCACAATCACATACTTCTGGCAGAGCTAACGGAGATGCTTGCTTCCGCGAAGGCAAAGAGTGTTAGCGAGTACTCAATCACGGAACATGTATCCCAGTTCAAAGAGCTCAGAGAATCAATCAGGTTCGGCTCATTGCACCCGAGCGGCCGGATCTTTGAGAGGCTGAAGGATTACATCAATGAATTCAGAAAGGCCGACCAATTAGAATATTCAGAGATGAAAGTCAACCGAGGACTTGAAGTCGACTTTTCCCCACGCTTCGCGAAGAGCGTTGGAGATTTTGTCAACCGGGAAGAGTGGGATATCCTTCTCTGCTCTGTCCACGAATTCGAAAACGGAAAGGATATCGAAAAGACCCTCAGAGCAACAGATGACCCCGCCACGGCTAAAGAGCACTGGTACGAATACCTCAGGCTTGAACGGATGGCTCTTGAAAGCGATTTTGTGCCTTTCAAAGTACTCTCTCATCCGATCAGAATGTCGAGAGCCACCAAAGCTATCCCCGTCGACCTCGACGACCTCCTACTAGATCTCGCGAGACTAGCCAGGAAAAGAAACAAGGCCCTAGAACTGAACGGGCGGGACATAGACTACGCCCCAGACCTTGTTCGCAGGCTTGCGATTGCATGCTCAAAAGCCGGTTGTAGAGTGAGCCTCGGCTCCGACGCTCACCATCCAAGAGAAGTATTCAGAAACATGGAAGTCGCCATGTCTCTGGTCGAGGAGTTTGATCTACAATCCTACTGAGTAACCTTCAGAAGACCCCGTAGCTCTGTGAGATGGAGGGATATCTCGGACCGCGCTAGAACCCTAACCTACAGTGCAGGCTCGCCGAAGTCTTATCCGACACTCAGACTTGATAAAAGTGTCAAAGGATCACGCCTGAAAACTCACAGTCTGCATGTCAGAGATTACTGATTCGACTTCGGTGGTCATTCGACTGACTCTCCCATCCTCCAGCATCAGAATCAAATTGCAATCCCTCAGAGTGCTTGGACGATGGGCGATCATCAAGGTCGTCCTCCCCTTCATCAGCTCTTGAATCGTGTCGAGGATTGCCGCCTCAGTATGAACATCCAGCGAGCTGGTGGGCTCGTCGAGTATGAGCATAGGAGCGTTCTTGAGAAATGCCCGAGCTAGAGATATTCTCTGACGCTCTCCGCCTGACAGTTTCATTCCGCGTTCACCGACCAAGGTCTCGTATCCATTTGGCAAATTTGTGATGAAGTCGTGGGCCTTCGCGGCCTTTGCCGCCGCAATAACCTGGTCCATGGTTGCGTTGGGTCGCGCGAAACTAATGTTCTCGGTGACTGTCGTGGAGAATAGTACGGTTTCCTGATGAACGACTGCGTACTGGTTTCGGAAATCTGCAAGCTTGTAGTCTCTCAAGTCGGTACCGTCTAGAGTAATTGCGCCTTTGGTCGGGTCGAAGAGGCGCAGGAGGAGAGTAGAGAGTGTGGTCTTGCCTGACCCGGTAGGGCCGACCACACCGAGACGGTCACCCGTGTGCAGTTCGAAGGATACGTCATGGAGGACTGGATGGTCTTTTGTGTACTGGAATGACACATTGCGGAACTCGACCTCGCCCTTGGCTTCTACTAGTGAAAGCGCGTTCGGGGATTCGGGCACGTCGGGTTTCTCATCGAGAACAGCTCGATATCTCTCGACGCCCGTCAGGGACATCTGGATGTCGAGTATTGACTGGCCCACGTTTCGGAGAGGAGAGTAGAGCTGGGTTACGTAGTAGTTCACGACTAGAAGGCTGCCGAGAGTGAGCAGACCTGTTTGAACATGCCCGATGCCGATGTAGAGAACAGCGGCCAGACCGGCAGCTGTCACAATCCCTACGAGTAGACCGTAGATCGCGCTGTCTACTTGGACCTTGAGCGACGCGGACAGACTTGCGTTGTAGTGAGAGACTAGTTGCTCATTCTTACGTTCTTCTTGACCGTAGGACTTCACGAGTCTAGAAGCGCCTAGGCTCTCTTGAGCCACAGCCATCGCTGCGCTCTCTGACGCTCGATACTTTCGCCATCCTGCTCGAATCCGCGGCCGGAATACGGAAATAAGTAGGAACATCAACGGCGACACTAGTAACGCGATGAGGGCGAGCTGCCAGTCCAAGTAGACCATAACGAGAATCATTGCACCGAGAGTCAAGATGGAAGTAGTGAGAGGGATTACGCTATCAATTCCAAACGAACGGAGCATCGGGGCGTCGTTGAGGGTTCGATAGGCGGAGTCTGCAGCTCCCATGGTATCATGGTAAGCGATTGAGAGACGCTGCATGTGTCGAAAAAGGCGGGCGCGAACGTCAAGAGTCATTCGGTTTCCGACTTTGTTGCTGTACCAGACATTCACTAGGTTCTGCAGGTAAGTGAGAACTGCCGTTCCCATGAGGATGCTAATCGCCAGCCATAACGCGATGCCCTTGGACATTTGGGATCCAACGAAAATCGTCAGATAGCCAGGCAATGGCTGAGAACCAAGAACACTGTCAACCAAGACCTTGATCGGCAGCGGAACGATCAGAGTTATCGGCACGGCCAAAAGAGACACTATCAGTAAGAGTAGGATTGGCCAGAGATACGGTCGAAGGTCTTCAAAGGCTCGTTTGAGCGTAAGAGACCTCAACATACTATCAATGGTGAGGATCTGTGGAATAAACCCTCGCGAGCACTAGATCCTCAAGCCGATGAAGTTGCAATTTCCGGACCGAGGGTCTAACGATCATAAGATTCCTAGGTTAGGAGTTCTTCTTCCACGATAGCCACAATTGGACTGGTGCTATTGAACACTCAGCACAGTTGGTGGTGCTTGAGAGGTATCGACGATAACAGTAATCTTCACTCCCCCGGTTAACGTGGCTATCTTGACCTGATCTGTCGCGGTCAATGTTTCAGCCTTGGCAAAGACTTGGACGACCGTTGTGCTGTTCGTTCTGATTCCAAAAACCCATCTTGTGTTCCCGTTTACAACGTAGGAGCTTATTGTCGTAACGTTGCCGCTGATTGTCTGCTGGGTTCCCGTTGAGACTCCAAGGGCGCTGACTGCGCGACTCGTCGCGGTCTGAACCTCCGTTGAATCGTTGGGGTTCTGGATCGCATAGGAGCCTACCTGTTTTGTGTAAGCGTTCACTACTGCGACCATGACTGGGACGGTTAGGCTTGACGAGGTCCCGTAGTAAGGTATTACGTAGATCAGTCCGCCGTTGATCGAGTACAACAGCATGTTTCCGCTGGTCCAGTCAGGGTGGAGCGTTAGCCGTGACTTGACGGTTGGATCGGTGGTTACTGCTGACGCAGCAGAGTTGGGACCTATGACGGTTGTACCTTCAGCGAACCTGATCAAGTATACTGTTCCCGTCTGGTTTCCTGCAGGAGCGATGTAGAGACCGGCGAGGTTCTGGGAGGGGCTCTGATAGATCTCTACCAGCCTCACAGCGGCCCATGCTAGGTTTCCGTTGATTGGAGTGATGATGAACCGGGTGTTCTCGGTTGACTGGAGGAACACGTTCCTCTGCCACTGTAATGGGTCTGTCTGGAAGTAGAAGTTGTACACGTCTTGTTGAGTGTTGAAGTATTGTTCAGGATATCTCAGCTGAGGTATGAGCCAGGATGGCATCGGCTGGTTCCATTGAGGATACATCGAGCGATAGAACGATGTTACGTAGTCTGTCTTTCCGTTATTGTACAGATATCCGGTGACCGCTCCCGTTCTCACGTCGGTGAGAACTGCGCCGAACAGTCTCAGGATGGAGGTTTGACTGTGTTCGGGATAGTCGGCGAAGTCGCCGGGGCTCTGCCAGTTGACCCAGATCCAGTGTAGCAGGTAGATGTTTCCCTGCTTGTCCACAACGGGATACGGGTCAGGGTCCATCTGCATGTTGGGGAGGAGTATGTTGGAGAGTCGGTTGTTCACATCCCGGTATTCTAGGGCCTTGATGTTGCCGTAATTGCCGTTGGCGAAGTCGAATCTTCCTTGCCAGAAGAACTTCCAGTACAACCAGAAGCCCTTGTAGGTGTAATCAGGCGAGCCGTTGTAGCTCGGCGGGCCCTTGTAGCTTGTCAGATGAGTCTCGTTGAAGCCTGGGATATTCAGATAGACCTCGTCTACGGATGACCACAGTCCTCCTTCGCCATAGTAGACTTGGGGTGTCTGCGTCAGATTCCAAATCGTGCTCATATCCACGGTCTGAGTGGTCGCGGCGTTTACTGCTAGAATCTTCTCTGAGTGGGTCAGAAGCAGATGCTGGGTACGCCAAACATCAACATCGTTGGCATAGTTAGCCTCTACCAGTTGAAGGATGGAGACCCAGTATTCTGTGCCGTTGATGAAGATGATATCCACGGGGGCGCTGTCGATCGACATCCAGTTCACGCCGACTAGGGGTCTCATATTGAGCTGGGCGGATGAGTTCGTGAATATTCGAATGTGATTCAACACGTTGGTCTGGTTGGTGTAACTCGTGATCATCGACAAGTTGGCGCTGGTAACGGAGTCGACTCCGTAGGCCCATCGGGTGTACTGAATTGTTGGGACGTAGGCTGGGTTCCACTGGTAGTTGATGTACTGTCCAGATTGCGAACGTAGGTATGTCGAGAACGCGGTAGGAGCGATCGCCGAAGCGAGTACGATCCCGATGATGATTATTCCCTTGACTCGAGTCATCTTGAAGTGTAGTATTCTCTGGGTCCGGGTTATTCCGGTAAGAAAGGCGAAGCCTACTAGGAAGAGCAGTAGGGTCCAGAGAATGAATGAAGTGCCAACATCGTAGACCCAGGCACCGCTACCCAAAACCGCGTAGATGAAAGGCAGGAGAATGATTGCGAAGAGGTTACTGAGGGCCGTGCGGGACATTCCGAGGGCTCTCTTCGTAACGCCGACTAGGAAGTTGGGAATCATCGAGATACCTAGCCTGATTCCAAGTACGATGAAAGCCAAACCTAGTAGAGTGAGGATGAGTCTGAAGACTTCGAAGGTGAAGACGTTGTCTATTCCGAAGGTCGGGGAGACCTGGTAGGCTCCTGTGAGTCTCATCCCAAGGATTCCGAAGTAATTTCCTATCTGGGCTAGCCAGGAACTGTTCGTCTGAGTCATGTAGTTCTGGATGGTCAGGAATCTGATGGCTAGGTCATTGGTTAGGACGGCGGCGATGCCGAGTGCTAGTAGAAACTTGATTGCTGTCCAGACTAGGAAAATGGGAGACTTGACTGGGAACCGGTCGTTCCATTCCAACTTGCCGTTCTTTGAGAGTATTGCGTGGTCTAGATTCTCTCCGATGTCCCACTGTACCGGCTGTCTGGCGCCTACGTCATAGTATCTTCTGCGAGGAAAGAGGTCTCCCACATTGGCCTTCCGGAATAATCGTATGAGACCGAGGAGTTTGCTGTGCATGTAGAGGTGCTTTTTCCCATCTTGCCCGGCGCCGCTGGAGATGCGTGGGTCGCTGAGCATGAAGAGGGCTGTGAGGGCGAGCACTGTCCAGATGACCGCGCCGCCAAGGTATTGGAGGTTGAGATAGTCGATTCCGGCCTTTCCGAGATAGGTCGAGTATTTCACGTCGAGACTGAGGCCATTGTTCAATCCGCTCGTAAAGGCGCCGAATATTGCGAGTCCTAGTAGGATGTAGTAGACGATCCAGGGCTTTCTAGTTCCGCTTGACCGGTGAACGGTCATACAGGCGAAGGAGCCTACGACCACGAGGATCAGTAGAAGGGCGACGGCGATCAGGAACTGTGATACGAACACCCAGAGTCCTAGTCCAGTGTTGAAAACCGACAGCTGCCTCAACAGTGATAGCTCTAGGATGAAGTCGGCGAGTATTGTGAGAACTCCTGCAACAAGACCGATCCTGAAGTACTGGTTGGCCCCGCCTACGACGACAGTCAAACTGCGGTCATCGTTTTAGATTCGCAGGGAGATTGGAAGATAAAGCTAGGAGAGGGGAAGGAGCATGAAGGCGGTTAGGACCAGCGCGAGGGAGAATTCAACCATCCCTGCAGCTGTGAGAATTCCGGTGCCTGGCTCCCCGTCAAGGATACTCTCATCACACCCCTTGACCTATGTCAGGTTCTTTGAAGATATTTCTCTAGTGTCTTCTTTGTGAACGTGTCAAGATTTAGTCTAAACACTGCGCCAGGATACTCCCAGATGTATTCCTGCAGTTCGCGCCCATCAAGCTTGACCTGCTGGTCTCTACTCTTGCAGAGGAAGTCGAAGAATATGAAATGCCTCTTCTTCCAGAATTCCTCCGCGAATATTGCTTCCTGCATTAGCAACATCTCCGCAACTTCAACATCCAATCCGACCTCCTCCTTCACCTCTCGAACAACGGCCTCCTTCATAGTTTCGCCAACCTCAATGTGCCCGCCTGGAAGGGTGTACTTGTCGAACCACTTGTGGGACTTGGCCAATAGTATCATTCCTTCTTTGTTGACGATCAACGCCCCCACAGTTGGTTCAGGATACACCTGACTGTGAGAACTCTTCTGGCCGGTAAGAACAGACATGGTTTCGGTCCAGTTGTTGCCTGTTGTTAGAGCTTTTCTAGAATCAACATCATCCTTGTTTTCTCTAGCGGCTATGGGAGAACGAAGAATTTGCGGCTATCAAGGACTTCTCCCTCGCCACACTCGGTTCTGCATCCCGCTACTCTAGAGGTGGGCGAAGAGGAACATCACAATTAGATTGACGATAGTATAACCAACGCTGTACACAAATGTCAAGGATCCAACGAAGGGATTCGGACTTGTCTAGCGAATTCTCAAACACTACCCCGAAGGGCAGATGTGAAACATGCAGGAACATCTCCACCTGTAACGTGTGCGGCAGTTCAATCTCCGGGTTCGAACACATCGGCGTGAGAGCAACTGCCGGTCAAGAATCAGGAATCTGGCACTTTGCGAGCCCCTGCCGTCATCGTAACCAGCTCCGGTCAACCCCAGCGAATGTGAAATACAACGGGGGCCCGCTCTGGAAGAAAGGCTACACCTGGCAAAGCATCTACTGGGGCACATACTTCACAAGCTCTTCCGCCTCGGCCTGGGTAGCGAGCGTGGAGAAGGCCATCATCGACATTGAGTCGGACAAGACCTACTCCGGAGGACTATCACAGTATAATGTTGGAATCGGAAAAGTCAGCCCGCTAATCAACGTAAAGACAGCTCCCGCGGCGAAAATTTCTGACGCGCAAATTAAGCAGGCCCTTTCTGGCTGGATTGCATCAGGTACCGTCCCGGACGTAGGTGGCCAAGGTGCGTACAACATATTCCTGCCACCGGGAGTCACCGTGTCTCTTACTCCTCTTGAAGCATCATGTGCGGTCTTCTGCGACTACCACAATACAGTCAACGGGTCCAACGGTCCCTTCTACACAGTTGAACCCTACCCATGTGCCAATGGTTGCAACCAATGCACCGACAATCCCCTCGATACACTGACTCAGGGACTGTCGGAGGAGTTGGTGGAGCTTAAGAGTGATATGAATCCTGGAACAGGATGGGTGATAGGAAACCTTGAGCTATGCGACTATTGTGACGCGAAATTCGTCTGCAACCGAATAAGCTCTGGCGAATATGTCAACTCCTGGTACGACAAGAACAAGAAGGTCTGCTGGAAGGGAATCTAATCCAAGTTCAGACTCTCAAGGAACCTCTTAGGGCTAGATCCGAGACCCTGTAGACAACTTTCCTTTACGATCACTGACGACATGCAGAAATGAAATTGTCTCAGGAGAGAATTTCGTAAGTAATAACTAAGCCGCTTTTCGCGGCTAGCCCCACGATCTCCGATTGAGCAAGCCGCCGAATTCCGTCATAGTTGACGTCGATGATATCTGGAAGATCTACCAGACCGGCTCTGTCAAAGTTGAAGCGCTGAGAGGCGTTAGCCTCGGCGTCAAGAGGGGCGAGATGATCGCGGTCATGGGCCCTTCTGGATGTGGCAAGACGACGCTCCTCAATTGCGTATCTGGCCTAGACGACCTCTCAAAGGGCAAGGTGTCCGTCGAAGGCGTGGACCTTGCCAAGATGTCTGACGATCAAAAATCCGAGTTCCGCGCCAAGAGAATGGGCTTCATCTTCCAAGCCTACAACCTTCTCCCAGTCCTCACCGCACAGGAGAACGTCGAACTCCCACTATTGCTTGCCGGCGTCTCAGAGTCAGAGGCGCATCCCCTAGCTCTCGACGCGCTGAAGATGGTTGGCTTGACAGACTGGAAATCTCACAAACCCATGGAGCTGAGTGGAGGACAGCAGCAACGCGTCACCATCGCGCGGGCTCTGGTCAACAAGCCAGCGATCGTCTGGGCCGACGAACCGACAGGGAATCTAGACTCCGAGAATTCGCAAGAGATAATCAAGCTTCTGAGGAGCCTCAACCAACAATACGGTCTGACCCTAGTCTTGGTCAGTCACGATCCGCAAATTGCTCAGCAGACCGACAGGATCGTTCACATGAGAAACGGCCAGATCGAGAGAGAAGTCATCCCGACATCCGCCGCCACAGTATAGGTTCAGAAGGAAAGTTTTGGGCACTTGAGTTCAAATCGTTCAAGACCACTCCTAATGGGTCTCACAGTCCTAGCCGCGATCATCGCTCTGGGCGAACTGTTCGCCCTTCTCCTGGACTACCAGAACAACTTCTACCTACGACAATATGTCTCCAACAACATGTCCTTAATCTTCGAACAGATTATCGGTCTCGCTCTCCTTGGTGCGGGAAGCGCATTCCTAGCCTACAAGCTTTCCACTGCAGGACCAACCGGAAGAATGGGACGCGCATCACGCCGAATCCGTGGCCTTTCTCCAATAATCGAAGTTGTCATCGCGCTGATCTTCTACTTTGCAGTCTTCAGTTCAATCTTCGGAAACTCGCTGATAGGCCTTGAAGTCTACGGAGTGATCATCCTCCTACTGATCTCTCTAGGAATGATGGCGAGTGACAGAATCACTGTCCGTATGAGCCTCAGAAACTTCACCCGAAGAAAAACCAACATGGCGATCGTCATCGCGGGACTTATGATCGGGACAGCCATGATATCAGGGTCTCTAGTCACCGGAGACACTCTCACCAATCTCTTCACTCGAGGGGCCTACAATGGCTACGGCTACGCGGACGAAGTAGTATACACGCAGAGTGGAGCAGGCGGATACCAATTCTTCGACCTCAGCATATCCCACAGCCTCTACCAAAGCCTCTCGACCAGCTCAACAGCGAGCCCGGTGCTTCGAGGTGTAACGCCAGAGATACTCACCGCAGTTCCCCTAGTCAACGATACCACTAAGGGAGTGGGTCAAGCCGGCGCGACGCTGATAGGGACGTACAATAACGCGTCCCAGATTCTCGGAGACTTTCATGCCAGTGACGGCTCAGTAATCCAGTCGACCCTCACGGACAGTCAAGCAATCGTAAACGATAGAGCTGCACGAGATCTCAACGCTACGGTCGGGGACCAACTGACGATATTTTCGCCTTTCAATCAGACCTTCTTCATGTCTGTGAAACTTGTTGGAATCGCAGTGTCGGATGCTAGAGGCTCATTCTCGGGAAGCGACAATGTCTTCGTCACTATGAATACAGCTCAAGCTCTGACGTTCCATCCTGGCTCCGCAAACTACATCGCGATAACAAACATCGGCGGGCTTCGCAACTCCGTTCAGTACACTTCAACGGTAGGTCTGGCCGCGAATGAGACCCTCAACAACATCCAACCGCACACTTCGAATTTTAGCTGTAAGACCAGCCCCAATGCCCAGGGAAACTCAACAACGATCCTCTGTGCTTACGGATCAAAAATGGTCGCAGTCAACGACGCCACGACCGGCGCTCAAAGCCTCTCCAACCTATTCTCCGTCCTCAGCACAATCACCATACTGGCCGGCGTAGTGCTCATCATCAACATGTTCATCATGTTAGCTGAAGAACGAAAATCCGAGATGGGGATGGCTCGGGCCGTCGGTATGAAAAGAAGCCAGTTGACGAAACTGTTTCTCTTTGAAGGAACCCTTTACGCGGCGGGAGCATCCCTAGTCGGAGTCTTCGTCGGAATCGGGATAGCATATGGAATACTCTACTCTTTTGGAAAAATAATCAGCGGGGTCTTCCCAGTAAGCCTCGCCCAGGTGCTGGACAGCTTCACGTTTACCCCGACCAGCCTATTCACAGCCTTCGCGGAAGGCCTCTTCATCACTTATCTCACGATCCTTCTGACTTCTTGGCGGGTCAGCAAACTCAACATCATCCGAGCGGTTAGAGATATCCCGGAACCTCCAAGAGGCGTAAGGACATATACGGTCCTCTCGGTCCTTGGAGTAGTTCTCGCAATATTGGGAGTCTTCCTGTTTGAAGCCTCTTTCGCAGCCAAGTCGGCAATAGAAGCTTTGGTTGGTCCCAGCCTAGTAATCATCGGTTTAGGGCTGGTACTCTCGAGGTTTCTCAAGAACCGCTATGCCTTCACCTTAACGGGCTTAGCCCTGCTGGTTCAGTGGGGGGTCCCGAGCTTTTCTTTTAACAGCAGTATCATTCAGAACTATACTTTTGGCCCTGAAATCCTGATCGTGGGCGGAATGATCATGGTCATGGGCGCAATCCTCCTCGCCCTATACAACACCGACGTGATCCTGAAGATCCTGCATCTCTTCTATCGAGGAAGAAAACGACTCACCGTCATCTTCAAGACAGCCCTGTCCTATCCAGCAAGTAAGAGATTCAGAACCGGCGCCACCGTCGCTATGTTCGCCCTGGTGCTACTCTCCGTCACCGTAATCGCATTCCTCGTAGCCGAACAGAACGCCGCACTAGACACAGTCGTAAAACAGGACTCCGGTGGCTACGATGTTCTAACTCAAACGACCCTCGCGGTGCCTGACCTAGCAGCCCGGATAGGTGCAGACCGCAATCTCAACGGCAAGGTGGCAGCGGTAATAGCGTTCAACAACACGGGATTATCCTTCGTTAAGGACCTAACTTCGGGAGGTGACTTTGGACACCAGTTCGCAGTTGGAGGAGACCCAAACGCCCCACCTCAGAGTAATTTCTACAGCGGCAATACGTTCAGCATGCCGGACCTGGCCAACGGTTACAAGACACAGTCAGACGTTTGGCGGGCGGTCGTAACTAACTCTTCCAATATCGTCTGGTCCCTTAGCTCCGTAAACTTCAACGGGCCACCCACTGGCTCCAGAACACCAGCAGCAGGCGACCTTCTGCAGCTCTTCTACAAACCGAGCTCTGGCCCAACGCTCTCCAAGAATGTCACGGTAGCTGGCATAATGAATGGTGTCTTTTTCGGCGGAATCGTAACCACAAGCGGTGTTCTCAACAATTCCTTCGGAACGGGAACTGGCAACCTGGGATTCTTGAAAGTTTCGAGTGGGGTCGACCCCACAGCAGTTTCAATCACTCTGAAGAAGGATTTCGCCCGATTAGGCATGCAGCCTCTTGCTATCGCCGTCGTCATTGCTACCTTCGTGCAAATTGGTCAATCTTTCCTTGGAATATTCGAAGCATTCCTAGCTCTTGGACTGGTAGTGGGAATCGCCGGACTCGGAATAATCTCGATAAGATCAGTGGTGGAAAGGCGGAAGGAGATAGGAGTACTACGCGCCATAGGCTACAGAAAGAACATGATATTATCAGCGTTCCTACTCGAAAACAGCTACGTGGCTCTTCTGGGAATACTGATCGGAATAGTCCTCGGAATTGACCTGGGTTACGCCATAGCCACGAGCCCCGGTTCTGGACTAACCTTCGTCATACCGTGGCTATCACTCCTTGAGATAATCGCCTTCAGCTATGGCCTCGCCGTTCTGACAACAATAGGTTCCAGCAGACGAGCGGCTCGTATTCCGCCTGCTGAAGCTCTCAGATACACCGAATAGACATGAGCCTTAAGTCAACAAGCCGACATTCTCGGAAACGATCCTCTTGTCCAGCGAACTCCAGCTCATTCACTCAGAAATCCTAGAATGCACGAAATGTGAACTTCACAAGAACCGTACGAAAGCGGTGCCAGGTGAGGGTCCCTATGATGCAAGAATCATGTTTGTGGGCGAGGGTCCAGGTCAGAATGAGGGTGAGCAGGGCAGACCTTTCGTGGGATCAGCAGGCAAGTTGCTCACACAACTCCTAGAATCCATCGGGCTGAAAAGATCCGACGTCTTCATCACAAACATCGTCAAGTGCAGGCCTCCAAACAATAGGGCACCGAGAAAATCCGAGATAGAAGCGTGTAACCCATACTTGCAGTCGCAAATCAACCTGATCAGCCCTAGAATAGTCTGTCTATTGGGCACTCCGGCCATTACTACTTTGATGGGAGATGAGTACTCTGCGAGCAGATCCCACGGAAATCCTTTGCTAATGGGGGAGATTATTTTCCTCCCGATGTATCATCCTGCAGCAGCCCTCTACGATGCTAGCCTCAAAGAAACACTCTTCCACGACTTCCACATTCTCGAGCAATTACTGGATAACAAGGAGACCCTCGAAACCGAAACGTCAAGATCTGAAGAGACGAGTGGTAGTAATCGGACCCTGGAAAAATGGGCGTAAGAACTAAACAGCGAGTCATGAAACTAAGCGCAGTCAAAATTCACATCGGCTTGAAACAAACCCGGTACTGTCTGTGCCGAACTTCCAACAACAAGCCTTTCTGTCATGGCACGGATTACGACAATGGCTTCAGAGCACACGGCGTCGAGACCAGGATCCTCTAAGGCGCACCTTCATCGTCAAGACGCACGGTTCATCGGAAACGAAATGTACTCATTACTCTAACACGTTTCTCATGGACGAACAGACAACCAATACTGAGCTTAGGAAGCACGTCTCTAATTTCAGAGACGAACGAAACTGGCTGAAAGACAACAGTCCCAAGAACCTCGCGATATCGATTAGCGCTGAAGCTTCAGAACTCTTAGAGCACTTTCAGTGGAAGTCTGACGAACAGATTCGCGAAGCTGTCAAGAACAGAGTAAAGAAAAATCAAATCTCTGATGAGCTTGCAGACGTCCTGATCTTGTGCCTGGGTTTCTCGGATGTCATGGACATTGACATTTCCGAGGCCATCAAAGCGAAATTGAGAAAGGCTGCTGAAAAATATCCAGTAATGAACACCTCGTTAGGAGCTAAACCCTGAGGCGATAGCCAGTAGGTATCTTCCTGATTAGCTAGACTTTTGCGGTTCTTGAGGTGGAATCCAAAATCGCGCAGAGCTCTTCTTCCACGGTCCCGTATTTCTTTGGGGTTTCGATGAATCTCCCGATTTCTTTCCAGTTCTTATCGAAGACGATGATTGTTGGGAGTTTTCCTACCCCCATCTCGTCCCCCATGTCGCGGTAGTTGTCGTGGTCTACGACCTTGGCCTGAATCATGTTGTTCTTTGCGATGGCGAGGGTTTTTGCCAGTGCTGGAACGTAGGCTACGCAGTCGCCGCACCATTCAGCAGAGAAGACTATCAGATGATATTTCTGGTCGATATTCTCCAGTTTGTCGATGGAGTTAGAATTCGGCGTGTACTCCTGTAACCGTCGCTTCATTGCGTGCTTGGATCGTTCAATCTTTACTTCGTTGATGTAGTCGAAGGGGTCTTTCCCGACTCTGAGGGCCATCATGACTTGCTCACAAGACGGTCTATGACTTTTCGAGCTGGGTTAGAAATACGGTGGAGGCTTCTTTCTCACCATTCATATTCTCCCGGACCTTGATGCCTACCATTCTTACTGTGTCTCCAATTTTTAGGCTTTCAGTCTTCAGGGCGTGGGCATCCCAGAGGCTGACCCGTATCCTGCCACTATTATCTTCAAGGTCAATATTTGAGACTCTCGTTCTTCGACCCTCCTTAGTCTCGATCTCTCTCACGTCACTTCTCTCGGCGATCTTTCCCTTTACGCTCCAAAGGGATTGTCCGGCTCGCAGAGAGCTAATGTCTGCAAGTGGGATGTCAGGAACGAAATCTGTACTTTCCTTCTTGACTGCGGCCTTGGACCCGACGTTGACGTAGGCTAGACCATTCCTCTCTGTAACCCAGTGATTTTCGATGGTTACGAGGGAGCCTTCTCCGAGTTCGAGGACATTTTGAGCTTGATTGTCCCAAAACTTCGCTATTATCAATCCTGCCTCACTTGAACAGAGTGCCCATGTGGGACCCTGGTCTGATTGACTCTTCTGAAGCTTGAGGAGACGAACGCGAAGGAGATCTTTCGTCCCCACCTTAGGAGAAGGGGCGGGGAGGTTATTTGTAGCGAATCCTTGGTACTGGGCTCTCCGCAGGATCTGAATGTTCGCCCGAGATCCCAGGTGAAACTCTACTTCTCCAGCCCTCCCAAACTTGGTATACCCATGCAAGAGCCTCACCTGTGAGCCGGGAGTCAAGGCCTCCCTCGCAACGGTATCGGCCAGAGAATCCCAGAAGACGCTAGTGATCTCTCCCGACACGTCTCCAACTCGCATTCTCAGCACTTTCCCTTGCGTCCCGCCGGCTCGTTGAAACTCATGCACATCGCTGATCGAAATCACCAGTCCGGTAATGGTAGAATCATTCAGCCCTGCATGAACGCTGGATATCCGCTGGTCCTTCAGATCGGAACTCGCTGGGGGCGCAACCGAGAGCTGCTGAGCCAGTAATCGTATCGCGCCCTCATCTGACAAGAGACCATGAGACTCCTCCTTCTTCCGTTCAACCATGGTTAGAAGCTCGTCTCGGCCAATCTTCGGATTGCCGGACAGAATCTGGTTCAGGAGATCATCAAACGCTGGCATGGCGGCTAGTCCCAGAACATACGGGTGCGCTCGAACTCTCTCTCGGCCCTCAAGATACTCAGGTATAAACTATCTTCGCCGCCACTACGATTCCGCAAAATCCGAGTTGCAGTAGTTGGCCCTACTCCCCTAGCTGCCAGGACCAAGCCTGCTTTCTTCCCGTAGGTCTGCAGTAGACCCGCTGATCGCCATGCTGTCATCCATTCCTTCTCTTCCTCGCCGACTAACTTGCCGCCTCTCTGCTTCTTCAGAATGATCTTCGGCAGTGCGTCATCGCTGAGATAGGTAGCTGCTATAAGCGTCGACCTACACTTTGGACATCGTATCTTATCCTGCAAGTTATCGACAGTCCTTATGCCGTCCCATTCTCCGCAGTTCATACACAACAAACGGAGTTTTGTCGATAGTAGCCTGCTCTTCACTACATCAATGATAGAGGTCTCCTCTATCGCTGGACGGAGAAGGCCGTGGGGTACTATCCGGTCCAAGAGCGGCAGTGCCAAGGGAGTGCACTGACCTACGTCCTGAATCACGTCTATCGAGACTTCGCCTGAGCTAATCATCGCAAGAATTTTCTTGGCACCCTCGACATCGAGCTTCTCAGCGAAGAGTTCGCGCCGGGTTTCTTTATTGGCGATAGAATTCTTGAAAATATCAACCAGCAATCTGGCCTGCCGTGCCTTGTACTCTGCTTCACGATTAACAGCACCGATCCGTCGAAGAACATGCCAATGCTTCCAGGCAAAAAGATCCGAAGCTTCAACCGTCTCGTGAATCATTGATTCCAGGTCGTTCGGCGTTAGTTTTCTGAACTCTTCAGCAACCATGTGAGCGCTTACCGGTCGAGGAAAGATGAGACCGAAACGATATTGGTCGACCTGGGTGGCGATATTAGATCCGAGCCGGGACCCAAATAGCGCGGCCATGGCATTTGCGAGCGCCTCGTTGACCAGGTTACCGGCGCAGGTATGGACGATCACGCTATTCTCAAAACCCTCGATCAGGACAAGTTTGTCCGACGGAATCTTAGCCTGCTTGCCTTGCAACGCGAGTGTTGAGTTTACTCTCTCCCTCTCCGCATCTTCCAATCCGTCATCTGCCCTTCCTGCGAGTGCGACTGTGCGTCTCATTCTACCGACTTCCGACGCTACGTCCATCTGAACGGGTATCATGTCTCCCTCCCAGCCTGGAATTGCTTTGAGACTCGGAGGCGCAGCCTCTACCTCGACATGGAACTTTTCCTCGTCCACCGAGATGACTCGCCAGGTCTGACCGTGAAGAATGAACTCTACACCAGCAGTACAGCGTCGAGCTACGAAGTCCTGGTCTAGTGTCCCGATGCGACGTTTGCGGAAGAAATCGAAGACTGTATACTTTTGGACATCGGGAATGACTGAGAGATTCTGGAAATAGTACTGTAGAGCCTTCGGGTTCCGAGGCGAGTACGAGTCGCCGAACTTTCGCACCAGGCGCAGCTCGTCTAGCTGGCGGATGGTCTCCTCCAGCTCGCTCATCTCTAATTCTCTGAAAGGATAGGATCGTCGGACAAGCGTGAGAATTTCCTCGATAGTCATCCGGCGTTGTTGCATCAGTATGCCGATGATCTGGTGAGCCAGAACATCAAGCGCTTTCTCGTGAATGATCGGCCGCTCAAGCCTTCCCTCTTTCGCTCGTTGAATTAGTACCGCTGATTCTAGAATGTCGTCAGGGGTGATGGTGAGAATTATCCCGCGTGAAGTCCCACCGAGTGTGTGCCCGCTTCGACCGATCCGCTGGACAAGCCGCGTAGTCTCTCTCGGGGACGTGTATTGAATGATGAAATCTACACTACCAATATCGATCCCGAGTTCCAGCGAACTAGTGCAGATGAGTGCTCTCAGCGAGCCTGCTTGAAACTCTTGTTCCGCCTCTTCTCGCAATTCGCGGGAGAGGGACCCATGATGGGGCTTTACTCCAACTGCGCCGAGGGCCAGTAATTGAGAAGCTAGGGCTTCGGCATGTTCCCTCGTGTTCGTGAACACCAGAGTTGACTTGTGAGCCTCGATCAGCCCCAGTATCTTTCGTGCACGAGCAACGGTAGAGATGGGAAGACCTAGCCTGGCGGCTTCCTCATGATCCTTCCCGGTTGGCGAGACGGATCCGATGCTGATCTGGAGACCTCTCTCCTCGTCCGAGCGCAGAATGCTCACCTGCCGGCCCGTCCCGACCAGGAATTGCCCAATCCTCTCCGGCTCACCGATAGTGGCGGATAGCCCGATTCTCTGAAACTCTCGTCCGGTCAATTCGATCAGCCGTTCTAGGGCAATGGATAGTTGGACTCCTCGCTCGTCCGTCGCGAGCTCATGAACCTCATCGACAACCACCCAACGGACAGATCGAAGGTGTTCCTTCATTCTCTTCCCGACCAGTATAGATTGAAGAGTCTCAGGCGTCGTAATCAGCATGTCAGGTGGACTTTTGGCCTGTTGGGACCTAGCACTGGTCGGCGTGTCCCCGTGACGCACTTGGATCTTCACATCAAGGTCCCGACCGATCTCTTCCAGACGTCGAAGCAGGTCACGGTTCAGCGCACGGAGCGGTGTAACGTAGAGGATCGAAATTCCATGCATCTTCTCTGAAGAACGAGCTTCGAGAAACCTGTCCAAGACCGGCAACATCGCTGCCAGCGTCTTTCCGGTCCCTGTGGGAGCGATAAGGAGGACATTTTCGCCTCTAAGGATGGCAGGGATGGAAAGTTCTTGGATCGGACTTGCTTCTAGGAAGCCCTCTTTCTCGAGTCTCTTTAGGACTGGAGGTTTCAGAACTGAAAAGGCCGAACTAGGCATCTACCGCTCTAGATACTGCTCGGCGGTTCATAAACCCTAGAAGGGCGAATCGCCCCAGTGATGCGTGATGAAGCTCATCGATTATGGTGAGGGTTTCGAGGATGTCCGGTTCGTCAAGTAGACCATTGGAGCGAAGAGAAGAACAACGATCGAAGCGATGAGTGCAACTATTTCGTTTACTGTTATTCCGATCGGTACGGGTAATCCTACGAAGAAGAACTGTGCTTGGTCACCAGGGGCCAGAAATACGTATTCTATGGCTGCGACGACTCCTGTTATCGCGGCAATTTGGGGTTTCTTGAAAGTCAAGATCAGCGACGCGAAGTCTAGAACGGTTCCGGCGAGGAAGAGTGGAATCAGAGCATAGGATCGGAGCGTGGAGAGAGGACGAGTTTCGAGTCCTGCAGGTGTGAAGAGAATGCCGCAGATCGACATTACTGCGAAGGCGAATGCGAGAATCTTCTCATTTCTGGACAGCTTCATTCCTAGTCTTCTTCCTCTTCTTTCTTCTTCTTCTCGCCAGGTCTCTCGCTGGCGATGTAGAGGAAGATTAGGAGGATAGTGACGAAGCTTAGAACGTAGAGTATGAGCTGGAGTAGCGAAAACTCTGCATCAGGCGTGAGGTTGTAAGACACGCGCACTCTACCATTTCGAGACGATTCGCCGAGCGGCGGCTACTAAAACTTTCAGCTACGCACAGACATTTAGGAGAATCACTAATCTTTGGTGCCTAGCCGGTAAGTCCTGTCTCGCCCATTTGGTAACTGGGATCACTCCATTTGGAAGTAACCTCGGCATATTGCGAATCAGCAAAATCCAGAACTCCAAACTGGCCGAGCGCTTCGGCGATTTGCTGGGCGACCAAGTGATAGCAGAGTTGTTTCTTATTGTCCATTACTCGGAAGTAGTAGTCGTCGCAGGTGCAGAACATGCTGTCAGGCATGACTTGGTACTCGCCCTTCCTGCCCTTGACGACCCAGAAGGTTCGGCCGCTGGGCTTGAAACGATAATTGACGACGTTTCTAGCGTCAACTAGCGCTAGCGCTGGTGGGAGTCGTTTCTCGAAGATCTTGGACAGGGTTTGTTTCTGTTCTTCGGTTAAAAGATGGGTCCGGCGGAGCTCCTGAGACACCTGTTTCAGGACAGCGTCCTCTGTTGGCTTGTTTGTCGTCGCTCTTCTCTAGTAAGCTAGAACATTCGCATATGATAGAGTTTCTAGCTTGAGATCGGCGAGAATATTCGAGGGTTAAGGCTAAAAAATTCGGACTGGGACGTACCTCGTCACCCTGAACGCACCGTTTCTGTGACCGTCGCCTTCGTCTCTGTTCCTGCTTTCGAGATAATGCCAGAAGCTTTCGCCCTCGGGAGGCTTAGTCGCAACCAATGGTCGAATCTCCATGTCAGAGAAGAACTGGTCGTAGACCGTCGCCCTTTCGTGGCGTAGAGGTGGGCTGCAGTAGCATGTTTCGTGCCACTCGATCTTGTCACCCTTCAGTACTGCCCTTCTCATTGACGCGAGAATCTCTCTTCCGTCGGGTTCTTGTGCTTCGATTGTTCCGTCGTTTAGAAGGGTCCAGAGCCTAGCCATTTCGGCGACTTTCGGTCGAGCCTTGACGGAGTAGAGCGTGTTGATTCCCTCCGTGTTTTGTTAACCAGCTTCCAACGATCTGGGGTTGGTTACCTTAGTTGTGAGTAGGTGTTCCTTGTTTGGGCCTTGCCCTTCGTCGCTTCTATTGAGAGGCTGGCGCTTCTAACTGCTCTTCGACGCGTCTCGAAGGCTGGTGCGGTCAAGCATTCTACGCAGATTGGGCCTTGTCTTCTTTTGTGGAATGTTTGGACGATTGAGGATAGAGGACGTGGGTTGGTCTGGGAGCCCTTTGTGGTTCCCAAATCTAGACTTCCTTTATTCAAACTCATGTTTCATTCACACAACTGAGCCTTTGGCACCTGCTATTAAACTCTCGGTTTTACTGACTCAAACATCGGTATGGCTTATTCAGAAAGCGCTAATAGTCAGTAAACTCCTTACTTGGTACGTAGATATGAGAGCTTGAGGACATTCAAGTTCGTCCGCGACCCCAACGCCTTCGAACTAATGGCCGACGACACCCGCAGACGCGTAGTCTACCTTCTCAGAGCAAAAGAAATGACCGTTGGCCAGATCCACCACGAACTACAACTAACACCCCAAGCAATCTACCACCACATACGCAAACTCCTCGACGCGGGGTTAGTGGAAGTGGCAAAAGAAGAACGGTCCGGACACTTTATCGAAACATACTACCGGGCAACAGCCGAAGTCTTCGAATTCATACACGGCGAAGGAGGAAGCGAACAGTACGGCGAACAACGGACCCGAGACGCTCTCCAGGCAATGAACCAGCTCGGCATCAACGCACACGTCGACGATGAGATGATCTCCAAGATGGTGAAGATCGGAAAACAGAAAGACGAAATCGCCCTGACTCCTGAAATGGAGGAACGGATACAGGCGCTTGAAGGAGTCGACTTTATCGGAAAGAAACAGATCGCAGACTACGTCAACCTTCTCGTAATGAGCGACAAACAATTCGAAGAATGGCTAAACTATGAAAGAAGCCGACGAAACCTACTGAAATCTGCTGTAACACCGCCCCTTCAAGTCACGATCAAACACTCACGTACGAAGTAGATCGTTTCCCGGAGCCAGCAGAAGGGATCGATCCCTTCACTACAATCCCGTGCTATGAACTCAGTGTTTGTGATACCTTCGCTTCTCACTCTTCAGATATTCGTCTAGATCGAGTTCGAGGAAAACCTCGCCGATATCTCCCCTCGTCTGCTTGAAGTGAAGTCTTTCGTACAACTTTCTTGCCAAGGCGTGAATCGTTGAAGTCTCGACGCCAACGGCACCTCTTGCAAGGGAATCCGCGATTGCTTCTTCTAGAAGAAGCGTTCCCACTCCTCTTCTTCTGTACGATTCGGTCACGAAGAAAGCCGATATGAACGAGTTCGGAGCGCCGTCGATGATATCCTCATGCATGACATAGTGGATAAAACCGAAAATTCTAGAGTGAACCTTTGCAACAAGGAGCTCTCTCTTCCGAATTGCTCTTCGTACAGACTCTAATCGTCCAGACTCTGGTTTCCAATCAAACCATTCAGAGAGAAGAGCATCCACACTGAGAGCATCCGTCATCAAAGCTCTCCTTACCATGATTCCCTTGAACAATCCTCATCCAGGCCCCTCCGCTAGAGAGAACAGGCGATGACAGAGGAGGATAAAACCTCCGCGTGATCGATTGGAATGTCTGAACTTAAACACAAGATCCCATGTCATACTCCTCGGGATAATAGACCGTGCCTGAAGCTGTCGTTGTGAAGCCCGTGGCGGACCAGCCTGCCCTGTTGATGGAGAAGGACGGCGAACGGGTCCTAGTTGTGGCTGACCTTCATCTCGGCTGGGAAGTCTCCCTGTCCCATCAAGGAATACACGTGCCTTCGCAAGTCCCGCGTCTGCTTGAGAAGCTTCGCAAGATCATCAATGACACTCATCCTCGACAACTCATTCTGCTTG
>Ga0210409_10001218_pt1 | contig 34828 bp, 43 predicted proteins | sample IncBWH17MmetaG_FD_161649 | JGI IMG/M metagenome (GOLD analysis project Ga0210409, IMG submission 161649) | Forest soil microbial communities from Barre Woods Harvard Forest LTER site, Petersham, Massachusetts, United States - Inc-BW-H-17-M | ecosystem: Environmental > Terrestrial > Soil >... | reverse complement strand
CCGCGCCCGCGCGAACAAGATCGCGGCAGGCTCGCTCGACCGTCGAAAGATTTTTCGCGGTCTCCGCGTCATCGATCAAAATCGTGGCGTGATGCGCGCCCGCAAGCAGCCTTTCGACGCGCGCGCCCCAGTGCCGCCACACACGCGGCGACGAAATCACAAACTTCGCGCCATCCTGCCCAACGCGGCTTGCCAGGCGCGGCAATTCCTGCAGCGCGCCCCGCCCGCTCAACACCTGGTAGTTCCCGATGGCCGCCCGAACTGAGATTTTCTTCATCCGTTATCTTCTCTGGTGATTCCCCGCGAAGCCTTCCAGCGCCGGCAAAAAAATGTAACACAGATGGCAGACCGGCAAGGGGCACAAACACAATCCTGGCGCAGGTGTGAGTGGCGCATGCTTCAGCTTGCGGGTTTTGGAAGCTGCAAGGACGAAAACCCGCGAGCGGAAGCATGCGCCACTGACCGCCGCCTTTTCATTCTCGATCGCGATAGCGTAAAGTGTGCTGGCTCTATTTTTTTGATCTCTGGGAGGGTTTGGCAAAAGTGAAGACCATACGCCTGGGACAGAATGGACCATTAGTTTCGCAATTTGGGCTGGGATGCATGGCCATGTCCGACATGTACGGCCCCGCGGATGAATCCGAAAGCATTGCCACGATTCACGCCGCGCTCGACGCGGGAATCACCCTGCTGGATACAGGCGACTTCTACGGCATGGGCCACAACGAATTGCTTATCCGGCGGGCCATCGAAGGCCGTCGCAAGGACGTGTTTCTCGCCGTCAAGTTCGGCGCCATGCGCGGCCCGGACGGCTCGTTCAACGGTTACGATCTGCGCCCCGAAGCCGTGAAGAATTTCCTCTCCTACAGCCTGCGCCGCCTGGGAACGGATTACATCGACCTTTATCAGCCGTCACGCGTCGATGCGCGTACCCCGATTGAGGATACCTACGGAGCGCTCGCGAGTCTCGTCCAGGCGGGTTACGTGCGCCGCATCGGAATTTCCGAGGCCTCCGCGGCCACGATTCACAGGGTGTGCAAAGCCGCTCCGATCGTCGCCCTGCAGATCGAATATTCGCTGGTAAGCCGCGGAGCCGAGGCCACCATCCTGCCGGCTGCGCGCGAACATGGGATGGGCATCACGGCTTACGGCGTGCTGTCGCGCGGATTGCTTTCGGGTTCGCCGGTGACTTCTCCAAAGGACCTCCGTAAACACTTGCCGCGATTTCGCGGCGAGAATTACGAAAAAAACCAGGCGCTGGCGAATACCCTGAGTGCGATCGCCGCGGGCAAGAACGCCACAGCTTCGCAGGTGGCCATCGCCTGGGTGATGTCCCGCGGCCCGGACATTGTCCCGCTCATCGGCGCGCGGCGCCGCACGCAGTTGGCCGAGTCGCTGAAGGCGCTCGACTTGAAACTGTCGCCCGAGGACCTGGCGCAGATCGAACGCGCCGTCCCAGCCGACGCCGTCGCCGGCACCCGCTACGGCGAAGAACAAATGCGCTGGCTGGACAGCGAGAACCCTGGGTCGCAGGTCTAATCCGGGAACGCCAATCTCCTGATTGGCGTGTCGCGCGCCGCCAATCGGGAGATTAGCGTTCCCGGGAAGTGACCACGGCGATTCGTGCCAAGAGGATGTTGATTTCGGACATTCCTGACGGACCGCTACGCGAAGTCAAAATTTGAGAGCGGCGACGTGGCCCGCCCCGTCGAACTTCTGAGAGATTTGAATTCAATGTATCTGTGAATAGGAAACTTTAATGAAGCTCATCGCAGGGGCGTTTGTCATGGCTCTGGCCTGGACCGTCGCGCTCATTTTCATCGCGCGCACCGTCGGCCTTCATTCCACGCCGGGAATGTGGACGGGCGCCATCGGATTGCCCGGCGTCGTAATTGCAAACTGGGCGCAAGCGCAGCTCTTGCACAGGTTCAATCGCTCCCTCGGATACACCCTGATGTTCCTTATCAATTGGGGTTTCTACTGTAGCGTGCTTCAAGGAATTATTTCGCTGAAACGCAGAATTAAGTAGCGCAGCCTTCAGCCTGTGGGTTCTAGTCCATGCATGGACGCCCCCCCTGAAGCCTGCGCTACTTAATCCTCTTTTCCAATTCGGGGAGGGACTCGATCAAAACGTGACCTGTAATTGCGAGCGTGCGAGGATCGACCTTGTCGAGCGTGTCCTGCGTGGTATGCCAGTACGGCACTTCCAGATCGATAATATCCGCCGCCGGAATTTCTCGCTTCAAAAACGGGAGGTGGTCGTCTTCAATGTCGGAGTGGTCATTCACGAATACCTTTCCGTATCCGAGGCGCGCCGCCGTGGCCCACAGTAAATCGGTGAGCCAGGGAGTGGAATTGTTTTCGCGTTTGTAAACCGGATTGGTCGGGCCGACCATGTCCACCAGGATCATGGCCTTCACGCGCCGCAAATCGCCCGAAAGCGCGAGACTCGCAGCCAGTTCCCTGCTCCCAAAAGTATTGTCCGTGTCAGTCCAATTGAAATTAAAGTCTTCCTCGCCGTCGAAAAATGCCAGCCAGATGGTCTGGGCGTTTTTTCGCGCACACAACAGGCGCGCCAGTTCGAGCAGGACGCCCGTGCTTGATCCGGCGTCATCGGCGCCGACAAAATTTGGAATCCTCTTCGTGTCGTAGTGCGACGAAAAAATGAAGATATTGGGACCCGTGGACGGAATCTTGACCAGGATGTTTTTCATGGCCACGTTCCCAAACGGGGTGGATTGGGCGTGAAAATCCTGCGCCTCCACCGGGCATCCGAAACTCTTCAGTTGGCCGGTGATGTATTCCTGCGCGCGGCGAATTCCCTCCGACCCCGCCGGATGCGGTCCGATGGCGACGAGTTGCTCGACGTGCTTGTACGCCCGCGCGCCGTCAAATCCACCAGTCGATTCCGCCGCGGGCGCGGGTGGAAACGTGGCCGCCTGGGGAGCGCCCGTCCCCAACGCGCCGCTTTCGGCGGGCGAAGAATGTCCGCAAGCCGCCAGGCACGCGAACGAGAGCGACGCGAAAAGCATGGTCCCCCGCCCCAATTTGTGCAACTGCGTGGTCACTTACCGCGCCTCCTGATCGGTTATGGCCGCGCGCTTGGCTTTGTTGCGGACGACGAGGGCCGCTACGCCGATGCCCAGGAAATACAGCGCCACCATGGGCGCCATGAAAATGAGCATCGTCAGCGCATCCGGCGTAGGCGTAATGATCGCGGCAACCACGGCGATAACCAGAATCGCGTAGCGCAGATTCTTCCACAGGAACTTCGGCGTCACAATGCCAAACAGAGCGAGAAAGAAAATCAGCACGGGCAATTCAAAAATAACTCCCAGCCCCAGCAACACGATTAAAATAAAATCGAAATATTCGTTGATGCTGATCAGCGGACGGAACGACCCCTGGAATCCGATCAAAAAATCGAGCATGTACGGCAACATGACGAAGTAGCCGAACGAGATCCCCGCAATAAAAAGAAATACGGAAGAGAAAATAAATGTAGTTACCGCTTTGCGTTCGTGCTTGTAAAGGCCGGGAGCAATGAACAGCCACACCTGGTACAGAACGATCGGCGCGGCCAGGACCACGCCGATGTAAATCCCCAGCTCGATGATCAGATTGAGCGCGCCGGTAGGATTGGTGTAGACCAGCCGGTCATCCAGATTCTGCTTGCGCAGCGCCGCGCGCATCGGGATGTCAATAAAGTCGAATACTCGTTTCGAGACGCTAACCCCGACCATCGCCCCCACGGCAATGGCCAGCGCGGAATTGATGAGCCGCTTGCGCAAATCCACAAGGTGCTCGAAAAACGACATCTTGCCGCCCGGTTCTTGCTCGGGTGCCGACTGGGAGGGGTCAGACTGCGGCGTTGTCATCAGAAGATTTCTCGTGCGAGACGCTCGCCGTTTCCGCAGGGGCAGCCTGCGGCGCGCTGGAATCAGCGTGGGGACCGAGGCTCGCCCCGTTTTGAGATTCGCCCTGCGGCTCGCCAGGCGCTGACACTACTGTCTCCGGCGTCTCGCGCGGCACCGCGCCTTCTGGAGCCGGCGCGGGCATGGGAACAGGAGTCTGGGCAGCCCGGGCCGCGGTGGCGATTTCCTCTTCGCGGATGCGCGTCTGCCGTTCGAGTTCCCGCACTTCATCTTCCAGCGCAAAGCGGAAGTCGCTGGTCATTTTCCGGAATTCTGCTGTGGCCTTGCCCAGCATGCGCGCGAGTTCCGGGAGCTTCTGCGGGCCGAAAATAACCAGGGCAATGACGAATAGCACGACTAAGTGTGGGAAACTCAACATGGCCAGTACACTTTGCCTTTTTGGATCCAACGCAGAATATTCAGGCGGCCGGGGGCGCGCTCATTCAACGAATCCGCCCGGAATTCCCCCATTCCGTCCCCTGTAATCCAGGCGAAACGAATCTAGCCCGCTATCCTCTACTGCCCCTGTGGAATCATAGTGGACGGGCGAGGGGGTGTCAATTCAGCCTCTATGCTATACTATTCAGCAATGTGTATGGCTACGGGCCATGCCGCAGGAAAGCGAGGGCGAAATGCAGGGAGAGAGGCGCGGTGCGCTGCTCGTCATAGGCGTCTTGGTTATATCCGCGGTTCTGGGGGGCATTTACGGCCCGTCAGTGCGCGCGACGCCCACGGATGTAAACAGCCTGCAGGACTCGGTCAAGTCCTTTACGCACGTCCTGTCGATTGTCCAAAAAGATTACGCCATACCCGTAGATACCGATCATGCCATTTATTCCGGGGCGATCCCGGGAATGCTGCGCGTTCTTGATCCCCACTCCAGCTTTTTCGATCCTCGCGCCTATGCCAACCTGCGCGAGGACCAGCGCGGACGATATTACGGCGTCGGCATGACCATCGTGCCGCGCGATAATTACACCTACGTGCTTTCCCCCATGCCCGCCTCTCCGGCCTACCGCGCCGGCATTCGCCCCGGTGATGTGATCATGGCGGTGGATGGGAAATCGACTGAAGGACTGAGCAGTTCCGAAGTCGCCGACATGCTCAAGGGACCCAAGGGCACGGTCGTTCACATCTCCATGAAGCGCGTTGGGTACAACGAAAATATCAATTTCACCGTGACCCGCGACGAAATCCCTAAACATTCTGTGGACCTCGATTTTGAAGTCCGGCCCGGCATCGGCTACATCAAGCTTTCCGGTTTCAACGAGACCACCGACACTGAACTCGCCACGGCCCTGAAAGATCTGGATGCCACCAAGCTCGACGGAATTGTCCTGGACCTGCGCGGAAATCCGGGCGGCCTACTCAATGAAGCCGTGGCCGTTTCCGACATGTTCCTCGACAAGAACCAGCTGATCGTGTCCCATCACGGGCGCGCATCGGCGGAACGGCGATACTATGCCGTGCGCGGCAATCGCGGCGTCACCATGCCCCTGGTGGTTCTCGTCAATGGCGGATCCGCTTCCGCTTCGGAAATCGTGACCGGGTCGATTCAGGATCATGACCGCGGCTTGGTCGTTGGCGAACAAAGCTTCGGCAAGGGCCTGGTTCAGACCGTTTCCGGCCTCAGCGAAAACACTGGCCTGGCGCTCACGACCGCGCGTTATTACACGCCCAGCGGCCGCCTGATCCAGCGCGATTACAAGGATATTTCGCTCTACGATTATCTCTACAATCACAAGAATCCTGCTCCGACTGAAGTCAAGCTGACAGATAGCGGGCGCCAGGTAACCGGCGGCGGCGGCATCACTCCCGATATCGCTGTCCAACCGGCCAAGCTCAACGCATTCCAGGAAATGCTGTTGCGGCGCGAAGTTTTCTTCGCCTATCAGGGCGGAGTCGGCGGATTTACCACCTACTTCCTGGGCACCAAGCCGGAAATCACCAAGGACTTTGTTCCCCGCGATGCCGCGCTTAAGGCGTTCCGCGCCTACCTCGACAAGGAAAAAATCGCTTACACCGAGGACGACATCGCGCAGAACCTCAGCTGGATCAAACGCGAAATCCGCAAGGAAGCGGTCATCTCCATGTTTGGCCTGACCGAAGGCTACAAAGTGGACCTCGAGGACGACGTGCAACTGCTGAAGGCCGTCGAGTCCCTGCCGCAAGCCCGCGCGCTTTACGAAAACGCCCGCAAGATCATCGCGCAACGCAACGCGGGAAGCGGCATTCAGCAGCAGTAATTACCGCTCGGCTCACATTCTCCGATTTTTATGATTCAGCAGGTTTGGAATCCCCGCCGACCCCTGTTAAAATCGCACCAGTTCGGTGGGCGGCTAGCTCAGCTGGGAGAGCGCATCGTTCGCAACGATGAGGCCGGGGGTTCGAATCCCCTGCCGTCCACCAATCTTTTCAGCAAGATGCGAATTCAAGTCTCCCGCATCATCCTTGTTTGTGACGGTGTTTGTGACAGAACCTCCCGCAAAGTCCCCCGAAACGGCCTTTTGAGCAGCCGAGCTTGAGAGGGTGTCCAAAGCTCGGCGCTTCGCTTCCAGGCGGACATGCGAATAGTAAGAGAGCATCTGCGGACTGACGTGCCCCGCAATCGCCATGACGGTCTGGTCTCCGGCCTGAGATTCGGCAAGTTCTGTAATGGCGTGGTGCCGCAAATCGTGGAAACGCAGTTTCGCAGTCGAACTTGTAACTTCGTGAATATCCGCCTTGCATTCCCCGTTGAGACAGATTCTCCCAGGCTTCTGTAGCAGGCGGCAGGCCGGACAGTGGATTGACCGCGTCAGTTGTCGCCAAGCAGTGCGCCAGCCGGACGCGGGCTTTTCCGGCTCGGGTTGGAACAATCCCTCGTTGCGGAAGAAGACATACCAATCAGAATGGAGGTTGTCCCCGAAGAGTGACTTGGCCCGATTACGCAATTCGCAGATGGCACCCCATGCATCAGCGTTTAGCGGAATCACACGGATACCGGCCTCGGTTTTGCTCCGGCAAATCGTGAGCGTGCGCTCCATGAGGTCTATATCCCGCCAATGAAGGCCTTTCAGTTCGCAGCCGCGCATTGTCGTATTCAATGCCAAGATCATCGCTAGGCGAGCCGTTTGCCATTCCGGGCGACTAGCCGCCGTTTTGAGCAAGCGGGCTTTTTCCTCGGGGCCCAAGGCGCGCCCGATATTGACTCGCACCGGCAAGGGCTTTACGTCCTCGGCCATGCGGTACCACAGGCGAGCACGCTTCAAAACGCCGCGAATTACATCCAATTCCCTGTTGACCGTAGCGTTGGCGAGGCCCTTCTCAGTGCGCGAGCGGATGTAGGACAAAATGCTCTCCGCCGAGACCTGATTCAACCGCGCCGAGCCGAAAAACTTCTTCGGTGCATTCGACCGATCGCGCTCGGTAGTGACGGTGTTCAGCCTGACACGGGGCTTCTTCTCTTCGAGCCATCGCTCGACTGCTTCGGGGAAACTGAGACGTGAAAACTCGCGGCTCTCCGACGTAAGCCGTCCCTCTTTCGCCAATGCCATGAGGTCTGCTACCTTGCGGGACGCATCACGCCAGTTACTTGTGCCGAGACTCTGGCGATACCGCATTCCATCGATTGAGAAATCCGCATGCCAGATGCCGTTGCGTTTCCGCGCATTGTTCATCGCTTCCTCCGTCTCGTTTCTCGTTTTTGGCCCTTTTTTCTGCGGCGGGTTGCGCCGACGCGCCTCCACCAATCCATGTTGCTCGCTAACCGCGAACGTGTACTACAACTCATAGAGCAAAACTTTTGTCTGGGCTTCTGCGCGACAAAATACAGCTTGCACAGCGGGCAAATCCGCGCGCGCCAGGATTCGCGGAAGAGAAAATAGAACGCTCGCTGGAAATTGTTCTGCGAAGAATAGAGTACATCCCCAGTCTTCCAGTCTGGCCAGAGGACTGCCTTGCGTCGAAGCTCCAATACTTTTGCGGAGGGGTATCCCAGCGCGCGCCGAGCGCGTTGGAGTGGCACAGTAAGCCGTAGCGAGCGGTCATGTATGCCTAGCAGGAAGCCAGCAGATCCCCCTCGGATAGAGGCCTCTTCACCCTGCCAAATGCGGCGCAGCATTTGCCGGCAATAAAGGAACAGCACGTGCGCCTCGGGCATCCAGTGCGAGCCTTCAAGGGGCCATAGATCCGGATACGCCTTCCCAAGGGCTTGGTAATCCTCTTTCGAATCTCCGCAGTTGACAAAACGCTCCAACCCCTTCCAGAGACGTTCCCTGTCGAACCCCCTCTCGTATGCAAGGTTTGTTGCTAGGACATTCGGTAGTGCGCTAAAGAAAGCGTGATGCCAGATGCGCGGAGGGCCTCGACGTGTACGCCTGCTCATGGTAGGTTAGTTGTGCTAGGACGTTTAATAGTGTATTCATCCTAGCGAATACAGGATATAGCAGGAGCCTAGAGGAGTCAACAAGCAAATGGTTGAGACAAGGCTACGGAGCATTCCCGAAGTGGCGGAACGTCTCGGGGTTTCCCGCGCAACCGTCTGGCGACTCATCAAAGATGCCCGCATCAGAAGCGTCAGGATCGGCGCACGGGTGCTCGTTTCCGATGCGGAGCTGGCGCGGCTTGCGGAGCAGGGCACGGGACATGCCCGCTCGTAATCTCCCTTCCACTGCGCGCGAAGTCGCATTGCTCGTGCTGTGCCCTGAGCACGCTGCGACGCTCGCTCGGTTTCGCATCCCGCCCCTGATGCTCGAAGCCGCGGGCGTGAGGTCAGTCACGGATGCCGAGGCCCGCGAGACGCTCGGACTGAACGGGCATCAAGGCGCCGACCTGGGCGGAATTCTGTTCCCCTATAACCATCCATTGGCGCACGCGCGCGCTGGCGGTCGCATTCGGCTAGACCATCCGCTACCAGACAACGGCCGCAAATACATGATGGAGCCGGGCTGCCGTCACCTGTTTTTTCCGCCGGGCGTCGCGGATCTTCTCCGCGATGTAAACGTGCCGGTAGTAATCGTCGAGGCCGAAAAATCAGCACTGGCATTGACGGCCCTTGCCGCGCGCGCGAGCAGAAAATTACTTGCAATCGCTAGCGGCGGCTGTTGGGGCTGGCGGCGAAATATCGGCAAGCGGTCACGACCTGACGGAGATAGCGAGCCGCAGACGGGGCCATCCCCCGACCTAGACTTCATCGCCTGGCAACGCCGCGAGGTGATCATCTGCTTCGACAGCACCGCGACGAGCAATTCCAAAGTGCGTAGGGCGCGGAATGCGCTTGCACACGAGTTGGCCGGACGCGGTGCAAATGTCCTCATTGCCGCGGTACCGACCGAGCCCGGAGTCAATGGCCCGGATGATTTAGTCGCGGTTTCAGATGATGACGCGATGCTTGGCGTACTCGATACCGCACGACCGTTTGCTGTATGTGCACTTACAGAAGCGGAGCAGACTGTTGCGGCGCTGCAAGCTGACAAGAAGTCCGATCCTCTGCCGGCAATTGAGGCCATCGCCGCGATCGAGGACCCCGGTCGCCGCACTTTGCTGATTGGCGGACTTGCGGCGCTGAGGCTTTCTGGAGTCAACCGGACATTTGTCGAGCAGCAAGTACGCAATCACCGTGCCGAAGCGGAAGCGTGTCGCAGGAAGGCAACCGACGCCGCCACGCTGGGCCGCCTCATGGCGATGGACGTAGAAGGGGCCGCGCTGCTGGATGAAGTCTGCGCGCATGTCCGAAGATTCGTGAACCTTTCTGAATCTCAGGCACGTGTCGTGGCACTCTGGACCGCGCACACACACACCTTCGCGGCAGCGGAGGCAACGCCTTATCTGGCCATCACTTCGGCCGAGAAGCAAAGCGGGAAAACTCGCCTACTCGAAGTGCTTAACCTGCTCGTTGCGAATCCGTGGAAAACGGGAGGGGTTTCAGCGGCAGCGCTCTACCGAAAAATCGACAGGGATTCGCCGGCACTTCTGCTCGATGAGAGCGACGCAGCGTTCAACGGCGATCAAGAATACGCCGAGGTGCTGCGCGGCATCCTGAATACCGGCCATGGGCGGGGAGGCACGCACGATTGCTGTGTGAAAGAGGAGGGAAACATAACTACAAAAGACTTTTCCACGTTTTGCCCGAAAGCGATTGCCGGAATAGGGAAGTTGCCCAACACTGTAGCGGACCGGTCAATCCACCTCCGCATGAAGCGACAGGCTCGTGGTGAGAAGGTTGAGAGATGGCGAAAGCGCGATGTGTTGCCCGAGACAGAGCCACTACGTGAGCGGCTGGAGGCGTGGGGCTGCCAAAACATCGAGAAGTTGCGCGACGCCCGCCCGGCACTTCCCGAGGAATTATCGGACCGGCAACAGGATGGGGTAGAGCCGTTGCTTGCCATCGCGGACCTGGCAAGTGGTAAGTGGCCGGAAGCCGCGAGGCGCGCGCTAGTGTCGCTCTGCTGCGGAGCGCAGGCCGCAGACGATTCGATCGGTACGCGGCTGCTCTCGGACATTCGACAGATTTTCAAGACGCAAAACACTGACCGGTTGCGATCTGCCGAACTCGCCACGGCGCTGGCGGAGATCGAAACGTCGCCGTGGGGCGAGTGGAAAAGCCGTAAGCCGATTACACCTATCGGAGTGGCCCGCCTGCTAAAACCGTTCGAGATCGGACCACACAATATCCGCGTCGAGAGCGGCGTTCTCAAGGGGTACGAGGTAGGCGACTTCGGGGACGCTTGGGCACGCTATCTCAGCCCCGAAGCGAGCCCGGAAGACATGCACACACCCCGCACTACGGGTTTTCAAGCCGCTACACCGCTACAAGCCGCTGTTGACGCGGGTTTAAGCGGTTTTCGAGCCGCTACGACCGAAGAAAATGTAGCGGGTCAAAAACGCGAAATCGTCAATGAAACAGGGGCTTGTAGCGGTATAGCGGCTTCGAAGCCGCATGCAGGGGCGCGTGTGTGTAGACCCGAGGAGGAATTATGACCGTCGCCGATGTGGTGAACGAAGTAGAAGCGGCCGGTGTTGAATTTCGGCTCGACGGCGAGAAGGTACGTGTCTCGTATCCCGATGACGAGCGGCGCAATGAGCTGGCCGCGCAGATCGCATTGCTTCGCGATCAGCGCGCCGAGGTAGCGGCCTACCTGAAAGCCCGGAGCGAGATCCCGGCGATGGGTGCCGGCGTGCGCCTGGTTCGCTGGGAACCCAAACCCGCGCCGATCGCTCTTATCAGAGTTGGGATCGTGACGGACGTGTCCAGGTTCGTGACCATAACATTGCTGGAGCTGCAAGCTGCGCTGGCAAGCAAGCGCTGGCTGGCCGGCCACTGGAGCGCGCGGGAATTGGTGGACCGGTTGGAGCAATGCGGTGTGCACGTGCAGATTGACGAGGACGCGAACCCAATCGAATGATGGGATTTATCCCCTAGCTTTTTTGGAGAATTGGCGCAAAAGTTATAGATCGAGAGAAAACACGGCCAGCTTGGATGATTCCAAGACAGCCGGAATGGAAGTTTTTGCGAGACTTGTTGTTTCGAAAGAGACAGAGTGGGAGAAAAAGTTAATGACAGGGGTTAGACCATCAGCTATCTCAATCGTGTCAACTGTGGCCGGATAACGGGCACGCTGACCTGAAAGTCAAAGAGGGCGGCGTTCGGAAGCGCGGCAGAAGTAAGTCAAATACGAGCGGCAAAACGAACGAGGCGATACAGGAACAAGAGAGGAATCGAAACGATAAACCCGGCGACGGCGCCGGGCGGCAACGCTACAGGAGGCGGTTTCGCAGCTTGGAAGAAATCGCTGGGCCGACCGCAAACTGCAGCACCTTAAAAATCAGGAACACGGGGACGCAGAGGAAAAGACCGGCCACCAGGCACGTCTGCCAATCCGACGTGCGCAAAGCCAAGGAAACGCCGAAGGGGCAGGCGATCACGCAGAAGAGGAATTGACGGATGAGGCGGCGTAAACCCTGTTTGATCGGATGTTCGAAGGTTTGCGGGTACATCGGCAGGATAATACTTTCAGGGAGTCGCCGAAGTCAAAGGAAACCCATGTGAAAAAACGAAAATCCAATAAGCCTCCAGTTGTGCAGGCAGCTGTGATCGCGAAGCGCGCGGCCGGTTCATCCATAAACCAGATTGCAAAAGACTTAGGCATCAATCGACGAACGGTTGACACGATTCTCGATGATGCAGAAGTGCGCAATTTCGTGGACCGCGGTAAACGAAAGATTTTCGCAGCCTGCGAAGCAATGGCGGACGTTTACCTGAAGGGCGCGAAAAAGAACTACGGGGAAGCGAAAGATTTCTGCGAACGGTTGAAGATGATTCCAGCGAGGCCCGATGCCGTCGCCGGCGGAAACGCAAACTTATTTATCGGAATTGGAAATCTCCCGCGGCCTGACTTTGGAAAACCTGTTCAGCCACAACCTGAAACAACTGGAAGCCTGGCACGCACAGTGTGAAAAGCGGTTTCTGCTCTACGGCGGCGCCGCTGAGGGAGTGCGCTGGAAACTCCTATTTAATCCCATATGGTTTATGGCAATGTGTGCACCCGTTGCAGCTGTCTCTGCAGATATCGGAACAGGTCGAGAAGCCACAGCCACCAGAACATTCGGCTTTCAACTTTGCCACCCCGTCTACGTGTATTGCAAACCATGCGCCGATCAACACAATTAGCGCCATCTTGTTCCTCATCGGTGTTCTCCTTTTTCTGCGGGAGGCGATGCCCGGGCTTTTGTTTGGATTTCCGGTGTAAGTTCCAGTGTCTCTTGGCTCGGGATTTTGGTAGGCATGACAGCCTACTTACTCTTGCCTTTCGCGTCTGCTTCCTGCTCTTCGACCCTCTCGCGCAGTTCCTTCACCAGTGAGCGCGTGGCGCTTCTGGCGAAGGCAAGGCCCATGATGCCGCTACCCCACGTCTTTCGATCCGACCACAGGGAGTTGCCCGTCTTAGGCTCCAATACGGTCATGAATGTGACGCCGCCCGTTTGCGCACTGGTCTGACTCGTGCTGTCGTTATCGCCGTTGAGTCGAACATTTCCAGAGTCATCCACGGTGCCTGTCGTGTTGGAAGTTCCCGTGGTGTTCGTGCGGTAGCCTGCAACATATTCGTGCGCGGTGAGCAGGAACACAACGTCTGCCTCTTTCGCGCTGTTAACAATTTTGAATCGGCCCCATTTCGAAACTTCGTCATAAGCCCTGTCGCCGATGTATGCCAAGCCGGACTGGTTGTCGATGTAGACGGTTTTCGCCTGGAGGATTTGCTCCGGCAGCGGTGCGTGCTTCGTGGAGCCCACTGCTGAAGGACAGGCAGCGGAAGCTAACAGGACCGCGGCCGCAAGGGAACGAGTGATTCTTTCCATGGTCGCACCGCCTTGTGTAAGGATTTCTTTCAGGATAACACCCGACATGTGATTGCCGAATATTGTGTGCCGCATTCGCCACTCTCGCGGAGAGGCTGGAAATTCCGGGCCTTGAAGGGTTGGCCGAAGCCGTCCAAGATGGGTGCAAGCGAGCGGCCTCCCCGGAGGAACCGAAGGCAGGCTGATGCGCGATCTAACGATCGACGCGTTCATCATGCGGACTGCCATCCGCGGCGTAATCTACTTCCTGGGGTACCATGCCATGCGGCGCGTATTCCGGTCCTGGCACTCGTACTGCATGGATCGCCCCATTTCAGAACGTTCATTCGATGGACTGATCTGAGTTATACTCAGTCGCCTGGGTAGCGAGGGTTCTGATGCCATTTGAGCTAGACATTCGCCATGAAAACCTGAGCTATGTGGGGAGGTTTGCATATCCTCTGTTTGAACTGTGGGGTTCAGGAGGAGTTATCTTGAAGGGACTCTACGGCGCTTTGGCATCGTACGGTGTGACGCTTCAAAATGTACAGGTCCACGGAAATGTTCAGAGCGCATCAGAACCCGTAGTCACTGTCCAAGTCCCCAAGTTTGGTGCGTTGAAATTCTCTTTTGAACGGATCGAGTTTAGCTTTGAAGATTTCACGGTCGAGTTCTTTGAATCCATACCGGCCCTCCTGAATGCGGCCGTTCTTTGGATAGTCAAAGCAGTTCCGGGTTTTAAGTTCGTCTCTCATCAATTCACTTATTTCACTCACGCTTTCGTGAAAGATTCGACTCCGGAACAGGTCCTAAGAGGAGTAAATATACGAGAGCTGAAATCAGCTGGAATCAGTTTGGGAAACGGTGCGATATTTAACTTTTCAGTACCCCAAAAAAACTGGGAAACTCAACTAATCATGGATAGATCGAAACATTTGAATGGTGCCTTGTTCGTCAGCTTGGCGGTTACGGTTCGCTCAGGTGAGGTCGAGTACGCTAAACTATTAGAGGAAGGCAGGGCTTATTTTCGGGGAATACTCTCCGAACTAGAATTGAGCATTCCAGAAGTGGAAGAGTAGGTGACGCAATGGCACTACAGCCAAATCCATTCGGATTCATGTCGGAGAGAGCCACTAACCGGCTCACGAGGCGGGCCAGATCCGTCCAGCGATACTGGCAGCCTTTGCTGGTTCCAGACAGCCCCAGCGATTTGATTCAAGACGCTCCGACTGACCCTGCGATTGAGCAGCTAACCACGCTCACGATTGAAAATTTGTCTGCTTCTCACGCGCAGGGTTCCTGGTCGCTAGTCGTGGCAGGCTTGGATAGTCTTATGGCGCCGGGCGAGGAAAATGAAGGTTCACGCCCGACTGAATACGCTTATCGCGCAGCTCGATCTGTTGTGGAATCGGCATACGGTCGTCTACTGAGCGAGAGAAAGACTTCAATGTTTAACATTCCATTGCCCATCGTTATCACAGACGATAGAGGTGGTGTGAAGCTCGCTTGGCACCAAGGGACTAAGCACGTTCGCGTCAACTTCGGGGCTGCTCCAGAGTTACGGGCATATTTGTACTTCGAATCCTCCGCAGAACATGACATCGAAGCACTTCAACCTTCTAATCTGTCCAAAAGACTGAATTGGCTGCTCACACCGTAATGTGCGAGCAGGGTATGCTACCACGAGCGCTCCTGCCGATTGACTTCCTCCTTCGTGTCCTGTTGAGGCGAGGAGAACTCAATGATCCCCGCTCTGCATTCCTTTTGCGGGAGAACGAGAAAGACTCTGGTCTCTCAGTAAACTTCGACTACACGACAGAGGAATGCCGAGCACAACCCTGTTTCTCCAAGACGTATGGCGTGCGCAGCCTAACGGTTCAATCCGTGCTGGAACTTGAATTGGAAGTCCAGCCAGACGAACCACATCACGCGAATATTACAGGCATTCCCCACACCGACGACGATCCCAGGCGGGCTGAATATTTGGCAGGTCAGCTAGAGAGGGTTTCTACGCTGGTTAGCGAGGGTTTGGTCAAGAACGACCGCTAATCGGTAGTGTCCTAATTTGATTTGGTCAGGCATGAATCGCGGCCTCTAACGTGGCACGAATCCATTCGGAAATCGTTTGGCCTTTGGCCTTTGCTGCCGTTTCCACCGCCTTGATAGCTTCTGAATTGAAGCGGACTGGCACAATGCGGCCCATTGCTTGTCCTTTGGGCATCTTTGGGCGTCCGAGTTTAGCTTTCTTGGGCAAGGCGATACTCCTGAACGATTGCGGCCTTTAAAGCCGCTTGTGGTGAATCTACCGGACTGAGATGAAGCACAGTGACATGCCGCTTCTTAGGACCGTCTGTATCGTGCGACCAAGCATATAAGCGTGAAGCTGTGGGATGTCCGATCAATTCAAATACCTCGACCATACCATCCCAAACCGTCTTTCCCTTGAAAGTCTCAGTAACGGCCACGCTCCCGATGTGCTTCGACTCAACGCCGTGCATCTTCCGAATCACGTCCTGTAGCTCGGATATATAGCTCAAGCCACTGCCTCAACTAGATCGCCAACCGTCCAGAAATCGCGCTCAATACTCGCTGCCATAGCTGGCGTTGCTCGCAATGTGATGTGCCGCTTCACGAAATTGTAGTACGCGAAGTGCAATGCAACCGCTGCCTCGAAGTTCTGTTTCTTCTTGCTGAACGCATACGTCAGACGGGTCAAGCGGCGCATGTGAAGCCGCGTGGTTCCGTTCAATCGCTCCACATGGCTAGTTGTGGCTAGACTCATATCGGGACGGCCAGTAAACGCCCGCTTATTCATTCCAATTACTTCTGCATCTCTAGACTGATCGTCAAAACCTTCACGATCTGCGCGTAATCCACATTTGCGCCAAACGCCTTTTCTACCGCTTCGACGTAACCGGGCAAGCCATCGGTCGAGATTTGAACACGATTCTTGAGCCTTGACGCCACAGCGCCAACAAAAGCATTTGCGGTCGTCATATCTCGCTTTCCGACCTTGAATGAGGGAACGATCTTGGTATCTGAATCAATCGCACAGAATGTCCAAACGTCACCGCAATCGGGATCATCTTCGGGCTGAACGTGCTTTTGCTTCTTGCCAATGAATCCCCATAGTTCGTCAAATTGCAAGTTGTGGCAGTCCAGATTACGCATTTTGCCGTCCAGCAATTCGGCGCATCCCTGTCCGACACGCACGCCAAGCCGCATAATCGTGTCGCGGTGAACGTTTGTCATACGCTCGATTGAGCGGATACCGGAGCCTTCCGCTAATGCGCTGATAATTGCCACCTGCTTGTCGATGCTCAAGATGTTTGCCATTTACGCTCTCCTAATGGCAATAAGTGTATTACAGAAATGTGGTGGTGTCAAGTATTTTTGTGATACAGTATTACGGCAAGAGTCTAGTAGGTTTAGCGCATGGTCGATAACCCTGATACTCGCATAAATAAAGAGATTGGCGCAGGTCAGCAAAATGAATCCACATCTGATGTTTCGGCAGGAACCAGAAATCCCAACGCAGAGCAAGCCGAAGAGTATCAGGACTCCCCCGAGGAACACATAAAAATAATTCAGGATTTTTGCTCCCGCGTGGCATGGCCACGGCTCAAAAATTGGTCCAAGACTAAGGCGTGGCCGGTTCTTAAGAGTTCTAGCTTCTGGACTGCTGCCGCGACCGTAGTCATTGCTGTCTCCACAATCGTCTACACTCATTATGCTCAAAAACAATGGGATGTGATGAATCGTCAACTCCAATTTACGGAGCGCCCTTGGATTTCTCTCGAAGGCTTCACCGTCGAAAGCCCGCTCACATTTGATACTGGAGGCGGCGGCGCTATCACCATTGGCTTTGACATCAAAAATACTGGTCAATCCCCCGCCATTATGGGGTTCTGGCAACCGGACCTCTTCCTTCAATTCGGGGAAACGCCTAGTCCGGTCAGAATGCGAGACCGCATGTGCAACGTTGCGGAACTTCGCTCTACAAAGGTTACCGATCAACGTATCGCGGAAACGTGGTTCCCTGGCCCAGGACTCCACAAAAGCATAAACATTAATTTTACGCCCGATGATGTCTCTAATGCTCTCAAAATCCCCAATCAGCTTTTCCCTAACCTGCCTCGTATGAAGGATTTCGACTATATCTATCCCGATTTCGTCGTTTGCGTCGCCTATAGGTCGTCCTTCACGGATGCTCAATACCACACTGGATACATCTTGCGGCTTCTGAGGTCCAATCCCGATATTCCATATATCCCACCCCTGAAGAGTCGAGAAATCCCAGTTAATGAATTGAAACTTTTGATTCATCAGAATTACGGAATCGACGCCAACTAGAAATAGAAAAGAGAACAAAATCCAAATCAGGACACTACCCGCTAATCTGCTCGGCGTAAAACATCTGTTTCTGGCGGATCCAAACCACCGTCACGCGGCGACGTGTTCACAACGACTTGCAGAGGCCGGAATGTGGGGGTTTTTGGCGGATGCCGCGACCGCACAGCGGACCGTACCTTCTCCTACCCCTAAGCGGCTGGCGATCGTGACCCGCGCAAGCCCCTGGCCTGGCCACGCGCTCTACCCTGGAATGTGTCAGGTGGCCAGGAGCGGCTCTTGCTGGCCTGCCAAAACTGGATGAAAAAGAAGGTGGCACAACAGGCTTGGCCTTAGACGAGACGCAACTGTTCCCCGGTGGCCCGATTCGCTGCAAGCCTTTTGAAGAAGAGAGAAGGATTTCTTTCTAGCACAAAAACCGTCAACACCGATCTCCGGTCCCCTTTTTGGAACGCTGCGACATCAACAAAATAGTCATCGAGTTGGCCGCCGAGAGAAACCCACATGCGTCCTCTGAACTGATCTTTGCTGTGAAGGATGCCAAAGCCCGGATCGGTTTTTTTTATTCTCAGTTTGCGTTTGCCTGGACCCCTCCCCGACGCTCCGCGGTGGAGCCAGCTTGTTGCGTACGTTGAGGTCGAGGCGTCATACTCCCATAGGGCTACAGTGATGTTTAAAGACAGAGTATCCGCCACCCTTCGGGCTGCAGCCTGGAGAGAAACATCGAATTTCTTCGCGAGATCCCGCAGGCTGCTTGCCGTAGGTCCCGTCTCCCTGGCTAAGTTGGCGAACTGATGGTCAGGCATTAAAATTTCCGCTGCGGCGAAGTTGCAAAGCTGTTCTTCCGCGCTCGATCGCGTCATTCCGTCGAGACTGTCGTCACGAATTCTGTAGCGCTTGTCCTCGCGTCGGCCCAGATCAAAAAAGAACGTGTGGCCGACTTCGTGCGCGATCGTAAACCGCTGGCGTACTCTCGGATGGTCCCTGTTGACCTCAATCGAATAGGCACCCGAAGCGGTGACCGAGATCACGCCGTCGCAGTCCAGGGAGCTTTCAGAGATGCTGATTACTCCTCTGCGTGCGGCCAGTGCGTGCACATTTACGGGAGGGACCTTGGAGGCTAGTTCGGGAAACGCCTCTGCAATTGCGGCCCGGATCGCCATTTCTGGGAACGGAACCTGCCATCGCTGGCAGAGTTCTCGCACAATAGGTTCTTTCGAAATCACGGTTTGCTTCCGAATTGCTCCCCGGGGTCGTCTCTGAACCAACGTTCGAGCATTTCCTCTGTCAACAGCTTGTCCGGATCATACCGGAAATATTCCAACGTGCGGTTGATTAATCTTAGCCTCGGAATGTGCTGCGCGAGTGACCCAAGGCCGCGCTCTTGGAGAAACTGCTCAAGAACCTGCAAGTGCTTGGCTCTTTTCGACGACTTCGAAAGCGTGGTCACGAGGGCCCCAAATAGTTCATCGTCGGTCAGCAAAAGGGCAGAATCGCCTTCGCTAGTGGTGTTGCCCTCCGTGGTCGCTGTTGCTCCAGCCTCTGTCGTCCGCGCAGCCATGCGACGGGCAGGAACCACCTCGAGGGGCATCTGCACGGGGCTGGTTGGCTTGGCCTGCTTTACTTCGTACATCGCAAGCAATTCCGGCTTCCTAGCCTTTCGCAGCACAGCCCTAACATCGGGAATCATGCAGTTCTGCGCAAAGGCCTCAACGACTTTCAAGCACTTCTCACTATTCGCATAGATTTCCGGCTCAACGAAGAGATACATCCTCCAGAGGTCCGAATAGTATTTCTTTAGGACGTCTATGTCCTGATGAAGAGAGAATTGCTTCTGTTCAGTTCTCAGCGGTCGAACAATTCCGGGTTTTAGCTCGGTCCGGACGTCGATTTCCTTAGCTTGCATCTTGTCGCTGGGGCAGTAAATGAGCACGGAACCATCCCTGTCTGGGCGGCCCGGGTATGCAACTAGGGCCAATTCTCTCTCAAGTTGAGCTCTATTCCCCCGCGCTACGCGCCCGGCCTCAACGCCGTCCCCCAAGCCCCGGAAGTGATTTGGAAAGAAATCTATTCCATTGGTGCATTCGTCATGGGCAAGATCCGTGTCAACGACCAATAGTGTGCGGTACAGCTTTCTGTACTTGAGGCCCAGATAGAGTCGCCTCTGCAATTCGTTCGAGTCTCCCACGTCAACTTTACGGCCGAGGTAGTCCATCATTTCGTAGTCCGAGAGGTGAACAACGTGAGGGGCTAGCGATTTTTGCGCCCTGCTCTTGCCGGTGTCTCCGTTGTCCGTCCAGGGCGCTGGATAGATGTTCTCATCATCCCTCGGCCTCTGCTGGGTGGCGCAAATGTCGAACAGCTTTGCCAACATTGCGGACGCCGCGCACTTCTTGTGATGGTAGAGGGCACGTTCCACCATATGGTACCGATCGCGCATAATGTCGAGAATGCTGGTCGCCACGTCCCTTCGCTGTCCGCCTTTGTCGGGTCGGCACACGAGGATCGACAGTCGAAGAGCTCCTTCTTCGCCATCGAGCGTCCCTGGGCGGACAAGAAAATTGCGAAGAATCCGATTGTGAGAATGGCACTCGATGCCGAGGTTGCGCTGGTCGCGCACGAGGTAATCAAGAAGATCAGCACAGATCGTGTTGGAGACCGCATCACTCATGAACGGATGGAATATCCTAGAGCTGAAATCACCATCACCGACGGCAAAACGTTGGTACAGTTGCCTCAGCTCCCGGAGGCGATCTCCATGCAAGTCGTGTTGGGTCTTTTCGTCACCTTGCTGTGCACTCTTTTCTTCGCTAGGGGCGGGCAGTTCAAGCCGCTTTATTTCTGAGTCTAGGAGATCCTTAAAGCTCGTGTATCCGTCCTCAATCTTTTCCTTGAAACTAAGGATGAGAAAAATCAGCTGTTGGAGATCTTGGTTGGCAAACCCAGGGAGCCATCTAGGTCTGTCCCGCGAGAAAACCATGTTCAGCTCGCTAGCCGGATCAAACAGCATTTTGTAAACACGATGACTCACGAGAGAGTCATGCCTCTCGAAAAAGCCTGAAAACTCGTCCTCAAGCGTGTGCCCAAATGGAACATGACCAAGATCGTGAAGCAATGCCGCAATGCTCACCACTTCGGTCATACCGCGCCATCGGCCTTGGTTCCCCAAGTACGTCTTGGCGTCTAGCCCTGAACCTTCGGGAAGAAGAATGAATTTTTCGGAGAGGTAGCCGCCTGGGTGCCCAATCATCGCTGCTTTGTCTGATTCGCGGAAGACTCGCTCATGATTCTGAACGACGCGCCTTAGCAGGGTTCGCGCTGCGAAGTAGACACCAACCGAATGGCTGAAACGCGAATGACCGGCACCTCGGAAGGCCATGTAAGTAAAGGCTAGTTGCTTCATGCCCTCCAGACGCTGGAACTCCGCGGTATCCATCACCGCCACAGCCAGCGGCGATAGGACCTTGTCGTGGTATATCTCGTCTTGGTAGAGCTTTCCGCGACTTCGGGATACATTAGAAGGCATCATCTTAAGAAAGACTATATCGCTAACATTGGTCTCGGGACAAGGCGATCGAATTACGAGGTTCCAACGCGGGGATTAACTCTAAGCCCATACCACGCCTGCCGAACGGCAGGCCGAGAGGAGACTCTCCGCATGATTCCGGTTCATCCGCCAGAATCGCCCCTGTGCGCGGGAAACGGCATTCCTCGCCGTGCCCTAGTTGATCTGACCAATCCGCGCGGGTTGCGCGGGCGAATCGCAAACTAAAGTAGTGAGAAATAGTTCGGGCCAGTTCCGGCAAATCGCTGTGACGGAGATTGTGACACAAGTCCGTCTGTCTAGCAGAGAAAATCCTTGTGCACGTGTGAGTATCTGTGAGTGTCAGGCCGAGACTTTACCATACACAAACCATAGATTTTTCGCGAATTTCCGGTTACTCTTGAGAATCGCTGCTATTCCTCGCGTAAATCACGCTTCGAATTCGCAACGATGAGGCCGGGGGTTCGAATCCCCTGCCGTCCACCAATTTTCTCGGCCGCGCTGGGAAGTACGCAAGCTGCAAATGCGCTCCGGCTGCGGCTCGGCTTACCGAATGAGAAGACCCCAGCATTCGTCGCCGGCCCTGCGCTGCTTCTGCCTTTTTGCCTTGGCGGCCCTATCGCTTTTCGCAGGATGTGGAAAATTGCATAGCTGGTTTATCCACGCCCTGGCCCAATCGGATACTGCCCATTCCGTAACCATCACCTGGACCGCCAGCAAATCCATCGTTGCAGGGTACAATGTGTACCGCCTGTCCCCCACCGGAGACCCCGTCAAAGTTTCACAAGGTATCGTTGCCGAAACGCATTTCGTCGACAAATCCGTCGAGGCGGGCCGGACTTATTCGTACTATGTAAAGTCCGTCGATTTCAGGCGGATAGAGAGCAAGCCCTCTGAAACAATTACGGTTACTGTCCCAACGAGTGTCAGCACTCCCGCAAATCAATGATTTTTCAGCTCTTTTTTGAGCTTGCACACCTGTACTTCGCGGTTCTGGCCAGGGAGGGTGCAGACAAGGTAAACTATGCAGATGCCGGTCCGCCTGATTGCCCTCGATATTGATGGAACGCTGCTCGACGAGCGCTCCCACTTGCCCGCCATCAATCGGAACGCGGTGGCCGAAGCTGCCGCCCGGGGAATCGAAATAGCTCTCGTGACGGGGCGGCGTTACGACTTTGCTACCCCCATTGCACGCCAGTTCCCTTGCCCGCTGACCATGATTGTCAATAATGGCGCCTTGGTTAAATCCAGCACCGGGGAAACCCAACTCGTTCACCTGCTGGCCCGCGGCATCGCCGCGCGCGTCCTCGAAAATTCCGCCGCGTTTAGCGAACTGGCCTCCGTTTGCTTCAACCGGCCGCGCGAAAACCAGGTCTTTTACGAACGAATCGACTGGGAAGACCCTTTGCGGCGCGGGTATTTCGAGCGGAACCGCGAGTACCTTGCGGAAATGTCTCCCCTGCGGAATTGCTTGACCGAAGATCCAATCCAGGTGATGTTCACGGGCTATGCCAATCAGGTGCGCGAAGTGGAAGCTTTTCTATCGCGATTGCCGTTTGCCGGAGAGTATTCGCTGGCCATGACCGTGTACGACAAGCGTGATTTTGGCCTGGTGGACGTCATTGCCGCAGGCTGTTCCAAGGGCGCCACGCTGGCCGAGTGGGTGCGCCGGCGTGGCTGGTCGCGCGATGAGGTCATGGCCATTGGAGACAACCTCAACGATCTGGAAATGCTCCAATTTGCCGGGCTTCCGGTAGTCATGGGAAACAGCGTGCCGGAGTTGAAATCCCTGGGGTGGCGTGAGACTCTGAGCAACGACCAGGGCGGTGTGGCCGCGGCCATCGAACTGTACGCGTTTGGAGATGCGTGAAGTGAAGCGATTCCCTCTTTGCGGAATGTCGCTCTCGTGCGCCGTCGTGGCGCTCACCGCTCTTGCTCCGGGCGCGCGCGCCGATTATGTGGTCCTGCAATCCGGCCAGCGGATTCATGTGACCGGATACGAACGCGTGGGTGACACGCTGCGCCTGACGGTGACCGGCGGGACGCTGGAAATTCCGGCTGACACGGCAGTGCAAATCGAACCGGAAGACACTTTCCTGCCGGTCAAAGTGAAATTGCTCGATGTTCCCTTTGCGAATTTTATTTCCGAATCCGCCCGCGCGCACGGAGTCGCTCCCGAACTGGTGGCCAGCGTGATTGCCGTGGAATCCAATTTCAATCCGAACGCGGTGTCCTGGCGCTCGGCTCGCGGCCTGATGCAATTGATGCCGGACACGGCGGCACGATTCGGGGTGACCCAGGTGTTCGATCCCCGGCAAAACATCGAGGCAGGCACGCGATATCTGAAGGAATTACTGATACGTTATAATTACGATCTGGCACTCACGCTGGCCGCATACAACGCCGGCCCAGACCGCGTCGGACAATACCGCTCCGTTCCTCCCTACCGTGAAACGCGCGACTACGTCCGCCGTGTCACGGAAAAATTCCGCAAGACCTACCGTGCCTCCACCCGCGCCGCTGATTTTCAGTAGCTCTTAAGTGGAACATGCTTCAGCCTGTTGGGTTTTCCTAGCTGCACAGAAACCCAACATGCTAAAGCGTGCTCTACTGGCCGGGCGGCGGTACATTCACGATCGGCGGTTGCTGGTTCTGCTGCGGCGGTTGCCCTTCGGGGCCATTTGGATTTGGCGGATTTGGATTCATTCCGTTTGGATTGGCCCCGTTCGGATACGCTCCGTTTGGATTGGTCGCGTTCGGAGCGGCGGTGGGATTCGCGTTCGGATTGACCGGCGCTTGTACTGGCAGAGCAATCTGCCCCGTGGGGTTCCAGATGAATTCCCACTCCTGGTAGGTTTCGCCTCCCAAATAAATCCGCAGTGAGGGCTGTTTCATCTTGCTCCCCACGCCGATAATGTTTCCGCCCAGCACAGATCCTGTAAGCGGCTGCAGTTGGGATTGCAATGAATTCGGAGCCAAGGCAGGGTTCGTTTGTTGCCCTGGCTGGCCAATGCCGGGCGTCTGGCCGACCCCAGGCGCCTGGTTCGCGCCCGTGGCCGTCGGCGGGGAAAGAGGCTGCAGCCCGCCACCCAGGGAAGATAGCGCGCCCATGCCGGGTGTGGTGAGAGCCGTCTGCAGCAAGCTGGTCTGGCGAAGGCTTCCAATCAACTGCCCGTTCGGCCCCACGTAGATGAAGCGCCAGGAGCCGTCATCCTTGTTCATGGGATCTGTGTAGGCCTGGCGCAGGAAGCGCACGCCGTTGGTCTGCTTGGTGAGGTCTTCCACCTTGGTCGGATACTTCCCAAACTTCTTGTAATACAAACCGATGGCGCGCACATACTGCTGTCCGCGCCAAACCATTTCCGTTTCTTTTTCGCGGCGGCCTTGCGTGAGGATATTCGGAGCGGCGGCGGCGGCCGCAATGATCATGGCCGCCACCATGAAGACCACCATCAGCAGCGTGTATCCCGCCTGTTGGCGCCGTCGCGCCGTGGAAATGGCAGAAGTCATCAGCCTCACCCGTTCGGACTGGGTTCTTCCAAAGTCAGCGTGGCGTGCCGGCCCGACGAAACCTCTTCCACATCGGCAGTGGTATTCGTGAGGCGAACGACGCGGAACCTCCCCATGAAGGTGTCTCCTTCGCCCGCGATAATGACGTCATCGTTGTTGGGTGTTGCAAAGAATGCCCTGCGGTGGTTGCCGCCAAAATCGCTGACGAATCCGAAGTATTTGGCATCCACCGTCAGGGGAGGCGGGCCCGGAGGAGGACCGGGAGCGACAACTACTTGCTCCTTGGACGGCGGAGGCGCCGGGGGCGCCGGCATCGTGGCGCTGAAAATACTGCGGTGGACGCCTTTGTATTCAAGCGCCAGAAATCGTTTCAGAATATCCAGCCGCAATGCCGGGTTATCCACGTTGAGCGGCGTGAATCGCGCATCCAGCGAAACCGGCTGCGGAGAGTCCCCCGGGGAGGAATACCTGGTCCGGAAATAATTGAATGCAGTGCCGGCAAGCACTGCCAGCAACACTCCGAGAACGACGATTTGGATCCGCTGTGTCATGTTGTCCGGAAGTACGTCCTAAGCTGCACGTTCAGACGAAGCTTGCCCAGGCTGCTGGAAGCCAAGGCCATGCTGTCGAGAACATAAAAATTTTCGGAATGTTCCAGTTTATTCAGGAATTGAACCAGGCTGTCGTAGTCTCCCTCGACAGCCGTATTGATATCCACTTCCACCAGGCCCCGCGCGTCGGGCGTATGTTGATGAAAGGAAATGGTGTCCGACCGCAAGCCCGCCGAACGCGATAAATCTCCCAGGTCTTCGCTGATTGCGGAATACCCGGCCCCCGCGGGATGAAAATGGGTCGTGAAAAATTGGTCCCATTCTTTTTCGTCGGCGGGCAATTCGGTCCTGAATCTTTCCAGACGCGTATTGTCCGCGCGATATTGTTTCTCGAGCATCCCCAGCCGGTTCAAGTCGCCGGGTTGGACCTGGGTCGAACTGTTGATCCTCCAGCGGACCCCGATCAAGACGACGTCCGCGAGCAGGATGACGGCCAGCACCCAGCGGATCACGTTGTTGCGATGTAGGATGTCAGGTTTCATCTCAAATCACCGAATACTGCGCCTGAAGAGAGAGCATGACGCGATCGGTCAACTCCGCCCGGGCCGGACGCGATTCGCTCAGCAGCTCGATGTGCGAAAATTCGGGTGAACTTTCCAGCGCCTTCAGGAATTTCAATTTGCTTTCGTCGCTTGCTGCGCCCACCAGGACGGTCAGCTGCACGTTATCGCCCGAGAGGCGGGGCTCGATGCTGACCACGCGCACTCCCTCGGGAAGAATCCGCTCCAGATCCATGAAAATTTTGATCCAGGGAAAGGCCCTTTGCTGGATGAGCGAATTCAGATAGGCGGCGCGCTGCCGGCGCGCCACCGTTTGCGGATTTTCAAAAAACTCGGACAGCCCCTTGCGCTGCTGCTCGAGCTTCCCGATTTGAAGCTCGAGAGAATCCTGCCGCGCGCGAAGCGCCTTGTCGCTCCGCCAGTCCGAGTAGGTGCGATAGGAAAGGAACAGCAGGGCCACGACGGCTATCGTGCCGATCACGCCAGCGCTGAACGTGAATCGCCGGTTGCTCTCCAGCGGTGAAGTTGAAAGATTGAGACGAACCTTCATTTCTCGACGATGCGCCTTCCTTTTCCGCGGGCGCTCACGCGCCGCGATTCAGCGTCCAGCCGATCAAAGCATCCAGCCCGCGGTCCACCAGCGGCTGTTCGTCGGAACGGATGATCCCTTCATTTTCCGCGGCCGTCAGCACCGATTGCACCGGGCATCCCAATTCGCGCTCAAAAGGTTCCCGAAAATCCGCGATGCGGTCGGACAGTCCCGCCAGGCGGACCTGGGCGATGCCCTCGCTCCAGGAATCCTGATAATAAGCGGCCAGCGGATAAATTTCATCCAGCAAGTCCTGCGGCGTCACGTGCCGCGCGTCGGCGGGCAGCGTGATGCAGCGATATCCGCAGAGCATCCCTTCGCGAACAATCGCGGTAGTGAGGCTCGTGCCGGCCACGCGGGCCAGGAGAGAAGGCCTCCCGTCGGGCAAAAGAGGAACGACCGCCAGCGTCGAGCTCATCACCACGCCCGGCGACATCCCCACCGACTCTACCAGCGTTTCGTATTCGCGAACAATGCGCAGCCGCGCCAATCCCGTGACGATATCCACTCCATCGTCGCGAGGAGATTGGCGCATATAGGAGATCACCGTTTCTTCGGCCTCAAAAGGAACGCTCTTCTTGAGCCGCCACCGCAGGATCGGAATGGCTTCTTCCGGCTTCCTCGGAAATACATCGAAGTGCAGCACGAAGACGCGAATCACGGAGTCCGGCAGCAGCAGCGCTACATCTTCATTCTTGGCCCGCAGGCGCGAGAAGACGCGGCCCACCGCGGCCCGTACCTCGGCGGCATCGATCAGATTCACTTCCACCGGCGTGGGCAAAATCGCCCCGGGAGACAGCGCTTCGACGGCAAAACCGTCCAGCCCCATTCCGCCGCGCGTCCATCGCGCCGCGGCCACGTAGTCCGCGGCGATTTCACAGGCGACCAGCGGGTGAGGAATGGAATCGAGCCAGCGCGCCAGACGGCGCACGAATCCGCTCTGGTAAATTCCCTGCTGGATGCTGTCGGCCCTACTCAATGAAGGTCACCTTGTTGATTTCCTTGAGCGTGGTGACGCCCGCGCGCACTTTTGCCAGAGCGGAGTCCCGCAGAAAGGTCATGCCTTCTTCGCCGGCCGCGCGCTTGATCTCCGATGTAGGGCGGCGGTCGATGATCATCTCGCGTATGTGGTCGGACAAGTCCAGCAGTTCGGAAATGGCGCTCCGTCCGCGGAATCCCGTGCCCGAGCATTCCAGGCATCCTGCGCCCTCCACGAATTGCACTGGACCCCACTCCGCCGGGTCCAGGCCGGAAGCGCGCAGGACTTCCGGAGAGTAGCGTACGGACTTCTTGCAATGCACGCAGACCACGCGAACCAGGCGCTGCGCCAGAATGCAATTCAAAGCCGATACGAAATTGTAGGGCTCGACGCCCATATTGATGAATCGGCCGATGACGTCCGTCACGTTATTCGCATGCACCGTTGTGAACACCAGATGCCCGGTGAGCGCCGACTGGATGGCGATTTGAGCCGTTTCGTTATCGCGAATTTCTCCCACCATGATCTTATCCGGATCGTGCCGCAGGATCGACCGCAATCCGCGCGCAAACGTGAGCCCTTTTTTTTCGTTGACGGGAATCTGTGTAATTCCCCGGACCTGGTATTCCACAGGGTCTTCGATGGTGATGATTTTATCTTCGTCGGTTTTGATTTCGTTGATGGCGGCATACAGAGTCGTCGTCTTTCCCGACCCGGTCGGGCCGGTGACCAGCACCATTCCGTAGGGTTCGCGGATGTACCGGCGGAATTTCCACATTTCCTCGTCGGAAAATCCGACCACGTCCAGGCTGAGGTTGTGGAATTTTTCCGAGAGCGTTTCCTTGTCCAAGACGCGGAGAACCGCGTCTTCCCCGTGGATGGAAGGCATGATGGAAACGCGGAAATCGACGAAGCGGCCCTTGTAGCGGACGCGGAAACGCCCGTCCTGCGGCACGCGGCGCTCGGCAATATCCAGTTCGCTCATGACTTTGATGCGCGAAATAATCGTGGAAAGCCAGTCCTTGGATATCGGCGCCATAGCGTGAACCAGCACGCCGTCAATCCGGTACTTGACGGCCACCTCGATGTCCCGGGCTTCGATGTGAATGTCGGAGGCGCGCCGCTCCAGGGCCGTAAAAATCACAGTGTCCACCAGGCGAACCACCGGGCTGACCGCCGAATCCTGTTGCGTCAGACTGTCGGCGGAAATGTTCGAATCAGTTTCATCATCGTCTTCGACCACGGTCAGCGTGAAGGCCTCGGTCGCCTGGTCGAGAACCCTTTGCGATTGCTCGGTGCGCTTCAGGAGATCGCTGATTTGTGTGGGCGTGGCCACCTTCAGAATCAGTTTCTTCCCGAGCAGGAGGGGCAATTCATCGCTGAGCAGGACCTGGCTAGGATCGGCCACTGCGATCACCAGAGAGGGGCCCTGAGCCTCCATCGGCACGAAGTTGAATCGGAACATCAATTCCGCGGGAATGCTGCGAAAAAGCTCCGGATCGATTCTTTGTTCGAACAAATCCACGAACCCGCAGCGGTATCGCTCCGCCAGCCGCCGCGACTTTTCGCGCTCGCCTTGCGGGTCGGATGCTGTCGCTAATGTTTGGTCGGTTGTGCTCATGGCTGTCAATCCCTACCCCTGGCCGCCGACCGACAACGAGAACATCGGCAAGTACAGCGCGACCAGGATAAATGCAATCACTATGGCCATAAAAATCAGGATCGCGGGTTCGATGAGGGCCACCAAATTCGTCAAGTGCGTGTTCACATCGTCCTCATAAAATTCCGCAACGCTGGCCAGCATGGGCGAAAGAGAACCGCTGGCTTCTCCCACTTCGATCATCTCCAAGGCCAAATCCGGCACCAGTCCCGTGGAAGCGAGGCTGTTGTGAAGCGACTGCCCTTCCCGGACGAGTTGCGCGCCGTGCGTGACCGCGCCGGAAATCAGACGACTGCGAATGGCTCCGCCGGCGGTTTCCAGCGCCTGCACCAGCGGCGTGCCTCCTGCAAGCAGCGTTGAGAGCGTGCGGCAAAACTGCGCGAACTGAAATTTCGTAATCGTTTCTCCGATGAGAGGCAGGCCCATCCTTACCCGTTCCATGGCCAATCCGCCCTGCTCGGATTGGGACCATGCATACACAGCCGCCGCTACCAGGAAAATCAAGGCAATCGCGGCCAACAAGTACGGCCGATAGGTAACCGTGACGGCGATCAGGATGCGCGTGGCCTGGGGCAGCGCCACGTTCAGATCAGCGTAAAGACCCGCAAATTTTGGTATCACCGAGCTAACCAGATAGGTCACGATGAGTGTCGCGGAGGCAATCAGGATAACGGGATAGATCAACGTCGAAATCAGTTTTTTTCGAAATCCCGTGGTGACCCGCTGGTACGTGATGTAATACTCAAGAACTCCCGACAGATTGCCGCTCTTTTCTCCGGCGAGCACGGACACCGTGTAGACTTTTGGGAAGACGCCCTGTTGTTCCAGCGCCTCCGACAGCGTAGTGCCTTCCCGAACCTGCCTGCGAACCTCGCCGAGAACCGGGCGCAGCCGCTCGGCGGCCGCCCGGTCGGAAAGCAGATCCAAGGCCTTCAGGATGGGGATTCCCGCCTTGATCAGCGTGTTGAATTGCTGATTAAAGACAAGGAAGTCGTTCCCATCGACCGATTTCTGGCGCCGGCGGCCAAGCAACTGGCCCAGTAGTCCGGCCCGCGGCCGGACGTTGTAAACAAACAGGCCGCGGTCGGAGAGCTTCTGGCGAGCCTCGGTGATAGATTCCGCAGGCTCTACATGCAGGAAAACTTTTCCGCTGCCGTCGGCCACCTTGCATAGGAACTCAGCCATGACGTGAGTGTACCTCAACCGCTATAGATGCAGAAAGCTGGCCCCGCGGCTGCGTGCACTGGGCGACAACTCCACGTTCAGGCCAACCCCACCAATATACCCGGCGGCCGCCTGGAAATACATTTCTCATTTATTTGCGCCATGTAAATTTCCGGTCAACATGACGTAACAGGAGCCTGCTGTTCTGATTTGAGAGCCATTATTGCAGCGCAGTTCATCGAAGGGCGGGACTTCCGTCCCGACGAAAGGCATCGTCTCAAATCGCTGATGGGTTTGAACCATTGCGGAAAGGACGTCCCGCTCGAAGCATCTCCCTCAGAGCTGCCCTGGCTTTGTGGCGGGAAGGGTGGACGGCGACAATGCCGCTCGGCAGCGAGACATCTGGACCTGCGTGAGGGCGTCACCCGGTTCCAGTGCCAGGGAAGCCTCAAACTGTTGATCGGCGTCGGCGCAGTCGCCGTTTGACGCCAGCACGATCCCGTAAATGGTGTGATTTTGCGCAGAGTAGGGGTTCAGATTCACAGCCAGGCGCAGACTTTCCTGGGCTTCCTTCACACGGTGCTGCCTCAGCTGGATCTGCCCCAAAAACACATAGGGATCGGCCAGTTCGGGAGCGAGATTCTTGGCCTGCAGCATGTACGTTTCCGCCTTCTGGTAATCTCCCTTGCTGTAGTACAAGCGCCCGAGATTTAGTGGGAAATGAATATCGGTAGGGTTATTCCGATACCCTGTCTCCAGAAGTTTCTGGGCTCCCTCCATTGCGTGGATATTGAACATTTCAATAGCCAGGTCATTTATGGCGACCGTATTTAAAGGCGCGATCTGGTGCGCCCTGGTAAACAATGCGTAGTCGCTCCTCCAGAAACTCACTGCATAGCCCGTAAGGGATCCCAGAAGAAATGAAAGTGCCATCCCGGTCAGAACGACGTGCATGGGCTGCCCAAACACGCTCCGGTGCGATTTCGAAACGCTCTCGATAAGGAGTGCGGTCAAAAACGCCGCTCCGATACTGGGAACATAGAAATACCGGTCATGGACCAGACTGTCCGGCGTGAAAACAAAGGTAGCCAGCGCCGGCACCAGAGGAATCAAGATCCACGCTGCCGCGAACCCAACTGCCTTGCCCCCCAGCCGATTTCGTAAGACCCAGACCGCCGCTCCTAAGGCAATGAGAATCATCGCGGGCAGGAGGACATGCGCGGTATTTAGTCTCGGTTGATAGAACAGATCGTAGAATTCGGAAAGGCCGATCGGAAAAACCCAGTGCTTGACGTAAAAAAGTAGAATCGATGGCAGGGTTAAGAACCACGTCACGGGCGAGACCGGCGCAACGGCATGTCCCAGGCCGGACAGTGCTTTGTTGCGCACGAAAAGATATAGAAGTGCGATTGGAAAGAAAAACACGGTGGGAGTGAATGCCTTCCGGAACCGATCGGCATACCCCGCACGGCTTTCATTTTCGGCAGGACTGTATCCTATCCAAGCATAGGAAAAGACCAGGACCGGCAAAAGGGCCGCCGTCTCTTTGGTTAGAAGAGCCAGGCCATAAAGCGCGCAAGAGAGAGTCATCCAAAAGGCTTTCGGCCCCTGCAGGGATCGCAGATACGCCATAAACGTCAACAGAAACAGGGTCGCAAAGAGCGATTCGCTCACACTGGCGGCCCACGCGACGACTTCATGATGGATGGGATGAACCCCAAAAATCACCGCCGTCAGCCATGCCGTGATGAATTGCCCGCCCATCTTTCTTACCAAAATATACGTAAGCCAAGTGACCAGAAGGTGCATAACAATGGCGAGCAGATGCCACCCGAGCGGGCGGGTCGCGAAAAGGGCATAGCCTATCCGCATCACTAAAAGATAAATAGGGCGGTAATAATTCGCGGGGACCGAGGGATCCATCTGCTTCCATAACGAACTGACAAAATACTGCGGGACATAGCGCCATGCCTTCAGGAGGGGATTGTTCACGATCACAGGACTATCGTCGTAAACAAAACCAAATCGGATTGTCCCCAAATACGTAACCGCCGTAACGAGAAGAACCATCCAGACCAGATACTTCTCGCGCTGCGCGTTAATCCGCGGATCTTCCGTCTTGGGAGTTAATTCAGTGGTCATAATCACCTACTTGATCTATCAAGAGTCTAGCATTGGGAATCGCAGGGGCGGTGCAGATTGCAAGAACGGGATCGTCAAACAGTAAGCACACGTTAGACGTTTGAGTTGAATTTTAACGTGGCGATTCTGGCAGCGACGCGCCATCCACAATGGCAACGGCCGCAGGCACTTGAAAACGGAAAAGATCGCCCGCCAAAGGAATGCCCGTCTGCCAGTTTCCGAAGCGATATTCCAGCTCGATCGCTCCGGGCTGTCGAATCTCGATGCGCGCGAGCTCTCCCGAAGAGGTATCTAATTCCAGGAAAACTTCCGTGTAATCATTCGCGCTCGAGAGACTTTTTGCTTCCTTCGGAAGACAGCGAAGGACCGCGTGGCCGCTCGGGATTCCACTCTGGTTAACCAACTCCAACCGATCGCACAAGCGTGAAAGTTCCGCCTTCCCCGTCAAGAGAGCCAGTGGCGTGCGCCAATCGGAACTCTCTTTGACCGGGGCCTTCGTCACGGTATGGTCGTAGGGAACATAGAACCAAGTGGTTTTCCCGTCGACCAGAAAGAGTTTCTTTTCCGGCGAATCGTATTCCCAGCGCATTTGTCCTGGCCGCCGAAAGTAGACCGTGCCGGACTCGATCCTCGCCTGCCTTTGTCCCTCACTGTAACGTTCCAGAAAGACCGCCTGCAGGGTGCGCGGCTGGCGGTAATGCTGCTCCAGGAGACGCGCATATGATTTTGTAAGCTCGGATGATTGTTGCGCAGGCGATGCGGATGCACTCGCCATAGCCAGTACGGCACTTGCCAAAGCAATCGCGGCAGATCCGACTCTGCTTCGTAAATTCACATTGAAATTATAGCAGGAAGCCGCCGTTACCTCGGGTATCTGGCACCGGGCAATACGGAAAAATGGCGGCCCAAATGAAATGGGGGAAAAGGGAGTTTGCCCATTTCCCCCACGTACTCAACTTCCGAGAATTACTGACCGATGGGCGTAGTGTCGGCGGCACCGATCGAGGGGATCTTGCCATCCGTAGTCTGGTAAATCACGCCACTCTGGTCGGTCTCAAAATACCGCTGACCGGTCGAGGTGGACTGAGGAGAGGCCAGAATTGTGTACTGTGTGACAGGCGTGGCGGCAACCGGCGCGTAGCTGAAAGCATATCCGCTCTTTTTCGGAGTGACGGAGCCGAGCAAGCTGTCAACCAGGTCCGCCGAAGCGGAGCTGGGTGTCGTACCGCCACCCGTCAGCGGCCCGAGTTGGGATAAGTCCGTGACCGGATCGGTACCATATGTGGTCTGGTAAGCCACGATAGTGGTGTTATAAGTTCTCAGCGAGGCAACGGCAGACGCTTCATTGGCCGCCATCTTCGAACGCAGCAAGTTCGGAATTGCAATGGCCGCGATAATCAAAATGATCGCGACGACGATCAACAACTCAATCAACGAGAAACCCTTCTGTTTATTGCGCATGCACGGCGCTCCTTTTGGACTTTAAGATCTGAATCGTTTGTGAGGACCCCGCGGATCCACGTGAAAATTCTGAGCATCAATTGTGCCAAAATTGGAGGGTGAGGTAACAGACTGGACACACGCCAGTAACTCTAATTATTTCAATAGCTGCGTAGTTTTTGCGATGACGTTAAGTAATCGTCTAGGTGAGCCGTCCTTGGGGAGGCAGAGAATTTTGACATAATTTGTCATCTCGCCGGGCCAGAAAATGGCAATTCCACTGGAATCTTTCACAAATCAAGGCGAGAAAAATTTGCACTTACTTCGAATTGCAGGTGGCAATTCGCGAAATTCGAAGACTCATCAGAGGGGGAGATCCGTTGGTCCAGCCGGAACGGAAACGTTGGATCGAATTACACAGCTTTGGTCGGTATAGAAATGGCGCTGACCTGTATTTGGCGACTGCGGATTGGCAGTAAGAGAATAGGTGGCTGTGTGCCCCTGCGCGTCCGTAGTAAGCGGCGTATATGTGAAAATGTAACCGCTCTTTGCTCCGCCTGCCAGGGATTCGTCAATCAAACCAGCGTTGTTCAGGTCCGGGGCGATGCCAGTGCCGGACAGTTGCGTAAGACCAGTCGAGTAATTGATGCCATAGGTTGTGGAGTATACGAGTTCGGCTGTCGAAATATTACGCAGGCTCTGGACAGCCGAGGCCTCATTCGCGCGCATTTTGGATTGCACGTAATTGGGGATCGCTATGGCCGCGATGATCAATATCACGGCAACGACGACTAACAGTTCGATGAGGGAGAACCCCGCCTCCTGGCAATCGGTTCGTTTAGAGATCCCGGTCGATCGTAGCCGTCTCATTCCTTTACTCTCCTAAGTCACTCTCGCGCTTCCAAGTCCATTACGAGCCAGCGATCTTCAAATCGTTAAAACAAATAGGGGAAGAGGGCGTTCGCCCTCTCCCCCCAGTCGAGCAACTTCCGAGAATTACTGACCGATGGGCGTAGTGTCGGCGGCACCGATCGAGGGGATCTTGCCATCCGTAGTCTGGTAAATCACGCCACTCTGGTCGGTCTCAAAATACCGCTGACCGGTCGAGGT
>Ga0210409_10001217_pt1 | contig 34836 bp, 37 predicted proteins | sample IncBWH17MmetaG_FD_161649 | JGI IMG/M metagenome (GOLD analysis project Ga0210409, IMG submission 161649) | Forest soil microbial communities from Barre Woods Harvard Forest LTER site, Petersham, Massachusetts, United States - Inc-BW-H-17-M | ecosystem: Environmental > Terrestrial > Soil >... | reverse complement strand
TGGCGATTTGCAGATTCAGTTGTGGCTGACGGACGGATTCATTGCGGGCGTTGAGAAGGGATTTGGCCTCGGCACGGTCCTTGGTGCCCAGGCTTTCCTGCTTGCGGGTTTCCGTGTCTTCGACGTAGAACATGCCGCCAACCTTGCGGCGGTAAAGGATGAAACGCTGTTTCATAGCTCAGACTTTTTTCGTCCGAGGCTATGAGCCTGCACGCGGCTTTAGATGTATCACCTACACCAAACGGGCGGCCAATCCCGTCATTACCAGTAGTTGCCGAGTGGTTGCGGAGTACTACGCGAGTTTTATTTTCACTGGCACTTTCACTGGCACTGCCTCCTCTGGGTTCTGCAACTTGTTGTCTTTTGGCAACTTAAAGTTGGAGGCGAGGGTCGGAATCGGGCGGCTAATGCCCGATTGACTGGCTAAACATTGCGCATTTTGTTGTGGATTTCAATAAAAATAAGCTAACCACGTTTAACCATTTTTAACCCCTTTACTGAAGGTTTCACTGAAGGTCACCTACAAGTACCGAGGCACTGTGGCGGCACCGCGCCATGCCAGGGCGTCTGGCCGCCGACATGAAAGCGGGCATCCGAGGCGACAGAAACCTCAAGCAATCCTGCCGATGCAAGGTGTCTTTGAGAAACACAAAAACTCCCAGACCCAGCTGCGCCAGCCATCCCGATTTCAAATAATTGATGCGCCAGGGCCGACGACACCCCCAGCGTTGTCGACTCCTGATGGTCAAACGGTGTTCCTCGCGGGAAATCCGTCTGAAGGTTTTTGGTTACGTTGGGGCGAGTAGTTAAAGCCACGTTTGAACAATAACGTCGGAATCAAGCACAAGGCAAAGTGACTTCACCCTGGTCTTAAACCAGACATGCCCACTCCAAGCGTGCCTCCTAAGCGCCACCCCTCTCGGCGAAGCGAGCGCAGTCAAGGTGGAGACGCGGGGCAAAAAGGGGCGTTCTACCTTGACGGCGTGAGGGAGCCATATAATCGCGGGCGCGAGGCACGTTTGTTTGGTGATTCGCCTCGATTTCCGTTTGGGCTGGCAGCCCAATTCGAGCCACTTTACCCGACAATAGATTTTTTGTTCGGTTTCGCACTTAGGCGGCGGTTTACTGGTGAATGGAAATGACCGACACCAGGCACTGCTGATTGCTTACGCGGAAAGCGGATGTGAATCCGCATTTCGGGACCTGGTTGCCCGCTACATCGACCTGGTTTATTCGACAGCGCTACGGCAAGTCGGCGGCGATGCGCACTTGGCCCAGGACGTGGCGCAGACTGTTTTCCTGCGACTTGGCCAAGAAGGCCGCAAGGATGCCGCGCAGCGTCATGCTAGGCGGGTGGTTGCACCAGGCCACCTGCAACGTAGCGGCTACCCTGACGCCGGCAGAGCGCCGCCGCCCACAGCGAGAAAGACAGGCAGTCCAGAAGAACACGCTCCAGAACGATACTCCCGGCAGTTTGGATCACGTTGCGCCCAGCCTGGATGAAGCCATCAGTCCGCTGGCAGCCGAAGATCGCACAGCCGTCCTGATGCGGTTTTTTGAGAAGCGTGACTTTGGGGCGGTAGGCGAAGCTCTGGGGACCAGTGCGGATGCCGCGCATGCGTGTAAACGGCGCTCTGGAAAAACTGGAAATACTCTTGAAGCAACGCGGTGTCACAATCTCCACCGCAGCGGCGGGCGCATCCCTACGCTCAGGACGCTCAGGAACTGAGCTGGCAAAAGAACGACGGATCCGTTAAATTCACGCGCACAATCTACGCGGGCGTTTTTGGCAATGCCAAACTCCTGTTGGCATTCTCGCACTGGAAATTGCGCACTAAACAAAAAGCCCGCCCCGGGAAGAGAACCGAGAAACCGGACGCCCGACGCGGACAGAAAGCGGTCGACCCAAAGGATCTTCCGATCTTAAGACGCCGAACGTCCGGCAGAACTTCCGAAACCGCTCTGCACGAGATCGGTTAAATGCACACATGCAGCTTAGCTGGGCGTTTTCGGTTATACCAGACTGTTTGCTGACTTTCTTGAAACGGAAATTGTCGCTTCGGCAAGCGAAGAAAAGCCCGCACGGGAAGAAGCCGGAGCGGGCACCCGACCCTAAGTGTCCAGGTGCCGTCATGCTCAACCACGGCCCGCCCAACCGCAGGGGTTTATTTCGCAACCGCCTCAAAAACTCTGCTTTCCGAGACCGCACCCAGTTTGCGGGTAACAAAGCGCATGGCGTGAGAAAGGCGGCTGACCTTCGCCATGCGCTGCTGAAGCGAGAACTTGGTTTAAGAAATCATAGGTGCCGCCCTCGAACATTGCGTGCGCCTGCTTCCCGTCTTCGGCAATGTCCACAGAATGGCCGTCGACCGCCAGGACCATGCGGAGGGTGTGAGCTACCCACGGCTCGTCCTCGGCGACCAAAATGCGTTTTGGTCGGAGCCGCCGGCGGAGACGGATCGAAGTCATTTGCTAGTGACTCTGGCCCTTACGATACTGGACCGTGCCTAGAATCCGGACACTTAAAGTCCATCGCTAGGGCCATTCAGCATGTGTATTCTCGTTCGGATCGGCGTCGCGGCTAAGGCCACGCCGGGAAATAAGCAGCCTTGGCCGGGAATGCCGGCAAATGCATTGCTCAGCACGAATTTCGTGGTTTTCGCCTGCGTCGGGCACATTTCGTGCTAGGACTAAAAGATGCTATTTGAAATGGCCAAACAACGTCAAGTTCCGCATGAGAGATAGAGCCGAAAGGCCTTATCATGAACCTTTCCCATCGGTTAGGCCCTCCGGAAATGCGTGAACCCAGAAGGCGATACCGGGAAAGCGGTAACACGTTGGTTCTCACCCTGGTGATGACTCTGACGATCTCTACGGTTTTGGGAAGCTATCTGGCACTAATCAGCAGCCGCTACAAGGTAACGATTCGATCACAAAGTTGGAATGCAGCGGTGCCGGTTATGGAAGCGGGCATTGAGGAAGCGTTAACCCATATCCAAGACGACCTGAACAACCCCGGCGCAAATGGCTGGACATTGGGCACACTCGGCGGGCAGCCGGTCTATTTTAAGCAACGGACCTTTTCCGACGGTAGTTATTTCCTCGTCAACATCTATTACGGATCAGGTGGCACAACCAACCTTCCTTATGTTTATTCAACAGGCTATGTTCCGCTGCCCTTTAGCTCCAGCACCTATGTTTCCAGGACTGCGAAGATTACGGGCACTAATACTCCCCTAATCAACCTCGCCTTCGGCGCGGTTGACTCGATCACAATGCACGGGAATGGATTAGCCTCCGACAGTTTCAATTCTAGCAATCCTGCGCTCAGCACCAATGGCCAATATGATCCAACCAAAACGAGCACCAATGGGAGCGTGGCCAGTGTGTATGGTCCCGTGAGTTTCGGGAACCATAGCATCGCTGGCAACCTCTACCTCGGCCCAACCGCAACCAGCGGCGTTTCCTCCGGCCAGGTCTCCGGTCAGATTTACACTGATTTCAACGTTTCATTCCCTGACGTAGTTCTGCCGAGCACATCCTGGGTTCCGGCATCGACGTCAACGGTCGGCGGGAAGACTGTCTACAACTTCACAAGCAGCGGCGACTATTCCGTTGGTGGATCGAACGATATTCTTGTTCAACCAGGGGTGACTGTTCGGTTGAGGGTGGACGCGACGAGCTTTAGTCCTGGAAACATTCATATTCTGTCGACCAACGGGACGTCCGGCACGTTGACTGTGTATCAGGTCTCCGGGAGTGCCGGCATGAGCGGCAACGTCACAATTGACAGCGGCCGAGCGCGTAACTTTTGGTATTTTGGGTTGCCCGGCGTCACGAGCGTGACCTACGGTGGCAATTCGAGTTTTATTGGAGTCATGTATGCACCCGAAGCGGATCTGACCTTGAACGGCGGTGGAAACAACAACGGGCTGATCGGCGCGAGCATCACGAAGTCCATCACGATGAACGGGCATTATGATTTTCACTTCGACGAGGATTTGCTCTCAGTCGGGCCAAGCCGTAGCTACATAGTCACTTCATGGAAGGAGCTTTAGGCAGGCTAGTCTGCGGGTGAGCCTCCTCCCGGCTTGAGCACAGTCCAAGCCGGGTTTTCTTTTGACCAGCCAGGGCAGACCCGGTCGAGGCGACCAGCGAGGAGTTCACGCTGCCGTAGGGTGGTTGGGGGTGGCTTACCTGGCGAAGCGGCGAGCCTTTAGTCGCGGTGTTAAGCAGTGGGGAAAATCTTCTGCAGTGCAACTTGAAGATCTACGATGGAGCACGGCTTGCCCACGAGAACATCAACGTTCGAGACCTTTCCATCTGTGCCCTTGATGACCTCCAGGTAAGCAGTAAGCAGGATTATTGGCGTCGCGGGCGAGCGCGTCTTGATCGCTTCAGCCAACTCCAGCCCGTCCATGTTGGACATTTTGAAATCGGTGATTACGAGATCGTGCCTGGCAAGGTCGAACATAGCAAGGGCGCGCCTGCCATCTTCGGCGATGTCCACAGCATGGCCGTCGACAACCAGAGCCATCCGGAAAGTGTGGGCTAAAATGGGGTCGTCTTCTGCGATGAGTATTCGCTTCGGTGCAATCGGTTTTCTGAGCAGGGTCGTTGCCACGACACAATGGGTCCTTTATCGGGGATACTCTTTACTCATCGTGGTCGCAAGATTTACTTCCACACTGTCGAGAAAATGCGGTTTTGGGCTCCCACGATTGCCGCTGTGCTGAGGTTCCCTGCATTTGCAGAAGCGACACCGGCCTTGCTATAGCGGGTTTTGGAATGGCGTGTTATGGCGTTACGCCGGAACGCCGGTCTGGGTCTGCACAGGTCAGGCCGGTCATTTTGCTGAAGCTCGATCTAGCCGGAGTTCAAGCGTCGCGATTAGCTTGCTTCATCTTCCCCCCTTTCGTCCGCGTCAGACGAAGTGGAATTGCGTTGAAAATAATCATGATAGGAGCTCGCGTCACCATGTGCGAACGCCCGGATCATCGCACTTAATTCTTCCTTGCCGAATTTTCGATACAAGGTCGAGCGGCTGCATTTCATTGCGGCAGCCAACGCCTTAACCGTCGCCGCACGCTCCTCGTTCCGCAGAATGAGCATTTCCAGCGAAAGATTGTGAGTGTCTGCGCCTATGACAGACGCCTGTTCGGGGAAAAGCAGGATCCTGCGGGTCGGGCATGTGCTTCATGGTTGGTTCAGGCTTGGGCTTTTTCGCACATTCTGAACCATGGAGTAGAGACAAACTTGAGTCAAACCGCCTGCTCCGGTCAGCCGGACCATCAATTCTATATTTTCAGCCGGTGGCCACGACGATTGTCCAGGACTCAGGCAAGGCCTGTCCAGGATTTGGAAGGGAGCGGAGGGCATGATGCGTTCGGCGATCTTTTCCCGGAGTCTTTGCTACCAGAATGCGACGATTCTGTCGTAAATGCCCCAGTGACGGTAGCTGAAGCGAGGCGTTTGGGCTCTCTTAATCGTCCGACAGCTAGTATGGTACTTTCCCCGGCGCCCTTGGCACGCCGCGCGAGGAGGCGCCGCGACTCAAACTATCGTTTCAAGATTCGGCACTTGGTAGATTCGAGGTCTTTCATTCCATGGCACTATCCATGCTGGGTCTGTATGGCACTATCGCGGAATGAATGACGCACCGACCAAAGCGCAGACTCGTTGAACGGGTTCTGGCCAAGCGGGGTCGCTCCCAACACGCTTGTGCCTTTACGCTGGCCGAAGTTCTCATCAGCCTGGCGATTGCCGCTATGATTTTTGCGGGGGTCATCACGGCTTACGTGCAGTCGTCCTACCGGGCCGAGTGGACAGGGTATTCATTGGCGGCGCAATCGTTGGCGGTTCAACAACTCGAACAGGCACGGGCAGCCGACTGGGATATTAATACGAGCCCCGAAAAGAATGAGATCACGAACGTCCCGACGATAACCTCCGCGATTCTCGACCTGCCCGTGACGGGCACAAATGTCGTTTGGGCAACGAACTACACCACTATTACGTCGATCCCGATTACCAACACGATCGGCGCGAGCGTTTACATGGTACGGGTAGACACCGCCTGGCCCTTTTTGTGGCGAGGCCTGAAGCGCTATTACACAAACACTGTCGCGGATTTCTTCGCTCCCGATTGATGAAACTTCAACTTTATGGCTGTCAGGAAGCAGGTGGGTTGAAGCTCTTGCGGAGAGAAGTCGGTTTGACCCTGGCTGAGACGACGATCACCATGGGAGTCTTCAGTCTTTTGGTGCTCGGGATGGTCTATACGGCGATGTTTTGTATGCACCTGGATGAACTGGCCAACAGCAAAGCCGGGGCGAGCGATTCGGCGCGGCGCGGCTTCGACCTGCTCAGCGGCGATATACGCTCGGCGAAGATGTGGTTCATCGGCAACGGCAACCAGACCAGCTTTACTCCCTGCGGCAATGCGACCAATCAGCAGGGAAATGCGTTGCGGGTTCACTACACGACCGACACGAACGCGTATGTGGTCTACTTCTTCGACACCAATGCCTGCAAGCTCTATCGCTACACCAACGGCATGAGTGCCAGCAAACTCGTCGTGGATGGTCTCACGAATGCCAGCGGGAGCGGGATGAGCTTTCATGCCGAGCGCTATGACGGCACTCACTTGAGCGACCTCCAATTCAAGTATGTGATCGTCGCCGTTTTGGAGTTCTGCCAGTACCAGTATCCCCTGACGAAGGTGGGGCCCAACTACTTTTACAATTACTACCGGATGCAATTGAAAATCGCTTCGCACAATTTCAACTAAAATATGAAAACGATGAGCCTTGCGGGAAAGCGGTTCTGCCACGGGTACGCGCTGTTGATGGTGATGGTTCTGATGGCGGCGTTTCTGACGACGCTCCTCGCCACGTATGGACGGACCACGACAACGGTAAAACTGAATAACCGGAACAATGAGTACACCGCCGGGCTTTATGCAGCAGAAGCGGCTACCGAAAAGGTCCTTGCGCGCATGAAGTACGACTACCTGGCCGGCAACCTGACCTATATTACCAATGATCTAACGACCTATCGATCGTCCATTCCCACTGCCGGGGATCAGGCATACTGGAGCCAGTTCAAATTTAGCGACGCTCAGGGCCATAACAACGAGACGTACGTTCAAAGCATTTCCAACACCGCCTGGGGTTCGCTCGGGTCGCAGTATGCGGGTTTGAACGGGTGGGTCACCGTGTACCGCGTCCTGTCGAATGCACAGGATGCGAGCGCGGCAAACAACCCGGTGTCGGCGGTTCAACAGGATATTCAATTGTACGGCATCCCGGTATTTCAATTTGCGATTTTCTACAACGGCTTGCTCGAGTTCACCTGGTGCGCCCCCTTCACGGTGAACGGCCGCACGCATTCCAATACGAACATTTACACCGGCTCATCGGCCAACCTGACCTTTAACACGACCGTAACAACTGCCTGCACGATTTCGCAACCCGCGTGGTTCGGCAAAACCCCAGGCCAGTATACGGGCGCGGTGAACTACAACGGTACTCCTGGGTACAGCACCAATGCTCAAACTCTGACCCTTCCGATCGGCACGAACAATTCCTCGAGCGCGATTGCCGAAATCATCAATATGCCGCCTGCGGGAGAGGACCCCAACTCGGCCATGGGCCAGCAACGCTATTATAACAAGGCCGACGTGGTCTTGTTAGTCAGCAACTCCTTGGTATCGGTCACGTTGAAGACTTCTTCCAGCGACCTCGCCCCGGTGACCATCCTGGCGCCCTACAGTTCCACCAATTACCTGGTGGTGGCCACGAATTTTCCGTTCCTGAGTCTGACCAACACATTCACTGACCAGCGAGAGAACAAAACGGTGACGGCGACGGACATCGACGTGAGCAAATTAAAAACCTGGCTGGTCACCAACACGCTGGTAAACGCGAAATTCCCCAACGTCGCGGGTCTGTATAACTCCGGGGCGTATCCAAACATCATGTACGTGGCGGATAACCGGCCGGCGAATAGCACGACGCTGCCGGCAGTCCGACTGTTGAATGGAGGGATCCTCCCGACGAATACGTCGCCCTCGGGCCAAGCGACCGGCTTTACCGTAGCGACACCGAATCCGCTCTATGTCAAAGGTGATTACAATAATCCGGCCGCTGTCGAGAACTCGGCGGATACCAGCAAGACCTTTCCGGCGTCGTTGATCTCGGACGCGCTAACCGTGTTATCCAAAAACTGGGTCGATTCGCAAAGTGGTTATGCCCTGAGCAGTGGGAGCAAGAGCAAGGCTGTGAGCACGACCATTAACGCGGCCATTTTGGCGGGCAACGTGCCCTCGACCGGCTCCGACGTAAACTCGTACAGCGGCGGGGTAATGAATTTGCCCAGATTACTTGAGGACTGGGGCAACGGCAGTTCCTCGGTTGTGTTGACGATCAACACCTCGATGGTCAATCTATTCAGCAGTTCACGAGCGACGACGCAGTTCCAATCGCCTGGCGTTTACTACTACGCGCCCAGCCGCCAATTCAGCTTTGATGTCAACTTCATGAGTCAAGCCAAGATTCCGCCGGGCACGCCGATTCTGGGAGCCCTCCTGCGCAGCAAATGGGCGGTACCGCCTCCAGGTGTAACGACTTATGCGGGCAATTAACCTTATCGTTCTGGCCGGGCTGGGCCTGGCGCTCACCAGGAGCCCCCTGTCCGGCTCCCCGGTGGTTGAATCCGGCCCCGGGTCAGAGACCAACAGCTGCGCTCTTCTCGCGGAAACGCGGCATGAGGAAGGGCCCGGCCAGCTTCCGGCCGACCGCGCCTATCTGCGTGCAGGTACCAACCGTTTCTGCTTTCTCATCCCCTCCGGATTGAAACTGGAAACCTGGAGTGACGGTCGAGTGGCGCTCGTCACCCGAGATTATAACTGCCAGATAGTCTTCCGTATCGCGGGCCCGCCTTTGCTCGAAGGGAGCGAATTGAACCCGGACTCCTGCTCGCAATGGATTGTCGCCGAGCATGCGACAGCGCAGATTCTCAAACAATTCTCGGCGTTCGCAGACAGCCGGCAGGGCCCCGCCTACGAAGTTGGGTTGACCGGCACAGCCGGAGCTCCGCGGCGGGGCGAGATCGCTTTCATTCCGTCTCGCGTTGGGATCCTGGAATTCAGCTTGTTGTGCAGCCCGGAAAACTTCGAGGCGGCTCGCCGGCAGCTTCACACGGTAATGCTGACCTTCCGGGCCAGCGACGCGCGGGGCGAACTGCATATCTCACCCCTTTCGGACAAGATATAATCGTCTGGCGAGGCCGCTGACCGAGAATTCACCCCCGAATTCAACCGCGAATGGACGCGGATGGACGCGACTGGACGGGAATCAGACCCAATTTTCAAGGGAACGTGAGCACCTCGTGAGCACCCCCCCAGGGGTAGCCGGCTTAAGGAACTCAGTGATAAATCGTACCGAGCTGGGGAATGAAAACCTCGTCGGATTGAAACTGATTGTGTCGTTGCTCGGTGTTATGGCCAGTGACAAAATAGCCGACGCCGTCGTCTGGTCGGGCGAGGCTCCGGCCGAGCCCTGATCATTTATTCAACCGGACGGCCTGTTCATCGAGATCCTCGATTTAGTTAGGGCTCGGCGGGAGCCTCGCCCCGCCAGACTGGCGCGAACCCCAGTTGCGCACTTTGTCACTCGCCCTGGCTCGGTGTGGCTTTTGTGAGTTTTTTCCTCGGTTACAAAACGGACCTTTGTTTACTGTTGGAATCGTCGGGCCAGGGGGCTTCGCCGCAGCAGGACGCCGAACCGAGGCAAGCGCAGCGGTGGTGTGGGGGAGCATTTACCCAGGACCGAGGTTTTCCGGGTCCTGGGTTTGCAAAATGGTTCGGCGTACTTCTCAGGCGTTCGGCGGCGCGCTCGGCACCACCTCCAGCAAATAGCCGTGTACTCGGAAAGTCCCCTCCAGGAGCAGAACGCCTCCAGCTTGGTCGCCCGAGCCCGAGACGTTCGCGTCCAGGTCAGCACGAGTACCGGTACTGGGAGCGGTCATCGAGGTCTCAACCGCGACTCCTTGAACATCAAAGTGGAGGCTTAACGAGGGGTACTTGGTGGAATCGATGAGCGCCAGGCGCTGGATGCTGTAGTCAGTACTGCTCGTTCGGCCGGCTTTGAGGTTTAATTGTGAGCTGCTCACAAACCCGCTCTTCACTTCATAGGCAAAAAATGAACTGACATCTACCGAAGCGGTGCCATCCCTGATCACAATAGCCGAGCTCCCGCTCGGCAACGGGGTGACCACCACCAGGTTAGCTTTGCTGGAAAAACTGTTTCCGGTTGCCGTCCCTAGCTGCTTGATTACATCCGCAGTGATAACCCCTTCGAACGTCGTGCTCGTCTTGACTATGTTGCCGTTGGTTTCGGTTGGACCTTGAGTGATTCCCCCCAGATGAATGTTTAGGGTTTGAACGAGGTTAGTCTGATCGGCCCTGGTTTGTCTGCCGCCTAAAACAAACAATGCTGCCATTGCGAGGATCTTAATGTGTTGATTCATACCTTTTGTCTCTATTTATTCTTGAACTGCCTTTCCCTGCACCAACGCCTCAAGTGTGGACGAAAGGAGCAACACTTATGCCACATTTCTGGACGAAGTCGCCCGATTACTTTCGCAGCCGATGTCGCAGGTTGTAAGGACTTTCCGCTTAGTTTTGGCCGTTTCACTCGTCCGCCCTTCCAACTCCCCCCGGCACTGTTTCGGAATTGCCCAGGTTGTGGACGTGACTGTCTATTCTTCCCTATTATATGGACAATAATGCGTGCGTAGATAGAGCCATAAGTAATATAATAAGGCCATTCGGTTCTCTTGACAGCAGGTGTATTGATGATGGTCCCCGCAGACCGCAGCGAACCGCAAAAAGGTCTCCGCCGCGCATTGCCACTTTTCTCATTGGGCTTGGGCTGGCAGTGCGCGCACGCTGACCGCGCTGCTCTCCGCTGACCACAGTCCAATGCTTGGCTACCTGGTTTTGGCGTCGTGAAGTGACATTCTTCGAAGTCGCCCCAGTTCTTGGGACGGTAGAGGGTCCGTCGGCGCCAAGTCAAAGGCGGGGGAAAAGAGCAACCGTAGTCGCCCACGGTTCCAACGTGGGAGCCACAACGCCGAGAGTCGCATTCGTCGTCGGGGCGAGGCTTCCACCGACCGGTTGCTGTGGAGAAGTCCTTCCAGGGCTGAAGCGATTTGCCAGATGGGGAGCAATTCCGGCGGCTCGGACTTGCGTTTGAGGGAACTGATTTGGCTCGAAAGGCCAACCAGCAGCTCTTGCCGCGCGGAGTCGCCGGTGGCGCGGTTGATTTCGGAAAGAAAGTTTCGAACGATCGCGAGATCCCCCGCGACGCTGGCTAAAGACTTTTCGAGCCGTTCTGCTTGCGTAGTCGAGTCGCCTTCTCTCGGTTCACGCCACGGACTGATCCGTTCCATGGATGGTGCCCCAATTGGGATCGGATTAAGAGAGCCCCGCCCAGAGGAAAGGAAACCAGGGCGAACTCGTTGCGGGGACTAATCAGCGGCCCCGAACCCGGAACCGTGCTGACCTGTTTATCAGCAGCCCGCATGCCACGTTAGAGCCACATGACCCTACTCACACTCGCCACCGTCCAAATGGCCAGCGACCGATCATTCAGCACGGCGATGGAATGTCCAGAAATCGTACAGATTCTGTCCTTGCGGTGTCCGAGAATGGTACGAAGACTGCTTTTATCAAAGCTGCGGTTACAGTCGGCAATAAAGTGAACAAAAACGCAATAATAATTCAGCCGCCTTTAGCGTTCACACCGCAGCTAAAAGAAGAAAGCAAGATATGAAGATTCTTCGGTCGAACAAACGAGGTTTCACCCTCATAGAAACCATGATCGTGGTCGCCTTCATCGGTCTGTTGGCGACCATCGCGATACATCAGATTGAGAGCGCCAATCAGCAGTGGGCATTGGAGAATACACAGCCCTTGACCAGGTTGAAATGGGTGTGGATGGCAGTTCTCGTTTCGGGCACTTTAGCTGCCCTTACCCTCGCATGGCTCCGTGCACCAGTACAATCCCAATCCGGGCAACATATGCAAAATCTGCTGGGGAACCGCCAGGAGGAACTCTAGTCTGCCGTTGACCATGTCCCCTGGCTACCCTGGTTTGATAGAGCTTATAGGCTCTATTTGTTATACGTCTATTCGGACTCATTTTGGCATGTCGGCTGCTAATTGATGGGTGGCGTGGGTCCTCCCTGGTTGGGGAGACTCATGCTCATTGAAAGCCACAATGCTGCGCCCGCCTCATTTTACAACCAATGGGGCGGGCCCTTTTAAGCCCAGAACATAGAGTCGTATGGCACTATAGTGGCACGGTGGCTGCTCATAAACGCTAAGCAAGGGTTGCCGGTTTCGAACCCGTGCAGGGTCGTCGCGACAAAGAGCCCGCCTTGGTTATTCCCCTTCTGGGGTGGGCTCTTCTAATGCTTGCGCCGCCGGAAACCTGATACACGGTCGATTCGTTTCCGCGGGACCAGCCAATGACAAGTCTCCTTGATAAGCCTGTTTGGCTCTATCACTCCGCTGAGCTTGAGATCGTTTGGCCATTTTTTAATAGTGTCAATTAGCCCCAGCGCGAAATGCGCCGAAGCGGGTGACCACATGACAGGACGTGCCCTTGCTGCGATATTTAGACTCGAACTGCTTCTTTGCCGCGCCTCAGCCGCCAGGCCGATCAGCACGAAGGCCATGCACCTGATGAAGGCTTGGCAACAGACTTTGGGTGTGTTTTAGGCAATTCCATATCAGCTAATCTATGATGACTGTTCCCGGGATCGGACAACAGCTTTCACGAAAGCGCATTTTGGTTGCGGAGGACGAGCCACTGGTGGCTTGCACCCTCCGCATGGTGGCGGTAGTCGACGGCCACGTTGTGGATACTGCCGAAGACCGAAGGCAGGCCCTGGCAATATTCGACGGCGGCACCTAGGACTTGGTGATCACCGACTTCAAAATGGCCAACATGGATGGTTTGGAGCTGGCCGAAGCGATTAAGAAACGGTCCCCCTCAACGCCCATGATTTTGCTGACGGCCTACGCGGAAGCCATTAAGAGCAGAGGCGGTACTGTCTCAAACGTCGATATCGTTCTGGGCAAGCCGTGGTCGGTCATGGAACTGCAGAACGCGCTGCAGAGGATTAAGTTCTAACTTCACCATTCAACGGATCTCTATGCGACGGATTCGGAAGTTAATCTACGGACAACCGGGTGAAGGTCCGCTAATGATCGTGCTGATCTGCGGACTTGGAGCCAATTCGGCATTTGCTACCGACTGGTTTGTCAGATGTAATGGAGACGATTCGGCTCCCGGCACTAACAGAAGTGCTGCTTGGCGCACCATTGAACGTGTCAACCGCGCTCGACTTCATCCCGGTGATCGTGTGCTTTTCGAGGCGGGGCAGACCTTCACCGGAAACTTGCGCCTCACAGCTAAGGATGCGGGCACCCCAAAAGCCCGAGTAATTATCGGCTCGTTCGGGCCTGGGCGGGCAACCATCTTTGCGGGCACTGGGACCGGTGTGGCGGTGGAGAACGCTGGAGGTATCACTATCCAGAACCTGGTCGTCATGGGCGAAGGCATCACGAACAACACCGGATACGGCGTTCTTTGTGACAACGCGCAGACGAATGCCACGATGCTCGAGCACCTGAGCATCAGGAACGTCAAAGTCAGCGGCTTCGGCAAGCACGGCATTCTGGTCAGCGGCGCGCCGGCAGGGTTCCGCCACGTTCGCATTTCCGACTGTACCATGCGGGACAATTTACTTGGCGGGATGGAGGTCGCTGGCCGCTTACCCTGGGATTCGACCAATTACGCCCATGCCGATGTTCAGGTGACTCAGTGCCGTGCTTTCGACAACACGGGCGACCCGAACTATCACAAGAATCACTCGGGGAGCGGTATCGTCCTTTACGAGGTTGATGGCGGGGTAATCGACCGTTGTGTGGCCTGGAATAATGGGGGTTTGAATGGTTCAGGCGGGGGCGGGCCAGTTGGCCTTTGGACTTGTGCTTCGCGGCGCGTGGTCATTCAGCACTGTGAGAGCTTTAGCAACAAGACAAAGGGCGCGGACGGCGGAGGCTTTGACATCGATGGGGGGAGTGAAGATTGTCTTCTCCAATACAATTACAGCCATGATAACGACGGTCCTGGCTTGATGGTTTATACCTACGCCTATGCCTCGCACACCGACCGTGGGAACGTGGTGCGCTTCAATCTCAGCCAGAACGACTCGCGTAGGAGCCGCACCTATGCTGGACTTTGGGTCCGCAACGACGGCAAGGGCATGATTGGCCTGGAAGTCTATAACAACACTGTGCTGGTGGGGTCGTGGACTGACCAGGCGGCGGGTATCCGTGGCGAAGGTGTGGAAGCCAGCTTCCGAAACAACATATTCCTGGCTGAGGGCGGCCCGGTTCCTTTGAGAGTTGAGAGCCCGCACACCAAACTGAGGTTCGAGGACAACCTGTATTGGCGCGATGGGGATAGGGTCCAGATTGAGTGGGGCCAAAATGCCTACACGAGCCTGGAGGAGTGGCGCAAAGAGACCGGCGAAGAATCGCTGGACGGCAAGCCTCTTGGCCTGTTCGAGAACCCTGGACTGGCCGTCTACAAGGCAGGAATGCGTTCCACTCGATCGATCTCCGCCTCGAGCTTTCGAACGTTCCGCCCCTTGCCCAGTTCACCGGCAAAGAAAGCCGGGCTGAATCTGCGAAGCAGGTTCGGATTTGAAGGTGCCTTTCAGGATTTCCTGGGCAGACAGTTGCCTGCTAATGGACCTTGGCCGCTGGGGGCGTTCGCCAGATAGAGACGATTCGCCAGGCACAACGACTGTTGAGCGACGGTTCGAAGTCAAACCGAAGGGCCGTGAAGTTGTTCGAGCACACGATTGCGTTCGCTCGCATCGTGAGACGGGATGCCCTCGCTTGTCCAGTTTCGGGACAAGCTGTGTGCGGTCCTGAGACAGCAAGAGTTCGAGATGCTGACACCGTTGCTGTAACAATCTAAAAATGTACATGTTACGACTTACGGATTAAGAGGCACTAGGATTGCTAGTACTAGGTGGCTCTATTGTAGCGCTATGAGCGAACCGATCATACGAACCTTGACGAGGGAGAATTCGACTTGTTCACCTGGTTCCACGCGCCAAATGGACCGAACTGATTCTATTTAAACCAGTGAGGACCAACTCATATTCGCCCCACGCGTTCGCCCATGGACACGTCCTGTTGACCGTCTTGGTGCTTTTGGGAGTTAGCATGCTTACGCTGGGAGGACTGTATACCTATACCAAGACGAGCGAACACATCAACCAACGAGGTAACGACCTTTCCGTTGCCGTAAGCGCCGCCGAGGCTGCGACCGAGAAAGTTATTTCCCAAATCACTACCGATTTTCGTAACTATGGCGACGGCTATCTCCAGCTGCATCTCGATAACTATCGCCGATTGGTGCCCTCTGCCAGCGAGGCGAGTGACTGGACTAATTTCGATTTCATGGATCTTTCGGGCACTGGCAACCGCGTCGAGGTGCAATACACTCCCATGACACAGAACGGCTTATCCCTCATCAGCAATATGTACGGTCCGTTGCGCGGGTTCAACGATCTAGTGCGCGTTATTTCCAACGCTCGCATGCGGAATTCCATGGACCAGGTTGTGGGCTCGGTCTATCAGGACATCAACCTGACCCGCATCCCAATTTTTCAATACGCTATTTTCTATAACGTCCTGTTGGAATTCACTCCATTGCCGCCCATGACCGTCACCGGACCCGTCCACTGCAACACCAACATCTGGATGAATCCGATGGGCAGCCTGACCTTTAACAACGATGTCACTTCCAGTGGAACGATTTACCAAGGCGCCTACGCTGTCTCTCCCCTGCCGCTTCTGGGCGGCACTGTGACCTACAATGGCGCTCACGACAGTGGCGTGAGCACGCTTAGCCTGCCAATCGGAACGAACAATAGCCCGGCCGCGGTTCAACAAGTCATCGGCATTCCGCCTTCTTCGGAAGACCCCCAATCGTCCATTGGCCAGCAGCGCTATTATAACAAAGCCGATCTCCTCATCATTGTCAGCAACAACAATGTCGTGGTGGAAAGCGGGCTCGCCACATCCTTCGCGTACTCGGTCTCTACGAACGAGTTTCTCAGTTTCATCTCGACGAATTTTTCCTTCTACAATAAGCGCGAAGCCAAGACCATCCTCGGCATCCAGATCGATGTCGGCAAGTTAGTGCAATGGAACGCCACGAATACCAGCATTCGGCCGCATCTGCCCGCACAGGATGTGGAGACCATCTATATCGCCGACCAGAGGACAATCGCCTCGGGCTATGAATCGGGCGTGAGATTGGTCAATGGAAGCGCCTTGCCTCCGCAAGGGCTCACTGTCGCCACGGCTTCACCGGTCTACATCCAAGGCGACTACAACGTCCCGCCCGCGGCCAGGGGCACGACCAATACCGGCGGCGCGCTACCTGCCTCGGTAGCCGCAGACGCTATCACCGTCCTCTCGACGGCTTGGAGCGATGCAAATAGCTCGAAATCCCTCTCCTCGCGAATTGCTGGCGACACAACTGTCAACGCTGCATTTCTGAGCGGTATCGTTGCAACGACGGCCTTGAGTGATAGTGGCGGCGTTGAGAATTTTCCGCGCTTCCTTGAGGACTGGACCAATCATACGCTGACTTACAACGGTTCGATGGTGTGCATGTTCTACAGCGCGATTGCCACTGGCCTATGGCTGGGCATCGATGAGCCCTATGATATTTACAATCCACCCATCCGCAATTGGGCCTTGGACCAGAACTTCCAATACCGCAATAAGCTCCCGCCAGCCACCCCATCGCTGACAGTCCTTGTACGGTCGAGTTGGCGAATGCCCACGGCCTTTACCACCAACAGCCTCGCTGGTTTTTGAATCCTCCGGGTTGACGGAACCGACTTGTTCTTGGCTGGTTTGTGTCGACACCTCGTAGAACCATATTGCTCTATTAGGCCACAACGGCGGCTGATATGGGGCGGACCCACTTCAAGAATTACGCCGAAAACAGAGCAGCTCTAGCCGTTTTCGGTTGTGAAATCACGGAATAGATCATGCTAGAGCTATATAGCGCTAGTTGAATAGAGCCAAGAAGCATAATTGGTGCACACTTGTGTTACGTAAGACGACAAGACAATGAACGAAATCGATAACTGGATGAATTGGTTGAGTGACCAGGATTGGAGTTGGTGGCCGCTGAAGTCGATGCGGCCCCTAAAGAATAGCGAGATTGACGATCTGCGCCTGTTGAAAATGTCGTGCGCTATCGCGCCGTTGATGGCAGTGCTTATCCTGATACCGAGTTGGGGAATGACAAACCTCGTTGGATTGAAACTGATTGTATCGGTGCTCGGTTTGACTTTTGGGAGTTTCTTCCTCGTTTACAAGCTGACATTTGCATACGCTTGGAATCGACGAGCCAGACGGCTTCGTTCCGCTTTTGAAGCACTGAAAGTGGGGGCACCGCGGGAACGTGAATCCTTGCCAGGGCGTCGAATTTGAAGCGGGCGAAGGGCGCGCGAGGGATCCAACCAGCATGAAATTACCTTTTCTCGGGGGAAAAACCAGGACGCGGGACCATATGATGTCCGTCGATCTTGGAAGTCGAACAACCAAAGCGGTGCATTTGCGGCGGGCCAATGGCAAACTTGTGCTCTGTGGATACGCCATCACCGACTCTCTCGCCGCTGCGAAAAGCGTATCGGCCGAGTCCCTGTCGGATCACCTTAAGAGCCTGACCGAGAAGCTAAGACCGAAGACGAAGTCGCTTACCCTGACCGTCGGCGCCAACGATGCTGTGCTCCGCACGGCCGAGGCGCCCCTGATGAGCAAGGAAGATTTTCGGGCCGTATTGAAGCACAATTCGAAAGTTTACTTGCAGCAGGAACTCCCAGGGTATGTCTTTGATGTTCACCCGTTGCTTTACTTTGGGAAAGCCGAGTCGGAGCGGGGCCCGCAAGCGAGCGTGAAAAAGCAAAAACAACGTTTGCTGATCGCCGGCGCGAAAGGTCGGCTATTGGATGGTTACGTGGAGGCGGCGAAAGGGGCGGGTCTTATCACCGAGCATGTCGTGCCCGGGCTGATCGGGACGATCAACGCGTTCGAATTAGCCAAGCCGGAACACTTCCTCGGCAGTGCAGTGGCACTTGTCGACATCGGTTTTAAGACCTCTTCGATTTGCGTTTTGAACCGGGGTGACCTGGCACTCAGCCGAGTTGTGGCGATTGGTGGAGATCGTATCACCGAGAGCTTAAGCGAGATCATGAACATAGGCTATGCGGAGGCTGAGGGTATAAAAATCGGCATGTCTGGCGACGTGCGGCGGGAATTGGAAACCGTAGTGGGGCCGCTCGGCCGGGAGTTGCGGGCATCGATCGATTTCTTTGAGCACGAGCATGACCGGACGGTTTCCCACGTTTTTATTTGTGGTGGCTCCGCACGGTCGGACGTTGTCCGCCAGATTCTGGAGAGCGAATTAATGATGGAATGCAGTAATTGGGATCCGGTTTCGATCCTTGCCAAAGAACTCTCGCCTCAGCAGGACGCTGAGCTGGAACACGTTGGAGCACAGTTCGCAGTTGCCGTAGGCGCGGCTCTCGGGGCAATGTAGGAATATCCGGAGGTCCTGTCGGCATCAGGAAGTTGGTGTTACTTCCGCCCACCGGCAGTGGGGTAGCGTCCTTGGAGGACGCGTTGCTCACCATTTACGCAGTAACGACTTCTTCAAGGCGGGTAGAGGGCCTCAAATTAGCGAGGCGGCCGCGAACTGCAAATGTAAGAACCGCAACTGTAATTTCCGCGGCAAAGAAGGGCTTGGGGATGAACCCGCCACCTCCGACGTTAGCTCCTTGGCGGCGCGAATCGGTGTCACTCTGCCTGGTAACAAACACCACCGGTGTGCGTTCGTTATGCTTGGTTTGCTTAATCTTCGTACAAGTGGCGAATCCATCCATGCCTGGCATGAGCACGTCCAGCAGAATCAAATCGAACGGACCTTCACCCACCAGTGTCAATGCCGATTCACCGCTGTCCGCGGTTTTGGGTCTTTCAAAAACCCTCTGAATCGCGCCTGCAAGCGTCCGGAGGGCTATGGGGTCGTCATCCACAAGCAGGATACGGACGGGAGGCTTATCGAGAACAGGTTCAAGCCTCGAGTGGCACAGTTCATCCAGCAGAGAAAGGGCAGCAGCCCCTATCTCAAGCGTGGAGGGCGTGCAGTATTCCGATCGCTCGAGCAGCTTTCGGAGCAGGGCCTCCAGAGCAGAACCGAGTTGGCGAAACACGCCTAGTTCAGCACGCTGGGCCTCCGAGGTTAATGAATGAACGCCGACGTAGAGCTCTGCAAGCAATTCTTGACGGACGGCCGAATCGTCAGTCTTGCTTGCCGACTGTAACTGCTCCGCCAGTTGTTCCAGGTGGGCTGGCGCAAATTTGTAAAGCGCGTTTGCGTAATCATACGGCGTGGGCTTGGCCTCCTCAGCGATGACACACGCGCCAGAGCTGGAAGGAGGTCTATCTGCCGCAGAACTTCTTGAGGAGCAAGGGAACGAAACCAGAACTTCTGGGTGTGTGAGTGCGGTGCTGCTCGTCGACCCCGAAGCCGTCGCTGGCTTTTCATATCCCCGGCTGACGCCGCTACAAAGCGGCTGCATCATCTTCCCCGGACGCCTCTCCGAGCCAACCAGGGAAGGAACGTGCGCCGAACCGAGCGGTTTTGGCTCTGGGTCAGTGCCGGAGTTTTTCTTGGTAGTCTCGAGATTCTGCTGGCGGTGTTCGAGGCGGGAACGGAAAACCAAAGTGAGCGCCTTCACCCTGATTTCTAGGGGGACGAAAGGCTTTCCGATGAGGTCGTGGCCACCGGTCTCGGCGGCCTTGGCGCGAGCTTGGAAGTCGTTGTGCTGGGTTACAAACACCACAGGCGTGATCGGATTAAGCTTTGTTTCGTGAATCTTTGTGCAAAGTTCGAAGCCGTCAATCCCCGGCATTTCCACGTCCAAGAATATTGCGTCGTAAGCATTCGTTGTTGCCAGTGAGAGGCCTGTCTCGCCATCAGGGGCGAGCGCGGGCTGGTTAAACGATTCCTTGAGAGCGGCAGAGATTGCCAGGCGACTCACGGCGTCGTCATCCACGACCAACAGCCTGGCCGCGGTATCCGAGGCGAATCGCGAGGTCTCTCCTCCAGCACAAAAGTCGTGAAGCACATCCAGGCCGCCCGCCACAGTTCGTAGCGCGGAATCAGTAACAATCGAGGCCGAACACGCGAGTTTCCTCAAAAGACCCTCCAAGCAAACGGCCATTTGCCAGGCGGGCAGCAGCTCGAGTTGGCGTGAGTTATAGCACAAATAACGAAGCCGTTCACAAAGCTGGAGAAACATTCTTTGCCGGGCACTAGGGTCTCCGGAACGACTGGCCTCCAGCAGGAGCCGCTGCAGGTCGGCAAGTTCTGCCGGAGCGAATTTAAGAAACCTCGCCACCTCATTCACGGTTTCATGTTGTGAAGCGCCGAGCTGCTGGAACTCTGCCACCGGGTTGCTTCCACTCACCGCTTTGGCTGCTTCCGCTGCTGGTGGGGCTTGCGATGGCGAGCCTCCCGCTTCGCTTGCCGCTCGGTCACGGGTTGCACCTGTCCGGAGTGCGAAAGACGCAACCAACTCCGACATCAACTGGTCGGTTTTTGCGGCACCGCAACCGATGGTGGGTGCCACCCTCCAAGGAGTAAGCCTGCGGTTGAGGAATCCTCCAAACCGGGGCGCGAGGAACCGAAAGACAACTATTGCGAAAACAACTGCGGTCCCAAGGACCATCATGTTTGTATGGTTGCCCTCAGTGGAACCCTCCCATCCTGGCTGCGCGAATCGGTTGGTCATAGCGCTCCCCAGCGCGCTTCGCTCCTGCATGGCCTCGGCTAAAGAGAGTGGCTCGTCCGCACAACACAATTGCCGGCCCCACAACACTAGCCCCACGAGTATGAGTTGGAAAGCATGGCGCATAGGCGGCTTTCGTCCCCATACACTCCGCTTAGTCCTCATTTCTCGTTTCCCGCCGCATGCCACATTACGGTTATGCGCATCATGGCGAAGCTGACGCCGAACGGGAACTGAGACCAACAGGAGGTTTGCCAAGCGGGATTTAGTCGCGAACAAAACCGCGGTTTCATGCGTCAAAGGATGTTGCGCCGCGTGACTTTGGTGCGCACTTGCGCCGACTCGGAATGGCCTGCCCAAGCCGAGGCGCAATAGAACTGGAGCAATAAGCTCATCACGGCGTTGTTCTGACTGTTGGTAAGCACGTTGCCGGCAAAGTCCTGCATGGTGAAGATAGTGTTATTGGTGACCGCACCGGCGATGATGGTCGCTTGGGTGGCCTGCAAAGAGACTCGCTGCACAGTCGCGCTCGCCACGTCGTGGAAATAGTAGATGTATTGCGAAGTGTTGGTGGTGGGGTAGATGCGCAGCGCATTGCCTGACTGGACATTGGTCGGACCGGCGGCACTGAAAGTGCTCACCGAACCAGTGCCCACCTGCAGGGAATAGGCACAGCGCACTTCTTCGATGAGCCGGCCCATAGTCTGCCGTTCATATTTGGCGGTAAGCAGCTTGGGTTGGATAAGCTGTAGATACCGCAAGCCGGTCAGATGGCAGGCCAGGATCCCCAGGATGACCAGGCTGAACAAGCCGCTGGCGATGATCATTTCTACGAGCGTGAAGGCCTGACTGCAGGAGGACACGTCAAGGTTTGCATTCTCTTCCGCACGGCGGAGCACGACGATTGGGCGGCTTGGCCGCTCCATTGGCCGCGCGCTCGGGATGAATCTTGCGCCGATTCTACCCGAAACGTGAAAGCGGCATACTGGATATTGAATCCTGAGCTTCATTGATTGGCGGCACGGTAGGTGAAAACCCTGTTGGTAAATACGCCGCGCCCGGGATAGCTCCAGGTGCAATCGACGCGCACCATCTTCAACGGCGGGTTGGTGGAGATCGTCAGGATCGTAGTGGTATTAGTGCCATAGGAGGTAATCCCGTTGACGGGACCAGGATCCAGAGTGTCCACCCGTGTAGGAAAATTGCTGCTGACCAGGGCGTCGGTGGGAGGTGAACCGCGCGGGTCATACTTGACCGCACGACATTGTTCGAGCCCGCTCAAGGCCATCATCTGCGCTGAAACCGAGTAGCCCGACCAATCCGCCCGCTGTGCCGCGCGGACATACAAGGAGAGGATCCCGCCCAAGCTGATCCCAAGAATTGCCAACGAAATGACTACCTCAACCAGAGTGAAGGCAGCATTTTTGCCCAAACCAGCAATCGGCGGTCCGGCGTGCTCTCCGGCTTTGGGACTTGCTGTCAGTCGTTGAACGTTTAATTCGGTTGTGAGCATTCCACTAATAGCGAACCTTGGCCGGTCGCTACCCGGCCCACTGCTGTAATTGTCAAGCACTGGTATTAGTGCCTTTTGCACCTAGCGACTCAATAGCCACTGCCATGCCAAAGCACCGAAACTCAGTAATGATGCGGCAAGGGACATCCGTACTTTTTCGGAAGAAAACCAACCAATCTCGATTCCAGCCCCACGACTGACCTCCGGAAGCTGCCTCGGGTGTGGATTCTATGTCCAAATTTAGAGCACCGCGTTCGTAGCGAAGGGCGGACGGACGTTGAACCTGAGAACGGCTTTTGGATCTCGGATGCTTTTGGACCTCGGAGCATACGTATGAACGCTGATAAGGAAGGGCTTGCGTCAGATGCATTGCTCACCCACGGTAAGGCAAAAGACGTGACTCCCGATCCGTATTCATCCGTGGGAAAATATCTTCCAACTCGATGCTTTTTCCGATGTTGAAATTGGGGTTGAACCGTGCACCTGCTATCCATAAAATCAAACTGAATTTGGAGACGAAGCTCCCATCAAGGTGTCGCTGGGCTGGAAGGGTACTATTCGCAGCTTCTAATCCGAAAGACCCTATTGTGAATGGGCTTTTGGCATCATCGTGGTGCGTCTTCTCCGTTGTGGCCGCCACATCCGACCGCTCCACATCGACGGCGGAGGCAGGGATGGGTTTCACTCGGTCGATCCCCCTTGAGCTTTCGAACGTTTCGACCCTTGCCCGGTTCACCGGCAACGAAAGCAGGCCTGAATCTGCGAAGCAGGTTCGGATTCGAGGGTGCCTTTCAGGATTTCCTGGGCAGACGGTTGCCTGCTACTGGACCTTGGCCGCTGGGGGCTTTCGCTAAAATAAATAGAGGATACTTTCAGACCTGGGAAGAAACATTATTTAGCTGGTAACGACTTGTTCAAGGCAGGTAGTGGGCCTCAAATTAGCAAGGCGGCCGCGAAGTGCAAATGTAAGAACCGCAACGGTAATTTCTGCGGCAAAGAAGGGCTTGGGGACGAACCCGCATCCCCCGACGATAGCTCCTTGGCGGCGCGACTCCGTGTCGCTTTGGCTGGTGACAAACACCACCGGAGTGCGTTCGTTATGCTTTGTTTGCCGAATTCTCGCACAGGTGGTGAATCCATCCATGCCTGGCATGAGCACGTCCAGCAAAATCAAATCAAACGGGCCTTCATCCACTAGTGTCAACGCCGCTTCGCCGCCGGCGGCAGTTTCGGGTCTGTCGAAAACCACCTGAATCGCACCTGCAAGCGCACGCCGGGCTATGGGATCGTCATCCACGACCAGGATGCTGACGGGAGGCTTGTCGAGAACAGGTTCGACCCTCGAGCGACAGAGTTCATCCAACAGAGAAAAGGCGGCAGCCCCAACCTCAAGCGTCGAAGAGGTGCAGGAATCAGGTCGTTCTAGCAGCTTTCGCAAGAGCGCTTCCAGAGCAGACCCGAGTCGGTGAAACGCGCTTAATTCGGCGCGCTGGGCTTCTGAGGTCAACGAATGAATGCCGACGTAGAGCTCCCCTAGCAATTCTTGCCGGCCGGCTGAATCCTCAGCTTCAGTGGCCGCCTTCATCTGTGCTTTCAGTTGTCCCAGGGTGGGCGGCGCAAATGTATAAAGCGCGTTTGCATAGTCACTGGGCGTGGGCTTGGAGACGCGCGCTTCCGAGCTTTGGTCTGAACTCCCGCTCAGGGCAGACCCTCTTGAGGAACGGTGGAATGGGACCAGGCCTTCTCGGCGTGTGACCTCACGGCTCGGCAGCACCGGAGCCTCCCCAGGCTTTTGATTTCCCTGGAGGGGGCCGCCACAAAGCGCCCGCGTCCCTGAACGCCTCTCCGAGCCAATCAGCGCAGGAACTTCCATCGAACCGACCGGTTTCGGCGGAGGGCCGATCTCGAAGTCTTTCTCGGTAGATTGGAGATTGCCACGGCGGCGTTCCAATCGGGAACGCAGAACCAAGGTAATGGCTTTCAGAGTGATTTCCAAGGGGACGAACGGCTTCCCGATGAGGTCGTGGCCGCTGTTCTCGGCGGCCTTGGCCCGCGATTCGAAGTCGCTGTGTCGGGTGACAAAGACCACTGGTGTCGTCGGGTTAAGCCGTGTCTTGTGAATCTTGGCGCAAAGCTCGAACCCGTCCATGCCAGGCATTTCCACGTCCAGGAATATCGCGTCGTAGGTTTGCCGTGCCGCCAAGGAGAGGCCCGTCTCGCCATCGGGCGCGAGCTCGGGCAGGTTAAACGCTTTCGTGAGAGCAGCGGAAATGGCGAAACGGCTTACGGCGTCGTCATCAACAACTAACAGCCTTGCCGCATTATCCGCGAGGAAACCCAAGTTGCCCTCCGCATCGCAGAGGTCTTGCAGCACAGCCAGCGCGCCCGCCGCGGTTCGGAGCGCGGATGCGGTAACGATGGAGGTCGAACTCGCAAGTTTCTGCAAAAGACCTTCCAAGCAAACCGCGAGTTGCCTGGCAGGACGCAGCTCGGTCGGGCACGCGCTGTAACACAAATAACGAACCCGTTCGGAAAGCTGAAGGAAAGTTTTTTGCCGGGCAGTACCATCATCAGACCGACTGGCTGCCTGGAGTAGAGTCTGAAGGTCCGCGAGCTCTGTCGGAGCGTATTTAAAGAACCTCGAGACCTGATTGGCGCCATGCTGGGATTCCAGAGAGCCTGGGCGTTGCCCAGCATCGGACGGGATCGATTCGCCCTGGTCCACGCGCGCCTCTTCGGGGAGTAGTGCCACAGAAGGCTGTTCCGTAACTGACTGCGGGGGTAATTGGGGTTGCGCGTGCCGGGTTGGCTTTTGGGGTTTGCCCCGGCGACCGAGGATTTGGATCGCGACTCGGAGGGCGAGTATTGCGGCCACCATTCCCATCGCCTGCCAAACCAGGTTGAGATTGTTCGCTGCAGGCGTCGGCTCGACCTGCTGCCCCTGCGCCATTTCCCGGACCTGCTTGTCGATGGCGCCGTCCAAGTTGGAAAACCGCTTGTCCAGCGCTTCAGCGTACGGATCCGCCGCTTGAACCGCCGCCGCGCAACAGACCGTCAAGAGAAGAATGCTGAACCAGCGCGCTCCAACCTCCGGTACAAGCTCCCCCTGCACCGTCTGGTCGAGCAAGGCAGGCGGTTCGAAAGCCTGACTAAAATCGTTCATTTGTCAGCTTAGGCTGTGGCCCGATCGCGGAACTGCAGTCGATTAGTGGCTCCAGAGCATGTTTTCGGCCAACAAAGGATCGAATTTCACGCCCAAGCAAATCCGGCCGCGAAAAAGGGCAAAAGGACCGGCGCCATGCCTCTTGCGCCTTTTTACAGGCTGATTACTGCCTTTTCGGGCTCACTGTTCCTGCCATGACGTGACTGTGAACCCCCGGCTTGGGCCGGAGGAGAGTAAATCCTCGTCGAAGTGGAAATTGTAATGCCCGTTCATGGTGATCGTCTTGGTGACACTCGAGCCAATTAATCCATTGTTGTTTCCGCCTCCATTTAATGTAAGGTCCGCCTCTGGTGCATAAATGACACCGATAAAGCTTGAGTTCCCACCGTAGGTGATGCTGGTTACACCCGGTAAACCATAGTAGAACAAATTCCTGGCTCTGCCGCTTTGCACGGTCACGTTCCCAGCCATGCTGCCGCTGCCCGAGACCTGGTAAGCCGTTAAAGTCCCGGAGGTGCCGTTCGTCGAGAGTATATTCACATTGCCGGGGCTGAAACTGGTGGTGTCCACCCTCAGCCTGACCGAAACCCCGGGCTCTACCTGTATATCGAGCGAATCGTTAACGTAGTAATCGCCGCTGACCGCAAAATCGTGAATCTGCGACCCTTTCTTGCCGCCACCGCTGGTCGTTGCAGCCGGGAGCCAAGTCGTCGTCGGTAGCACTACGTCGGGGAAGTCAACGTTATAGTTGTTGTAAATTGTGCCCGAGACCTGTCCGGCAGGGACGGTGCTGGAAGCGGTTGGTCCCAGATACAGGTTGCCGGCGATGCTATGGTTGCCAATGTCCACTGGCCCAAAGACGCTCGCGACACTCCCATTTGTAGTGGTCTTGCTCGGGTCGTACTGGCCGTTGGTGCTCAGCGCGGGGTCGCTTGAGTTGAAGCTGTTGGCCGCCAGCCCATTGCCGTTCATCTGGATATTATTTATCGCCCCGAACGCGACATAGAGCAGAGGCGTTTGAGAGCCGGTGACTTTCACCACTCGCGAAATGTATTTGTTCGTCTGAAGCGGCGATGGGACGAAGCCAGCAGAATAGATGATCGGATTGTTGGACGTGGCATTGTAGATGGTCGCGCGAAAGTAACTGCCATCGCTGAAGGTTCGCTGTTTCCAATACACTTGCAACCCACTGAGGATGTCCGCAGTCCAGCCATTGGCGCTCGGACTGTTCGCGTCATTATGCACGTGAGTCATGGCCTCTTCGATTCCGGCTTCCATCACCGGCACCGCTGCGTTCCACGCTTGTGATCGCACGGTCACTTTATACCTGCTGCCGATAAGCAACAGATAACTCGCGAGGACTGTTCCGACCGTCAGACACGCGATGAGCACGACCAGGAGTGTGCTTCCGTTATCTCGTCTTCGATCTTGAGTTGCCATCGCGCTTAATGGTTTCGCAGAGCGACCTCCGCAGACTCCGACACTTCGGTGTTAACCTTCACTCCGAGGATCGGCCGCGAACACTTCCAAGTCACTTGCACCAGCCGCGCGTTGGTCACAAACGCGGGAGAGTAGCAATCAAATGTGTTGGAGATAACGGCGTGCTGGTAAATCCAAAACTGCAGCGAGTCACATTGTGTCAGATAAGTGTTGGTTTGGGCTCCGCTGACGCTGATGAGGGTGCGGGCGTTCGGATTGTAGATGTACTGCAACGTATTGCCACTGCCGTCCTGCAGCGAAATGGCGTTGGTTGCATAAGTCGTCAGCACCCGTTGTAGGCGAATATCTCGTGACATCTTGTCCAGAGCCATTCGGCTGGATAATGCCAAATCGGTGTAATTCGTCATCGCGGCAAAGCTGCGGCTGGTGAAGTAAGACAACGAGACCACCGCTGTGGCGAGCACCAATCCGAGCGCCGAGGACACCATCAGCTCCACAAACGTAAAAGCCCGCTCGACCTTGCGCCGGTGGTCAGTAGACGTAATTTTGCAGACCATAATGAGCGACGAACGTTGACATCCGCCTGCTGTGATTGACTCCGCTGGACTGCCATGTCAGTTGGATCTGAACCAAACGCAAATCATTGCTGTAGGTCTCGGAAATCGGAGCGTTGGTTATGAGCACGGTTCCTGAGTAAATCAAAGCGCTTGCCGGTGCATTCGTGGGATTGCCTACAGCGTAGGATGCAGTGAAGTTCGCAGGGACGTAGCCGGGAAGGTTCGCCACCTGGTTCCAGTTTAGCAAACGCAGGACCTCCATTTTTTCCTGGACTATCTGGGTCGCACGTTCCTCCTCGCGCGAGATCTTAACCTGTGCAAACCCAAAATAAAGCCCTCCATACAGTGATACCATCATGACTCCAAGCACACCAACCCCCATCATGACTTCGATGAGGGTGAACGCGGCTCGGCATCCTCTCAATAGAGCATGCCTCGATTCATTCCGCGCGCCCGATGTGGGCAGCACGAGAATCCCATTGCCGCCTGAAGCTAAGCCCGGCCCAACGTCTTTTCGGCAGATATCCACGATTCGTTGTGTTGGCGGTTCCTCTCAAGTCACCGTTTGTCGGATCAAAGTTCTTTCCAGGCGGTTGCGACGAAGGCGCGGCTGGGGCCGACGGAGAGCAAATCCTGGTCAAAGTGGAAATCGTAATGACCGTTCATGGTGATGGTTTTGCTGATACTCGCGCCAATGAGTCCGTTGTTGTTGCCTCCCCCGTTCAGGGTAAGGTCCGCCTTTGGGGCATACATGACGCCGACAAAGCTTGAGTTGCCGCCATAGGTAACGCTGGTGACGCCCGGCAAGCCATAATACCAAAAGTTTCGGGCGCGCCCGCTATCGACGGTTGTATTACCGCTCATGCTGGCGCTACCGGCCACTTGATATACGATCAAGGTGCCGGAAACGCCGTTGGTGGAATGGATGTGAATGTTGGCTGGGTTAAACGTGGTGCTGTCAACCCTTAGCCTGACCATGGCTCCGGGTTCGACTTGGATGTCTTTCGAATCGGCTACGTAATAATCGCCGCTCGCTGCAAAATCGTAAACCGTGGTGCCTCCGATTGTCGTCGTGACCCCTAGAATCGTGGTGGTGATTCCTCCGATGATCGTGGTTGGCGCCGGGAGCCAGGAGGTCGTTGGCAACACGACGTCGGGAAAGGAACCGTTGAAGTCCGAGTAGATTTGGCCCGACACCTGACCCGAAGAAACCGCCGAGGTGGCGGTTGGCCCGAGGTACAGGCTGCCGGAGATGCTGTGGTTTCCAAGATCGACCGGGCCATAAACGCTGGCAACGTTTCCGTTGGTGCTGGTCTTCGCGGGGTCATACTGGCCGTTGGTGCTTAGAGCTGCTTTGCTGGAATCAAAGCTGTCCGAGGCCAAACCATTGCCATTCATCTGGATGGTGTTGACCGCCCCAAAGGCAAATGTGATCAAGGGTTGGTTAGTACCCGTGACTTTCGCCATCCTGGAAATATAACTGCTGGAACTAAGCGGAGCAGGAACAAAGCCGGTCGAATAGATAATAGGAGTATTCGAGGCTACGGGGGCTCCGTTGTAAATGTTGACCACAAAATAGCTGCCGTCGGCAAGGGTTCTTTGTTTGGAATAAACCTGCTGGCCGGAGATGGTGCCCAGGGTCCAACCGTTGGCGCTGGGGTTGTTGAGGTCATCCTGGAGATGCGTCATCGCCTCCTCAATGCCAGCTTCTAAAACTGGCACCGCAGCGTTCCAGCCCTGGGACCGAAGGGTTACTTTATAGCGGCTGGCAATGAGTCCCAGGTAACTTGCCAAAACCGTGCCGATGGTCATAGTCATGACCAAAGTGAGGAACAGAGTATTTCCACTACTCCGGTTGTGCGATAACAATTTCATTTATGACCAGGGGGCGTCTGTCGGTCCGGTCGCTACCCCGCCTATGCTGCATTTTCTCACGCACTGCTGTTAGTGCCTTTTGAACCTAGCGACTGAATAGCCACTGCCATGCCAAAGTACCGAAACTCTGTAATGATGCGGTAAGGGCGATCCGTACTTTTTCGGATGAAAACCGCATAATCTGGCTCCCCAACCCATGATTGATTTCGCACGCTGTCTTGAGAGTGGATTTCGTGTCCAAATTCAGAGCAACCGCGTTCAAATTGAATGCGGCGGGGTTCGTTAAATTGGGTTTGAACCAGTCGCCTGATACCCATAAAATGAAACTGAATTTTGAAGCCGAAGCTCCGATCAAGCTCTCGCTGGCCTGGGAGGCTACTGTTCGCAGCTTCTAACCGAAAGGCCCTATTGTGGTTTGGGCTTTTGGCATCATTGTGGCGCGTCTTCTCCGTTGTGGCCGCCACATCCGACCGCTCCACAGCGACGGCGGAAGCAACGGCTCTGATCCAGGCTCTGATCCTCACTCACGCGGCACAGGTACTTGCCTTATCGAACCAAGAGGCCAAGGCCAAGCCTGGAGTCCAAATTCGGGGAATGGTCACTTATTACGACCCGCAGGGCATGGCCTTGTTCGTTCAGGACGAAACGGGAGGAGTTTTCGTGTACCATACCGGCCCGCAGCTGAATTTGAAACCGGGCCAGTACGTGGAGGTCAGCGGCTTGGCCAATCGCGGGCATTATAGTCACTTTATCGATTCACCTCAGATTCGTAGAATTGAAACAGGGCCCGCGATCACTCCACGGCTCGTCTCGTTAGCGGAAATCTATTTGGGCGGTCTGGATGCGCAGTGGGTTAAATTGACAGGTGTGGTGCGGGAGCAAAAGATAGTTGATCGCGGTCTGCGCCTGGAATTGGCCGTTCCTCCTCAACGTATCAATGTTTGGATACCCAATTACGAAAGCAAGGATACGTTGCAGTTGGAGGGCAGTATGGTAACGGTCCGAGGTGTGGTAGGAACTCTTAATACGGACCAAGGGCAACGGATGGTCGGGTTCCAGATATTCGTAAATACAATAGAGGATTTGGCGATTCGCTTTGTGCCGCCAGCGGACCCGTTCTCGACTCCATCCCTTCTGGTTCGGGACTTAAGGACTCCGGCTTTAAGAATGGATGGAATTGGCCATGTTCGCATTCGGGGCATCGTGACTCTTTCCTGGCCCGGACGCGAAGTGTTTATTCAAGACGCCACGGGCGGGCTTAGAATCCAAACCAAGGAGCCAATCAATGAACTGGCGCCGGGGATGGCTGTGGAAGTTGCGGGCTTTATGGGGCCGGTCCTGGAGGAACCTCTCCTGGAGGACGCGGTCATTCGAAAGCTTGGGACCAATTACTCACCACAGCCCGTCTCGGTTTTGGCCGAAGACCTTTTCCACGGTCGTCACAATTACGAGTTGGTCGAAACGGAAGCGACGTTTCTCGACTGGGCTGACCATACGCCCAGCCGCCCCGCGCTGCAGTTGCAGTCCCAGGGGCATTTCTTCACGGCGTTGATGGATTTGCCCAGCCATCAGCGGGCGCTGCCGTCGCTTCAATCTGGCTACCTGCTGCGGGTTAGGGGCGTGTGCTGCACTCACCGGACTTTGGTGGGAGCGGAGCCGGCCCTAAGCTTGCTGTTGCGCTCGCCGGAGGATATCAGAATCATCGCGGCAGCGCCGGCCTCGGCACGGCGAGTGGGTTTGCAGGTATCAACGGTTGTAGCCATGCTTGCAGGGGCCGCGTTGATGGCCGCGCTGTGGTACACGCGGAAGCAACGAGGCCGGACCGAACACATCCTCCAAGTTCAGGCGACCCTCCAAGCAGAAATGCTACAGGGGGAGCAGCAGCTGCGGCGGTCGATGGAAGAGCGGGACCGGATCGGGCGCGACCTCCATGACGACATCATCCAGTCCATATACGCGGTAGGTCTGAATCTGGAGGACTGTCGGCGCGTCATCCGCCAATCGCCGCAGCATGCCGAGGCTCGATTGGTTTCGGCCATCGACAGGCTGAACGACACCATTCGCAACGTTCGCGGCTTTCTTACCGGTCTCGAATCCAAGGTACTGAACGGTCGCGAGTTCAAGACGGCGCTCAAGTCGCTGGTGCTGACAAGCGGAGAGGGTTCGACGGCTGTTCATATTGAAGTGGATCCTTCCGCGGCCAATAGCCTGACGTCCGTCCAAGCGACCCAATTGCTGCATATTGCTAAAGAAGCCATGAGCAATAGCCTTCGGCATGCTCGAGCCTCCAGCGTCACGGTTTCCCTTCATCCTGTGAGCAGTGGCGTGCGGCTTGAAGTACGTGATAATGGCGAGGGCTTTGATCTGGGAGCCATCAGCGGCATGGGACACGGGCTGCGTAATATGCGTGTCCGTGCGCGGGAAATCGGCGCTGATCTGCAAATTCTCTCGGCACCCAGCCAGGGATGCGCTATTCTGGTCTCAGTTCCGCAGCGGAACTCAAATGAATCCGACTGAAACAAAGCCGCTCAGGTTGTTGCTGGTGGATGATCACGAGATTACGCGCTTGGGTCTGCGCACCTTGCTGGAGGGCTGCCCGTCGTTTGAAATTGCGGGGGAAGCAAGCTCTGTCGCTGAGGCCCTGGAGAGCGTTGTCCGGCTCAAGCCGGATCTGGTCCTGCTGGACGTTCGGCTTGCCGACGGCAGTGGAATCGAGGTTTGTCGCCGGCTGCAACGGCTCGATCTGGATACGAAGGTGCTGATGTTGACGTCTTTCGCGGACGACAACATCGTTTTGGACGCGATCGCAGCCGGAGCAGATGGGTATCTGCTCAAGGAGATTCATGGGGAAAGACTGATCCAGGCGATTCAAGACGTGGCGGCCGGGCGTTGTATTCTGGATCCGGCGGTGACGCGCCGCGTGATGAGTCGTGTTTCCAACCCAGCTTCGCTGAGCTCGAAAAACAAACTCGATATGTTGTCAGCGCAGGAACGCAAGGTCGTGGCGTTGGTGTCGGAGGGTAAGACCAATAAAGAGATCGGGCACGAACTGGGCCTGAGCGACAAAACCGTCAAAAACTACCTGAGCAACGCCATGGAGAAACTCAACCTCTCCCGTCGCGCGCAGGCGGCAGCTTTGTTCATCGACCAGACGCAGCAAGCCGGTCATACCACCCCGGACTGAGGAGTGCTGCTGCGTGCGCAGTGCGTTTTGGCTATTGCTATACATGCCCATTGCCAAACGTAGTTCTTGATGTTAGCAGTTCAGCTCTCCAGGAGCTGATAACGCAGCCCAAAAAGGCGCCCCAATCAATTAAACACTTCATCACGGCCGCACCAGACCTCGGGACGGGAACGGCCGTTAGCCGAGGAGTTCTGTCAGGTACCACTTGAACGAAGCAATAAACTCTGGTTTCGCTGAGAGCGCATTGGAGAAGAGAGCTGCGTCCGATTTTACACATTTGGCCCTTGGACACCCGTAGCTGTGGCCTTTGGCTAACCTTACCCACATCAAGCCGTCATCTCCCTCCAGGGTATTGTCCCTCCAGGGTAATTGTCGACTGATGCGCTCGAGCTTAATGTCCAGTTTCAGGGCAATCCGAACCAAGCCATTCATCCTTTGGTGAAAGGCGACCAATACTTACAACGTCCTCCTGCTCAACCAGTCTGTTCCGTCCGCGGTATAATTAGCCCATGGCTCCTGGGCCGTTTGGTGTTCCACCTTTGGCATTGAAAGTGCGGTTCTTACTCCTTGGACTGACGTTATCTGTCAATCCGGTCATCTGACGAGAGGCTCCGGGAACACTCGGACCGTTATGATACACAAACAATCTCGCTCAACATTTCCGACGGGTGCAATGGCTGGCCTAACCCTCGTGGAGGTCGTCGTTGCGTTGGGGATCTCTGCACTGGCGGTAGCGGGCATTGTTGGCGGCTATCTATTCAGCATCGCTTCTGCGCAAAAGTCCGCGCTGTCCTTGGCGGCCGGGGCCAAGGCGATCGAGCGTGTCGAAGAGACGCGCAGCGCCATATGGAGCATTTCCAGCTTTCCTCCCGTAGACCAGTTGGTGGCGACGAATTTTCCCGATGAAGTGGTCATCCTGGATCAGAATGCTGCGGGCAATGGGATCACGTATGGTACTAATCTTACGCAGATATCCCAGATCTCGGTCGATCCGCCCCTCAGGCGGATTCATGTGGACTGCGTGTGGAATTTCAAGGGGATCCAATTGCTGACCAACTCGATGGAAACGTGCAGAGCTCCCGACCGATGAAACGATTACCTTGCCTCGTGGCTTCAGCTCAGACCTCGGCAAGGGTAATGGCCGCCTTCACTCTGCCGGAGGTCCTTATCTCGACAACACTATTCGTGCTTTTGCTGGGCGGGGTTGTGGGGGCCAACCTGTTTGGAATGCGGATGTATCAGCTTAACGAAACCAAGCTCAAAGCCGGTGACGGCGTCCGCAAGACTCTGGGCCTCATGACGGATGAAATCCGAAAGTGCAAGAACGTCTGGTTGGGTAACGCGACAAACGGGAACTTTGTGAGCCTCTTGGATGCCGAGCCCCAAACGGGAAGTGCTCTGCTCATCCAACCGACTACCAATGCAACTAATTTCGTGCTCTACTTCTTGAATCCATCGGATCAGAGCTTCCGGCGATCGGTCACCGCGACGGCGACCACGACCATCCTGGCCCAGACAGTCACGAACACGACGATCTTTCGCGCGCAGGACTGTTTCGGCAATATCTTAACCAACAGCCAGAACAACAGAGTCATCCACGTCACGCTTGAGTTTTTTCAGCCGCAACCGTGGCTCCCAGTGGGGAACTACTCGAAGCTCGAAACCTGCGTTACTCGGCGCCGACTGGATTGAGTATGAGAATCGCCTTTTCCAGCCGAGGATCCATGCGGGTCGGCACCGCGTTGCTGCTGACCCTGGTCGTTACCGGCGTTGCCCTGGTTACGTTGGCCGGGATTCTGGCATACTCGAGCAACAGCGCGCGGCTGGACTCGAGGTCTACCCAGTACCAGCGCGCGGTGGCGGCTGCTGAAGGGGCTACGGAAAAGGTGGTGAGCCAAATGACGGATGATTATCTAAACGGTGGCGATAGCCTGGTGAAGGCCAACCTGGACGCGTATCGGCACATGTCGCTTAGCCCCTCCGACTCCTCTTATTGGGCCGGGTGGGAATTCACCGATGCCTGCGGCAACTCGGGCAGGACCTTCGTGGACTCGGGAACCGCAGTCGCCTACGTGATGGTCAACTCGACCTACGCCGGCTTAAAGTGCTACGGCTCAACATATACCCTGGTTTCCAA
>Ga0210409_10001216_pt1 | contig 34841 bp, 39 predicted proteins | sample IncBWH17MmetaG_FD_161649 | JGI IMG/M metagenome (GOLD analysis project Ga0210409, IMG submission 161649) | Forest soil microbial communities from Barre Woods Harvard Forest LTER site, Petersham, Massachusetts, United States - Inc-BW-H-17-M | ecosystem: Environmental > Terrestrial > Soil >... | reverse complement strand
GCCGTCCAGGCTGCCGCTGCCGCGCTGGATGGCGCGGGTGACGTTATCCTTGGGCATGTTGGCGTCGGATGCCTTGTCGACCGCCAGCCGCAGACGCGGGTTGGCGTCGATGTCGCCGCCGCCCATGCGGGCCGCGACGGTAATTTCCTTGATCAAGCGGGTCCAGATTTTGCCGCGCTTGGCATCGGTGGCGGCCTTCTTGTGCTTAATATTGGCCCATTTGCTGTGTCCAGCCATGATGGTTCTTTCTTGCTCTAGTTAGCTATAATCAAAGCGCAATTTTACCATATCGGCCTTTCTTGAAATCCACTTCTGAGTCAGCGAAAACATGTCAAACCCTCTCCTGATAGCCAAAAATGCCCAGCATGACCTGATGCTCCTGCCTGCATTGGTGAACCGCCACGGCTGCATTACCGGCGCCACCGGCACCGGCAAGACCGTGACCCTGCAAGTGATCGCCCAGGCATTGTCGGAGCGCGGCGTGCCGGTGTTCATGGCCGATGTCAAGGGTGACCTGTCCGGCATGGCCAAGGCCGGCGCCGCGTCCAGCAAGCTCAAGGAGCGGCTGGAGACGCTCGGTATCGAGGAGCCGCAGTGGGCGGCCACGCCGGTGACTTTCTGGGATGTCTATGGCCAGCAAGGCCATCCGGTGCGCGCCACCATTTCCGATATGGGGCCGCTGCTGCTGGCGCGCATGCTGAATCTGAACGACACCCAGCAGGGCGTGCTGCAGCTGGTGTTCAAGATCGCCGACGACAATGGCTTGCTGCTGCTGGACCTGAAGGATCTGCGGGCCATGCTGCAGCATGTCGGCGACAACGCAGCCAGCTTCCAGACCGAATACGGCAATATTTCCGCCGCCAGCATCGGCGCCATCCAGCGCGGCCTGATCGGCATCGGCGAGCAAGGCGGCGAGCAGTTCTTCGGCGAGCCCATGCTGAACATCGACGACCTGATCCAGACCGACGGCAACGGCAAGGGCGTCGTGAATATCCTGGCGGCGGACAAGCTGATGAACGCGCCGCGCCTGTACTCCACCTTTTTGCTATGGATGCTGTCGGAACTGTTTGAACATTTGCCGGAAGTAGGCGATCTTGATCAGCCCAAGCTGGTGTTCTTCTTTGATGAAGCGCATCTGTTGTTCAGCGAAGCACCCAAGCCCTTGCTGCAAAAAATCGAACAAGTGGTGCGCCTGATCCGCTCCAAAGGCGTCGGTGTTTTCTTCGTCACGCAAAATCCGCTGGACATTCCCGACACCGTGCTGGGGCAGCTCGGCAACCGCGTACAGCACGCGCTGCGCGCCTATACCCCGCGCGACCAGAAGGCGGTGCAGGCGGCTGCCGACACCTTCCGCACCAATCCAGCCTTGAATACCGCAGAAGTGATCAGCGAACTTGGCGTCGGCGAGGCGCTGGTGTCTTTCCTGGACGAGAAGGGCCGTCCGACGATAGTCGAGCGCGCCTTCATCCTGCCGCCGGCATCGCAGATCGGGCCGATCACGGATGAGGAGCGCAAGCAGCTGATGGCGACTTCGATTGTCGCCGGCGTTTATGAAAACGCGGTCGACCGCGAGTCCGCCTACGAGAAGCTGAAGGGCCGCAGCGCTGCGGCGCCTGCGGCCAAAGACGGCGCTGAAGCCGGTGCGGATTCTTCCATCGGCGCCACCGTCAGTTCCTGGGGCAGCGCCCTGGGCGGCTTGCTCGGCGGTAGTTCCGGGCGCAAGGACAGCGTGGTGCAGGCCGTGGTGAAATCGGCTGCACGCACCATCGGTTCGCAAGTCGGACGCGAGCTGATCCGCGGCGTGCTGGGTTCCTTGCTGAAGAAAAAATAAATCCCGTCGGTCCGCGTTGCCGGCAATCCGCGATTGCCTGAACCGGAGAAAATGGCCTGGCCATTTTCTCCATCCGCTCCCTTGGCAACGCGATCTTCACATACCCATTACAATTCCATCATGAGCATTCAATGAGTAGTAAGTTACCGGTGGTCGATCGCCAGCTTTTTCTTGGCGGCCTGGCAATTGCCGTCGTCGGCGCGATTCTGTTTTCAGCCAAGGCGATAGTCGCCAAGCTGATCTATCGCTACCCGGTCGATGCGGTGCTGCTGATCACCTTCCGCATGCTGTTCGCGCTGCCATTGTTTGCCGCGGTGGCGGTGTGGAAGGCGCGTAGCGAAGCGCCGCTGTCGACGCGCGACCGCATGCGGATCGTGGTGCTGGGCTTGATCGGTTATTACCTGTCAAGCTTTCTCGATTTTCTCGGCTTGCAGTATATTTCGGCCGGGCTGGAGCGCTTGATACTGTTTTTGACGCCGTCTTTCGTGCTGCTGATGTCTTTCTTTTTTTATCGGCGCCGGGTGAGCTGGATGGAATGGGCGGCATTGCTGATTTCCTATCTGGGAACGGTGCTGGTGTTCTTGCATGACGTGCGCCTGGGCGGCGCCAATATCGGCCTGGGCAGTGTGCTGGTGCTAGGCGCCGCGGTCAGCTATGCGCTCTACCTGATGCTGTCGGGCGAGCTGGTTAGCCGGGTCGGGGCGATGCGGCTGGTGGCGTATGCGATGTGTGTTTCGTGTGTTGCCTGCATTGTGCAGTTCCTGCTGCTGCGGCCGTGGCCTGTGCTGTTGCAGCAGTTGCCGCAAGTGTATGGCTTGTCGTTGATTAACGCCGTGTTTTGCACGGTGCTGCCGGTGTTCCTGACGATGATTGCCGTGGCCCGCGTCGGGCCGGCGACGGCGGCGCAAGCGGGCATGGTGGGGCCGGTTTCGACCTTGTTTTTGGGTGCCCTGATCCTGGCGGAGCCGATTACGGCGATCCAGCTGACAGGCACCGGTCTGGTGTTGGTGGGGATTTATCTGATCTCAAAGAAGAAGGCATAAAAAGGCACGATCAAGCGCGATCAGATAATGATTTTTTGCAGTTTCATGCAATGTTAAGCAGTAGCACAGAGAGCATCATTAGGAGGTGAAAGCAATCATGGTAAAAGCAATCAGGATATCGAAAACCGGCGGTCCCGAAGTCATGGAGTATGTCGACGTCGAAGTTGGCGACCCTGGCCCGGGCGAAGTCCGGATCCGGCACGCCGCCTGCGGCTTGAATTTTATCGACGTTTATTTCCGCAGCGGCCTGTATCCGCAACCTTTGCCGGGAGGCCTCGGCCAGGAAGCCGCCGGCGTGATCGAGGCGGTCGGCGCGGGCGTGACGCACGTGAAAGTCGGCGACCGCGTGTCTTATGCGACCCGTCCGAACGGCGCCTATTCTGAAGCGCGCGTGATGCCCGCCGCGTTCCTGATCAAACTGCCGGATAGCATCAGCTTCGATACCGCCGCCGCCATGACCTTGCAGGGCCTGACCGCGCAGTATCTGTTCCGCCGCACCTTCCCTTTGCGTGGCGGCGAAATCATCCTGTTCCACGCTGCCGCCGGCGGCGTCGGCCTGATCGCCAGCCAATGGGCGCGAGCGCTTGGCGTGACCATGATCGGCACTGTCAGTTCGGCTGAAAAAGCCGCGCTGGCGACCGCGGCCGGCTGTACCCATGTGATCAACTACAAGACCGAGAATTTTGTCGAGCGGGTGCGGGAAATCACCGGCGGCAAGGGCGTGCCGGTGGTGTACGACTCGATCGGCAAGGACACCTTCATCGGTTCGCTGGACTGCCTGGCGCCGCTGGGCACGATGGTCAGCTTCGGCAATGCCTCAGGTGCGGTGCCGCCATTCAGCCTGAACGAACTGGCGTCGCGCGGTTCGCTGAGCATCACGCGGCCGTCGCTGCCAAGCTACGTATCGACCCGGGCTGACCTGGACGCAGCTGCCGCGGATCTGTTCCAGATGGTGGAAAGCAAAAAGATCACGATTGAAATCAACCAGCGCTATGCCCTGAAAGACGTGGCGCAGGCGCATGCCGACCTGGAGGGGCGCAAGACCACCGGCTCCACCATCCTGGTTCCCTGAGATGAGCGACCCTTTGAAAGACCAGCCGCAGGCTGAGCTGGAAAATCCGATGCACCATCCGGACGAACAACCGAGCGGCAGCGAGGGTTCGCCCAAATTCGGCCGTTTGCTGATCGTGCTGGTGCTGGCGGTCATACTCATCGGTTTCATCACCTTTGCCAGCGAATGGTTTTATAGCTGACCGTCGCCGCTGCATAAAAACGGCCTGTGACCCCGTCTGGACGGGAGCACAGGCCGTTTTTATTGCCGGGTTTGCCGCGGCGGTTATGGTTGATTCACTGCTGGTCTTCCACCTTCAGCTTGACCACGTGCGGCACGCCGCTCTTGCCGGGGAAATCGGTAAAGGCGCTGCGCACCAGATACGGCATGATGGCCGGCAGCGAGCCCACTTTTCCTTCGCTGCTGACGCTGACGTCATACAGTTTCTGACCGCCGGCGGCGCGCGTGATGGTGACATTCAGGCGGCGCAGGAACAGTTGAAAGTCGTATTCGCGCTGGCCGATCACTTGCGGGCCATACCAGAATGGGTCGTAGAAAGGATCGTTGAAGCGCGGGCCATAGAATCCCGGGCCATAGAAGCCTGGCCTTCCCCAGCCATAGGGGCCATACCACATCGGATCGGCGACCACCGGTTCGACCACGTGGACATCGCGCGCGCTGATGTCATATTTCAGGGCCACCTTCAATTGCGCCGCGCCGCCATCCTGCTGCACAAATCCCAGGCGTTGCAGCTCCGTGCGTACCAGGCTTTCGTAGTTGCGGTATTCCAGGTCGTTGTTCTGTGCTTCGGTGTGCTCGAAGACGAAAGATTTGTTCGGCAAGTCCGCCGGCCACTCGTTGAATGCCGTGACATTGCTGCTGACGACGGTGGCGCAGCCGCCAAGCAGCAATAACAGCGAGGCCAAACAGAGACTGATGATGCGTTTCATTGCGGTTCCTCTTCGTGGGGGAATGTGCACTGCAATTCCGGGATTTGCCTGATAGGCAAGGACGGCAGCTGGCACGTGGGACTGGCGGTCTCGCGGCCGGATGGCCGAAAGAACAGCTTTATGTGCATATTTTAGCCAAGTCTTGATAGTGCTGCTCTATCGCATTGTCACGACCTGTAACTTGCGGGCCGGTTTTTCTTCCGGCAGATGAACAGCTGATTTTATAGCAACTTCCATTACCTATCATTATATTGTTTTATTGATATCCATTGTTTGGCGATGCTGCGGCATATATGCCTCAAATTGGATGATGCTTTGCGCTTTGATTGGTAGAATCACTGTCTGCCCGAATTATTAACACTGATAAGACTGACCAGCAGGTCATCAGGCAAGTCACTGGGTTATCGCCCATGCTGACCGCTTGATTGCCGACTTTGCCGACTGTCGTTACCAACCATAGTTGTCAACCGAAGTTATCACTCGAATTTACCATCATTCACCCGCCACCTTAGCCACCACTACCTATGCGCACCGATACTTCCGTCACGCCTCCAACCATCCACCGCAAGGACTATTCCGTTCCTTCCTTCCTGGTCGACACCGTCGACATGGGCTTCGATCTCGATCCGGCTGCGACCCGCATTGCCACCCGCATCGCGATGCGCCGCAATCCGGCCAGCGCCAGCAAGGAAATCGTGCTGTTCGGCGAAGGACTGGAACTGGTGCAGTTGCGCCTCAACGGCAAGCAGCTGAAAGCCAGCCAGTACCACCTCGAAGGCGGCAAGCTGCGGATTCCATCCGCGCCCGCCAAGGTAGTGCTGGAAATTGAAACGCTGACCAGCCCGGAAAAGAATACCTCGCTGATGGGCTTGTACGTTTCCAACGGCAATTTCTTCACCCAGTGCGAGGCTGAAGGCTTCCGCAAGATCACCTATTTCCCGGACCGTCCGGATGTCATGGCCAAGTACACAGTCATGCTGCGCGCCGACAAGAAAAAATACCCGGTGCTGCTGTCGAACGGTAACCTGATCGAAGAAGGCCGCCTGCCTGACGGCCGCCACTATGCCAAATGGGAAGACCCGTTCAAGAAGCCATCCTACCTGTTCGCGCTGGTGGCCGGCAACCTGGTGTGCCAGGAAGAAAAGTACACGCTCAAGTCCGGCCGCGAAGTCTTGCTGCAGGTGTGGGTCGAAGAGGGCAATCTGGACAAGACCCAGCACGCCATGGATTCGCTGATCAACAGCATCCGCTGGGATGAAGAGCGCTTCGGCCTGGAGCTGGACCTGGACCGCTTCATGATCGTCGCCGTCGGCGATTTCAACATGGGCGCGATGGAAAACAAGGGCCTGAACATTTTCAACACCAAGTATGTCTTGGCCAATCCGCGCATCGCCACCGATGTCGACTACGCCAATATCGAGGCCGTGGTCGGTCACGAATACTTCCACAACTGGACCGGTAACCGCGTCACCTGCCGCGACTGGTTCCAGCTGTCCCTGAAGGAAGGCCTGACGGTATTCCGCGACCAGGAATTTTCGGCCGATATGGTCGGCACCGACAGCGGCCGCGCCGTCAAGCGCATCGACGACGTCCGTGTCTTGCGTCAGGCGCAGTTCCCGGAGGATGCAGGTCCGATGGCGCACTCGGTGCGTCCGGACTCCTACGTCGAAATCAATAATTTCTACACCGTCACGATCTACGAAAAAGGTGCTGAAGTGGTGCGCATGTACCAGACCTTGTTCGGCCGCGACGGCTTCCGCAAAGGCATGGACCTGTACTTCGAGCGTCATGACGGCCAGGCCGTCGAGTGCGACGATTTCCGCGCCGCCATGGTCGACGCCAACGGCCGCGACCTGAGCCAGTTCGAGCGCTGGTACAGCCAGGCCGGCACCCCGCGCGTGCAGGCACAGGGCAAGTACGATGCCGCCAAGAAGACGTATGAACTGACGCTGTCGCAAAGTTGCGCGCCGACGCCGGGGCAGAACAAGAAACTGCCGTTTCATATTCCGGTCGCGGTTGGCCTGCTCGACAGCAGCGGCAAGGACATGGCGCTGCGCTTGAGCAGCGACGGCAAAGGCAAGGCCGGCAGCGAGACCACTCGCGTACTGGAACTGACCAAGACGCAGCAGATTTTCCGTTTCGTCGATGTCGCCGAACAGCCGGTGCCGTCGATCCTGCGCAATTTCTCCGCGCCGGTGGTGCTGGATGTTGAGTACACTGATGCCGAACTGGCTTTCCTGCTGGCGCACGACAGCGATGCCTTCAACCGCTGGGAAGCGGGGCAGCGCCTGGCGACACGCAGCTTGCTGGCATTGACTGCAGCGGTGCAGGAAGCAGCGCAGGCAGGTCACGTGGTAGCGCTGGAAGAAGTGATGAACCATGCCGCCTCCAACAGTGCGGCACTGGGTCAGGCGCTTGGCCTGATCCTGAATGACGGCGCACTGGATGCCGCGTTCCGCGAGCAAGCGCTGACGCTGCCATCGGAAGCGCTGCTGGCCGAACAGACCGAAGTCATCGATCCGCAAGCGATCCATAGCGCGCGCCAGTACCTGCGCGGCAAGCTGGGTGCAGCGCTCAAGGACGACCTGCTGGCCGCTTATCACGCCAGCCAGACGCCAGGCGACTACAGCCCGGACGCCGATGCCGCAGGCAAGCGCGCCTTGAAGAACGTCGCCTTGTCGTACCTGATCCAGGCTGACGATGCGGCCGCGCATGCGCTGGCGCAGCAGCAATACGACAGCGCCAACAACATGACCGACCGTCTGGCCGCATTGGTGGCGCTGACCAACAGCAGCGCGCCGGGCAAGGCCGCAGCGCTGGAAAAATTCTACCTGGACTTTGAACAGGAAGCGCTGGTGATCGACAAATGGTTTGCACTGCAAGCCATGGCCTATACTGCCGACGTCGCCACTATCCGCACCCTGGCCGAACATCCGGCCTTCACGCTGAAAAACCCGAACCGCGCGCGTAGCCTGATTTTCAGCTTCTGCAGCGGCAATCCGGCCAATTTCCATGCGGCCGACGGCAGCGGCTACGAGTTCTGGGCAGATCAGGTGATCGCGCTCAACAGCGTCAATCCGCAAGTGGCTTCGCGGCTGGCGCGCAGCATGGACCGCTGGCGCAAATATGCGCCAGCGCTGCAGGAAAAAATGCGCAGCGCCCTGCAACGGGTGGCGGCAGCGCCAAACTTATCGAAGGATGTACTGGAAGTGATTGGCAAGGCATTAGCCAATTGATTTTGGCTGGTTCGCCGCCATTGCGGGATGCCGCGGCGGCGGCGAACGGCTACAACGAAGAAAGAGCAATATGAAACGTATCAGTCTTACGCAGCACCTGATCGAGCAACAGCGTTTGCACAACAGTATCCCGGCCGAACTGCGCCTGCTGATCGAAGTAGTGGGCCGCGCCTGCAAAACCATCAGCCATGCCGTAGGCAAGGGCGCGCTGGGCGAAGTCCTGGGCAGCGCCGACAGTGAAAACGTGCAGGGCGAAGTACAGAAGAAGCTGGATATCATTTCCAATGAAATCCTGCTGGAAGCGAATGAATGGGGCGGCCACCTGGCGGCGATGGCGTCGGAAGAAATGGAATCCATCCATCCGATTCCCAACCGTTATCCGCAAGGCGAATACATGCTGTTGTTCGATCCGCTTGACGGCTCCAGCAACATCGACGTCAATGTCTCGATCGGCACCATTTTCTCGGTGCTGAAGGCGCCCGACGGCATGACCACGCCAACCGAACAGGAATTCATGCAATCCGGCCGCAAGCAAGTGGCAGCCGGCTACGCCGTCTACGGCCCGCAGACCATGCTGGTGCTGACCACCGGCAACGGCGTCCATTGCTTTACCCTGGACCGCGAGATGGGTTCCTGGGTGCTGACCCAGCGCGACATGCAGATCCCGGCCGAGACCAAGGAATTTGCCATCAACGCTTCCAACGCCCGCCACTGGCATCCGCCGGTGACGCGCTATGTCAACGAGATGCTGGCCGGCAGCACTGGTCCGCGCCAGAAGGATTTCAACATGCGCTGGATCGCTTCGATGGTGGCGGATGTCCATCGCATCCTGAATCGCGGCGGCATTTTCATGTATCCGGCCGATGCGCGTGAACCGGACAAGCCAGGCAAGCTGCGCCTGATGTATGAAGCCAATCCGATGGCTTTCATCGTCGAACAGGCCGGCGGCGCCGCTACCGACGGCAAGCAAGCCATCATGGATATCCAGCCCGAGAAGCTGCACCAGCGTGTGCCGGTGTTCCTCGGTTCCAAGAGCGAAGTGGAACTGGTGACGCGCTATCACCAGGAGTAAGGGAACCCGCGGCGTGCGGCCGGGTCAGAGCAGGAGATCCGTGCCGTGCGCGGCAGCGAAATGCCAGGCGTTGTAGAATCCCGCACTGGCAGCAAACGCTTTACCGCAATACACATTGATAGAAATAAGAGGAATAGATTGAAAACTGCACTAGTCGGAGATAAGAGTATCCCCGAGTTCGACAAAGACATCATGACCAACCTGCTGATCACCACCGTGGAAGAGAAGCTGGTCCGGCAAGAACAGATGCTGATCGCTGTCCTCAACGCGAAGCAAGAGATTTACCGGGTGATTGGCGCCGCCGACCGCAAGCAGTTCATCAATGCGGTGGAAGAGCTGGAAGACCTTGAGCTGAGCAACGAGCTGAAGGAAGTCGACCGGGTCAAGAACGGCTACGACGCCATTTTCGGTTTAAGCGCCTAAAGCCTGGTTTTACCTGTTTATCGTGACTGTCGGCGCGCCGCGCCGGCAGCTTCATGGTGACATACTGCTTCCCACATCCGGGGTAATTCCCGGTCCCGCCATTTTTCGCCCGCGCTTCTCCGCATTAATCCCTGACGGGTCCTAAGCTCTGCATTTTTGTCTTCATTATATTTCTATATGGAAATATAATGGCCGCTGCATTCAACCAGGGGAACAGAATAATGAAAGCAATCATCGCACTGACGGTGCTGACGATCATCATCTTGGTGGTTATTACCGTACTCACCAGAGAGAAGCAGGCGGCCCAGCAGAAGCGCCGCGAATACATCAAGAAAAAACCCCTGTCGAACCATGAGCAAGTCCTGTACTGGCGGCTGGTCGGCGCCTTGCCGGACCATATGGTGCTGGCGCAGGTCAGCCTGGGCCGTTGCCTGGGCACCAAGGATAGCGGCGGGCTGGATGCGATGACATCCAAGAACCTGGATTTTGTGGTGTGCGACAAAGCCAGCGATGTCGTTGCGGTAATAGAAATCGATACCAAAAACCACAGTTCAAAGACAGTCAGCAAGGATGATGAAAGAAAGTACAAGGCGCTGAAAAAGGCCGGCATCGACATTATCCGCTGGCGCGCCAATTCCCTGCCTAGCGAAGCCGACATCCGGGAGCGCTTCACTTTGCTGGATCCGAGCAAGAAGCTGCGGGTAGTGAAAAACAAAACCCATCAGACCAGCATCTTTGGTATCGGCATCGGCAAATACCGGAATACCGGCGCCGGCTGACCATTCTCTGGCAGGGACGCTTTATTCGGTAATGACGCAGTTCCGTCCCTGGTTTTTGGCGCGGTACAGGCGCTCGTCGGCAGCCCGGAAGATGGTGTCGATCGTGCTGCCGTCGAGCCCGAACTGGGACACGCCGATGCTCACCGTCAGCGCCAGCCTGGGAATCACTATGCTGTCGAATACCGCGCTTTCGGTCGCCGCGCGGATCCGCTCTCCGATCGTCACCGCCAGTTCCTGCGTCGCTTGCGGCAGCAGCACCATGAATTCTTCGCCGCCCATGCGCGCCACGCTATCGTAGGGACGGATCTGTTCCGTGCATTTCTGCACGAATCCCTGCAGCACCTGGTCTCCCACCTGATGGCCGTAACGGTCGTTGATGGCCTTGAAATTATCCAGGTCCAGCGCCAGCAATGCGAACGACAGGTTGTCGCGCTTGGCCCGGGCGATCTCGGCGTCGACCCGTTCGATGAAGTGACGGCGGTTGGCGGCGCCGGTGAGCGGATCGGTCGACGCCAGGTGCTCCAGCATCTGATTGCTGCGCTGTAGTTCCTGCAGGGCGCTTTCAGTTCTCACCATGGCCATAGCCAGCCGGTTCACCATCTCTTCCTGGTTATAGATATTGGCGAACGAGCGTGTGGTGTGGAATGCCTTGACGATGCCGTAGCTGAGGATGAAAAAGCCGCCGGCGAAGATCGCATGCGCCAGCCACCACATATGGTTCCACGGCTTGCCGAGAATGAAGGCCAGCGAGGACAGGCCGAACAGCGCAATCGAAATCCCGAAGATCGTCATCAGCGGCGAGCGGATCCGTCCCATCAGCATGACGCTGAGGTTAATCGCGGAAAACATCAAGGCGCCGCCTTCCATCGACAGCCGCAGCGCCGGGCTGCCGGCAAACGGCGAGTAGGCGGCAATCGCCACCGCTACGTCAATCGCAAGAAAAGCCGCGATCCAGGCCAGCCATGCGCGCGGATTGACCCGTTGCGCGGGCGCGTCGGGTTCCTGGTTGAAGGACAGCAAACCGATCAGCAGCAGGATCGCCATCGCCAGCCGCGAAGCCGGGCCGTACAGCAGGAACAGCCAGATGTTATGGTGCGCCATGCCGGTGAAAGCGCCGTGCAGCACATAGATCAGCGTGAAGCCGAGAAAACCCAGGGTCAGCCAGCGCAGCAGCGGTTCTCCCGACGACAGGTAGCAACGCCAGCTGACGTAGGTAACGAACAGGCCTTCGATGGTGGCGCCGGTGATCGCGAATTCGTGGAACAGGTGATTCTCGAATTTGAGCGTAGGATCCTGGAAAAAATACAGGTAGGCAATCAAAAAGACCGGCGACAGGGCGAAGCCGGCGATCAGGAAAGCAGCATAGATTTTGGTGACCCGGCGAATGGTTTCTGGCCGTTCGCCGATTTTTGCGCTCATGTCCATATGCATCCTCGGCTCAGATGATAATTCCGTCAGGCAACGGCGGCACGGCTATTCACAAAATGGCTGGAGAAAACTGTTCCTGTATGCAAGGTAACAAACATTTTCCCGTTTCGATAGGATTTTGTGCAAGGCGATTGTGAAACTGTCATTTTTCACAGCTGAAGACGGATTGCGTTTTTGTCGCCGGCTGCATATATGATGTCGGGAAATTCAACAAGGAGTGCAGCATGAGTGGCCAGCCAGGCAACGGTGAAGACAAGGGCGAATTTGCCAAGCTGCGCGAGGAAATTCGCGTTTTCGTCGATGAACGCGACTGGGATCAGTTTCATACGCCGAAAAACCTGTCGTCTGCGCTGTGCGTCGAAGCGGCAGAGCTGCTGGAGCATTTCCAGTGGCTGAAAACCGGCAGCAGTGAAGAGCTCGGTCCGGACAAATTGCAGCAGGTCGGACACGAAATGGCCGATGTGCTGGTGTATCTGATCCGCCTCGCCGACAAACTGGATATCGACCTGAACGCGGCAGTGGCGGAAAAAATGCTGCTTAACCGCGCCAAGTATCCGGCCGACAAAGTGCGCGGCGACGCGCGCAAATACTACGAATACAAGAATCCATGATGAGCGCGTCCCGGGCGGTCGGCGCCTGGCATAAGGCCTTCAGCTCTGGGCGCTGGCCTTGGACCGCTGCGTCGCCTTGGCCAGTTTGTCTTGCGCCAGGGCGTCGGCATTCAGGCACTCGCCTTCGGCCCAGCTTTCAAGCAGCGTGACGCGCAAGGCCTGCAAGTGCTGCTGCTGTTCGCGCAGCGTGCCCATGAGCTGGTCGATTTCCTCCAGCCGGCCGTCCAGCCTGTGTAGAAGTTCATCTTTGGACAAACCTTCATTGCCAGCTGCAAATACGCTGCGGATCGCATCCAGCGAAAATCCCAATCCCTGCGCCATCTGGATCCGCCGCAGGCGTTCCACGGCCGCATCGGCATACTCGCGATAGCCGTTGGCGCCGCGTTCCGCCTTCGGCAGCAGGCCGCTTTGCTCGTAGTAGCGGATGGCGGAGGACGCCATGCCGGTTTTTTCCGCCAGTTCACCGATCTTCATAATGCTTGACCTTCAAGTTGACTTTAAGCTTAGGATACCTTATTTCCACCTTTACCGACGGATGCACCATGCAATCAGCCCTGTTTTCAAGCTTGCAACTACCGAATGGCAGCCTGCTGCCCAACCGCCTGGCCAAAGCCGCCATGGAGGAAAACATGGCCGACGATGGACAACTGCCCGGCCCGGCCATACGCCGCCTATACCAGACCTGGGCGGAGGGCGGCGCGGGTTTGATCATTACCGGCAATGTCATGATCGATGGCGCCGCGCTGACTGGCCCGGGCGGCATCGTGCTGGAAGCCGGCACGCCGCTGGAACCCTTCAGGCAGTGGGCTGACGCCGCCAAGCACAAGGGCGCGCAAGTGTGGATGCAGATCAACCATCCGGGCCGTCAGGTGATGGCGGCCATGGGCGGCCGCGCCTGGGCGCCTTCGGCGGTGGCGCTGGACATGGGTAAGCACAGCAAGCTGTTTGTGCGGCCGAAAGCCATGGACGCCGCCGAGATCGAGGAAGTCATCGGCCGTTTTGCCGCCACCGCGGCAGCCGCCGAGCAGGCAGGCTTCAACGGCGTCGAGATTCACGCCGCCCATGGTTATCTGATATCGCAGTTCTTGTCGCCTCTCAGTAACCAGCGCAAGGATGACTGGGGCGGCAGCCTGGCCAACCGGGCGCGTCTGCTGCTGGCAGTGGTGCGTGCGGTGAGGGCGAAAGTATCCAGCGGATTCTGCGTGGCGGTGAAACTGAATTCCGCCGATTTCCAGCGCGGCGGCTTTACCGAAGACGATGCCCGGCAAGTGATCCTGTGGCTGAACGAACTGCCGGTGGATCTGGTCGAGCTCTCCGGCGGCAGCTATGAAAGCCCGGCCATGCAAGGAAACACCGCCGATGGCCGCAGCTTGGCGCGCGAAGCCTATTTCCTGGAGTTTGCCAGAGAACTGGCTGCTGTCGCCCGCATGCCGCTGATGACCACTGGCGGCATCCGCCGCAAGGCTGTCGCCGAGCAGGTGCTGGCCGGCGGCGTGGCGGTCGCCGGCATGGCCACCGCGCTGGCGCTGGCGCCGGACTTGCCGGCACAATGGCGGGCCGGCGGCGACCAGGCTGCGCACAGTCCGCAAATCGACTGGAAAGACCAGGTCATCGCGGCACTGGCGCGCATGGCGCTGGTCAAGCGTCGCTTGCGCCTGCTGGGCGCTAGCGGCAGCGCGGGCGGCAAACATTCGCCATTGCTGACCCTGATTGTCGACCAGTTGCGTACGCGGCGGCTGACACGGCGTTACCGGCGCTGGTCGCAGGCGCGCACCTGAGGTAGCGGCGCGGCTATACGGTGACGCTGCCGCGGCCAATCTCGATGACTTTGCCGCCCACCTGAATCGCTGCGTCGGCAGTAACCTGCAGGCGCAGCAGGCAAGGGCGCTTGACTGCCGCGCCTTGTTCAATCTCGTACTGCAGCGGCAATGCATGTCCTTTGGCGATCAGCCAGCCGCCGAGATTGGCACAGGCCGATCCGGTGCCGGGATCTTCAACCACGCCGCCGCCTGCCTTGGCGAAGAAGTAGCGCGACACGACCCGGCCCGGGCGTTCGGGATCGAAGGCAAACACATACACGGTCTTGCGTTCAAGGCTGCTCACCGGCCAGGCATCGAGCTGTCCGCTGTCGGGGCAAGCGCGCCGTACCGCATCGACGCTGCGCAGCGCCACCAGCAACTGGTCGCTGCCGGTATCTACCCATAAGGGCACATCCAGCACGTCGTCAGGATACAAGCCGAGCAATGCCGCCATGGCGGCAATAGTCATGTTTTCCGGCGCGGTCTTCAAGCCGCCGGGCTGCGGTGCGACCAGGGTCCAGACGTTGCCTTGCGCACGCACCGGTACCACGCCAGCCTTGAATTCCAGCGACAGCGCATCGCCGGTGCCGGCCAGCTCCCGCACCACCTGGGCCGTGCCTAGCGTCGGATGGCCGGCAAAGCGCATTTCATAATCCGGCGTGAAGATGCGTACCAAGGCATCGGCGCGTTCCGATGGCAGGATGAACGTGGTTTCCGACAGATTGAACTGCAGCGCCAGCGCCCGCATGGTGGCCTCGTCCATGCCGCGCGCATCTTCAAACACGCACAGCTGGTTGCCGCCGAAAGTGGATTCTGCAAAAACATTGAGGAGCCGGAAGGCATAGGTGCTCATGGATGTCCCGTGGTTCTGTGGTGAGATGAAAAGGCTGCAATTGCGCGCGATTCTTGCGCAGCGCTAAAAACAATATCCTACCGCACCGGGCAAGCGGTTTTCAGCTATTTCCTTGACAAGACCGGCAAGAAGGCGCAAAAGTTGAGCTCGTACCAATCCATTGTTGACCGGTCGCGGGGGCTCCAAGAAATGGACTTCAATTTACCTGAATTGATCGAGCTGGAACGCATCATCCAGGAGGGCCAGCCCTACCTGGAGAGCAGGATTGTGTGCGACATCGAAATGAAGGGACATTGCTTCCCGGTCTATGTCCTCAGCATCGGCAGCAAGGATCCGGCAGCGCCCGCGGTCGGCTTTTTTGGCGGCGTCCATGGCCTGGAAAAGATCGGTACGCGGGTATTGCTGGCCTTCTTGCGCAGCCTGCTGGCGCGCCTGAAGTGGGACGCGCTGCTGCATCACCAGCTGGCCTCTGTACGCCTGGTGTTCATGCCGCTGGTGAATCCCGCCGGCATGTGGGACAGCACCCGCTGCAATCCGCGCGGCGTCGACCTGATGCGCAATGCCCCGCTGGACGCCAATGAGAAAGTGCACTTCCTGCTGGGCGGGCAGCGCATCAGCGCGCGCCTGCCGTGGTACCGCGGCGCCAGCGATGCGCCGATGGAGGCTGAAGCGCAGGCGCTCTGCAGCGTGGTGCAGGAAGAACTGATGAGCCGCGAGTTCAGCATCGCCCTCGACTGCCATTCCGGTTTCGGCGCCAAGGACCGCATCTGGTTTCCTTATGCGCACAGCCGGACGCCGATTCGCCACCTGCCGGAAATCCTTGCCCTTGCCGATCTGTTCAACCAGACCTATCGCGAACACAACTATCTGTTCGAAGCACAAAACGCTCAGTACCTGACCCATGGCGACCTGTGGGACTACCTGTACCTGCAGATGCCGCCCGGCAGTGGCCAGGTTTTTCTGCCGCTGACGCTGGAGATGGGATCCTGGCTCTGGGTAAGGGAAAATCCCCGTCAGCTGTTTTCCCGGCAGGGGATGTTCAATCCCCGCTCGCCCGGCCGGCTGCACCGGGTACTGCGCAGCCACCTGGTCTGGCTTGAATTCCTGACGCGTGCCGCCGGCGCCCACAAAAGCTGGATGCCGGCCAGTTCCGTCAATGCTGCGCCAAGCGCCGCCTGCCATGAGTAACTGGGTATTCCTGCGCGGGCTGATGCGGGAGACGCGGCATTGGGGTGAGTTTCCAGAAGTGTTTCGGGCGACTCTGCCGCAAGCCGGCGTCACGCTGCTCGATCTGCCGGGCAACGGCCGCCTGCATAAGGAGAAGAGCCCGGTACGCGTGGAAGCAATGACAGATGCCTGCCGGCGCCAGCTTTTGAGCCAGAACATTTCACCGCCGTATTATTTATTCGCCTTGTCTCTTGGCGCCATGGTGGCCATCGACTGGGCCGCGCGTTATCCGCAGGAACTGGCCGGCTGTGTGCTGCTCAACACCAGCCTGCGGCCGGTCAGCCCGTTCTACCAGCGTTTGCGACCGCGCAACTATCCGGCGCTGCTTAGCCTTGCCTTGTCGGGACTCCGGCAGCGCAATTTCGCCCGGCAGGAACGCCTGCTGCTGCAGCTGACCAGCTGTCGCGGCGCTGAGCAGGCGGCGGTGCTGGCGGCATGGATCGGCTATCAACACGATCATCCCGTGAGCCGCGGCAACGCCTGGCGGCAGCTGTACGCCGCGATGCGTTACCGCGCGCCGCCACATGCGCCGACGATGCCAATATTGATCCTGGCCGGCGGCGCCGACCGGCTGATCGACCCACGCTGCCCGCAGAATCTGGCGCGTCTGTGGCAGGCGCCGCTGGCGGTGCAGCCGACAGCCGGCCACGACCTGACCCTGGATGCCGGCGGCTGGGTTGCCGAACAGGTGCGGTACTGGCTGGCGGCAACCGGGCAGTGCAACAGAAATGACTTGTAGTGTGAGGAAATGCGACGGCTCGATCGTGCTGGCCTTCGCTTACGACTACGCTCAGAGTGCGGGGCGATCCGCATCGCCGCTTCCATTTACGGCTAAAGAATTCGAGTAAAAAGCCGAAACGGTGCAGTGGAAGTGATGCGGTTGTAACGACTGCCGATACCTCAACCATCAGCTTGAAATCAATCGGGCTTTTACTGCTCGAGCTTCCATGCGCTGAATGCATCGGCGCATAGAGGCTCGCGTATTTTGTTGCGGCGGAATTCGGGATTCTCGCGCTGTAGCAAGGAGCACCGCACCCGCTTGTCATTCAATGCATTTCCTGACAGGAGGGCTGTATAACAACTCTGCAAGGCTGCGTTAGAGAGAGAATCGCAAAGTTCCGAGACTGCCTACTTCGACCACGCCGTCGCTGTTGACGAAAGAACGGGTTCCTTCAACCAAGATGGTATTGTCGGTGAGATAGGCGCCATTCCAATTGTCAACGATATTGTATGGACGCTGATCCGGACGCTGAGCGCCGCCGAAGGAGAGATTAAATGGCGCAACGCCGTCTTTGCCTTGGCTTTTGCTGAATACCCAGCCGTAGTTGCCGACATTCCCTTCCACTGAAAATGCGCCGATGGGGCTGTAGTTGGCGCTGTAAACGCCGGTGATGACACCATTCGACGAATTCGCCGAAGAAATCTTCAATGTGAAATTCTTGTCCGCAGAGGTATAAGTTCCAATTGCAGGTACGTTGCTCATTATGAGTTCCTTTCATAGGAAGTAGGAGGCAGTCAGGCGCATTTGTGCGCCTCTGCGGAGTTCATGGTAGTGCATAAAAATCTGGATAGCATCCTGTCAAAAGTGGCAGCGAGAGCAGGCGTCACTTCAAAAAAATCAAGTCGAAAACGAACTATGTAGCCCGCAGGCGTGGCGGGAGGGGACGACTACGTGCCCGGGGGATCACGATTGGGAGTGGTGCTTATTTTGATGAATTCATGATTGCTGCGTAGCAGCGCTGCACACCAAATGGAATAGCAAAGCGACGTTGACAAGCCGCGCATCGACACTACAATAAAACCATTGTCGTGTGGAAATAATGTGATGTGTATCCCAATGTAAATGACTGGGCGCTGGGCGGCAGTTGTATCAGTACTTGGAGTTACCTCAATTATGTATATCTTTGATATTCAGGGAGAAACCACAAATGACCAAGTCAATCGAAAAAGAGCTTCGCAGCTTCGTGACGTTTGCTCTGGCGCTTAAACCGAGAGTCACGTTTCATCGAAAACCGGATTCAAGAGGGCCAGAAATCAGCCTGAGTTTTTCCGTCAAAAATGCGAAGGTCAAACCGCGCTTCCATGACGAAGACGTCCTCATCGAAAAATACAAACAACTCAAACCCTATCTGGACGTGATGGTGAATTCAGGCGAATCGATCGCCGATTGCGCCCCGACCATTAATTTTCAACCCAATGTCAAATACCAAACGGTCAAACTCACGGAAGGGGAGTTCGAGATCGCACGGCAGTCGGCGCTGCATTTGGGCGAAATCGAGCGTGCGCGTGCGGCGAAGGATAAGGCGGGCGCAGCAAAACACTTCGAGCGTTTTGACGCGTTCATCCGCAGCAAGCGCGATGAATTGCTGGTCGCTTTCGGCGATCTTGCGATTGCGAATCCGGTCGCGTCTTTCGGAGCCGGGCGGGTCAGCGACGATGGAGACTGCACGGGTCAGGTGATTTTTGTGATTGCCGAAGTCATTATCGTCTGCCCCATGACCGAGGATGTCGGCGTAGTCGAACTGCAACAATAGCCGATGAGGCAATGGACGATCCGACGAAACAGTTGGTGGAGCGATTCAGTCGCTTGAACGGCGATTGGAACGAAGTCGCCAACCTTTTCGTCGACGAATTTCGTAGAGGTTTCATTTCGAGGCTGGTGTCGCGCGAGCTCGGCGCGATCACGCGCGATCGGCGTCACACCATTACCTCCGGCGTCAACCAATACACGCTGACGCCAATCAATCTGCCAGAGCTGGAATATAGTACCCGCATTATGACGCCCTTCCAGAGCCGTCCGCACATCGTCAAATGGCTGGGGATGCGGCAGATCATCGGGATGAAAGGGAAAGGATCGGTTCGCATCCGGAAGTTGCGCGCTCCAGCTTCCTGCAGCATCGAACAGTTCCAGGCCGGCATCGAGTTGGAACACGTCGACGACGTCATTCTGACGAATTTGCAGCACCTCGCCACCGACGACGGCCGGGATCTGCTGGACCTGGATTCCGTAACGGAACCTTCCATCCTCGAAATCCTGACGCTGAAGGCCGACGCCAGTCCGATGATCTGGACCTTCGGACAAGATTTGAAGTCGACCTATGCCGAACAATCCTCGCCTCTCGTCTCACGCTTTCGGAATGTCGTCAAACTGGCTGTCGCCATGGGGCGACGGATGCCCGACGACATCTATGAGAAAGCCTTGAGTTCGACCAACACCCGCCTTGCCCTCGCGGCGATGGAGGGTATGTTTGCGGAAAGACGCTCAGACGCGTTTGCGACACTGCACGAGGCGATCGAATCTGAAAACGACGCTTTGCGCAACGGCGCCGAGACACTGCTGGCGCTTGTGGCCAATCCGGCGGGAGGCGCGGATGCCGCTTGAGATTTGCCCTCCGCAAGACGACGAGGCGATCACGCTCGCCGAATATCTGCATCGCCTGCACGCGGGAGGGTATGAGCTTTCGACGATCGAGGGATTGACGGCGTCGGCGCCGTTGTTAAAGAAGCTCAGCAACAACAAAGATTTTCTTTTCGATTTCCTGACCGACCAGCTGCGCCAGAATCTGAATTTTCAATTCAACAATGCTTATGGACCGGAAGTATTCGTTCTGCATAGCGAACCGGCTTTCTTCCTGCGAGCGAATATCTGGATGCCGCGCCAAGAAGTGTTTACTCGCATACCGGGATTTCGCTACGATATTTGCCATGATCACAATTTTCATATTCTGACGATCGGATATTTTGGTCCGGGATACGAAAGTCTCACGTTCGAATATGACAAGAGCGCGCATGTCGGGGCGTTGGGCGAATGCCTGCATCTTCATAATTCAACAGTATTCAATCTTTCCGTGGGAAAGATCGCTATCTATCGTGCCAAGCACGATATCCATATCCAGCTTCCGCCGCCTCAGATGTCGATTTCGTTAAATCTGATCCCACGGACCGAACACCAGCAGGACCTGCAATTCGAGGTCGACGAAGCGACCGGGAAGATTCTCCGCTATCTCGATTTCGCGGGGTCCGACGCAGCAGTCCGCATCGCCGGCCTGATCGGGGAGCACGACGATTTGCAGGTACTCGCCGAAGTCGCAGCGACGCATCCCAATCCAAAGGTGCGCGCCTTGGCAGTATTGGCGCAGATGCAGATTGCGCCCGAACTTGCGGCCGCCATCGAAGAAGAGACGCGCGCGAAACAACCGGAAATCGTCCTGAACATCGTCAACAGCGAGCTGTCCCGATACGGCGCTTGCATGAACTACGGGTAGCAAGCGGTGCTGCTTATTTGCTGAGCAGCCAGGCGACGGTGATGCGGTCCCATGCACCGGCGATGCCGCCAAGGGCTGATAAAGCTGCCGAAGCTGGGGTCGTATCACTTGATTGACACCAAGTAGCCCCGGCTCTGATACAATTTCGCCGCAGCCGGTCCCGGCTGCGCGTTGTCTCGCCATAGTTCACGGCGTGGAATGAGACTGAAACCCCGCGCCAGTCCTGGCTCTCACTATTTGCTGTAGCAAATTCGTAGCACTCAAATTCTTCCAAATTTTTGTTGTTTTGACGCAAGGTCATCACCGACTGCGTAATGGATGACGAACACGCGCAAATCAAGCATGCGCGCCAGGGTAGAACATGGGTTCGGGGTGATCAAACGCATCTTCGGATTCTCTAAGGTGCGCTATCCCTGGGGTGACGAAGAGCGCCGATCGATTCTTCGTCACTTGTGCGTTGGCCAATTTGTTCATGGTGCGTAGGAACTCGCTGTGTCTTCAACGAGCATAATGCCTCCAGTGTGCGTAAAATCGCATCTGGATGCAGTAAATTAGGACGTAGATCACCTGATTTCACTTGAAAGTCGCTGTCTCGTAGTCGCTTTTTTTTGATTCACAGAATTTTTTTGTCAACATTAGAATGTTTGGGGCTTATTCAGACGTTCCTTAACTTGCAAATAACACAACATCCATAAGGAAAACGCCATGGAAATTCGACGGGCCATCCCGAAAGACTACGAAAAAATCATCGCACTGCAACAGGAAAACACGCCAGATCAGCTAAGTGAAGAAGACAAGCTGCAGGGCTTTATCGTCTCGAGCATGAACACGCAGCAGGTAGCTGCCATCAATCAGGCTCTGGGTATTCTGGTCGCCATGGACGGCGAACGACTTGCCGGTTTCCTGTGCATGGCGCCCACTGATACGCCACCACCACGCCATCCGGTAGTTGACGCCATGCTCAAGACATTCCCCGAACAGCAGTTCGGCGGTAAAACATTGCAGGAGCAACGCGTTTTTGTCTATGGTCCGGTGTGTGTCGGCAAAGCGTGGCGAGGCCATGGCATTGCGAAAAAGCTGTTCGTCGCCGTAAAGGAATATACCCGTCCGAACTACGATGTCGGCGCCGCGTTTATCAACGACCTCAATCCCCACTCGCTGGCGGTGCACCTCCAAGGCTTGAAAATGACAGCCTTGACCCCGTTCGAGCACGAGCAAAACAGGTATCAGTTTGTGGTATTTTCTACTGCCGGGTAGCCCTTGGCGGATCTAGGATTCACCCGAACAAACCGTATGAATATCGATGTTTATGCGGTTTTTTATATGCTTCATTCGTACTCTGATTAGAGTGTTGAGACGCTGACGATGTCCACTAAATCGGCCGAAAAGCCTTTAAATACACGGCTTACGGGGATTTGCTAGGATTTCCGGAAAATTGGGTTGGTCCCACCAACAGGTATCAAGTTATCAATAAAATCAATTACTTACTGTCGAATTTCGTAAAATTTTAGTAATCAACTCATTGCTTTGCAAAATCATGACGTCATCTGACTTCATCCCCGAAATTGTACATTCACATTGGTTTCGCAAGAGATTCTTGCGCACCAATACAGAATTTTGTATAATCCCACCAATGACCGTACCCAAGCCCGTGCAATTCCGAGGGAGCGCCCTTGATGACCTACGCACTTTCCCTCTCTCAGCACGTCGGGAAGCTGGATACCAGATTGACCAGGTGCAACACAGCAACGAACCTGACGACTGGAAGCCAATGCCATCGATTGGACAAGGTGTCCGCGAGATTCGAATTCGAGATGTTGCTGGCGCATTCCGTGTCGTCTACGTAGCGAAGTTTGCCGATGCGATCTATGTGCTTCACTGCTTCCAGAAAAAGACACAAAAAACTAGCAAAACAGATGTGGATTTAGCGGAGAGCCGTTACCGTGACTTAACTAAGGAGCTAGGCAAATGAGTAATGAAAAATTCGCCAGTGTGTGGGATGCAATCGAAGACACCCCAGAAGAAGCAGAAAACATGAAGCTGCGCTCTGGCTTGATGATGGCGCTGAAAGAACATATCGTCCGTGTCGGCATGAATCAGTCGCAGGCCGCAAAGCTATTCGGCGTCACACAGCCGCGTGTCTCCGATCTCATGCGTGGAAAAATCGCTCTATTCGGCCTAGATGCCTTGGTCAACATGGCGGCATCCGCTGGACTGCATGTTGAAATGCGGGTACTGGAAACCGCTTAATTCGGATATCGCGCTAGAATTTTCCGGGTTACACAATTCGATCTAAAGCTTCCCGAGATCATATAGTTTCCCATATGTGGCGCGGCTTTACAGCCGCATTTCGCTCCGCAAAAAGGCGAATTTCGTCGGCTGGCATCCCAATAAGTAGGTTGGAAGAATATTTTTTCGGAGCAAATTTCTACCCATAATTTCTATATATAACCCGAATAGCATTGTCCATTTAAACCAGCAAATTTTTCAGAAAAATCGGAGCAGTGTCGGATGTTTACGCGATGGCTCGGCGGCGAAATCGTCGTCACCGGCTCAATCCGCGCGCGAATTGAACCTCGGTGCCCACTAACTGGGCTGATGGATAGTGCTTAAACAATTAAGGAGGTAGGCGAACGGCCGTACCCTCTGCTATTGGGGACACACCACCAGGGCTTGTGTAAAGAGTCCTGGCAGTGGCACCAGTAACTTGCGTACCGCCTAGGACACATACTGGTTGTGAAAACTCGAAGAGTAACTTGCCCATCTCTTGAACGCCCGCAGAGTTGACTGTAGCGCTAGAGACCCGAAGCCAACCATTTGGGGGAGAAAAATAATAAGTGCCAGGTTGTTCGCCGTATTTTGATGTAGTCGTAGTGGCGGTTTTTCCATCAGGCATTAAAACGATAGCACTATTGTCACCAGAAGAGTTGAATACAGTGTACTTGCCCCCCCCCACCGCCCAATCAGTCGGGGCACCGCCACAGGTTTCAGCGGCAACGGTTCGCGTAGAGACCGCAGAAATTCCTCCAATACTGAGCGCAACCGCCGCCATGCGAAGTAATGCTTTACTTTTGAGCAGATTGATGGTCATCGGAGAGCCTCCTCGGAGTGTTTAACGAAATGAAAATTTAAGTACATTGTGCTGAAATGAGCTTCCCCTGCTTGCACCACTGGGGCAGTGAGCACAATCAAGAAGAGGAAGTCGCACAAAAATCTCCGAATAGAAGATTGCAATGAAAGGATAGAATAGAAAATATTTATATCAAGAAATATTTTTAAGATAGAATTATTTGAAGAAATAATGCGCGCAGCTACAAAGTAGGCTATGGCTCCATGAATTATCTTGCATTTTCACAATTGTTTGCTAGGCTGACATTTCGAACACTATACAGTGAGGAAATCATGGACGACGACGAAGAGGTTGCTGCAATAGTTCTCGATAATGCATCAGGATTTGATAAATCTGGTTTTTCCGCTAAATATGCAAAAGTAGAAAGCAATGGAATTGTGACTGATATTCAAAGTTGCTTCTCCCCTCCTTCGCCTGAATGGAAACCTTGCAAGGACAATACTAAGATAGGCTCTCCTTATTAGAGAACGTATGGCGTAAAATTTTACGCAGTGTTTTTCAGGATAACACTGCGCAATATTTTTTAATCGCACTAGCAGGCTCGACGTACATTCAATGTATTCCATGCGTATTTTTATAGGCATTTTTGATGAAAAAATCTGACTTACTGCCAGATGAAATTCATACGAAACGTCTATTGATCCGTGTTGCCAAGCCAGGTGACGGCGTTATATTTAATCAAGCAATTGTCGATTCGGCAGAACACCTGAAGGATTGGCTATCATGGGTGGCACCGGTTCCAACTGTTGATGAGTCCGAGCTATCCTGCCGTCAAGCATATGCCCGATTTCTGATGAATGAAGATCTAATGGCGTTCCTCATTCTAAAATCTAATGGTGCATTGGTTGGGGGTAGTGGTTTGCACTATGTAAATTGGAGCTTGCGACGTTTTGAAATGGGCTACTGGGGCAGAACTCAATATCTTGGGAAGGGACTGATTAGCGAAGGCGTTGCGGCCTTGGCCCAATATGCGATAGAAAATTTACAAGCAAATCGTGTATTTTTGTCTATGGATGAAAGAAATTTCGCAAGTCGACGACTCGCTGAGCGTGTTGGATTTGAGTTCGAAGGGACGCTTAGGCAAGACAGAAAAAATCTCCAAGGCAGCTTACGCAATACTCGCATTTATTCAGTCATTCGTCCCTTGACCTAAATAAGTAACAGACCCTGGACGGAAATCAATGAGTCACTGGGCAAAAAGCCGTACCTGATTAATACAGATCCGATGGGTAGCGGTTGGATCTTCAAAATGAAAGTGAACAATAAGGACGCCTGGTCCAGGCTGTTGGATGAAGCAAAATATAAGGCGTTGGTCGCTAAATTGTGAAAAATTAGCAGTGGTTGCGGAAATTCGGCCAGTTTGCTAAATGGAGCATCACAGTCCCGGTGGCGTGACCCCAATAGCTGAAAGTACGGCCATTCGTTTAACTCTCTATGGGGTTAAACCCTAAGCCCATAAAATCTCGTCAGTCCAAAATGCGTCATTTTGCGTTAACGCGTTGCAGTCAATTTCCCAACGCGCCCCGCGTAGCTTGGGGACTTGGCGCTTTTGCGAACTGCGTTAAAAGCACACCATTTAACGGGGCGGGCAGGCGTGGTGGGGGACTGCGATTGAAAGGTCACGGTCGACGATCTTTTTCATGGCAAGGCAACAATGCCAGGGCGTAAAAAAAGCCGCGTAAAGCGGCCTGAGGCGACGCAGACGCTGCCGTAACAACATGGCAGCGGGCAGGTATACCGTCAGCGCCCGGCGCGCCTGAGCGCCTCCTGTTCCGTCTGGTAGTCGTCCCGGCAATCGGTATTGCAGAACAGCGCCCCATGGGCGACGGCGTCATCGCAATAGTGGCAATGTCTGTCCGCCTCCAGCTGGAGCGTCTTACGTGCGTGCGCCATGGCTGCCTTGATGTCCTGCGCGATGCGCCACTCGGCGCGGTCGGCTACGTCGCTCATGCTGTCTTCCCTTCCATGTTCCCCAATGTGTACTCGTCAAATCTCACGATCTCTTCTCCCATCCATTCATTCATCATTAAAAATTGCGATTGCAGCGGCACCAGCTCGTTACGGGCAAACACGCGGGCCGCTGGCTCCACGGCACCGAAGCCGCCGGCATTGCTCGGCATGATCCCCATCAGCTGGGGCGGCACACGGTGCGCGGCCAGCAGGTCGTCCCTGGTCACGCCCTTGATATTGAAAAACTCATCCTTGGCGGCGACCTCGGACACCGGCAAGATCTGGATGCCGTCTTTCTTGCCCCCTGGCGCGTACATAAAGACGTTCCGGAAATTGCCGGGTCCCTTGCTATCCCGCAGCGCCGTGCGCAGGTTGTCCACGTCTTTGATGTTCTGGGCAGCGTCGGTCATGTAGAGGATGAAACCGGCATGAGAGCCGTTCTTGTAATACTTGCGACGAAACAGCGTGGCCGATTCGTTGAGCCAGGCCGACTGCAACGCGGACAGGTATTGCGGCAGGCCGTACACCTCCTGGTTCACATCCGGGTCCATCAGGTGGAATACAGCGCCCTTGGCAAACTCATGTTCTTGCTGCCAGCCAGGCACAAAGAAATAGTTGTCCAGATCCCGCCCGCGCCGTGTGTACTTGGCAAGGGAATGCGTCAACCCAACCAGGCGCCCGGTACGGCTGCTGCGCTTTTCTGGATAGGCATTGCCGAAGGTCAGAAAGTCCAGCGCCAGGCGTTTAAACGTATCCCGCGACAGGTATTTGTTCGGCAAGAAAGTGGATGTCAGGATGTTGGTTTTAAAGTAGATCGCGCTGCTGTGATGGACGCTGGCGTTAAACGACTTTGCCAGCCCTTGCCAGCTGACTGGCGGTTCGTACCACTTGCCATTGAGCCAGCACTCCATGCTTTCCATGATGTCGGCGTGATCCAGCACCGGCGTCGGATCGCCAAACGAAAAAGCTTCCACGGATGCGGCGGCCTGTGGCGCTGGCACGTTGCTTGCCGGCGGCGCCGTCGCGTGCTGTCGTACCTGTTTAAATCGCTGTTTCTTCATGATGTAAAAATCTCCATAAATGAGGTGGTGCTTTCCGATACGCCTTCTATCGGTTCGTGATCGAGCGCGTGCATGCAGGCCCAGGCCAAGTCGGCGTGACCTGTCTCGGCGGTCCGGCCAGCGTCGAAAGTGACGTGCCGGCCGCTGGCAGTAATGGTTTTGCGGATTGCCATGAAGGCAGCCGACAGGTCGGTGGCGCCGGCGTCGAATTCGAGACGGCCCTTGCTGATGACGTCCTTGGCTTTCAGGACCATGCGAGTCTTGACCTCCGGCGAATAGTTGATCGCGGTGGCGCCGGGGAAAAACTGTTTTACGATGGGGAATACGCCGATACCCATGCCGGTAGTGTCGATGCCGATGTATTCGACGTTGTATCGCAAGCTCATTTGCCGGATGGCTTCTGCCTGGGCGGCAAAGTCCATGCCGCGCCATTGGTGGCGCTCCAGCACGCGGAACTTGCCGCCGGCAACCAGCGGCGGCGCCAGCACCACGCAGCCGGCGCTGTCGCCGGATAGCGATGGGTCGTAGCCGATCCAGACGGGGCGATAGCCAAACGGCCGCTCTGCAAACTGCTTGACGTCTTCCCACACCTCCCAGGAATCGACCATGCAGGCTTCCAGCTCGGCCAGCGGAAATATCGACTTGGTGTCGTCGATAAAATTACACATCAGCAGGTTGTCGAACTGGTCCGGACTGTATTCGTAGTCGCGCAGATGATCCAGGTCGAACAGATTGCAGCCGCCGGCCTCGGCGTCCAGGATGGTCACGATCTGGCGCCAGATCTTGTCCTCGCCCGTAAAGCCGCTGGACAGCTTCAGGTGTGAGATATCGATCTTGGCCTTTTTTGCCTTCTGGAGCCGGTCGCTAAATTCCTTACCTATCCAGAACGGGTACGCCTGGTGATTCATCGATGACGGCGTAGAAAAATAGGTTTTACGCCATTTCTTCTGAATCGCCATCCCTGACGCCACCTTGTTCAGCTCGGTAAAATTGTGGGTCCAGAAAAATTCGTCAAAGTAGAAATTGCCGTGATAGCCCTGGGCGGTCCTGGCGCTGGTCCCAAGGAAATACAGGTGCGCGCCGTTCGGCAGCACAATCGGGTCGCCGGACAGCTCCACGCCAGCCGCCGACTTGGCGAACTGGACGATGTACTGCTTGAAGACGTGGGCCTGTGCCTTCGATGCTGATAGAAAAATCTGATTACGGCCGGTCGCCAGCGCGTCGGCCAGCGCCTCGCGGGCGAAATACCAGGTCGCGCCGATCTGGCGCGATTTCAGGATGATGCGCGTGCGCTCATGGCCGTTGCGATACCAGACTTTCTGGTAATCGAACAGCGAGTCGCGGAAGGCATCCAGTAGCTGGCTTTGCTGCTTTTCGCTGAATTCGTTGCGGGTCGGCTTCTTCTTCGGTCCAGCGTTGCGCTTGTCCAGGTTCGGATTGAGATCCGCCTCATTACCGCCGCCGTCATAGCGGCGCTTGCGCGACATCTGCACCAGGGAACGCGTCAGCAGATCGATTTCCTTGAAATCGCTGCCGGTTTTTACTTCCTTGCCGACCAGCTGGACCATGCGCGCTTCGATCTGCCCTTCGACGCGGTCTATCGCCGTGGACAAGTGCCATTTATCTCGCTCTTTCCAACTGGCGACGGTGCTGCGTTTGATTTTTAAATGTTTGGCAATGGAGGAGATGCGCCAGCCTTGCCAGTACAGGCTGCGGGCGGCATCGCGCATGGCGGCGGGATCATTGGAAACGGTGGCCAGCTTTGCAAGCTTGCCTGGCGCGCGCGCGGCTGCACGTTTGGCTGGTTTGAATGGGACAGGTTTGATTAACATGCCGCCAGCGTAGTGGGCAACGCCTGTAAAAGCCCTTGTCGGAAAGTCAGTAAGGTTGTTATCAACCCGCTGCCGATTGTTGACAAGCGCAGCAACGCCGACCATGGCGGTATTCGAATTTTTCTTTTCACTCCTCCAATACCGACACCATGGCAAAGACGACCTCCACCGCTCCAAAATCGAAATTCTTCCGCGTCGCCGTCGAAGGCGCCACCACTGACGGCCGTGTCATCGACCGCGCTTTCATCGAACAGATGGCCGCTAATTTCGATCCGCAGGTGTATGGCGCCCGCATCTGGGTAGAACACCTGCGCAGCACCTGGGCCGATGGCGCCTTTAAAGCCTATGGCGATGTGACGGCAGTGAAAGCCGAGGAAGTCGAGCTGGGCGGCGTCAAGAAATTGGCGTTGTACGCGCAGATCTCGCCCACGCCAGAACTGGTCGCCATGAACAAGGCGCGCCAGAAAATCTATACCAGCATCGAAATCAATCCGAAATTCTCCGACACCAATGAGGCCTACCTGGTCGGCCTGGCCGTGACCGACAGCCCCGCCAGCCTCGGCACTGAGGTCTTATCGTTCGCCACCAAGAACACCGGCAACCTGTTTTCGGTGGCGGAAGAAACAACGCTGGAATTCGAGGAAATTCTCCAACCTGAAACCGAAGGAATCAAATTGTCCGACACCTTTAAAAACCTGTTGAACCGCTTTTCTACCAAGACCGCCGGCGATGATGCGCGCTTCGGCGAACTGGTCGGCGCCGTCGAGACGCTGGCAACGCATGCGAATCTGAGCGCGGATGAATTCGCGGAAGAAAAGAAGCGCGTCGACACGCTAGAAGCTGCCCTGAAGAAAACGACCGAAGATTTCGCGGCATTCCGCCAAAAGGTCGAATCGACCGACGCGAACGGCTCCCACCGGCCAACGGCTGCCGGCGGCGACGGCTTGATCGAAACCGATTGCTAACCAGCGCCGCCCTCTCACACGAACATCGCCCCATATAACCAGGAGTCCCCCGTATGAAAAAAAATACCCGCGTTCACTTCGATAAATACACCGCCCGCCTGGCGCAGTTGAACGACACCGGCAACGTCGCCAAGACCTTTGGCGTCGCGCCCAGCGTGCAGCAAAAGCTGGAAACCAAGATCCAGGAATCTAGCGAATTCCTCAAAAGCATCAATATCATCGGCGTATCCGAACAGGAGGGTGAAAAGGTTGGCCTGGGCGTTTCCGGCCCGACTGCCAGCCGCACCAATACCGACAAGGGCGACCGCAAGACCCGCGACCTGACCGCCCTGGACGGCAAGGGCTATCGTTGCGAAAAAACGAACTTCGACACGCATGTCAAATATCAAACCTTGGACGCCTGGGCCAAGTTCCCCGATTTCCAGCAGCGCCTGGCGAACGCTATTTTGCAGCGCCAGGCGCTGGACCGCATGATGATTGGCTTCCATGGCCGCACCGTGGCGGCCGATACGGATATCGACAAAAATCCGATGCTCCAGGACGTCAACAAGGGCTGGCTCCAGCACTACCGCGAACAGGCGCCGCAGCGCGTCATGCATGAAGGTAAAGAGGCCGGCAAGCTCGTCATCGGCGCCGGCGGCGACTATGCGAATCTGGACGCGGCTGTGTATGACGCCATCAACCTGCTCGACCCCTGGTATCAGAAGGATACCGGCCTGGTGGTGATCGTCAGCCGCAACCTGATGCACGACAAGTATTTCCCTCTGGTGAACACCAAGCAGGCGCCGACCGAGACGCTGGCGGCCGATATCGTCATCAGCCAGAAGCGCATCGGCGGCCTGCCGGCCATCGCCGTGCCGTTCTTCCCGGATAACACGATTTTTACTACGCGCCTCGATAACCTGTCGATCTACTGGCAAGAGTCGGCCCGCCGGCGCCGGGTGGTCGAGAAGCCCGAGCGCGACCGTATCGAAAACTACGAATCGTCCAACGACGCGTATGTGGTCGAGGATCTGGGCCTGGGCGCCGTGTTGGAAAATATTGTCCTGGTGGCCTAACGTGGACAATCTTTCTCCTGCACAGCGCCACAAGGCCCGCATCCTGGCCGAGCGCGCTGCCGCCGATGCCGCTCCTGGCGGCATGACCGGCGGCAGCGCCTACGAAATGATGCTCTACAAGTTGGCGAACGACCGCCGCAGCTTGAGCAGCATCCAGTCCATGGAACGCAAGATCGAAGTAAAAGCCACATTGCTACCCGAGTACCAGGACTGGATTGACGGCGTGCTGGCGAAGGGCAACGGCGGCCAGGACGATGTTTTTACCGCGCTCCTGGTGTGGCATATCGACTGCGGCGAGTATGCGCGGGCCGTGGAAATGGCGCGCTATGCCGTCGTCCACAAGCTGACGCTGCCGGACCAGTTCAATCGCGATATTCCGACGATGTTGCTGGATGAGTTTTCTGCGGCATTCCTCAAGGGCAAGCTGGCCGGCGACCCGGTCGGCGCCATCGAGATACTGGCCCAGGTGCAGCAACTGACGGAACATTGCGACGCACCCGACCAGGCACGCGCCAAGCTATTGAAAGCCAATGCTTACGCAATCCTGGCCGTTCTCGACCGGGACGACTCGGAATTGCTGAAGTCGTCCCAGCTGCCCTATGCGGAAGCGGCCCACGCGCTGATGGACCGGGCCGTGACCTTGTTTCCCGGCGTTGGAGTGAAACAAACGATGGATCGCTTGCGCGCCCGCATGATTAAAGCCGTTCCCGGCTAAACGAGCACCCCTGGCGCACGGCGGCGCGGGTCGATGATCGAGTCATTCCGATTTCTTTCTGACGCCCGCCCACCGCCGGTTTATGACGAAAGACCTTTTCACTTATGAGTTTTATTGCTATCGCGCAGCCCTCAGCCGGCGGTGCTGTCAGCTTGCCAGAAGTCGGCAGCGTCGAAAACGACGGTTTCTATCCCGATATCGTCTTGCAGGACGTGCGCGACAACATGAGATTAGACGGCACTGTCACCAGTCCGCGACTGATCCAGGCCATTGTGGCCGCCGTCCTGCATGTCAACGCCGAGCTGCGCGACTGGAAGCTGGGACAAATTGCCGGCGGCTTCGCGGGCCTGGCCGCCGTGCCGGCGGATCGGGTCAATCGTGAAAGCGTCAATATTTCCCACTATCGCCGCGCCGTATACTGCTGGGCCAAGGCCGATCTCATCGAGCATTACCGCGACTACGACAGCACCGCGTCGTCCATGTCGGACAAAAAGATGATGGAAGCACTGGACAACGCGCCAGCCGAGCAGCGCCGTAATGCGCATTGGGCGATTGCCGACATCATTGGCCGGCCTCATGTCACGGTGGAACTGATCTGATGCAGGTGCGCGCCCAACAGCATGACACGCTGGACCTGCTGTGCTGGCGCCACCTGGGTGCCACCGCCAACCTGGTCGAGGCGGCGCTCGAACTGAATCCCGGTTTAGCCGACCTGGGGCCGATCCTGCCGCACGGCCTCCTGGTCAACCTGCCAGAACCTACCGCAACCCCTACTAAAACCGCCCAGGTCGTGAACCTTTGGGATTGAAAACGGAGCAACTACCTATGGCAGAACCCAGCACCACCTCCCTGGTCGTCACCAGCGCCGCCGGCATCGGCTTGTCGACGCTGTTCCCTGGCATTGACGGCAATGCGCTGATTGGCGCATTCGCCGGCGCCACCCTGGTGGCGATCTCCAGCAAGAACCTGCCTGTACTGCAACGCTTGGCGTACATGGTCATTTCCCTGGCGATTGGCTACCTGGCCGCGCCCGAAGTCATCAGCAATACGCCGTTGAAGCAGTCAGGCGTGGCGGCGTTCTTCGCGTCAGCGGCCGCCATTGCCCTGACGCTGCACGGCATCGACCTGATTAAAACCATTGAGCTGCCGGCCTGGCTGCGGAAAGGCGGCAGCCATGACTAAAGCGCTGACCTTGCTGGCGCTGCTTTCCTACGCCAGCACTTGCGTGCGCCTCTTGTGCTATCGGCGCGGCTTGGCGAATCACCGTTTCCACATTTCCGTGGTGGCCTGGTTCCTGATTGTCGCAACAGGCACTTCCGCCCTAGAGATCCTGCTCGACCATCGCCGCGCCTCCTTCGGGGAAGCCGGCATCGCTTTAACTTTGTGTTACCTGGTGCATCGCGCCCAGGGTAACGTCGCCAACATCATCAGGGGCATCGAATGACAACAGCCACACCATTGACCGAACATTTCACCTTGCAAGAATTCACGCGCAGCGACAAGGCGCGGTCCCTTTCTATCGACAATACGCCGGCGCCGGCCATCGTCGCCAACCTGCGGCGCCTGGCAAAGTTTAACGAGCTGGTACGCCTGGAGCTGGGCGGCACGGCGATGGTCATTTCCAGCGGCTACCGCTGTCAGTCGCTGAACCGGGCAGTCGGTGGCGCCGGCAACAGCGCGCACCTGGACGGCCTGGCGTGCGACTTTACGGCGCCGGTATTCGGCACGCCGATGGAGATCTGCCAGGCGCTGGAGAAATCCTATCTGCAATTCGACCAGCTAATTTATGAGCGAGTCGGCGGCGCGGTATGGGTACACCTTGGCATTGCAGTCGAGGGCAAGACGCCGCGCCGCCAGGTGCTGACCATCGACAGCCGCGGAACTCGGATCGGCCTTTGGAATTGATCGCCAAGAGCCTGATTTCCCTCTTGGGCATTGGCGCGCTGTGCCTGGTGATTTACGTCCAGCGCGATAGCCTGGCCGCTGCCAAGGTACGCGCCGAGACGGCCGAACAGATCGCACGCGACCGCGACGGCACCATCAAGACCTTGACCGACGCAGCGGCCAGGGACAAGAAGGCCGCCGCCAAGCTGCAAGCCGCCCGCGACAATATCGCGGCCACCCTCACCGAACGAGAAAACCTGATTGAAAGACTTCAATATGACGATCCCCAAGTACGCAGCTGGGCCGATACTCCTTTGCCTGACGCTGTTGCCCGCCTGCGGGAGCATCCGGCCGCCACTGGCGCCGATGCTTACAGCCAACGCCTGCCCAGCGATCACGCGCTGCCAGTTGCCGGCGGCAGCGCCCAGGACTAACGGCGCGTTGCTGCTTGCCCTAGAGCGCGCAGAAGCTGCGTGGGGTGTTTGCGCGGCAATGGTGGACGCAGTTGTCGATTGCCAGGAGGGCGCCGAGCATGTACAAGCCAAAAAGCCTTAGAACGCACCTGACGGCCGCCAGCGCTGAATTGCAGCAGAACCCGGACAAACTGCTGATCTTTGCGGAGGGCGGCAACACGGTGGCGACCGGCACGGCTTCCCTGTCGTTTGAATATCGCTATAAGCTCAACATCATCATCACCGACTACGCTGGCAGCGAAGACGCCATCATGGTCCCGCTGCTGGCCTGGGTCCAGGTGCACCAGCGCGACCTGCTGGACAATGCCGAGCTGCGCAAGACCGGCATCGGCTTTGATGTGGATTACAACAACCACACGTCGGTGGATCTGGCGATCACGCTGGCGCTGTCCGAGCGGGTGATAGTCAAACCAGCCGGCGCCGGCCGGCTGGAAGTATTGCACCTAGCTGAGCCGCAACCCACCCCAGCCTATACCGCTGAATTCTGGCAAGCCTATGCGGGCGACGCACTGCTGGCCGAATGGCAAACGCCGGCTAATCCCGAATGAACGACAATCTGCACGCCATGGAAGCCTGGGCCGGCGCGCTGCTGGCCCAGCTCCAACCTGGTCAGCGACGCATCGTCACGCGCAGGATTGCCCAGGACTTACGCCGCAGCCAGGCGCAACGCATCGCCAGCCAGCAAGCGCCGGATGGTGCGCCCTACGCGAAGCGCAAGCAGCGCAAGAACTTGCGGGGAAAGAAGGGAAGAATCAAACGGCAGAAAGCCGCGATGTTTGAGAATATCCGCACCCAAAAAAATCTAAAAATCGAACAAGACGAAAACCAGCTATCGGTCGGTTTCTTTGGGCGCGTGGCGCGGATTGCCCGCGTGCACCAGGAGGGATTAACGGACAAGGTCGCAAAAAAAGGGCCGGCATATCACTATCCGGCCCGGCCTTTACTCGGTTTTAGCCCTACCGATCAAGCATTAATACGCGATGCATTTTTTCGACACCTTGACGTTTTTCGGCGATAGCCGTTTAATAGCCATACAGTTCAGTAAGTCGAAATGTAGTTGCTATCACAGTTGTGTGCATTTTTTTCTTAAGCCTTGAGCACTGTTGACGATCACTCCAAATTGACCCACTTCGGGCAATAAATATCGCTGAAATTTGACCCACGTGATTGAATCATCTGCTCAGTATTTGAGCAGGAGAACAAGG